>Ga0208328_1000030_pt1 | contig 103534 bp, 102 predicted proteins | sample DeeseametaMP2633_FD_184170 | JGI IMG/M metagenome (GOLD analysis project Ga0208328, IMG submission 184170) | Marine microbial communities from the Deep Atlantic Ocean - MP2633 (SPAdes) | ecosystem: Environmental > Aquatic > Marine > Unclassified | place: Northeast of Antigua and Barbuda, North...
CGCACCCGTCCTATCCGCGCCACCTCAGCGCGAACACCAGGAACCGTCCCTTTCCCAGGCTGTCGGTTCTAGACCCGGCTTCCAATGAAAGGACACCGTCAGCGTAAGCGATGGCGGAGAGCGGTGGATAAATCTTTCCTAGGTTGCCGGGAAACCGGCGATTTGGCGCGACGGCTATCCAACGCGCCGTCATCCTCGGGCTTGACCCGAGGATGACGACCTTGTTGGGCGGCTCGGCTAATCTCCAGCATCCCGCCCCTCACACTGTATTTGCCGGCCGGTCGGTTATTCGGATTCCCCCACGATCCTCACACCAGGCGACGGCCCGGCGCGTAGGGCTGGACGGCGGCGATCACTTCGGTAGCGGCGGCGCGGGCGCGTGCTTCCTGTGTCGCGGCCGAAACCGCATGGCCGCCCAGCAGGATGGCGAGCATGTCGGTTCCGACGAGACGGTCGAGGAAGACGGTGGCGAGGCGGGTGCGCTCCTCCGCGCCGAGGCTTCGGGTTTCTTCCCGATGCGCGAGAAAGGCAGCCATGGCATCGCGATGGGTTCCGATGACCGCCTGCCATGTGCTTTCCGCGAGATCGGGAAAGCGGCCCGTCTCGACCGTGACGGCGCGGAGAAGGGCGACCGTCTCCGCGCCGGCCAGTTGCGTCTGGAACCGGATGGCGCGAGCCTGCAGCGCCTCGGCGAGCGGCAGCGCCTGCCCGGCCCCCCGATCGGCCGGCTCGGCCTCGAGGGCTCGCTCGCAGGTCTCGGCGATCACTGTGCGAAACAGGTCCTCCTTGTCGTCGGCATGGCGGTAGAGCGTCATGATCGACACTTTCGCCGCCGCCGCGATGGCCTCCATCGTGGTTCCCGCGAAGCCATGGGCCATGAATTCCCGATGCGCGGCATCAAGGATCGCGGCGCGTTTTCGCGCCATCAGCCTTGCCTTGGGGTGACCCTCAAGCCACTGTTTCATATACAGTTTCGCTTACCGTGATATGAGAACCTCTCGAATCGTATCAGCCATACGAGACGATAGGCTTCCTTCTCATAAGCGGTGCGAGAACCCGTCTGCAACAATCGGATAGTGAGAGGCCGCCCTCTCGACTCGAAAAGCGGGGGAAAACGAATTCGCGGCCGGGAGAAAAGCCCGTCGTCAAAAATCCCGGTTCGAAAAATCCGGTTGCGAAAATATCGGGCGGGCAAAATCCGTGAGATGCCGGAAATCGACCGCGCAAAAAAATCGGCCCCTCGAAAAAATCGGCAGCGACCGATCGCGCCATCTCGAAAAATCGTCATGCGAAAAATCCGGACCGCCAAAAATCGGTTCGGCAAAAAATCAGTCAGCTCGAAAAAATCCGCCTCGCGAAAAATCGGCCTCCCCGACAATCCGCCAAGCGATCAGAAGGAAATCGAAAGCGCCGCCGCGATGAAAAATCAGTTCCGGGAAAAATCTCCGGCCGCGCGAAAATCACCATCCTGGAAAAAACCGCCCGGCGACGAAAAACGTCATCGCGAATGCAAGACAGCCGGCCCACTAAACAGGCCGACCGCTCCTAAGAAACAGGCGTGCGGAAAAGTCGCACCCGGCGCCCGACCATCGTCTTCCTGATCTCGTCGGTCGCAATCCCGGCTTCGGCTTCAGACAAGCGCCGTCTTATGCGCCGGCAGCTTCGAGCCGCGCTTTCAGTGCCGCGACTTCCTCTTCCAGGGTCTGCACGCGCTGCTCCAGTTCCGCCATCCGGGACGGCGCGGCTTCGCGAGGCGTGGTGGCGGGCGCGATGTCGGCAATGTCGACGTCGCCGGAAAGGAGATGTGCAAAGCGGCTCTCCCGCTGGCCGGGGGCCCGGCCGATCTCCTTCACCAACGCGGGACGCCGGCCGATCAGCATGTCCAGTTCCTCCCGGACCTCATCGGCGGAACGAAAACTCGTCATGCGTTCGCTGCGGGTCAGCAGTTCGTTGACCGTCTGCGGCCCGCGCAGCAGCAGCAGCGCCAGCAGCGCAGATTGAGGAATCGTCAGGACAAATGTGGCGCTCGCCGCCTGCTCGTACCGTTCCACGCGCGAACCGGAGGCCCGCCGGACCAGCTTTTGCTGCTCGAGCGACTGAAGCGTCCGCTGGATGTCGGCGGGATCGAGCGCCATGACAGGCTCGCGCGACGACTTCTGGTTGGCAGCCGCCTGCAAGGCATTGAAGGTCAGCGGATAGACATCAGGCGTCAGCCGCTGCTTTTCGATCAGGCAACCGAGGACGCGCGCCTCGGCGGGATTCAGATGGGGAAGAGGGTTCTGGCTCATCCGATGATGATTAGCCGAAATCTGTGCTCTGCCGCTAGGCGGTTCAGGCCGTTTTTCCCAGGCAGGCAAAGCACAACATGCAAGCCCCGATCGCCCCGGTCACACCCGCCGCTCGACCATCATCTTCTTGATTTCGGCGATCGCCTTGGCCGGGTTCAGACCCTTCGGGCAAGCCTGGGTGCAGTTCATGATCGTATGGCAGCGATAGAGCCGGAACGGGTCTTCGAGATTGTCGAGCCGCTCGCCGGTCGCCTCGTCGCGTGAATCGATCAGCCAGCGATAAGCCTGAAGCAAAGCGGCGGGGCCGAGATAGCGGTCGCCGTTCCACCAGTAGGACGGGCACGACGTCGAGCAGCAGGCGCAAAGAATGCACTCGTAAAGGCCGTCGAGCTTGGCCCGGTCCTCGTGCGACTGGCGCCATTCCTTTTCCGGCGCGGGCGTCTTGGTTTCCAGCCACGGCTCGATCGAGGCGTGCTGGGCGTAGAACTGGGTGAGGTCCGGCACGAGGTCCTTGACCACCGGCATGTGCGGCAGCGGATAGACCTTGATGGCGCCCTCGATCTCGTCCGACCCCTTGGTGCAGGCGAGCGTGTTGGTGCCGTCGATATTCATCGCGCAGGAGCCGCAAATGCCTTCGCGGCAGGAGCGGCGCAGCGTCAGCGTCGGGTCGATCTTGTTCTTGATGTAGAGAAGACCGTCGAGCACCATCGGGCCGCAATCGTCCATGTCGACATAATAGGTGTCGATGGACGGGTTCTTCCCGTCATCCGGGCTCCAGCGATAGATCCGGTATTCGCGCAGATTGGTCGCGCCGTCCGGCTTAGGCCAGGTCTTGCCCTTGGAGATCTTGGAGTTCTTGGGGAGTGCGAGTTCAACCATTTCTATCGGCTCCGCATCAATGCGTTCTCAGTTCCTTGCGGACGACGAGCTTCAGCCCGCTCCAGATTTCGGTGACGGCGCAGACCTTCACGTCGACCAGACCCGAAGGCAGCAGCGCCTCGCGGATACCGTCCTCGGTGATGTCGGTCGGCACTTTCGACGATTTCTTCGGCCACGAGACCCAGACCATGCCGTCGGGCATGATCCGGTCGCGCAACGTATCGGCATGGTCCGCCAGATCGGATTTCTCGACCGTGAAGGCATGCACGAAATCGTAATGACCCCGCACCGGCAGCGCGTTCCAGCCGATCCTTTCGCAGGAGGCGAAATCGCGCGCCTGCGCCAAATCGGCAACCTCGTCGGGCAGGCCGACGAAGAGCGCGGCATGGCCGTCCTTCATGCCGAGCTTGTCGGCGACGGGCTTGCCCGAATATCCGGCTGCCGCCAGCGCCATCGTCAGTACACCCGCGCCTTCGGCTCGATCTTCGCCGGATCGATGCCGTCCGCCAGAAGGTCGGTGTGGACGGGGCGGTAGTCGAGCGTGACCTTGCCGGCCTCGTCGACCCAGGCCAGCGTGTGCTTGCGCCAGTTCTCGTCGTCACGGCCGGCGAACTTGCCCTCGGCATAGTCCTCGCGGGCATGCGAGCCGCGGCTTTCCTTGCGCGCCTCGGCTCCGTAGACCGTGGTGATGGCGCAGGCCATCAGGTTTTCCAGCTCCAGCGTCTCGACGAGATCGGAGTTCCAGATCATCGACCGGTCGGTGACCTTGAGATCGGACAGTTCGCCCCAGATCTCCGAGATGCGCTGGCAGCCCTGTTCGAGCGATTCCTGGGTGCGGAAGACGGCGGCGTCTTCCTGCATGGCGCGCTGCATCTTCTCGCGCAGCACCGCCGTCGGCGTCGAGCCGGAGGCGTGGCGCAGCCGGTCGAAACGCTCCATGATCTTGTCGCAGGCAGCCTCGTTGACCTCGGGGATCGCCGCCTCGCGGTCGATCACCTCGCCGGCGCGGATCGCCGCGGCGCGTCCGAAGACGACCAGGTCGATCAGCGAGTTGGAGCCGAGCCGGTTGGCGCCGTGAACGGAGGCGCAGCCCGCCTCGCCGACGGCCATTAGGCCGGGCGCAACCGCATCCGGGCCGCCATTGGCGGGATTGAGCACCTCGCCCCAATAATTCGTCGGGATGCCGCCCATGTTGTAATGGACCGTCGGCAGGACCGGGATCGGCTCCTTGGTCACGTCGACGCCGGCGAAGATCTTCGCGGATTCGGAGATGCCGGGCAGGCGTTCATGCAACACGGCCGGATCGAGATGGTCGAGATGCAGGAAGATGTGGTCCTTGTCCTTGCCGACGCCGCGTCCCTCGCGGATCTCCATCGTCATGCAGCGCGAGACGACGTCGCGCGAGGCGAGGTCCTTGGCCGACGGGGCGTAGCGTTCCATGAAGCGCTCGCCCTCGGAATTGACGAGATAGCCGCCCTCGCCGCGCGCGCCCTCGGTGATCAGGCAGCCCGCGCCATAGATGCCGGTCGGGTGGAACTGCACGAATTCCATGTCCTGCAGAGGCAGGCCCGCGCGGGCGATCATGCCGTTGCCGTCGCCGGTGCAGGTATGCGCCGAGGTGGCGGAGAAATAGGCGCGGCCATAGCCGCCCGTCGCCAGCACGACCATCTTGGCCGAGAAGCGGTGGATCTTGCCGTCGTCGAGGTTCCACGCGACGACGCCGGTGCACACGCCGTCATCGGACATGATCAGGTCGAGCGCGAAATACTCGACGAAAAACTGCGCCTTGTTGCGCACCGACTGGCCGTAGAGCGTATGCAGGATGGCGTGGCCGGTGCGGTCCGCGGCGGCGCAGGTGCGCTGCACGGGCGGGCCGTCGCCGTAATTCTGCATGTGGCCGCCGAAGGGCCGCTGGTAGATCTTGCCGTCCTCGGTGCGGCTGAACGGAACGCCGTAATGCTCCAGTTCGTAGACCGCCTTCGGCGCTTCCATGGCGAGATACTGCATGGCGTCGACATCGCCGAGCCAGTCGGAGCCCTTGACGGTGTCGTACATGTGCCACTGCCAGCAGTCGGGCGTCATGTTTGTCAGCGAGGCGGCGATACCGCCCTGCGCCGCGACCGTGTGCGAGCGCGTCGGGAAAACCTTGGTAATGCAGGCGGTGCGAAGGCCCTGTTCGGCCATGCCGAGCGTGGCGCGCAGGCCCGCGCCGCCGGCGCCGACGACGACCACGTCGAACTTGTGGTCCTCGTATGTGTAGGCCGAACCGGCCTTGGAAGCGTCAGTGTTCATTCCGTATCGTTCCCTGGAGCCGCTTTTCCGGGTTCGCCTCGGCTGGATCAGCCGGCGAAACCCAGTTTCAGGATGGCGAAGACGCTGAGCGCGCCGACCGCGAAGGTGAAGAAGACATTGAGCAGAAGCGCCGCGAGCTTGGCGGTCTCGCCATGCACATAGTCCTCGATGACGACCTGCATGCCGAGCTTGGCGTGATAGAGGCCGGAGACGACGACGAGCAGCAGGATAACCGCGACCAGCGGATGGCCGAGCGTGGCGCGAACCTCGTCATAGGTGCCGCCGATGCAGGACGCGAGGATCCACACGAAGGCGATCATCAGCGGCACATTGGCGACCGCGGTGACGCGCTGGCGCCAGAAGTGGTCGGTGCCCTCCTTGGCGGAACCGAGACCGGCGGCGCGCTTGTAGGATGTCAGGATGGACATGGCGTTTCTCCCTTCAGCCCGCGATCGCGGCGATGATCCAGATAACGAGCGTCAGCGCCACGGATGCGGTGATCGTCGCATAGGCGAGCTTCGTCGCGGTGTTCTTCTCGAACAGATAGCCGAGATCCCAGGCGAAATGGCGCAGCCCGCCAAGCATGTGGTGTATCAGCGCCCAAGTGTAGCCGAACAGGACGAGCACGCCGAACCATGAGCCGAAGAAGCCGTTGACCGTGGCGAAATAATCCGGCCCGCTCGCGGCCGCGATCAGCCACCAGGCAACAAGGATGGTCCCGACATAGAGCGCCACACCTGTGATCCGGTGGACGATCGACATCATCATGGTCGGGATCGGCTTGTAGATTTGAAGATGCGGCGAAAGCGGACGATCGCTCTTGGCAGGACTGGAAGCGCTCACGACTGGCTGCTCCTCTTTATATGTGGGCCGGCGCAGGAATTTCTGCACCTGTTAATAGGGCGGCTTTCGCGCTGCGTCAAAGCATCGCGCTGCCGCGCGCTTCATCCCTTAGTGGGTTTCTATTGCGATGCAACAGCCGCCGCACGATTCAATCGATTGGATAAGTCCCGCGCCTGAAAAAACCATGAAGATGCGGGTCAAACCCCTGTTTCGAAAAGGAAAGCGGCGAAACGCCGCTACCGCCGGCACTCGACCGGCTTTTGGCCGGAGACGAACCAGGTGGCGTTGCGCCCTTCGAGAATCAGCGCGTAGATCCCCTCGGAATAGCGGGTCGACTGGCCGGGCGGACTGGCCGGCAGGTCGGCGTTGAAGCCACGGCTGTCGGATGCGTTGAGCATCGAACCTCCGCCCTGCAGCGTCAGCGTCACATTATCGGAGCACCGCCATGTGGAATTGCGCATGCCCGCACCGGAGAACCCGTCATAGCCGATGGACTGACAACCGGCGAGCGCGCCGATGAGGACGAGGGGAAAAGCGAAACGGAGAACTGTCATGATTCGGTGATAGTCGCGCCGAATGTGGCGGGCAAGCGCCGATAGCGGACTGCGATGAAATCAAGCCACGGCGGCGGAATGAAGATCGCTTTCGCCCTGGACGCAGACCCGGTTGCGGCCGCCGCGCTTGGCGCGATAGAGCGCCCTGTCGGCCAGATGGGCGCTATCGGCGATCGGCCGCGAGGCAGGCCATGCGGCGACGCCGAAACTGGCGGTAACGGCCACATCCGTGATGCCGTCATGACGCTGCGTCTCGAAACCGGCGCGTACCGTTTCCGCGAACAGCCGCGCCATCGCCACGTCGGCGCCGGGCATCACGACCATGAATTCCTCGCCGCCCCAGCGCACGATAAAATCGCCCTCGCGCGCCGCGCAGGTCAGGATGCGCGCGAACTGGGTGATCACGCGGTCTCCGGCCTCGTGGCCATATTGGTCGTTGATCTTCTTGAAGCGGTCGATATCCGCCAGCACGATGGCATGGGCGGCGGTCCCCGGCATCTCGGTCGGCAGAGCCGCGACGCGGGCGTCCAGCCCGCGCCGGTTCAACGCGCCGGTCAGCGGGTCGGTCCAGCTTGTCCTGGTCAGATTGGAGACGATTTCCATGCCGAACATGACGAAGAGAATACCGGCCAGCGCGAGCGCGGCGATGGACAAGGCGAAATACAGCGACAGGGCCGCGATGGAATCGGCATAATTGGCTTCGGTCAGGGTCTGATGCTCGTACCAGAGCACGACCAGCGTGCGAAGTATCATATGGAAGGAGTAGATCAGCACGATAGCTTGCAGGATGCGGTCGACCAGCCGGCGCATATCGCGACGCAGTTCGATTGCCGCATAGCCCAACATGACGGCAGCACCCGCATTCATGACCATTGTGCGTATGACGATGTCTTCCTGTACGAATTTAAACCATGACAGAGCCAGCAGGATTACCGCGGACTGTGCAGTCAGAGCCCGCCACGGAACACCGCCTCGATAGAAGGTAAAAAGCCCGGCGCAAAAGGTGACGGATGTCGCCACATAAAGCGGATTGATAACATAGATCGCGACGACGGGATCCATCGCATTGCGCAGAAAGTCGCCCATCATCGCGCAGGCGCCCAGAAAATAGGACAGCGAGAACAATCGCAGGGCGCGAATGTAGCGCGCATAGTGCCAAAGCAGCGCGAAACCCAGGGAAAAGACCAGGAAAATAAGAGGACTTATCAATTGAAAATATGATTGTCCGAACATTCACCCGTTCCATATCACCGGAAATTCCGGCCGGCGTCCCAATGGCGATGACAATAGAGACCTCGGCTTGAAATCCAGTTAATTGCCCCGCAAATTTTTCAGTTTGAAAATCCGGCCTCGTTACGCCTCCGGCGGTTTGTGCTCGGCTTTCCTCGCGCACCACGCCGGTCTAAAGCGTTTACATGCTCTCGATTGTCATCACGGTCGCACCGATTTTCATCCTTATCGCCATCGGCTACGCCGCGGTGCGGTTCGGATATCTGCCCGCGGGCATTGCAGAAGCGCTCAACGGCTTCGCGGTGAGGATCGCCGTGCCGGTTTTGCTGTTCCGGGCGCTGGAACGCCTCGACATGGCGGCGGCTTTCTCGCTGCCGCTTCTCGTCAGCTTCTATGCTGGCGCCTTCACCTGTTTCGCCATCGGCATCGTGCTGGCCCGCAAGCTTTTCAGGCGCAGGCCCGGCGAGTCCGTTGCTGTCGGATTTGCCGCAACCTTCTCCAATTCCGTTCTGCTCGGGCTCGCCATTGTCGAGCGTTCGCATGGCATTGGCCCCATGACCCCTGCCTTCGGGATTGTCGCCCTCCACGCCCCGATGCTCTATGCGGTCGGCATTACGACGATGGAGTTGATGCGCCGCGACGGAAGGCCGATCGTCGAGATATTCCGGGTCGCCGCACGTTCGATCATCGCCAATCCGCTGATGATCGGTATCCTTTCGGGCGCCATCGTCAATCTGACCGGCCACTGGCTGCCGGAACCGGTAATGGCGAGCGTGGACATGCTGGCCGCAGCCGCTATCCCCGTATCGCTTGTCGGCGTCGGCGCGGCAATGACCCGCTATCAGATGACGGCGCGTCTACCCGAAGCCGGAATGGTCGCAGCGCTGTCGCTGATCCTTCATCCGGCCATCGCCTTCGCCCTGTCCCATGTCGTCTTCCAGCTTCCGCCGGATGCGGTGCGCGCCGCGGTGACACTGGCCGCCATGCCGCCGGGCATGAATATCTATCTCTTCGCCGTGATGTATGACCGCGCCGTCAATCTTGCCGCCTCGGCTTTCCTGCTCGCAACGATGCTCTCCATCGCGACGGTGAGTTTCTGGATCTACATTCTCAACCACATCGCCCTGGGTTAAGGCGTATCAGGCGACGACCGCCGCCAATGAACCCGGCAAGCTTTCGGACCCATAGACGCAAACGCGATTGCGGCCTTCGCGCTTGGCCCGATAGAGGGCCGCGTCCGCCTGGCGGCTTACGCCCGAAAGATCCTGCCCGTTGCGCCAGTTCGTGACGCCGAAGCTCGCCGTAACCGTGCCACCGCCGAGGCAATCGTGCCGGAGCAATTCCCAGCGGGCCCGAACCGTCTCCGCGTAAAGGCGGGCCGAAGCGGATTCCGCATTCGAAATGACGATGAAGAACTCCTCCCCGCCCCATCGCGCGACGCAATCGCATTCGCGCGCCACCTCGCCAAGCAGGTCGGCGAATGCCCTGATGATCACGTCGCCTGCATCGTGCCCATATGTGTCGTTGACGTTTTTGAACCTGTCGATATCCGCCATGACGACGGCATAGCCGACGTCGCAGTCGGGACCGTCATTGATGATGGACGACAGCCGGTTTTCCAGACCGCGCCGGTTCAGCAAGCCGGTCAACGGATCGGTTTCGCTGGTCCTGGTCAGCCGCCGGACGATTTCCATGCCGAACATGACAAACAGGACACCGGCCACCGCAAGCGCCGTGACCGCGATGAAGAGCTGCAGCGTCACCGCGGCCAACGATCCGGCGTAATTCGCCTTGGTCATCGCCGCGCCGAAACCGAAAACGATCGCGGTGCGGACGAGCAACAGGCATGCGCTCACCGAAACCACGATCCGCAAGACGCGATGAATCCCCTCGCGCATATCGCTGCGAAGAGCAAAAATCGAACCCAGATAAAGCGAGACGATGCCGGCATTGAGCGCCCACGCCGAGAAGGTCAGGCTACGCACTCCGTACAAACCGAGCGAAAAGGCGCCGAACACCGCGATTGCCGCGGCGGCCAGCGCGGCCCAGGGCACTCTGTTGCGGTAAAGCTGGTAGAGACCGGCGCAGAAAAAGACCGTTGCCGCCAGATAAAGCGCGCTGATCAGCGCGGAGGCGAAGTCCGGATCCATCGCGATACGCAGAAAATCGCCAATCATGGCGGATGCGGCGAAGAGATATGACACCGCGAAGCAGCGCAGCGAGTGCAGGCTGCGCGCAGTATGCCACATCAGAAAAAAGCCGCCTGAAAAAACCAGGAAAATCAGCGGGCTTAACAATTGAAAATAGGACTGACCGAGCATCCGTACGATCCGTTGGCCGGAAGATTGCGGCCTCCCGCTGACCGGAAGCGAATGTAACCCGACGCGCTTGCCATCCCGTTAAGAAGACGACCCGAATGCGTCCAAACTCCGAAAGGGACGCGTCATCCGGACTGGCCGTCAATGCCGCGTCAGGCGACGCCTTCCACCAGCCGCAGCGGCGGCGGCTTCACCGCGCCGCGCACGCAATTGCGACCGGCCTGTTTCGCCTCGTAGAGCGCCGCGTCGGCCCGCCCGCATGCCATGCGCAGCGTGTCGGCGTGCCGCCATTCCGCGATGCCGAAGCTGATCGTCACCGCCGCGCCCTTCAGGCAATCGTGGCCGATGGTTTCCGCCGCGGTTCGAACCGATTCGGCATAGAGACGCGCAAGCGGCTCGCCGCCATTCGGAATCAGGATGACGAACTCCTCGCCGCCCCATCGCGCGACAAGGCTCTCCTCCCCGGCTGCGTCCTCCAGCAAGCGGGCGATCCGGGCAATCACCCTGTCGCCCGCGTCATGGCCGAAACGGTCATTGACGGATTTGAATCCGTCGATATCCGCGATGACCAATCCGTGCCCGGTTGTTTCGGGCGAAAGCCCGTCCGGAAACGCCGCCACGCGCGCCTCGAAGCCGCGCCGGTTCAGGACGCCGGTCAGCGGGTCTGTCTCACTGCTGCGTTTCAGCCTGCCCAGGATTTCCATGCCGTACATGATGAACAGAACGGCAGCCATGGCCAGCGAGGCTACGGCGAACAACAGCTGCAATGTCACGGACGCCAGGGACCCGGCATAATCGTCCGCAGTCATCGAAGCCCCGATATGCCAGAATACCGCGCCCGTGCGCAGCAGAAGCGCGACGACACCGGCGAAAGCCACAGCCTGCAGGATGCGGTGGATTCCGGCGCGCATATGGCGGCGCAGATCGAAAAGCGCGCGAGAATACAACGCGGCAACGCCGATATTGATGATCCAGGCGCTCGGCACCACGCTGTCGATACTGAAGCGGCAAAGGCAATAGAGAAAAAGCAGCACTGCGGCCGAAACCGTCAGGGCTTTCCAGGGCACACGGTTCCAGTAGAGCTGGTAGAGCCCGGCGCAGAAGAAAACCGATACGGACAGATAAAGCGTGCCGAGAAGCAGGGACGCAAAGCCCGGATCCATCGCGAACTGGAAGAAGTCGGCGATCATGGCGCAGGATCCGACAAAATAGGACGCCGCGAAGAAAAGCAGCGAACGAATGTCGCGCGCATGGTTCCAGAGCAAAAGAAACCCACCGGAAAAGGTGAGCACTATCAGGGGATTGAGCAACTGAAAGTAAGACTGACCGAGCATCCGTGCGACCTTTTGGCCGGGATCTCGCGATCTCCCCCGCGCCGGCGATAGATGTAGCCGACCGCGCTTGCCATCCCGTTAAGAAACCGTCCGAAGACTTCGAACGCGAAAGCCGGCTGTCCGTCAGGCGACACTTTCCACCAGCCGCAGCGGCGACGGCTTCAGCGCGGCGCGTACGCGGTTGCGCCCGGCCTGTTTCGCCTCATAGAGCGCCGCATCCGCCCGCCCGCAGGCCATGCGCAGCGTATCGCCGGGCCGCAATTCGGTGATGCCGAGGCTGATCGTGACGGCTTCGCCCTTCAGGCAGTCATGTCCCATCGCCTCCGCCGCGGTCCTGACCGATTCCGCATAGAGGCGCGCCAGCGACTCGCCGCCATTCGGGATCAGCACGACGAATTCCTCGCCGCCCCATCGCGCGACGAGGCCCTCGCTGCCCGCACCTTCCTCCAGCAACCTGGCGATGCGGGCAATGACCGTGTCGCCGGCATCGTGTCCGAAGCGGTCATTGACGGATTTGAACCCGTCTATGTCGGCGATGATCAGCCCGTGGCGCGGTCCTTCCTGGGCCGACCCGTCCGGCAAGGCCGCAACGCGCGACTCGAAGCCGCGCCGGTTGAGAATGCCCGTCAGCGGATCGGTCTCGCTGCTGCGCGTCAGGCGCGCAGTGATTTCGACACCGTAGATCGCAAGCAGGGTTCCCGCGACGGCGAGCGTCGAGACGATGGTCGCGAAGCGCAGCGAAACCGCCGTCAGCGACTCCGAGTAATTCGCTGCCGTCAGGGTGCCTCCCTCCAGCCAGAGCATGACTGCGGTGCGCGCGACGAACTGTACGGAATTGGCGACCAATAGCACCTGCAAAAGCCGGTCGACACCACGCGCGATCCGGTGGCGGATCGCGATCGCAAGCCATATCAGCACGCCCGCCGAAATGCCATTCATGATGACGATTCGCATCACGAGGCTGTCCTCGACGAAGCGATACCAGCCGAAGAGTTCGATCACCGCGACCGCGATGGAGCCGAGCACCCACCACGGGACCCGCAGCGAAAAAAGGTGAAAGATCCCGGCGCAAAAGGTGATGCCACCTGCAAGAAACAGCAGGATGGGGAGAAAAACGCCGACATCCGGCGGCATGGCCGGGCGGAAATAATCCGCCGTGAAGGCAAGCGAGCGGAACAGATAGGAAAGCTCGAAGAACCCGGCCGAAACGCGAAAGGGCGCGTGATAGCGGATTGTCGCGAAGCCGACCGCCAGGGCAAAAAAGATTACCGGCCCGACAAACTGGAAAAAGTTATGCTCTTCCGACATGTGTCCTTCCCGCCCGCAAATCGCGGGCAGATTTCCGGGAAGGATTAGACGGTTGCGCTTGATAGCAGGTTAATGGGGGCGATTTTTCGCATATCCGCGGCGACGCCGGAACCGAAAACGGCGCCCGCAGGCGCCGTTCTCCCGCACAGCGGCCTATCGGAGACCTATTTTTCGTCGACCCGGCCAAGCGATTCCGCGTTCTGCGCCAACGCCATGCGCGCCTCGCTCCAGGCCGGATCACCCGGATAAAGCACACTGCGCAGCCAGGCGCACACCATCCTTTGGGTGGTCGCAAGCCGCTCCGGATCCTCGTCATCTGTCTCCTTGGCATCGTATCCGGCGATCCCGCCAAGCCCGTGCCTGCCGCCGAAAAGAGTGAGCATCGCCTGGGCCCCCGGCCCGTTTGTGTAAGGGTCGGTGTGCCACTCGGCGCCGCGCGTTGTCAGATGCGGGTTGTCGTCCTCATCGCCGACGACGACGAGCGTCGGCGTTGTCATGGTCGAGAAATCGGGATTGAGCGCCGCGTAGTTCTCCCGTGCGAATTCGCTAAGGCTGTCGCCGCCATTACCCGGCGCGGCGAGCAGGACCCCGGCCTTGTAGCGCGCGTCGCGCAGGGTGACCGGAGGAGCAACGCCATCCGGGTCGATCAATCCGGCGCCGAGGATCATGCCGACAGTCTGTCCTCCCATCGAATGGCCGACAGCGGCGATTTTCTCACGATCGATGCGCCCGGCGACGATCGGCACCTGCGCCTCGATCTCGTCGAGGCGGTCGAGGATCAGCGACATGTCCTCGACGCGGGAACGCCAGAAGAGCGGCGCGCCCGGCGCATCCGGACCGAGGGCGTAGATCTTCGCGTTAAGATGGGTCGGCTGGATGACGACGAAGCCGTGCGCCGCCCAGAACCGGGCGACCGGCCCATAACCGTCGAGCGACGGAAGATAGAGCGACGGGCCGTGGCCGTGCGACAGGACAATAACCGGCAAGTTGTCGCCGGTTATCGGCGCGGAGACCCGCAGCTCGAGATCGATCCCGCGGTCCGGCGCGGCGAGCGTTACGGGTGCGACGGAGATGACCGGAACCGCGTCCGGAACGGGGATGGCCGAGGCCTTTTCGATAAGCTTGTTCATGAGTTTTTCCTTTTGCGCTGGCAGTGGCCACGGCCGCCGTTCCATGCTATCGGGAAATAAGCGGAACCATGTTCCGATCTATATACGGAACGATGTTCCGTTTATCAACCGGAATCGCGTTCCGGTTCCATGAGGTCTGTCGCGATGGCACGGGAATTGGAAACGAAGGACGCAGAACCGGCTGCCGGAAAGCGTGTACGCGCCGATGCGCAACGAAACATGGACGGCCTGCTGAAGGCGGCTATGGAGGTTTTCGCGGTCTCGGGCGTCGACGCACCTGTACGTGAGATCGCCAGCAAGGCCGGCGTCGGCGTTGGCACGTTATACCGCCATTTCCCGCAGCGTTCCGATCTGATCGTGGCCGTGTTCCGCCGGGAGATAGACGCCTGTGCCGACGCGGCGGAGGCGCTTGCGGCGGAGTATCCACCGGCAGAGGCGCTGGCGCGCTGGATGCAGCGTTTCGTGGATTTCATCTCCGCCAAGCGCGGACTGTCCTCGGCGCTGCATTCCGGGGACCCGGCCTACGAGCCGCTGCCGGCCTATTTCGACCAGCGCCTGCGCCCGGCGCTGGAAAATCTTTTGCAGGCGGCGGAAGAGGCCGGCGAAATCCGCTCCGGCGTAGACCCGACCGACCTGCTCCACGCCGTGGCGCGCCTTTCAGGCACCGGAGACGCCACCGGCAAGGACCATGCAAGGCGCATGGTCGCACTACTGGTCGACGGGCTGCGCTACCGGGGCGACAACGAGACGGCGGGTTGAAACGAAAACGGCGCCCGCAGGCGCCGTTTCCAATCGAAAATCAGCGACGATCAGAGATCGCGCACATCGACGAAATGACCGGCGATGGCGGCGGCGGCTGCCATGGCGGGCGAGACCAGATGGGTGCGGCCCTTGTAGCCCTGGCGGCCCTCGAAGTTGCGGTTCGAAGTCGACGCGCAGCGCTCGCCCGGCTTCAGTCGGTCGTCATTCATCGCAAGGCACATCGAGCAGCCCGGCTCGCGCCACTCGAAACCGGCTTCGAGAAAGATCTTGTCGAGGCCTTCCTTCTCCGCCTGTTCCTTCACGAGACCGGACCCCGGCACGATCATCGCGCTGACGGTCGGCGCAACCTTCTTGCCTTCGACGACCTTCGCGACCGCGCGCAGATCCTCGATGCGGCCATTGGTGCAGGAGCCGATGAAGGCGCGGTCGATGGCGATGTCTGTCATCTTCGTGCCCGGCTTGAGGTCCATATATTCCAGCGCCCGCCATTTCGACGACCGCTTGTTGGCGTCCTCGATATCGTCCGGGTTGGGCACGACGCCCTCGATGGAGACGACGTCTTCCGGCGACGAGCCCCAGGAAACGATCGGCGGCAGATTGGCCGCGTCGAGCTTGACCACCTTGTCGTAATGCGCGCCCTCGTCGGTGTTCAGCGACTTCCAGTATTCAAGCGCCATGTCCCACGCCTCGCCCTTCGGCGCGCGCGGCTTGTCCTTGATATAGGCGAAGGTCGTCTCGTCCGGAGCAATCAGGCCGGCCCTTGCGCCGCCCTCGATGGTCATGTTGCAGACCGTCATGCGGCCTTCCATCGACAACGCGCGGATGGCCTCGCCGGCGAACTCGATGACGTGGCCGGTGCCGCCGGCGGTGCCGATTTCGCCGATGATGGCGAGCACGATGTCCTTGGCGGTCACGCCTTCGGGCAGCTTGCCGTCCACCTGGACGAGCATGTTCTTGGCCTTTTTCTGGATCAGCGTCTGGGTTGCGAGCACATGCTCGACCTCAGAGGTGCCGATGCCGTGGGCGAGCGCGCCGAACGCGCCATGCGTCGAGGTGTGGCTGTCGCCGCAGACGATCGTCATGCCCGGCAGGGTGAAGCCCTGCTCCGGCCCGACGATATGGACGATGCCCTGACGTTTGTCGTTCTCGGAATAATATTCGATGCCGAAATCGGCGGCGTTCCTGGCCAGCGCCTCGACCTGGATGCGGCTTTCCTCGTTCTTGATACCGGTACGGCGATCGGGCGTGGTCGGCACGTTGTGGTCGACGACGGCAAGCGTCTTGGCCGGCGCATGCACGTCGCGATGCGCCATGCGAAGGCCCTCGAAGGCCTGCGGGCTGGTCACCTCATGGACGAGGTGGCGATCGATATAGAGCAGCGACGTGCCATTCTCGTCGGTATCGACGACATGGTCGTCCCAGATCTTGTCATAAAGGGTACGCGGTGCGGTCATGGTATTTTCCATTCAGGGCTATGAAATATTTGAAGAAACCGGCCGTGGCCGGGAGCGGACGGCGCTCAGCCGAGCCGGGCGAGCTGCGTGAATGCCACGCGCGCGAAGAAGCGCGACGGCAGGCGCTTGCGGTCCTGCAGCGTGAAGCTCTTGAAGCCCGGATGTCCGAACAGCTTTTCCATGGCGGCGCTCATACCAAGTTTCGTCATGGACGGCAATCTGGGATCCCGCACAGACAGGCCCGGTTCGCGCCGTCAGGCCTGATCGCCGGACCCGCTTTGCTTTTCAGGTCCGCGATGGCTCTTTTCCTTCAAATCGAACCAGAATTCGAAGCGGCGGATAAGCGTCAGCGTGAGAATGCCAAGAAATGTCGCGAGCGCCGCAATCGAGAACAGGCCGAGGCCGGCGGCGAGCCCGATCGCCGCAGCCAGCCACATGCCGGCGCCCGTCGTCACGCCGTGAACCTCGCCCTTGAAGAAAACGATGAAGCCGGCGGCCAGGAAGGCGACGCCGCCGGTGATCGCCTCCACCAGCCGGAGCGGGTCCGTGCGTAGCGCGTCGGACGAGAATTCCGGCTGGTTGACGAGTTCGATTGCGATCAACGCGAAAGTCGCCGAGGCGATGCTGACGAGGATATGCGTGCGCAGTCCCGCGGGTCGTTCCCGCCACTCGCGCTCGAGGCCGAGCACCGCGCCGAGTAGCAGCGCCACGACGAGGCGAAGCGCGATGACGGAGAGCGGCAACACGGTTGCGAAATGAGCGGTCAGGGTCTCCTGCATGGTAGAAGCATAACACGCGAGGCGGCGAGGCGTTGCATGGCTCAGTTCCGCTCCTGCGCGCGCCGCATCCGCTTTTCCAGCCGCCTCAGCAGAAGCGACAGGCCGATCGTCAGGATCAGGTAGATATAGGCGACGATTGAATAGGTCTCGAAGAAGCGAAACGAGCCGGCCGCATAGACCTTGCCCATCTGGGTGATATCGGCGACGCCCAGCACCGAGACGAGCGAGGAGTCCTTCACCATGGCGACGAAGTCGTTTCCGAGCGGCGGCAGGATCGTGCGGATCGCCTGCGGGAAAACGATCAGCCGGAAACGTTGCCAGCGATTGAGCCCGAGCGCTTCCGCCGCCTCGACCTGCCCCTCGTCGACGGCGAGGATGCCGGCGCGGAACACCTCGGCGATGAAAGCCGAATAGCCGATCATCAGCGCCAGAATCGCCCGCCAGAGAAGCGAGATGTCGCGCACCAGCACCGGATCCATGAAACCCGCCGCCTGAAGCGGCTGAGTGACGAGATTGATCAGCCAGACCAGCGCCGGCGCACCGACAAAGGCGATATAGAACAGCAGAACCAGAATCGGGATGCCGCGGATCACCTCGACATAGAATCGCGCCACCTGCCGCAATATCAGCGAGCCCGACAGGCCCATCAGCGCCAGACCGAGGCCGAGCAGAGTGGCGAGCGCGAAGCCGACCAGCGTGACGAAGATGGTGATGCGCACGCCACGCGCCACGGTGGAAAAGACCTGTGCGTAGAGATCGCTGGAGGCGATCACCACTGCCAGCGCGGCGCCGATGGCGCATATCGCCAGCAGCCACCACGGAAAGTCCTTCTCGCCGGAATTCTCGCGACGCGCCACGCCGCTACCGCCGAACCGGCCCTGCCCGTAAGCTCACGGTGCGGCTACTGCCCGAGCTCGTAGTCGAGGAACCATTTCCTGTTCAGCGCGTCGAACGTGCCGTCCGCCTTCAGCGCGGCGATGGCGGCGTTGATCGGCGCGACGAGGTCGGAGCCTTTCGGGAAGATGAAGCCGAAATCCTCGGTCCCGAGCGGCTCGCCGATCATCTTCAGAGCGCCGCCGGAGGATTCGACATACCCCTGCCCCGCCGTGCCGTCGGTCAGGACGAGATCGACATCGCCGGTGCGCAACGCCTGAACCGAAGCGCCGAAAGTTTCGAACAATTTGATGCGCGCGTTGCCCTCGTCGCCGTCGAGCACGTCATAGACCGCCACATAGAAGGGCGTGGTGCCGGCCTGCGCGCCGACAAGCCCGTCCGCGAAGGCCTTGAACGACGCAGCGTCGGTGAAACGCTCCTCGTCGGCACGCACCAGCATGTGCATTTCGGACCGCATATAGGGATCGGAGAAATCGACCTTCTCGCCCCGTTCCTCGGTGATGGTGATGCCGGTCATGCCCATGTCGTACTGCCCGTCCGAAACCGCCTGGATCATCGCGTCCCAGGACGTGTTCTGGTATTCGGCCGTGAAATTCAGCCGCTTCGCCATTTCGGCGACCGCGTCATACTCCCAGCCGATCGCGTCGCCGGTCTTCGGATCGACGAATTGCAGCGGCGGATAGGCGTTCTCCGTGACGATAACGACGGTGCGCCCGCCCAGATCGGGAAGGTCCTGCGCCGACGCGGCAACCGGGAAAAGGGTGAGAGCGGCACCGAGGCCGAGTAGGAGACGACGGGATATCATAGGTGGCTCCATTTGTGGCTGAGCTGGAACCCGGAGACTAGCCGCTGGAGTGCAGGACGCAAGCCGGCGCTGTGCAAACCGCGATCAGCTGACCTGCGCCGGCACGAAAGCGGCGAGTTCGGAGGCGTCCATGGCCTGCAATTGCGCCAGAGCCTGCTTGTAGGCCGAGCTGACGACCTGGTCATATTTTTTCCAGTCGAGCATCGAAACGCCGCGGACATTGGGCTGGAAGAGCATGTCGACGTCCTGGCGCATTGCCTTCTGCCGGGCCATCGCCGTGACGATGGAAGCGGTCAGGAGCGTATCGGGCAAGCGCGGCAGACGGTACCGGCGTTTCCGGCGCGGCCGCAGCGAATCCATCAGGATGGCGAGCGGCGACGGCACGTCCTCCAGATGGTAGCGCTTTTCGACATTGGGCAGCAGGTCGACGCCGATGATCTTGCCGGCCCCCAGCTTCTCGCGCATCACGTCGACAGGGAAATTGTTGAAGCTGCCGCCGTCGAACAGCACCTCGCCGTCTTTCAGGACTGGCGGAAACAGCCCCGGTATCGAGAAGCTGGCGACGAGATTGCGGACGAAATCGCCACGCATCAGCACCTGCTCGCGATGCTTCGTGAAATTCGACGCAACGACGAAATAGGTTTTCCAGCTATCCTCGAGATCGAGCTTGTGGCCGCCGGTCCGCTCCGCGACGAACATGTCGGTTATCTGGTGGGCGCGCTGTCCCTTGATGAGCGAAACCAGCGGCGCGTAGCTGTAATCGCCGGTCAGATTGCCGAAACTCGAGGTGACGAAGACGCGGCGCGCCATCTCGACGAAGTCGTCACCCTCGACTTCCATGGCGAGAAAGGACGCCATGATCGCGCCGGCAGACGTGCCGCCCACATAATCGAACTCGACGCCGATCTCGGTGAGCGCCTGCGCCACGCCGATATGGGCGAAGCCGCGCGCGCCGCCGCCGGCAAAAACGATGCCGACGGCGTTGCCGGTCAGGATGCGCGCCAGACGGCGCATGTCGCGGTCGAGCGTCGGACGGACATGGAAATGCCTGTCGACCTTGCGGGAAGCGAGCCATTTCGCCGTGCCGCGCGGGGCGACGGTATTGGCGGAATGCAGCAAAATCAGCGCCACTCGGCCCTGAACATTCTGATCGCCCTCGAGCATGCGCTTCTCGAAGGCGGTGGGCGCGGGATCGTCTTCCGCATTGGCGAGCAGCAGAATCTCGTCGGCATGATGAATCGCGGTCAGGCTCCACACGGGATCCTCGGGATCGGCGATCAGGAAAATGGCGTCATGCTCGCCCTCCATCGCTGCGATCTCGCTCGAGATCTGCCCGCGCGGCCGCAATATGTCGGGCTTGGCGAGGTGGCCGAAGCGCTCATGCACGGTTTCAGGGTCGAGCACGGCAATCCGCTCGCGCCAGGGTTTCTGCGCCTCGGCCAGCTTCCGCACGAAGCCCTGAACGTCGGTCCTGCCGCCGACGGGAAGGATCGTGACGATGACCGGCGGCGCGGGCGGCCGGGACTTCTGCTGCTGGCGCCGAAAGCGGGTGATCACATGCCGGGTCATGACCAGCGCGATCTCTGGCTGGCGGGCGATCGCCTCTTCAACGGTTTGGCGCGAAACCCGCGCGAGCAGCGAATTACGGATCGCGACGACCTCGGCGCTGCGCGGCTCGTCCGTGAACATGGCGAGTTCGCCGACCGGCTCGCCGCGCCCGATCTCGCCAAGCGTCAGCCGGCTTCCGTCGGCTTCGATCCTGATCGCCCTGAGGCGGCCCGAGAGGACGAAATAGACATCGTCGTCGCGCGCGCCCTGCTCGATCAGCACGTCACCGGCGTAAAGCTCCATGATGCTGGAGTTCTCGCCCATGAAGCGGATGAAGCTCTCGTCCTCGACGGCGAAATAGTCGCGCAGGCAGGCGTTGAGTTGGTCAAAACTGGCGGGCGTCCCGGCGGTCGGGTGGCTCGGCTCCGCCTCGCCCGCTTTTGCGGACGACCCCGGCTCCTCTTGCGCCATGCACAGGGACGTTTCCTCGAAACCGTCCATCAACCGAAACCTCTCCCCAGGGCGAACGCTTGGGGGCAAGGAAAACAGACTTTCAGAAAATTTTCAAACCGAAAGTAAAAAAGGCGGACCAAGGCCCGCCTTCGATTTCTCCACGAAGCGCAGAGACTTATGCGTTGTTGTCTTCGGCCGGTGCTTCGGCTGCTGCAGCTTCCGCCGCCTTTGCTGCTTCCGCGGCTTCCTCGGCTGCCTTCTCGGCTGCCAGCGCCTCGGCGGCGGCGATCTTCTCGGCCTCGATGCGGGCCTTCTCGTCGAGCATCTTCTGACGCTCTTCGTCGTTCAGCTTGCGCGAACGAGCATTGGTGTTTTCCACGATACGGGCCTTCTTACCGGTCAGGCCGCGCATGTAGTAGAGCTTCGCACGGCGGACCTTGCCGCGGCGAACGATTTCGACGGCCTCGACCAGCGGCGAAAAGACCGGGAACACGCGCTCGACGCCTTCGCCATAGGAAAGCTTGCGAACAGTGAAGTTCTCGTTGAAGCCAGCGCCGGAACGCGCGATGCAGACGCCTTCATAGGCCTGCAGACGGGTGCGCTTGCCTTCCGTAACGCGCACCTGGACGCGGACGGTGTCGCCCGGCGAGAAATCCGGCAGTTTGCGCTTTTCGAGAATTTTCTCGGCCTGTTCGGCCTCGAGCTGGCGGATGATGTCCGTCATGATTTCATTCCTCTTGTTCTTTTGAACCGCCAGAGCGCTCGACAAGGGCAGAAAGTCACTGGACCGTCATGCCTGGCCATAAGGCCGGAGCGTATTCACGAGATCGTATTTGCTAGTGAGTCAGGGCTTTGCGCCCGAATTCGCGGCGTCCATACAGTAGAACGGGACATTTGTCACGCCCTTTCACCGTAAACCGGGAGGCCGGCAAGACGGACAAGATGAGAAGCATTGCACATCGGCCATGGCGTCGGCTAGGCAGGGACGGGCATTCGGCCCGATTGGGCGGAGCGCCATGACATTGTTCAATATAGTGCTGCTGTTTGCGGCCGGATTTCTCGCCAGCGCGGTCAACGCGATCGCCGGCGGCGGCACCTTTCTGACTTTCGGCGCGCTGACGCTGATCGGCGTACCGCCGATCGTCGCCAATGCGACGTCCTCGGTGACACAGTTTCCCGGCTACGTGACGTCGGCGCTCGCCTACTACACCGAAGTTCGCAAGGATCTGCGCGAAGCGCTGAAGCTCGGCGCGATCTCGCTGGTCGGCGGCCTCGCCGGCGCGCTGACATTGCTGTCTCTGTCCAATCCGACATTCCGGCAGATCGTGCCATGGCTGCTGATCGGGGCGACCGCGCTGTTCGCGGCCGGTCCCTGGCTGCGTCCGAGATCGCTCAGCCCCGACCATCCGATGGGACCGATCGGCCTGTTCGCGCAGTTCGCAACATCGATCTATGGCGGCTTCTTCGGCGCCGGCATGGGCATCATGATGCTGGCCGTCCTCGGCATCGCCAAGGGTGGCGACTACCACCGGCTCAACGCGATGAAGAACTTCATCGCGGTTCTGATCGCGACGGTGGCGATAGTCGTCTTCGTCGGCGGCGGCGTGGTGGCATGGCTGCCGGCCGCGGTCATGATCCCGGGCGGCGCGCTCGGGGGCTATGCCGGCGTGTGGATGGCCAAGCGTGTGCCGCAATGGGTCGTCCGCGCCCTGGTGATTATCGTCGGACTGCTGCTGAGCTGGTATTACTTCACGAAGTGACGGGCAGACGGCGCGCCTTACCCGCCCAGAAGATCCGGCCTTCTCTCGCGCGTCAGCTTTTCCGCCTCCTCGCGCCGCCATTCGTCGATCTTCGCGTGGTTGCCGGAGGTCAAAACTTCGGGGATCGTCCGGCCCTCCCATTCGGCGGGGCGGGTGTAATGCGGGTGTTCGAGGAGATTGCCCTCGAAGCTCTCGGTATCGCCGGATTGGGCATTGCCCATCACGCCCGGCAGCAGGCGGATAACGGCGTCGAGCAGCACCTGCGCGGCGACCTCTCCGCCCGACAGGACATAATCGCCGATCGACACCTCTTCGAGACCGCGCCCGTCGATGACGCGCTGGTCGACGCCCTCGAACCGGCCGCAGACGATGACCGCGCCTGGACCGGCGGCGAGGTCGCGCACGCGGGCCTGCGTCAGCGGTTTGCCACGCGGGCTCATCAACAGGCGCGGGCGCGGGTCGGCCTCGTCGCAACTGGCGTCAAGCGCCGCCGCGACGACATCGGCGCGCATGACCATGCCGGCACCGCCGCCGGCCGGCGTGTCGTCGACGCTGCGATGCTTGTCGGTCGCGTAATCGCGGATCTGCACCGCTTCGAGCGACCAGTCGCCACGCGCCAGCGCCTTGCCGGCAAGCGCCTGGCCGAGCGTGCCCGGAAACATTTCCGGATAGAGCGTCAGCACGGTCGCCCTGAAGCTCATGCTTCGCCGTCCTCGTCTTCCTCGCCGCGCGCCTCGATCTCGGACGGGCGGATCAGCGTCAGCTGGCCGGCGTCGAAATCGATGTCGGGCACGGTTTCGCGCGTGAATTCGACCAGAAAGGCGCTTTTGCGCGCCAGCCCGCCGGATGGGGTCATGGGCGCGATCTCCAGCAGGTCGCCGGCGCCGAAATCATGCACGGCGACGATCTCGCCGATCTTCGCGCCGGCCGCGTCATGGGCCGCAAGGCCGACAAGATCGGCGATGAAGAATTCGTCTTCGTCGAGCTCTTCGTCGGGAAGCTGAGACCGGTCGATAAAGAGTTCGACGCCGTTGAGCGCCTCGGCGGCCGTGCGGTCATTGACCTGTTCAAACGTGACGACCACGACATTCTTCGCCGCGCGGATATCGGCCACGTCAAAGGCGCGGCCCTGCGCATCGAACAACGTGCCGTAATCGCGGAGCGCCAGCGGGTCGCCCGTATACGGCTTAACGCGCAATTCGCCGCGCACGCCATGCGGCGCGCCTATGACGCCCATCAGGACCGGCGAGGAAAGGGGCTTGTGCGGCTTCGCCATGTTTCGCTCCGTTTCGGTGCCGGTCGCGATACAGGCTTTTCAAGGCAGAGCCAAGCCGGGCGCAATCGCCCGGTAACCATTGCCGGGCAAAATAGCGTCATGTCCGACGACAGCGCCATCCTCGTCAATGCAAAGCCCGACCTCGCCGCGGCCCGCAAGGCGTGGCTGGACCAGTTGGGCGGCGAGCGCCGGCTCGCGCCGAAAACGCTGGAAGCCTATGAGCGCGACACGCGGCAGTTCCTCTCCTTCCTCGCCGGCCATCTCGGCGGCGCGCCGGGGTTGAAGGATGTCGCGGAGCTTCGCTCTCTCGATTTCCGCGCCTTCCTGACCCGTCGGCGCGCGGGCGGCGCGGGCGCGAGAACGCTGGGGCGCGGCCTCGCCGGCATCCGCTCCTTCATGCGCTATCTCGAGCGAAGCGGCCTTGCCAACGCAGCCGCCGCAACGACGATGCGCGCGCCGCGCCAGCCGAAATCGCTGCCGAAACCGCTAACCGCCGCCGATGCGCGCCGCGTGGTCGACGCCAAGGAGCAGTTGCATGAGGAACCCTGGATCGCCGCGCGCAACGCCGCCGTGCTGACGCTGCTCTATGGCTGCGGCCTGCGCATCGGCGAGGCGCTGTCACTGACGGGAGAGGCATTGCGAAACCGCGGCGAAAAATCCATCGCAGTGACCGGCAAGGGCTCGAAGACGCGCATGGTGCCGCTGCTGCCGGTCGTGTTCGACGCCGTCGATCTCTACCGCCGGCTTTGCATCTACGATCTTCCGCCGGGCGAACCCTTGTTTCGCGGGGCGCGCGGCGGTGCGCTGCAGCCGGCGGTCCTGCAGCGGGACATGCGCAATCTCAGAAGCGCGCTCGGCCTGCCGGACACGGCGACGCCGCATGCGCTGCGCCATTCCTTCGCCACCCATCTGCTCGGCAGCGGCGGCGATCTGAGAACGATCCAGGAATTGCTGGGCCATGCCAGCCTGTCGACCACGCAGGTCTATACCGGCGTCGACACGGCGCGCCTGCTCGACGTCTACAAGAACGCCCATCCGCGCGCCAGAACACCCTGACAGCCCGCGCAGGCTGCATTTTCGTCTTCCTCTTAACCGAATCGTCGCCCTTTTCTGGGCAAATTGCGCCCATGAACGCCGTTTTCTCCCGTCTCGACCGCATCAGCGGTCCGCTTCTCACCGCGCTGGGTCTCGCCAACGCGCTGTTTTTGTGGACATTCCTTGTCGTGCTCTTCGTCGCGCTGCGCAGCGTCCCGGCATCCGCCGCCGAGACCTGCACCGGCAATAACGTGCTCGACGCGATGAAGCGCGACGACCCGGCGGGTTACGAGCGGGTGTTGCAAGAGGCCGCGGCAACGCCCAATGGCGACACACGACTGTTCCGTATCGACAAGGAGGGGCTGGCGCCATCCTGGCTATTCGGGACGATGCACCTGACCGACGAGCGCGTGATCGACCTGCCGCAAAAAGCCCGGGCCGCCTTCGACGAGGCCGACACGGTGGCGATCGAATCCACCGAGATCCTCGACCCGGCCAAGGCGCAGATGGCCCTGTTCTCGAAGCCGGACCTGACCATGTTCACCGGCGAGGAGGATCTGTCGGACTATCTGACCGAAGATCAGCGCGCGCTTCTGAAGGACGGGCTTGCCAAACGCGGCATACAGTTGGCGCTGGTCGAGCGGATGAAGCCCTGGCTGATTTCCGGCATGGTGGCTTTGCCGCCCTGCGAATTCGACCGCAAGCAGGCCGGCGCGTCTTTTCTGGACCTGAAACTTGCCCAGGATGCCGAGCGCGACGGCAAGGAACTGGTCGGTCTGGAAACGATCGTCGAGCAGTTCAACGCCATGGCCTCGCTGCCGATGTCGTTCCACGTGCAGGGCCTGGTCGAGAGCATCGCGCTCGGAGACCGGATCGACGACGTCATCGAGACGATGATCCAGCTCTACGTGAAGGGCGAAACCGGCGCGATCTGGCCGATGCTGCGCTCCGTTTCGCCGGAAATGGAAACCAATGAGGAACTCGCGGCCGGCTATGCCGATTTCGAGGAAACCATGGTCCATGTCCGCAACAAGACCATGCTGGACCGCGCCTTGCCAATGCTCGACAAGGGTGGCGCCTTTGTCGCGGTCGGCGCGCTGCACCTGCCCGGCGACAAGGGCCTCGCCCACCTGATCGACGAAGCCGGCTACACGGTGACGCCGGTCTACGAGTGATCGGACTGGTCACAAGTCAGGCATTTTAGACAATCGCTTTGCAAGCTATGCGTGTCACCGTGGAAACATGCACGCATAGCCCTCTCATTTCGAAATAGTACGCTCACGTCCTTGAAGGGGCTCCTGCTGATGGCGCTCAAGGGCGCGTTCAATGTCGATATCCGGTTCGAGGGAAGTCGATTCCGGGTGTTGGACCCTAAAGGGCCTTTCGGCGCGAGCAGCGTTGCTCGATTAGGGCAAATCCTAACGGATAAGCATTTCAGGGACTGAGCATGGCAACCCGGCGCGCGAATTTGTGATCGGCTTTTATCTTGCCAAATTCCCGACCTGAGGTACCCTGCTTCCGTCCGGACATGTCCGGGCCAGCAAAGGAGCAGCGCATGTCTTACAAAGCACTGGGCCTTGGCCTCGTAGCGGCTCTCTTCGTTTCGGGTTCGGCGATCGCCTGCCCGATGCACGAGACGGTCGCTCAAAATCAGACACCTGTCGATTATTCCAAACTGAAGAAGATGGAAGTGGCGCAAGTGCCGGTCGATGCGTGGCTGATCAAATATCTCGACGCCTGGCAGCAAGCCTGACCGTCGACTGATCTCCAGCAAGCTTGAAACCCGGCGTTCCCCGGAGCGCCGGGTTTTTTTCCGTTTCCGCGCCCGCCGATCATAATGGAACCCTTTCGCGACACGAGTCGTTATCAGGTCGGATGCAAAAAGGAGACGATGATGACCACTCAGGATCGAGAGACAAAGGTCGTTTACAGTTACAGCAGTGGCGGCGCCGGCTGGTTCATCGCCATTCTACTGCTGATCGTTCTAGGCGTCGGCGGGCTTTATCTTTACAATTCCGGTGTGCTGACCGACTCCAACGACGTCAACGTGACGATCGATGTACCGGACGAAGTCGTCCCGACGGCGCCGGCCGAATAATACCCGCACCCTCCAGTGCAAAAGAAAAACGGGCCATCGCGGCCCGTTTTTTTTCAGCGGAAAGAAATTCGCCTCACATGTGGATCGGCTTGCCGAAGGCTGCGGCGAGCGCCGCCTCGCGCACGGCTTCCGACATGGTCGGGTGCGCGTGGCAGGTGCGCGCCAGATCCTCCGACGAACCGCCGAATTCCATCAGCACCGCGGCCTCGTGGATCATCTCGCCAACGCCGCGACCGAGCATGTGAACGCCCAGCACCCGGTCGGTCTTCTTGTCGGCGAGGATCTTGATGAAGCCGTCCGGCGCCAGCATCGCACGGGCGCGGCCATTGGCCGAGAAGGGGAACTTGCCGACCGTATATTCGATACCGGCGGCTTTCAGCTCTTCCTCGGTCTTGCCGACGGAGGCGACTTCCGGATCGGTATAGACCACGCTCGGGATGACGTCGAAATTCACATGGCCATGCTGGCCGGCGATGATCTCGGCGACCGCCATGCCCTCGTCTTCCGCCTTGTGCGCCAGCATCGGGCCCTTGACCACGTCGCCCAGCGCATAAATGCCGGATACCGAGGTCTGCCAATGGTCGTTGATGTCGACCCGGCCACGATCGTCCAGCTTCACGCCGGCATCCTCCAGTCCAAGCGAATCCGTATAAGGCTTGCGGCCGGTCGAGACGAGCACGAAATCGGCCGAAATCGTCTCGGCGTCGCCACCCTTGACCGGCTCGAAGGTAACCTCCGCGCCCTTTCCGGATTTCTTGACGCCGGTGACCTTGGCGCCAAGATTGAACTTGATGCCCTGCTTTTCCAGCAGACGCTGGAACTGCTTCGACACGTCGCCGTCCATCGGGCCGAGCACCTTGTCGAGATATTCGACCACGGTGACCTCGGCGCCGAGACGTTTCCAGACCGAGCCGAGTTCGAGGCCAATCACGCCGCCGCCGACGACCACGAGATGGCCCGGCACCTTGGAAAGCTCCAGCGCGCCGGTCGACGAGACGATGACCTTCTCGTCGAAATCGACATCGACGCCCGGAATGCCGGCGACATCGGAACCGGTGGCGATGACGACGTTCTTCGCCTCGATTTCCTGTTCCTTGCCGTCCTCGCCGGTGACCGAGACCTTGCCCTCGCCGAGAACCTTTCCGGTTCCGGTCAGCCAGTCGACCTTGTTCTTCTTCATCAGGAAGGCGACGCCGTCGACATTCGACTTAACGGTGGCGTCCTTGTGGGCGAGCATCGCCTTGATATCGAGCTTCGGCTTGCCGACCTTGACGCCGAGTTTTTCCAGCGAGGTCTCCGCCTCGTGGAACATCTCGGAGGCATGCAGCATGGCCTTGGACGGGATGCAGCCGATATTCAGGCAGGTGCCCCCGAGCGTCGCCCGCTTTTCCACGATCGCGGTCTTCAGGCCGAGCTGCGCACATTTGATGGCGCAGACATAACCGCCCGGTCCCGATCCGATCACTATAACGTCATAGGCCATGATATACCTTTCCTAAACTAGCGACCGCCGGTCGCATCCAGAATGGCGCCAGTCGAATAGGACGCCTCTTCCGACAACAAATAGAGGATGGCATGCGCCACTTCGAGCGCACTGCCTTCACGTTTCATCGGGACGGCGTCCCGCATTTTCGCCACCCGGTCCGGCTCGCCGCCGGAAGCGTGGATGTCCGTGTCGATGATGCCAGGCCGCACCGCGTTGACGCGGATGCCCTCGGTCGCGACCTCGCGCGCCAACCCGATCGTCATCGTGTCGATCGCCCCCTTCGCGGCGGCGTAGTCGACATACTGCCCCGGAGCGCCGAGGGTCGCGGCGGCCGACGACAGATTGACGATCGCGCCGCCCTTGCCTCCGTGCCGCGTCGACATGCGTTTCACGGCTTCCCGGGCACATAGGAACGCGCCGGTCACATTGATCCGGAACATACGCTCCAGCCGTTCGAGGCTCATCTCGTCCACCCGCGCCGACCGGTCGACGACGCCGGCATTGTTGACCAGCCCGTCGAGCCGGCCCCAGCGCTCGTCGACGGCCGCGAACATGGCGAGGATATCGGCCTCGCTCGCCACATCGGCGCGCACGGCGAAAGCCTCGCTACCGGCTTCCCCGATCGTGGCCACTGTCTGCTCTGCGGCCTGTTTGTCGTGCGCGTAGTTGACCGCCACGCGCCAGCCGCGCTGCGCGGCAAGTACGGCTACGGCGCAGCCTATACCGCGCGATCCGCCAGTGACGAGCAGAACTGGTTTTTCGGCCGGCTCACTCAATGCTTCATCCGACCTTTTCCGTCGCCAGCTTCAGGCCGAAGGCGATGAAGACGGCGCCGCTTACCCTGTTGATCCACTTGCTCGCCCGCTCGAAGGCAGCGCGCATGCGCGGCATCGTCAGGAAGAACGAAACGCCCACGAACCAGGCGATAAGGCAGCTCGCCATAACCAGCCCGTAGCCGAACTTGACCGCCGCCGGCGTCTCGTGACTGACGACAGCCGAAAAGACCGACAGGAAGAAAAACACCGGCTTGGGATTGAGTGCATTGGCGAGGAAGCCCAGTGCGAAGCCCCTGAAAGCGGTCTGCGGAGCCGCCTTGGGCTGGTCACTTGCGACTCCGGCATCCAGCGTCACGGTGCCGGCGCGCAACGACTGCACGCCGATATAAACCAGATAGGCCACGCCGAGCCATTTCAGCAGTCCGAACAACAGGATCGACTGCGAGATGATCAGCCCGAGCCCGAGGATCGTGTAGCTGACATGGAACATCAGCGAGACGCCGATGCCGATGCTGGTGAGAACCGCCGCCTTGCGTCCATGCACAATCGCCTGACGCATGACCATCGCCGTATCGGCCCCCGGCGCCACGATGGCGAAGGAGAAGATAGCCATGATGGAGGCGAGCTCAATCCAGTACTGGGTCATTGGCGACAGTCTCCCGGCAGGGGAAGGCGGGCGGCCGGAATTGCCCGGCGACCCGCTCCGCGATCAGAGATCGAGAACGAGACGTTCCGGATCCTCGAGGCTTTCCTTGACGCGCACCAGGAAGGTCACGGCTTCCTTGCCGTCGACGATCCGGTGGTCGTAGGACAGCGCCAGATACATCATCGGGCGGATGACGACCTGGCCGCCGATCGCCATCGGACGTTCCTGGATCTTGTGCATGCCGAGAATGCCCGACTGCGGCGCGTTCAGGATCGGCGAGGACATCAGCGAACCATAGACGCCGCCATTGGAGATGGTGAAGGTGCCGCCCTGCATGTCGGCCATGCCGAGCTTGCCGTCACGCGCCGCCATGCCGAGCCGGCCGATTTCCTTCTCGATCTCGGCAATCGACATCTGGTCGGCATCGCGCACGACCGGTACGACGAGACCCTTGTCGGTGCCGACGGCAACGCCGATGTGGCAGAAATGCTTGTAGATGATGTCGGTGCCGTCGATCTCGGCATTGACCGCGGGCACTTCCTGCAGCGCGTGGGTGACCGCCTTGGTGAAGAAGCCCATGAAGCCGAGCTTCACGCCATGCTTCTTCTCGAACAGATCCTTGTATTTCTTGCGCAGATCCATCACCGCCGTCATGTCCACCTCGTTGTAGGTGGTCAGCATCGCAGCCGTGTTCTGTGCATCCTTCAGCCGGCGCGCGATGGTCTGGCGCAGCTTCGTCATGCGCACGCGTTCCTCGCGCTCGGCATCGCCCTCGGGCGACGGTGCGCGGGCGGCCTTCGGCGCTTCGGCCGGCGACGACGGCGCACCCGAGGCAAGCGCCTCGATCACGTCGCCCTTCAGCACCTGGCCGCGCTTGCCGGAGCCCGAGACCTGCTCGGCGGAAACGCCCTTGTCGGCCATCATCTTTGCGGCCGACGGGGCCGGCGGCATGTCGCTGTCGCGGCCACGGGCCTTTTCCATGCCGACAGTGTCGACCTCGGAACCGGACGGTGCGGGCTCCGGTTCCGAATCCGACTTGGATTCCGACGACTTGGCCTCTTTCTTCTTGTCTTCTTTTTTCTCTTCCTTGGCGGGCGCGCCGTCGCCTTCCTCGAGCATGCCGAGAAGGGCGTCGACCTCTACGGTGTCGCCTTCCTTGGCGACGATTTCACCGAGCGTGCCGGCGGCCGGGGCCGGCACTTCCAGCGTCACCTTGTCGGTCTCCAGTTCCAGCAGCGTCTCGCCGTCGGCGACGGTATCGCCCTGCTTCTTGAACCATTGTCCGATGGTCGCTTCCGTGACCGATTCGCCCAGGGTGGGCACGCGGATTTCTTTTGCCATTGTTCAGTCTTTCCGGGGTCAGATAGGTTTGATTGCCGTCATTGGCCGAGCGCGTCGTCGAGGAAGGCGGCGAGCTGCTCCTTGTGTTTCGACATCAGGCCGGTGGCCGGCGACGCCGCCGCGGCGCGGCCCGTGTAGCGGACACGCTGGTGCTTGGCGTTGATATGGGCGAGCACCCATTCCAGATACGGATCGATGAAGGCCCAGGCACCCATGTTCTTCGGCTCTTCCTGACACCACACCATCTCCGCATTCTTGAAGCGGGACAGTTCGGTGATCAGAGCCTTGGCCGGGAACGGGTAGAGCTGTTCGAGGCGAAGCAGGTAGACGTCGTTGACACCGCGCGCCTCGCGTTCCTCGTAAAGATCGTAATAGACCTTGCCCGTGCACATCACGACGCGGCGGATCTTGGAATCGGTGACCAGCTTGGTCTTCGAATCCTTGCGATATTCCGCATCGTCCCACAGCAGCCTGTGGAAGGCGCTCTCGCCCGACATCTCGCCGAGCGTCGACACGGCGCGCTTGTGGCGCAGCAGCGACTTCGGCGTCATCAGGATGAGCGGCTTGCGGAAATCGCGCTTCAGCTGCCGGCGCAGGATGTGGAAGTAATTGGCCGGCGTCGTGCAGTTGGCGACCTGCATGTTGTCCTCGGCGCACATCTGCAGGAAGCGCTCCAGGCGGGCCGACGAATGCTCCGGTCCCTGCCCTTCGTAGCCGTGCGGCAACAGGCAGACGAGGCCGGACATGCGCAGCCACTTGCGTTCGCCCGACGAGATGAACTGGTCGAAGACGACCTGCGCGCCATTGGCGAAGTCACCGAACTGGGCTTCCCAAAGCGTCAGCCCGTTCGGCTCAGCCAGCGAGTAGCCATATTCGAAACCGAGCACGGCTTCTTCCGAGAGCATCGAATTGATGACCTCGTAGCGGCCCTGGCCTGCGGAGACCGAGTTCAACGGCACGTAACGGGTTTCGTCCTTCTGGTCGTAGAGGACCGAATGACGCTGCGAGAAGGTGCCGCGTTCGCAGTCCTGGCCGGACAGGCGCACGCCGTAGCCTTCCTGGCACAGCGAGCCGAAGGCCAGCGCCTCGGCCGTCGCCCAGTCGATGCCCTCGCCCGTCTCGATCATCTTGGCGCGGTTGTCCATGAAACGCTGGACAGTGCGGTGGACATCGAAGTCCTCGGGAACCGTCGTCAGCTTCTTGCCGATATCCTTGAGCGCCTTCATCGGCACGGCGGTCTTGCCGCGCCTGCGCTCGTCCTCATTGTCGGCCTTGGACAGGCCCGACCACTTGCCGTCCAGCCAGTCGGCCTTGTTCGGCTTGTAGGTCTCGCCGGCCTCGAATTCGACTTCCAGATGCTCGCGCCAGTCGGCCTTCATCTTCTCGTATTCGTCGGTCGTGATCAGCCCCTCGGCGATCAGCTGATCGGCATAGATCTGCGCCGTCGTCTTGTGCGCGCGGATCTTCTTGTACATCAACGGCTGGGTGAACGCCGGCTCGTCGCCCTCGTTATGGCCGAAGCGGCGATAGCAGAACATGTCGATGACGACCGGCTTGTGGAAAAGCATGCGGAATTCCGCCGCTATCTTCGCCGCGTAGACGACCGCCTCGGGATCGTCGCCATTCACATGGAAGATCGGCGCCTCGATCATCTTCGCCACGTCGGAAGGATAGGGCGAGGACCGCGAGAAGCGAGGATTGGTGGTGAAGCCGATCTGGTTGTTGACGATAAAATGGATCGTGCCGGCGACGCGGTGGCCGCGCAGCGCCGACAGGCCGAGACATTCCGGCACGACGCCCTGGCCGGCAAAGGCCGCATCGCCATGCAGCAGGAGCGGCAGGACCTTGGAACGGTCGTCCAGGCCGACGACCTCCGGACGCTGCGCGCCGCCGGCGATCTGGTCCTGCTTGGCGCGCGCCTTGCCCATCACCACCGGATTGACGATTTCCAGGTGCGAGGGGTTCGCCGTCAGCGACAGGTGAACCTTGTTGCCGTCGAATTCGCGGTCGGAAGAGGCACCGAGATGGTACTTCACGTCGCCCGAACCCTCGACGTCGTCGGGTGTGAACGATCCGCCCTTGAACTCGTTGAAGATGGCGCGATGCGGCTTCGCCATCACCTGGGAGAGCACGTTGAGGCGGCCGCGATGCGGCATGCCGAACACGATGTCGCGCAGGCCCATGGCGCCGCCGCGCTTGATGATCTGTTCCAGCGCCGGGATCAGCGATTCGCCGCCATCGAGGCCGAAACGCTTGGTGCCCTTGTATTTGACGTCGATGAACTGCTCGAAGCCTTCCGCCTCGACCAGCTTCTGCAGGATCGCCTTCTTGCCCATGTCGGTGAAGGCGACGCCCTTGTCCGGACCTTCGATGCGCTGCTGGATCCACGACTTCTCCTCAGGATTGGAGATGTGCATGAATTCGACGCCGATGGTCGAGCAATAGGTCCGCTTCAGGATGTCGAGCATCTCCGGAATGGTCGCGAATTCCAGCCCGAGCACATTGTCGATGAAGATCTTGCGGTCGTAGTCTTCCGGCGTGAAACCGTAGGCTTCCGGCGAAAGCTCATTGTAGTCCTCGAGCGGCTTGGCGATGCCGAGCGGGTCGAGATTGGCGTGCAAATGGCCGCGCATGCGGTAGGCGCGGATCATCATGATGGCGCGCACGGAATCGCGCTGCGCGCTGACAATGTCCTTGTCTGAAACCGGCTGCGACGTGGCCGCTGCCTTTTCCTTCAGCTTGGTGCCGATATGGGCTTCGATTTCGGCCCAGTTGCCGTCGAGCGCCGAGGTCAGTTCGCCATTCGGCGTCAGCGGCCAGTTGGCACGCTCCCACGACGCGCCCTGCGCGTTCTTGCGGACATCCTCGGGCTTGTCGTGCAGGTCTCCGAAAAAGGTCTGCCATTCCTCTGGCAGCGAGGCCGGGTTGTCCTGGTACTGGGCGTAGAGTTCCTCGATATAATGGGCGTTGCCGCCATAAAGGAACGAAGTCGAGGCGAACAGGTCGTTCAGTTCGTCGGTGCGTGCCATTTGCTTCACCTTGTGCGGGCCGGCTGGCCCCTCCTGGGTTTTCGATGCGCGCTTGCGCGCTTGTGCGTTTCCTTGGCGGTCTGAGCCGCCTGCCCCGATAGCTGACAAGGGCGGGCGAGCCGCCCCCGTCCAACAGATGTTTAGCCCTTCAGCACTTCGACAAGGGTCTTGCCGAGCTGGGCCGGCGACGGCGAGACGCGAATACCCGCATCTTCCATCGCCGCGATCTTGTCTTCCGCGCCGCCCTTGCCGCCGGAGATCACTGCGCCGGCATGGCCCATGGTGCGTCCGGGAGGCGCCGTGCGACCGGCGATGAAGCCGACCATAGGCTTGGAGCGGCCCTTCTTGGCCTCGTCCTTGAGGAACTGGGCGGCCTCTTCCTCGGCCGAACCGCCGATTTCGCCGATCATGATGATGGACTCGGTCGCGTCGTCGGCGAGGAACATCTCGAGCACGTCGATGAACTCGGTGCCCTTGACCGGGTCGCCGCCGATGCCGACAGCCGTCGTCTGGCCGAGGCCTTCATTGGTGGTCTGGAAAACCGCCTCGTAGGTCAGCGTGCCGGAACGCGACAGGACGCCGACCGAACCCTTCTTGAAGATGGAGCCCGGCATGATGCCGATCTTGCATTCTTCCGGCGTCAGCACGCCCGGGCAGTTCGGGCCGATCAGGCGCGACTTCGACTTGTCGAGCTTCGCCTTCACATTGACCATGTCCATGACCGGGATACCCTCGGTGATGCAGATGATGAGCGGGATCTCGGCCTCGATCGCCTCGATGATCGCCGCGCCCGCGCCTGCCGGCGGAACATAGATCACGGACGCGTTCGCACCGGTCGCTTCCTTGGCCTCTCCGACCGTGGCGAAGATCGGCAGTTCCTTGCCCGAAGCCTCGCCGGCGCCTTCGCCCGCAGTCCAGGTCTCGCCGCCCTTCTTCGGGTGGATACCGGCAACCATCTGCGTGCCGTAATAGCCAAGCGCCTGTTCGGTGTGGAAAGTGCCGGTCTTGCCGGTCAGCCCCTGAACGAGAACCTTGGTGTCTTTGTTGACGAGTATCGACATGTGGCTAGCAGCTCCTTATTCCGCACCGTCCGGTTCGGATGTTTCGAATTTCAAGAGAACACCGGCAAATCCCGAAGCGTCACGCATCGGGCTGCCCTTGGTGATGTAGAAGAGATAGGTGTCGAGCGTGCGCGGCAGCTTCGGCGAAGGCCCCCACGTATAGCCCGTCATGCCTTTTTCATCGACAGTCTCGGCAGGCTCGACGCCGAGAAAGTCCGTGACGATTTGCGGGTCGATCGGCGCGGTAGCGCCGAAATCGTAGAGATAACACCCGACCAGCGTGACGATCTCGGGCGCGTGCAGCCGCGTGACGACCACGAAATGCGGCTTTCCGTCGATAAAGCCGCCGAAGGCCGTCCGTTGATAGGTCCAGTCCTTCTCGGCCTCCTCGAGGACGGCCTTGTCGGATTTCTGCAGAAGCTTCGACAGATTCTCGTCGACGCCCTGCTCGACTTCCTTCCAGCCGACCGAGGCGATGTGCTCGCGCGCCGCCGAATAGGAAAGCCGCCCGGGTACGCAGGCCTGCCGGAACGCGATGACGAATTTCTCGCCATCCGGCACATGCGCCTGCGCCACACCCGCCGTCGCGATGACGGCAAGCAAAGCGGGAGCGAAGCGAGAGACGAGCCGCGTCATGCCGCACCCGCCTGCCGGAAGCGCTTGACGGCAAAGACGCCAGCCGAACCGAAGACGAAGAGGACGGTCGCCATAGCGCCGGCGAGGATCGCCATGACGACGATCAGGAATGCGTCCTCGCAATCATAGGAACTGGCCGCCATCTCGCAGGCCGCGACATCCGTCGCGGCGACGCCGTTCAGCCACCAGGAGACGAGGCCGGTGAGGCCAACGAGACCGGCAACGCCCGGCAGCAGACGCCGCGAAAACCACGCGCCGAAGCAAGACGGGCTCCGCAGCGCGAACAGCGCGACGAAGACCGTTGCGAGCACGGCGGCAATCACGACGATGGCTAGGTCGTTGTCGTTCACTTCCAGCCTCTCCAGCGGGGCCGGCGTTGTCCGCCGGCGCCCAAGCCCCGGTTACGCGTCCTCGACGGCCTTGACGATCTTCTGCGCCGCGTCGTCGAGATCGTCGGCGGCGATGACGTTCAGGCCGCTCTCGTTGATGATCTCTTTGCCCTTCTCGACATTGGTGCCTTCGAGGCGCACCACCAGCGGAACCTTCAGACCGACTTCCTTGACCGCTGCGACCACGCCTTCGGCGATGACGTCACAGCGCATGATGCCGCCGAAGATGTTGACGAGGATGCCTTTGACGTTCGGGTCGGCCGTGATGATCTTGAAGGCCGCGGTGACCTTCTCCTTCGATGCGCCGCCGCCGACATCGAGGAAGTTCGCCGGCTCCTTGCCGTAGAGCTTGATGATGTCCATCGTCGCCATGGCGAGGCCGGCGCCATTGACCATGCAGCCGATATCGCCGTCGAGCGCGACATAGGCGAGATCGTATTTGGACGCCTCGATTTCCTTCTCGTCTTCCTCGGACTTGTCGCGCAGCGCCATGATGTCGTCGTGACGGAACAGCGCATTGCCGTCGAAAGAGACCTTGGCGTCGAGAACGCGCAGATGGCCGTCCTTCATGACGATCAGCGGGTTGACCTCGAGCAGGCTCATGTCCTTCTCGACAAACGCCCTGTACAGGATCGGGAACAGCTTCAGCCCGTCCTTGGCGGCGTCCTTGGTGAGCTTCAGCGCCTTGTTGAGCTTCTTGGCGTCGGCTTCGGTGACACCGGTCTCCGGGTCGATGGGAAGCGTCAGGATCTTCTCCGGCGTTTCCTCGGCCACGGCCTCGATGTCCATGCCGCCCTCGGTGGAGACCACGAAAGCCGGCTTGCCGACGGTGCGGTCGATGAGGATCGAGAGATAGAGCTCACGGTCGATGTCGGCGCCGTCCTCGATATAGAGGCGGTTGACCTGCTTGCCGGCCGGGCCGGTCTGCTTGGTCACCAACGTCGAGCCGAGCATTTCCTTGACGTTTTCGACGACTTCCTCGACCGACTTGGCGAGGCGCACGCCACCCTTCGCGTCTTCGCCGAGTTCCTTGAACTTGCCTTTGCCGCGGCCGCCAGCATGGATCTGGCTTTTGACGACATAGAGCGGTCCGGGCAGCTTCTTCGCCCATTCCTCCGCCTGCTCGGCGGAGTAGATGGCGACGCCCGCAGCGACCGGCGCACCGTATTCGTGCAGCAGCCGCTTGGCCTGATATTCGTGAATGTTCATGGTGATTCCTTCGTGCCTTGGGCCCGTGAAACGGGCGGGATGCCTATTTCAGGTTCGGAGCGATTCCGCGGCAGGCCTCGCAGAGGCCGGCGACGGCTTCGACCGACTTGTCGAACATCTTCTGTTCGGCACTGGTGAAATCCAGCTCGACGATGCGTTCGATGCCGCCCGCGCCAATGACCGTCGGCACACCGACATACATGTCGGAGATGCCGTACTGGCCGTCGAGATACGCGGCGCAGGGAAGCACGCGCTTCTTGTCCTTCAGATAGGCCTCGGCCATGGCGACGGCGGAAGCCGCAGGCGCGTAATAGGCCGAGCCGGTCTTCAGGAGGCCGACGATCTCGCCGCCGCCCTTGCGGGTGCGCTCGACGATCGCGTCAAGCTTCTCTTTCGAGGTCCAGCCCATCTTGATCAGGTCGGGCAGCGGGATACCGGCGACGGTGGAATAGCGCACCATCGGCACCATGTCGTCGCCATGACCGCCCAGCGTCATCGCCGAGACGTCCTCGACGGAAACCTTGAACTCCTCGGCGAGGAAGTAGCGGAAGCGCGCGGAGTCGAGCACGCCGGCCATGCCCGCGACCTTGTTCTTCGGCAAGCCGGAGAACTGCTGCAGCGCCCAGACCATCGCGTCGAGCGGGTTGGTGATGCAGATGACGAAAGCGTCGGGAGCGTATTTCTTGATGCCGGCTCCGACCTGTTCCATCACCTTCAGGTTGATGCCCAGGAGATCGTCGCGGCTCATGCCCGGCTTGCGCGGCACGCCAGCGGTGACGATGCAGACATCGGCGCCCTTGATCGCCTCGTAGGAATTAGCGCCCGTGTAGGAAGCGTCGAAACCGTCGACCGGCGAGGATTCCGCGATGTCGAGGCCCTTGCCCTGCGGAATGCCTTCGGCGATATCGAAGAGGACGACGTCGCCCAGTTCCTTCAGACCGATGAGATGCGCGAGCGTCCCGCCGATCATGCCGGAACCGATGAGTGCAATCTTGTTGCGTGCCATGTTGGATTGTTTCCGTTGAAGTGCCGTTAGGTGAATATGTGTGCCGCGACCCATGGTCGCACAGGCCGCAATTACCGATCGTGGAACTGACTCTTTCCACCGGAAAAATCAACCGAAACTTTCGCCATCAATGAATTCAAACGGTTATATAATTCGGGATTTACGTAAACGTAAGAAATCCGCAGCGCTTTTTCTCATAATGCGCTATTTTCGGGCTGCCGATGCGGCGGGCTCGATCAAATCCCACCGGTTGCCGAACGGATCCGCAAAGACGGCGACGATCCCATAGTCCTCCCGGCGCGGCGCCTCGAGGAAACATACTCCGGCTTGTGTGAAGGCCTGATGATCGTGCTCGAAATCTTCCGTCTCCAAAAAGAATGCCACCCGGCCGCCGGTCTGGTTGCCGATCGCCGCGCGTTGCTCCGGCCCGTCGGCCCTGGCCAGCAGCAACGCCGTGCCGCCGCCTGCCGGCGCGACGCGCACCCAGCGCTTTGTTTCAGACAATTTCGTGTCCTCGAGGAGTTCGAAACCGAGCCTGCCGCAATAGAATTGGATCGCCGGGTCGTAATCCGGCACCACCAGCGTGACCGCGCTCATACGGCCGGTCATTGTGGCTTGGCGGCGTTCGCCACCCATTCCTCCGACCGCATCTCGATCAGCCGCGAAATGGTTCGGTCGAACTCGAAGACTTCAGTACCGGACTTGGCCTGATAGAGCTCCTGCGGCTCGGCTTCCGCCGAGACAACGATGCGGTTGCGGTTGTCGTAGAGCGTGTCGATCAGATTGATGAACCGCTTCGCCTCGTTGCGACGTCCCTCGCGCAGCACGGGCACGCGCTCGACAAAGATCGTATGGTAGTTGCGCGCGATCGCCAGATAGTCGCGCGCGCCGAGCGGCTTCTCGCAGAGATCGGAAAAGGAAAATCGCGCCGCGCCCATGGCCACCGACGGGATAGCGATCTCGCGGCCCTTCACCTGGATCCGCTCCGAATGCGGCGAGACGCCGCCGGTCAGACGCGACCAGACCTCTTCCAGCGCCTTGTCCGCGCCATTGCCGAGCGGTGAGATATAGATCTTGGTCTGTCCCAGCCGGTCGAGCCGGTAGTCCCGGTCGGAATCGAGGTTCATCACATCGGCATGCGCCTTGAGGATGTCGACGAAGGGCAGGAACAGCGAGCGATTGAGCCCGTCGCGATAGAGGTCGTCCGGCGCGACATTGGACGTGGCGACCAGGATCACGCCATTCTCGAACAGCGCCGTGAACAGCCGCGACAGGATCATCGCGTCGGCGATATCGTTGACGGCGAATTCGTCGAAACAGATGACACGCGATTCGGACGCGATATCGCGCGCAACCGGCGCGATCGGATCGTTCTCCTTGACCTTGCCCTCCTTCAGCGCCTTGCGATGCGCGGCAATGCGGTCATGCGCATCGGCCATGAAGTCGTGGAAATGGACGCGCCGCTTGCGCTTGGCGGGACACGCGGCAAAGAAGAAATCCATCAGCATGGTCTTGCCGCGGCCAACATGACCATGGACATACAGGCCCTTCACGGTTCCGACCTTCGGCGCCCGCTTGGCGAACAGCCAGCCAAGAGACGAGGATTTCGAGGCGAGACGGAGCGAGCCGATCTCCTCGTTCAACGCATCGAAACGGCTGGCGAGCGCCTCCTGGGCGGGATCGGGATCGAGCCTGCCTTCGGCGGCGAGCGCGTCGTAACGCGCCCTGACCGAATCTCCGGGGTGTAGCTGGTCAGGCATAGGCCGCCCGCCGTCAGGCGATCAACGCGAAAGCGAGATCGCCGCGCCGCTGTTGGTCTGGCCGCTGAACGAGCCGCTGCCCGTCGAGAACAACGCCGCGACCTTGTTGCCGTTGGAATCGCTGAGCACGACCTGTTGACCCTGCACGTCCCAGGCCGCGACACTGGCCGCATCGCCCGGACAGCCGCGAGAAGCCGCGCGGAAGCCGCCGGTCCACTTGGTCAGCGCCATGAACATCTGGCAGGACGAACCGGCGGTGGTCACCTTCCAGGCGCCAACGAGCGATTCGCGCGTCACAGGCCCTGCCGTGTTGACCTGCTGTATGCTTGAGCCCGGATCATTGGGATCGCCGGCGACGCCGTTTTCCGTGCCGGGTGCATTGGGGAACCCGGTCTGCGCGTTCGGATCCTGACCCGGCTGCGTCGGAGGCGGCAGCTGGCCCGCCGTGACCTGGCCGGCCGGAGCGGGATCGAGGGGCGCCGGCTGCTGATAGGTGGGATAGTTTCCGAAACGCGAACTGGTGCACCCGCTGACGACAATGGCCGCCGCGACAAGACAAATCCCCGCTGCAAAAGCAGACTTCCGCATTACAATCTCCTGTTCGCCCGCGCTTGTGTCGCGAGCCGATGTGCCCTTCAGTCGCCCACTAAAATGGCGAAATAAGGAAAACACAACATTAACGAAGCCCTACTCGCCCGGTTCTGCACAGTCTGCTCCTTAAGGCGATTCCGTTTTGAAATGAAACAGCCGGCGACGGTTTTTTACGCCGGACGCAAAAAGGCGGGCGCCAAGGCCCGCCTTTTCCCTGAATTGCGATACAATCAGGCGTTGCGAACCGGATCGAGCGTCACCGTGTAGAGCTCGGCATCGTCGCGATCCATCAGCCGCACTGTGAACTGCTCGGTCGCGCCGTCGATCTCGACGAGGCCGAAGAACTGCAGACCCATGGAGGGCGGGAGGTTGACGCCCTGCTCGGCGGTCGGCGCCTTCACGAACTTCAACTCCGGACCGAAGGTCATGTCGATATCGTTCGGACCGAAGGTGCCGGCATGAAGCGGACCGGATACGAATTCCCAGAAGGGCGCGAAATCCTGGAACTGCGCCTTGTCCGGATTGTAATAATGCGCCGCGGTGTAGTGCACGTCGGCGGTCAGCCACACCGTGTTGGCGATGCCGGCCGTCTTGATGAAACGCAGCAGGTCGGCGATCTCGAACTCACGGCCCTTCGCCGGCCCGTCATCGGCATTGGCGATCGCCTCGAACTTCTCCCCGTCGCGTACGACAAGCCCGATCGGCATGTCTGCGGCGATGACTTTCCATGTCGCCTTCGAATTGGTCAGCTCGCGCTTCAGCCATTCGATCTGCTGACGTCCGAGGAACGCGGTCGCGTCGCTCTGCTCCGCCTGCAGATTGTCGCTGTTCGGGCCGCGATAGGTGCGCATGTCGAGGAAGAAGACATCCAGCATCGGACCGTAGGCGATCTTGCGATAAACGCGGCCCGGCTCGGCCGGCGTGTAGGAGATCGGCGTCATTTCGTGGAAAGCGCGGCCCGAGCGGGCGCGCAGCACATCGATCGATTTCACGGAATAGCGGTCATCGCCGGAAAGATCCTTGGAGGAAGACCAGTTGTTGACCACTTCATGATCGTCCCACTGGAAGAAGGTCGGACAGATCGCGTTCATCGCGCGCACATGCTCATCCATCAGGTTGTATTTCCACTGGCCCCGGAACTCGTCCAGCGTCTCGGCAACCTTGCGCTTCTCGTCGATCAGCACCTTGTTGACCCACTTGTTGCCGTCTTTCAGCTCGACCTCGTCGGTCATCGCGCCGTCGGCATAGATCGTATCGCCGGAATGCAGGAAGAAGTCGGGCGCGTGCTTCGCCATGGTGGCATAGGTCTTCATGCCCTCGTCGTCGATGCCCCATCCCTGGCCGGCGGTGTCACCCGACCATGCGAACTTGATCGACCGCCTGGAAGTCGGCGCGGTGCGGAAACGGCCGATGATCGGCTCGGACACCGCATTGACGTCGGAGAGATCCTGCGCGGTCATGCGGTAGAAGATGTCCTGATCGGAGGGCAGGCCCTCGATGAGGCGCTTCACAGCGAAATCGCTTTCCGGCAGCGCGTCGAGCGTGGCCAGCTTGCGCGCATTCTTGAAGCTTTCCGAGGTCGCAACCTCGAACAACACCCGCGACGGGCGGTCCGTACGCGTCCAGATCATGCCCGACACGGCGTCGACATCGCCCGACTGGACGCCATGGGTGAAGACCGGGCGCGAAGCGGCTCGCGAATAGAAGGGCATGGCAAGGCCGGAACCGGCAACCAGACCGGCGGCGCCGACACCGGACATGAAGCTGCGGCGCGACAGGGTGAGTGATTTTTTCATGTGAGGATCTCCGTTAGGCGCACTCCGCGCCGGGGCGACACATCCTCTGCTTTCATGGCAGTCGTTTCTCGGCTGCATGAATTTTTGATAACCGTGCGATGACGATTGTGGGAAACCGCGGCAGGCCAGTCAGGCGGATGGGCGGAACCGGTCTATCTCGCCGTTTCGATAGAAGAGATTGTAGGTCTCGAACGGAATGATCTGCCCGGCCGGCGTGACGAAATGGACGCAGGATCGCTTGACGTTGCCGACGCAGAAGTCGAACCGGTCCATGAAATTCGAGACCACGACACGGAAGACGTTTTCATAGCCGAGCCCTTCGGGCACGGCGACCTGCGGCAGACAGCACAGGAGATCGCCAAAGCGCTGCGCCGCGTTCGGCTCGATGGTCGACAGCGAAAACAATTCAAAGATGCGCTCGCGCAGCATGGGATAGCGCTCGAAGGTGAGCGCGTTGGGCAGTTCGGCGACCAGCTCGTCCTTCGGGATCATCGACGTGACCGGCACGACCTGTTCGCCGTTTCGCAAGCCGTACCCGATGGAAATCGCGGTCGGATTGCAGGGCAGCGGGATCATGTCACTCTCGCCGAAAATGCCGCTGTCCTCGATGATCCGGCGGCGAATGTCGGTGAGCAGAATCCTGTCTGTCTTCGGGTCGAAATCCAGATTGCGCCCGGCATCCTGGATCGGCTGGAAGGTGACGCCGCGAACGCAGCGATATTTCAGGGCATGCGCGATGATGTCGCCCATCTCGTCGTCATTGACGCCCTTCTTCACCGTGCAGACCAGCGTCGTGGAAATGCCGCGTTGCTCCAGCGCCTCCAGCGCATTGCGCCGAACCTTGGAAAGATCCGCGCCGCGCAATGCGCGCAGCGCGTCCGGGCGCAGCGAATCGAATTGCAGATAGATCTCGAGCCCGCGCCGCCGCTCGGCCAGCGCGTCGGCAAAAGCCGGGTCGGTGGCGATGCGAAGTCCGTTCGTATTGATCATCAGATGCCGGATCGGCCGCTCGCGCGCCATGTCGACGATCGTCAGGATGTCCGGATGGATGGTCGGCTCGCCGCCGGAGAGTTGCAGGAGATCCGGCTCGCCCTCGCTCGCCACGAGCGCATTCATCATTCGGCCGATCGTCGCAAGATCGAGCTGTTTGGTCGCCTGTTGCGAGGAGCCGGCGAAACAGACCGGACAGGTCAGGTTGCAGGCCTCGTTGACCTCGATGATGGCAAGGCAGGAATGCTGCTCGTGGTCGGGACACAGCCCGCAATCATAGGGGCAGCCGAAATCCGTCCGGGTCTGGACGTCCAGCGGCCGGTCGCCGGGTTTCAGGAACGACAGTTCCGCCTTGTAATAGGCGGCATCCGACGAGATCCTCGTCATCTGCACCCCGTGCTCGCGGCAGCGCTTCTGGTACCAGACGTCGTCGCCGTCGATCAGGATCTTCGTCGGTACGAGCTTCAGGCAGGTCTCGCACAGCGACTGGGTCTGCCCGTGAAACAGATAGGGCCGCGATTTGCGTAAGGGTGCGTTCATGTCAGCCCCTCCAGGCCTTGCGCAGCAATACGAAACCGCCCCACGCGACGGCGAAAGTCCCGAGCCAGAGAAGCCACAGAGGACCGGCTCCGTTGCTTCCGAACGTGCCCATGAAGATGACACTGCAGACGCCCGGAAGGAGCAGCAGCACGCCGATGATGCCGAGCACAACTCGTGCGATCATGAATGTCTTCCTCGTGACCCGTCGCGACTTTGACGGGCTGACACCTTGTCAGCCATTGCCTTCGCGCGCCTTTCGGATAACCCGCCGCAGGAGCCAGAAGCCGAGCACGCCGACGAGAAGGCTCGGGATCGAAAACACATAGACGGCGCCCATATAGGGATCCTTCGGGTTCGCCAGCGCGATCACGGTGAATGCGGCACCGCAAACACCGGGCAAAAGCAGGAACGCGCCGAGAATGCCAAGCAGGGCCAGCCCGAATCGCCTCGGTCCGCCACGCGGCTCGCCGCCCTCGCCATTGTCCATATACATTGCCGAAACCCGTTATCGTTGAGCACCGAACCGCCGACTAGATCATGCCGTTTGCCGTCTCACAAGAAGCGCGGCGTCACGGCCTCTGGAGCATGGCCGCACGCTCCGCTGTGACAGCCATCACAAGCGCATAACCGAGCAACACGATGGATAGGAACTGGAAGACGGTCAGCCCGGCAACCAATGCGCCATAGGGCTTCCAGAATTCGATGACGAAACGCTGCACAGCGTAGAAGCCGACGGCGTAATAAAAGCCGTCCCGCTTCCACCGCGCCGACCCGGTTGCGACCATGGCGACATAAACCAGCGCGAAGCCGGCCATGGCGAGGCTTTCGTAGAGCTGAACCGGGTGACGCAGGACGCCGTCGCCGAAATCCCAGCCCCAATCTGCGCCCGTCGCGATGCCGTGCGTGTTGTCCACCAGTCCGGAGAGAAGGCAGCCAATGCGCCCGACGGCGATGCCGAGCGCCATCGGCAGTGCGTAGATCGCGCCGGTGCGGACCGTGATCCCGGATGCGCGCTTGTAGATCTCGATCGCGGCGACGGCGCCGACAATCGCCCCCTCGATGGAGCGGCCAAATCCGCCGATACCGGAAACCCAGAGATTGAGCGTTCCGAACAGCCAAGCGCCGGCCCCTGCGCCGAACAGCACGCCGACGAGATAGCCAAAGCGCAGATGCTTTTCGACCGGCCGTTCGGAAAACCAGGTCCGGCGCAAAAGCAAAAGGGCCGTCAAGGAGACGGCCCATGCAAGAAAGTCGAACAGGGCATGTATTGCCGGAAACGACATCAAACGCCCCGTTCGCCCGTAGAGAGGCTTATTCCGCTGCCGGGGTTTCCTCGGCCGGAGCCTCTTCCGCAGGAGCCTCGGCGGCAGCGGCAGCAGCGGCCTTCTTTTCTTCTTCGGCGGCTTCGGCGGCAGCCTTGGCTTCCTCTTCCTTCTGCGCCTTCATGGCGACGCGCTCCTGCGCGGCCTTGCCCGGCTTCGCCTTGTTCGGGTTGTTGCGCGCCTCGCGCTTGGCGAGACCGGCCTCGTCGAGGAAGCGCATCACGCGGTCGGTCGGCTGAGCACCGACTTCGAGCCAATGCTTGATACGCTCTTCATTGAGGGTCACGCGCTTGGCTTCGCCGTCCTTCGGCAGCATCGGGTTCCACGACCCGACCTGTTCGATAAAGCGGCCGTCGCGAGGCGACCGGACGTCGGCGATGACGACGTGGTAATAAGGACGTTTCTTGGAGCCCGCGCGGGCGAGACGGATTTTCAGTGCCATGATTTACTCCTGTAAGCCTGTTTGTTCGTCTGTTTCTGGGTTCGATGCCGGCATCTGGCCGGCTTAATCCTCGTTCTTCGCGGCGATCGCCTCGTGGTGGCGGATCACTTCGCGAATGATGAAGGCAAGGAATTTCTCTGCGAAATCGGGGTCGAGATCGGCTTCGTCGGCCAGCCGGCGCAACCGCTCGATCTGCCGCTTCTCGCGATCGGGATCCGACGGCGGCAGGTCATGCGTGGCCTTCAACTGGCCGACCGCCTGGGTGACGCGAAAACGCTCCGCGAGAATATGGATGAGCGCCGCATCGAGATTGTCGATCGAAGCCCTGAATTGCGCCAGCTTGTCGGACACCTCGGTCATGCCGCCTCCTGCAGAAAACGTGTCGGCGGAAGATGGCGGTAGATCCGCGCATTCCATCCATGGTCGAGATAGTCGCGCTCGAACGAGGCGCCGAGGCGCGTCGCCAAGCGGATAGACGCCTCGTTGGCGGGCTCGATCAGGCTCATCGCCGTCGACCAGCCGAGATCCTCATAGACATAGCGGATCGCGCGCTTCGCCGCTTCCGCGGCCAGTCCGCGTCCGTAATGCTCGGGCAGCAGCGCCCATGCGATTTCCGGCTCCGGCAGATCCGGCGGATACCACGGACCGCAAAACCCGACGAAGTCACCCGTTTCCTTCGATTCGAGCGCCCATTCGCCAAACCCGTTGATCAGCCACTGGCCCGCATAGGTCGCCAGCCGCCGCCATGCTTGGGCTTCGTCCAGCGGGCCGCCGTAAAACCGCGACTCCTCGCCCGCGAAGAACGCGGTCATCGGCACCACGTCGGACTTGCGGAAGCCGCGCAGGATCAGCCGATCGGTTTCGAGAACGGGAATATCGGTCATTTCTTCTTCGGCAGGCCGGGCAAGCCCGCTCCGCCGCCCAGTCCCGGCAAGGCCGGACCGCCGCCAAGGCCCGGCAGTTTCGGCATGCCGCCACCGCCGAGGCCGGCGGCTTGCGCCTGTTTCTGCAGGGCTTCGAGTTCCTGCGGGCTCATCTTCGACAGGTCGGGCATGCCGCCCATCCCGCCCATGCCGCCGGGCAGACCCATCTTGCCGGCAAGACCGCCCATCATCTTGCCCATCATGCCGCCGCCCTTTTTGCCCTTCATGGACTTCATCATGTCGGCCATCTGGCGGTGCATCTTCAGAAGCTTGTTGATCTCGGCCGCATTCGTGCCGGAACCCGCGGCGATGCGCTTCTTGCGGGAGTGCTTCAGGAGATCCGGATTGGAGCGTTCCTTCGGGGTCATCGACTGGATGATGGCGATCTGCCGGTCGAAGATCTTGTCGTCGAGGCCGGCCGCGGCCATCTGGTCCTTCATCTTCCCCATGCCGGGCATCATGCCCATGATGCCGCCCATGCCGCCCATCTTCTTCATCTGGCGAAGCTGGTCGGCGAGGTCGTTCAGGTCGAACTTGCCGGACTGCATCTTCTTCGCCATCGCCGCGGCTTTTTCCGCGTCGATGGTTTCGGCGGCCTTCTCGACCAGCGAAACGATGTCGCCCATGCCGAGGATGCGGTCGGCGATGCGCTTGGGATGGAACTCCTCCAGCGCATCCATCTTCTCGCCGGTACCGATCAGCTTGATCGGCTTGCCGGTAACGGCGCGCATGGAAAGCGCCGCGCCGCCGCGGCCGTCGCCGTCCATTCGGGTCAGCACGATACCGGTCAGCGCAATGCGCTCGTCGAAGCTCTTCGCCAGATTGACGGCGTCCTGACCGGTCAGCGAGTCGGCGACCAGCAGTGTCTCGTGCGGATTGGCGGCCTTTGCCACATCCGCCATCTCGACCATCAGAGGCTCGTCGATATGGGTGCGGCCGGCCGTATCGAGAATGACGACGTCATGGCCGCCCAGCTTGCCCGCCTGCACGGCGCGCTTCGCGATATCGACCGGGCCCTGGCCCTCGATAATCGGCAGCGTGGCGACGCCGGTCTGCTCGCCGATCTGGCGCAACTGCTCCTGCGCGGCCGGGCGGCGCGTGTCGAGCGAGGCCATCAAGACCTTCTTGCCCTGCCGCTCCGTCAGCCGCTTGGCGATCTTGCCGGTGGTCGTCGTCTTACCCGAGCCCTGCAGGCCGGCCATCATGATGACGACGGGCGCGGGCGCGTTGAGGTCGATTGTCTCGCCTTCCGAGCCCAGCATGTCGACCAGCTCGTCATGGACGATCTTGACGACCATCTGGCCGGGCTTGACGCTTTTCAGGAGATCCGCGCCGACCGCCTTTTCGCGCACCCGCTCGGTGAAGCCGCGCACGACATCCAGCGCCACATCGGCCTCGATGAGCGCACGACGCACTTCGCGCAGCGCCGCGGAGACATCTTTCTCCGACAGCGCACCGCGTCCGGTCAGGTTACTCAGGATCGAACCGAGGCGGTCCTGAAGCGATTCAAACATGCATCTCTCCACTTCCGGTGTTTTCCGGAAGGTAGGTTTTCGAAGCGGCGTGCAAAACCCCAAAGCCAAAAAGCACCCGGGGGCGCATCGCGCTGCCGGGTGTTGACCTCCGGGATCCTCCGCTTTGCGGTGTCCCGGTCGGTGGCTCGGAGTTTCAACTCGTCGCTAGTCGGGCGGGGCTATGGCGGAAAAGAACGAGGGAGTCAAGATTTGGCGCGCAGCCTTGCCTTGGCGGCCGCCATGACCACCTTAGGTCATCATGACAGACACGCTCCCCGATTCCCGAAAAGCCGTCACAAAGACCAGCGGCTCGAACCGCTATTACAACGGCCCGCTCTCCGACCATTTCGACGGGACCATCTTTTTCAATCCCGGCGGCACGCCCCCGCCGGGTTTCATGTCCCTTCTGCGCTGGCAATTCGGATCGGGCAAGACCGCATGGCCGGCCCACTATCCAAGCCCGCATGACGATCACGTTCCCGACGAACGCGTCGAGGGAACAGCACTGCGCATCACCATGATCGGCCATGCCAGCCTGCTCTTGCAGACTGCAGGGCTGAACATCCTGTTCGATCCGGTCTTTGCCGACCGCGCCAGCCCGGTGCAATGGTTCGGGCCGAAACGGCGCAATCCGCCCGGCATAAGGTTCGAGAACCTTCCGCCGATCGACGCGGTTTTGGTCAGCCACAATCATTACGACCATCTCGATCTGGCGGCGCTGAAACGTCTCGCCCGCGAGCACGATCCGCTCTTCGTGACCCCGCTCGGCAACGACAGGATTATCCGCGATGCGGCCGATTCGACGCGGATCGTCACCGGCGACTGGAGCGACATGATCGCGCTCTCGCAGGAGGTTACGGCGCATTTCGAGCCGGTGCATCACTGGTCGGCGCGTGGCAGCACCGACCGGCGCATGGCGCTCTGGGCCGGCTTTGTCATCGAGACGCCTGGCGGCAAGATCTACCATGTCGGCGACACCGGCTTTCACGACGGCATCAATTACCGCAACGCGGCGGAGAAACACGGATCGTTCCGGCTAGCCATCCTGCCGATCGGGGCCTATGAACCGCGCTGGTTCATGACGCCACAGCACCAGAACCCGGATGAGGCCGTGCGCGGCCACAAGCTCTGTAATGCGGCGCATACCGCCGGGCACCACTGGGGCACGTTCAATCTGACCGATGAAGGCATCGAAGACCCGCTGACCGCGCTGGAGGAAGCGCTCGAAAGGCACGAAGTCGCGCCCGAAACTTTCCGGCCGCTGCGCCCCGGCGAAGCCTGGGACGTGCCTTTTTAGCGCCGCAACCTCGCTCCATAAGGTCGCATCGCATGAAAATGCTGGTAACGGGGGAGAAAATCCCCCATTTCGGTATGCGGGAGGCGTAAGCAACGGCGCTTCCGGCTATGAAGATATCAGAAAGAAAGCCGTACCGTTTGTCACAGATCGAAACCGCCGCCGGCTCCGCCGGGAAAGATGCGCGCGCGTGGGCAAAGACCATCGCCGCCTATAACCAGCCCTCGAATGCGCGAGGCGCTCTCGAATTCGCGGTTTCGCTGCTGCCTTTTGCCCTCCTCTGGGCGGCCATGGCCGTTCTGCTATCATACGGATACTGGATCGGCCTGATCCTGGTGGTGCCCGCGGCCGGCTTTCTGGTCCGCCTGTTCATGATCCAGCACGATTGCGGGCATGGCGCTTTTTTCCGCAACAGCCACGCCAATGACTGGGTCGGCCGGGCCGTCGGCGTCATGACGCTAACGCCCTATTCCGTCTGGAAGCGCACCCATGCGCTGCATCACGCGGGCTCCGGCTGCCTGGACCATCGCGGATTCGGCGAGATCGCCACGCTGACCGTCGAGGAATACAAGGCGCTGTCGCCATGGAAGCGGTTCAAATACCGGTTCTACCGGCATCCGCTCGTGCTGTTCGGCGTCGGGCCTGCTTTTATCTTCATGCTCGATCATCGCCTGCCCACCGGCATGATGCGCCGCGGCTGGCAGCCATGGATTTCCACCATGGGCACCAATCTGGCCCTCGCCGCGCTGGTGGCGGCGCTGATCTGGCTGGTTGGCTGGAAGGTCTTCCTTCTCATCCAGTTGCCGGTCACGCTGATCGCGGCGACGGCTGGGGTCTGGTTGTTCTTCGTCCAGCACCAGTTCGAGGAAACATCCTGGGAACGGCTGCCCGAATGGCAGCGCCAGCACGCCGCCCTGCACGGCTCGTCACATTACGACCTGCCGCAGCCGCTGCGCTGGTTCACCGGTAATATCGGCATCCACCACGTCCATCATCTGTCGGCGCGCATCCCCTTCTACCGGCTCGGCCGGGTGCTGCGCGACCATCCTGAACTGCGCGACATCAACCGCATGACGCTGCTCGACAGCCTGAAGACGATCCCGCTGGCGCTCTGGGACGAAACGCAGAGCCGCATGATCTCGTTTCGGGAGTTCCGGCGCAGTCGAATGGCGGCGGCATAGCCAAATAACAGCTTATATGGCTCCCAAGGCGCAACTGATCGCAATGTATCAATCTTCGAGATATAGTTTCTTTATTTCCGGTGGTCGGACCCGAATCTCAACATGTAGCCGATCATCACGGGCTATGCCGAATAGGAAGTCACGATTCGGCTGACTTCGAAATCAAGAGTCTGGATGCTAATTCAAGTTCGCCCCAGCGCGCCGCAAAGGTATCTGTGACTTCAAACCAGCTTCCGTCGTTACCCGCACCATGATTAGCCCCCATACAGGAACACTGGCATTCGTGGCCTGTAGCATTCAGGCAAGCCGGTGCGCATTTTTCCTGCTCACGATAAGGCTGTATAATATAGACTGCCCCGAAGCGATCTAGGGAACGATTTACGAGATCGTTGAACCAACTTTTCGGAAGCTCCCAATATTCTTGTTTGGCAACCCAGATAGGTTTCGTATGCCTTCCATTGCGCAGCCAAGAATATGTATCTTCTTTATACGGGAATCGCGCCCGAAGCTTCATACCTCTCCCAGTGCGCCTTAAGATTACTGGAATATCCTTCTGATTCCATATCTTCCGAAGGCGCGGAGATGATTCTTTCATTGCTCAAACCGTGTAAATACCTCGAATCATGCGAGCCAAATCATAACATTCAGATCTAGAAAAGCTGACTCCAATGAAACGACACAGACCGGCCGCTGTAAAAGTCTACTGAACGTAGGCGCGTCGTCAGCTTGATTCGATCCATTTATCTTCGAAAACTATACTAGCCACCCCCGCAAAGCGCCGGACCCGATCCAGTTCCCCTTCGAGTTCCGTCAGAAAAGCCTTCGACAGGCGCACGCCCTTTTCCGGCCAGAACTTCTTCACCGCGAGCACATCGGCATTGCGGTCGGCCTTCATGTCGATGCGGCCGACGATGCGGTCGCCCCTGAGCACCGGGAAGACATAGTAGCCATAGACCCGCTTTTCCTCAGGCACGAAGATCTCGATTCGATAAAAGAAATCGAACAGCCGCTCGGCGCGCTTGCGGTCACGTAAGGCCGGATCGAAGGGACTCAGCACGCGGACGCGGCCCGGCGGTTCCGGCGGATCGTCCAGAAGTGACGGATAGTCCCTGAAGCGCAGTGACGCGCGCGGTTTCGAGCCATCGGCGCTCTCGATCAGCACCGTTTCGAGTTCTGCTTCGTTCTCGGCGATCCAGGCAGCCACCTCGTCGGGTTTCAGCAAATCCCAGAAAGCGGCGATCTCGCCGCGGGTAGCGAAGCCGAGCCGCGACAACGCCGAGCGGCAAGCCCAGTCGACGAAGTCGTGATGTTCGACCTCGCTTGCATGGCAGTGACCCGGGATGACCCGTTCCGCGAGATCATAAACCTTCTGGAAGCCGTCCCGACGCGCGATGGCGAGCCTGCCGGTGCGCCAGAGATACTCAAGCGCCATCTTCGAGGGGTGCCAGTCCCACCAGCCGGTCGACGGCTTCTCGCCCTCGAAGTCGCGCGTCATCACCGGGCCGTCGCGGGCGATCCGGTCGAGAATGCCGTCGCATTCATGCAGGAAGGGCGAGCCCTGCCACGCCTCGTAGCGCTTTTGCAGCCGCGCTTCCTCGCGGGCGAAACGGTGCCGCCAATAAGGAAAGAATTCGGACGGGATGATGGAAGCGTCATGCGTCCAGTTCTCGAAGAGATGGCAGTCGGCCTCGACCAACCGCTTGAGGTTCTTTTCGCGATAGGTGGCGTTGCGCGAGAACAGGATCTGGTGATGCGCGCGGGCGACCGTGTTGATCGAATCGACCTGCACGAAGCCGAGCCTGCGGATCGTTTCGAGAAGATCCTCCTTCGACTGGCCCTTGTGCGGCGGGTCGGAAAGCCCCTGAAGCGCGAGGAAGGCGCGGCGGGCGGTCTTGTTGTCGATCGTGTCGGTCATGGGCGGCGCGGAGATTGCGGCGGAAAGGATCCCGAAAGCAAGCCGGCGCGATAACACTCCTGACACTGGCAATTCGGGCCGCGATCCGCCATATAGGCCCGGAAACCAAGGGACACTGCAGGAAATGGCGCTCGACGTTCCGTTTGCGAAAATGAACGGGCTTGGAAACCTGATCATCGTGGCCGACATGCGCGGCCGCGACGGACCCGTTTCGCCTGAAGCCGCGATTGCGCTCAATGCTGATCCGGCGACCCGGTTCGACCAGCTCATGGCGATCCACGATCCGCGAATCGACGGGACGGACAATTATATCGACATCCTCAATTCCGACGGCTCCCGCGCCCAGGCATGCGGCAACGGCACGCGCTGCGTTGTGCAGGCGCTCGCCGCCGAGACCGGCAAGGCCGTCTTCACTTTACAGACGCCGGCCGGAATCCTGAGCGCCGAGGAACATGCCGACGGCTTGATTTCCGTCGACATGGGCAAGCCGCGCTTCCGCTGGAACCAGATCCCGCTGGAAGAGGAGTTCGCCGACACGACCGGCATCGAATTGCAGATCGGGCCGATAGACGCGCCTGTGTTGCATACGCCGTCGGTCGCCAATATCGGCAATCCGCACGCCGTGTTCTGGGTGAAGAACGACGTCTGGACCTACGATCTCGAACGTTTCGGGCCGCTTCTGGAAAACCACCCGATCTTCCCGGAAAAGGCGAACATCACCATCGCCCAGGTGGTGGCGCGCGATCACATCATCATCCGCACGTGGGAACGCGGCGCCGGCCTGACCGAGGCCTGCGGCTCGGCCGCCTGCGCGGCGCTTGTCTGCGCAGCGAGGATGGACAAGACCGAACGCAAAGCGACTGTGACGCCGCCCGGCGGCGATCTTGTCATCGAATGGCGCGACGACGACAAGATCGTCATGACCGGCCCCGCCGAATGGGAATTCTCCGGTCATCTCGACGCCGAAACCGGCGCGTGGAGCCGCGACGAGAACGCCCCTTCGCAGGAGGCGATCTGATGGCCGTCGATATCGTCACCTTCGGGTGCCGGCTGAACACCTATGAGTCCGAAGTCATGCGCCGCGAGACGGAGGCAGCGGGCCTCGGCGAACTCGACGGCGGCGCGATCGTCTTCAACACCTGCGCCGTGACCGGCGAGGCCGTTCGGCAGGCGCGACAGGCGATCCGCAAGGCGCGCCGCGAGAATCCGGATGCCCGCATCATCGTCACCGGCTGCGCCGCCCAGACGGAGCCCGGCTCCTTTGGCGGCATGGAAGAAGTCGATCTCGTCATCGGCAATGACGACAAGCTGAAAGCGCAAAGCTATCGCGCCCTGCCGGAATTCGGGATCAACCAGTTCGAGAAGGTCCGGGTCAACGATATCTTCGAGGTGACCGAGACCGCGTCGCATATGGTCGACGCCATCGAGGGCCGCGCGCGCGCCTTCGTGCAGGTGCAGAATGGCTGCGACCACCGCTGCACGTTCTGCATCATCCCCTATGGCCGTGGCAATTCGCGCTCCGTGCCGATGGGTGCGGCAGTCGACCAGGTCAAGCGGCTCGCCGAAAACGGCTATCGCGAGGTCGTGCTGACCGGCGTCGATCTGACCAGCTACGGACCGGACCTGCCGGGCAAGCCGAGCCTCGGCAGGCTGGTGCGCGCGATCCTGCGGGACGTACCGGAACTCGACCGGCTGCGCCTTTCCTCGATCGATTCCATCGAGGCCGATGAAGACCTGATGGAGGCGATCGCGACCGAGCCGCGCCTCATGCCGCATTTCCATCTCTCGCTGCAGCATGGCGACAATCTCATTCTGAAGCGGATGAAGCGCCGCCATGCGCGCGAGGATTCCATCGCCTTTTGCGAGGACGTCCGCCGGCTGCGCCCGGACGCCGCCTTCGGCGCCGATATCATCGCCGGCTTCCCCACCGAAACGGACGAGCATTTCGAGAACTCGCTGAAGATCGTCGAGGAATGCGGCCTCGCCCATCTGCACGTCTTCCCCTTCTCGCCACGTGAGGGAACGCCGGCGGCCCGCATGCCGCAGCTCCCCCGCGAGATCGTCAAGGAGCGGGCGAAAAGCTTGCGCGAAGCCGCCGACGCGGCCTGGCTCCGTCATATGGAGCGCCTGATCGGCACGCAGCAGAACGTTTTGATCGAGCGCGACCGGATCGGCCGCACAGAAGATTTCTCGCTCGTCGAGGTCGCCGGATCGGCAGCCGCACCGGGCGAAATCGTTCCGGTTATGGTCGACGGTCATGACGGCGCGAAACTCACCGCGAAAGCCGCTTTCGCCCTCGCCGCCGAGTAAGTATAGTCCGCGCCATGGCACTTGGATTCGTCAAGAAAATCTTCTCCTTCGGCAAGAAGGCCGTGGAGGAAGTCCCGGCCGAAGAGGCCGGGGCGAAGGCACCTGAAACGGAAACCGCCGCTGCCGTCGAGGCCGCGCCGGGTACGGCGATCGCGGCGGGCGGCGAACCGAGCATCCCGGACATTCCGCCACCGCCACCCGAACAGCCGCAACCGCCCCAGCCCTCCGAGGAGCCCGCTCCCGGTGCGCCGGAGGAAACGCCGCCGGCCGAAGAGCCGGTGCCCGGCGAATGGCCCGAGGAACTGCCGCCCGATCCGGAAACGCCCGAACCCGACCACGGTCCTGATATTTCGCCGCCCGCCTCGCCTCCCGAAGCGCCGCCGATTGAGGAACCGGTCTACGAGCCGCCGAACGAGGTTCCATTGGAGCCCAACGAGGTTCCGTCCTACACCCCATCCGAGATTCCGCCGGGCAATTTCCCGGCGGAATTCACTTCGGCCGAAGCAAAAGCGCCGGAGCCCGGGCCGGAACCGGCGGCGATAGACGAACCCACAGCTGAGCCTGAGCCTGAGCCTGAGCCTGAGCCTGAGCCTGAGCCTGAGCCTGAGCCTGAGCCTGAAACGGCAACCAAAGACGAGGCAATTGTCGAGGCCAGTGCCGAAACACCGGTTGAAGAAATTCAGACGGTCGCCGAACCGCCGGCCTCCTCTCCCGAACCCGTGGAGCCGAAGGGCAAGGTGCTGATCGGCGAGGAAACGCCTACTCCGGCCGCATCAGTGGAAACAGCCGAGCCGGAACGCCGAAACTGGCTGTCGCGGCTGACCTCCGGCTTGTCGCGCTCGTCGCGGCAATTGTCGGACAACATCGCCAGCGTCTTCACCAAGCGAAAGCTGGACGAGGACACGCTTGAAGAACTGGAAGACATTCTGTTGCAGGCCGACCTCGGCGTCGAGACCGCGATGCGCATCACCGACACGCTTGCTTCCGGCCGCTACGGCAAGGAGGTTTCCGGCGAAGAAGTGCGCGGCGTGATGGCCGAGGAGGTCGCCAAGGTGCTGGGTCCGGTGGCGATGCCGCTCGAACTCGATCTCTCTTTCAAGCCGCATGTGATCCTCGTTGTCGGCGTCAACGGTACCGGCAAGACGACCACGATCGGCAAGCTCGCCGCGAAGCTGCGCGGCGCAGGCCTGAAGGTGACGCTCGGCGCGGGCGACACATTCCGCGCCGCCGCGATCGAACAATTGAAGATATGGGCCGACCGCACCGGATCCACCTTCGTCGGCACAAAGCTCGGCGCGGATGCGGCGGGGCTCGCCTGGGATGCTTTCAAGACCGCGCAGGACAATGGTTCCGATGTCGTCATCATCGATACCGCCGGCCGGCTGCAGAACAAGGCGGAACTGATGGACGAACTGGCGAAGATCGTCCGTGTCCTGCAGAAACACGATCCGGAAGCGCCGCACACGGTTCTCCAGACGCTTGACGCCACGACGGGGCAGAACGCTCTCAACCAGGTCGAGATTTTCCGCAATGTCGCAGGGGTCAACGGCCTCGTGATGACCAAGCTCGACGGCACGGCGCGCGGCGGCATCCTCGTCGCGATCTCCGCGAAGTACAAATTGCCGGTTTATTTCATCGGCATCGGCGAGGGCGTCGAGGATCTCGAACCTTTCAGGGCACGCGATTTCGCCAACGCCATTGCGGGCGTCGCCGCTTAGGCTTCTTCCGGGTCCAGCAGTCCGGCCGCGCGGATGTCGGCAACGGACACGTCGTAGATGTTCCCGACCCCCGTGTCGTCCGACACGAAGACGATCCTGGACGAATCGGGATTGAAGCGCGGATGCACATGCCGCGCCTGAACCGAAGCGCTGCAACCGTGGCGAAGGACGGCAACCGGCTTCGCCTCCTGGCCGCTTTCAAACGTCCAGACATAGAGCATCGGATCCCAATTCGTCCCGTCGCCGGTCGCAAGATTCAGATCGTTGGAATGAATATGGGTGAAGTGGCGGGGAAACGGGAAGATCTCCAGGTCCGTATCGTCATATCGTACGGCGCCGGTGAACGCCGGCCCATCTTTCTCGGTTCCGTGAAACCCGACTGTGACGCCGTCCTGCATCCAGTATTCGTGGCCGACGCTTTCCTCGCCCTTGCGCGGATAGATCGGCCAGTTGCGGCCGTCACGCAGGTCGAGACCCCAGATCCGGTTGTCGACCTTGTCCCACGGGCCCTCATGGCAATAGGTGAGGATATGGGGAACCGTCGGCGAGGCGCTCACGTGCCCGACCCAGTAATTCTCCGAAAACACCTCGCGCGCTTCGCCCGACACTGTATCGACGGTGATGATCACCGAGCGGGGCATGGCCGCCCAATAGTCCTCGAAGCCGACATAGCCCTTCAACAGGTCCACATCGAAGCGGCTCTGCAAGTCCTCATATATCCCGGTGCAAACCTGTGCGCCGTCGCAGGTCACCGTCAGGATGTTGTTGGCGTAGCCGTCTGGCGTTTCGTAGAGGCTCCGCTCGTCGAGGGTTTCGAGATCGAGCCCGACGAGTGAGCCTTTGCGCCAGAAATAGGCCTCCGGCCGCACCGGGTTCAGGCAGGTGAACAGGAGTTCGTCCGTCACGCGCTGCTCGTCGGTCAATTGCGTGAAGGCGCCGCTTTCGATCTCCATCCCGAACAGGTTAGTGGACCCGTCGCGCGTCGACACGAACAACAGCCGGCGCCCGCCGTCATACCAACCCGGATTGGTGAAATAGAGATGGTGGCTGTCGTCGGGTCCATCCGTCAGCTGCCTGAATGCCAGACCCGTCTCGGGATCCCGACGATCCCGCACTTCAGGAGAAAAAATCCTGCCCTTCGCCATCCGCGTCCTCTCCGGTGGAACCGGCGGCGCAAGGAGCCGCCCGACACCCATGTCTCACGGGAACCGGATGCTGTCGATGCAAGAGCCGGGAAACGGTTAAAGCCGGATCAGGGCGTAACGTAAGCGACCTCGCGCGGCTGCAGCACGTCGCTGACCGCGTTCACCGCCTCGATCCAGACGCCGGCATCGGCTGTCAGGCTGTCTGACCACGGCGTCACGAAACTCATGAAATGGAGTTTCGACGCACCGTCGTAGTAGCTGATCTCATGGGTGGACATGTCGAGATATCCATCCCGATTGGTGTCCTCGGCCTTGCGCCAGCCTTTGATCCGCGCCTTGCCGACGGAACAATCCAGCGGATCGGCGCCGTCGATCGTTTCGCAGAATGTGAAGAAGCGGGTCAGCTGGAACCATCCTCGCGGCATGGGTGAACGCGGCAGGGCGATAGTGTCGGTCCGCTCAAGCACGGTGATGCGGACATGATCCTCGATATCTGCCGCCAGCAACTCGCCCAGCGGACCGGTGCTGTCCGTATCGAGAAGCTTGTCGTCACGTATCCCGAGACTCGGCTGGTCGCCATCGACCGCGAGCGTCCAGACATAGGCAGGATACGCTTCCCGCCCGCAGCGCAGAAAGCCGGACACGACGCCGTCGGCGACGGTATCGAATGTGGTCGGAATACCGGAACTGCCCTTTTCGGCGGCGAGGAATTCGCAGGCGTGGGAGGCGACCGGCAAAAGGATCGAGAACGCGGCAACGATTACGAGTTGAAACAGCCTGGCCATGGCGCGCTCCTTGTCGGTTGGCGAAGCGCGCAGGAGGCTGGCTTCGCGTGGCGGCCCAGTTTCCTCCCTTGTGGTGAGGTTCTACTTTGGTAGAACATCGTCATCGAGCATGTGCCCGATTCCTTGACGATTGGTTAACCATAACACTCGATTTTGCTGCAGCGCAACATCGATATTGCGACGCAGCGAAACGCCTTTGTGACTCGCAAAACGCCGAGCGATCGCCTAGGTGAGGCCAAACAGCCCGAATGGAAACGCCCAAACGACGATGTCCAAGCCGATCTTCGAACGCGACCCTTCCGATCCCGAACGTCAGAAAATCAACCCGATTCTGAAGCTCGCGCTGGAGCTGGGGCCGCTGGTCGTCTTCTTCTTCGGCAATTCGCGCGGCGAGTGGCTGGCGGAACGCTTCCCGTCGCTGGGCGAAATCGGCGGGCCGATCTTCATCGCGACCGCTCTCTTCATGGCGGCGACCGTGATCGCCCTGGTCGTCTCCTGGGTGTTGACGCGCTCGCTGCCAATCATGCCGCTCGTCTCGGGCGTCGTTGTCCTCGTCTTCGGCGGACTGACCCTTTGGCTGCATGACGAGCAATTCATCAAGCTGAAGCCGACCATCATCAACACGCTGTTCGGCGTGATCCTCTTGGGTGGCCTGTTCTTCTTCAAGACCTCGCTCCTGCGCTACGTCTTCGATTCGGCATTCAGAATCGACGAGGAAGGCTGGAACAAGCTGACCTTTCGATGGGGCCTCTATTTCATCGCCATGGCGGTCGTGAACGAGATCATCTGGCGCAATTTCTCGACCGATTTCTGGGTCGCCTTCAAGGTCTGGGGCTTCACCCCGCTGGCGATTGTCTTCACCATGTCGCAAATGCCGCTGATTCACCGGCATTCGCTGGAAGAAGCGCCGGAAAAGTAGCGCCTACACCTCGGCCGGCATGGTCTTGCGCCAGCCGTCCATCGCCAGCAGAGCCGAAACGCCGATCAGCCCCACCACGCCTCCGAGCATTGCAGTGCCGGCATAGGACGTCACAGCGGTTCCCAGCGCGAAGGTGCCGGCAGCCACCATCTGGCCGAAGAAATTCGACACCGCCATCAGCGAGCCGCCCGCGCCCGGCCGCGCCGCCAGCAGATCCTGCAGATAGGAAATCGAGATCGACAGGATAATCGCCGCACCAATCGCCGCCGGCACGACCAGAAGATAAGTCAAAGTCATCGAACTCATCGAGGCGAACAGGAACAGGAAGCCGGCATAGATCGTGCCGCCAGCCGCGATCAGCCCCGATTTGGACATGTGCCGGAGCGCGAGTCCGCACATCAGCATGAAGGGAATTTCGAGCAGCGCGATGGCGCCGTGGAACCGGCCGACATCCGACGTCGAACCGCCAATGCCCTTGACGATCAGCAGGCCAAAAACGGCCATGTAGAGCTGGTTCGATCCGGTAATAAGCCCGACAGCCACGATGCGCGCCAGCAAGCCGGGCCGCGCGAGTTCGCGAAAGGCGGCGGCAAAGCGAAGGCCGGATTTCGGATCATCGAGCTGCCCCCTCGGCCCGGCGGGCCAGACAAAGGCGAACAAGCTGAAACAGACGATCGCCGCCAGTCCCGCCGACACATAAACGCTGATCAGTTCGACGCCGGAGGCCAGCGCCAGCGACCACAGCGGCGGCGTGATCACGAAGGCGAGTGAGAAGGAAGCGCGCGTAATCGCGAAGATCTCGTCGGCATGCCGTCCGCCACGCGCCTTGCCGGCCATGCGCGCGAGCGCAAAGAGCTGGCTGAAGACGCTGAAACCCAGGGGCAGCAGCGTCGTATGTGCGATGATGAAGGCCACCGGCGAGCGGGTAAAAAAGACCAGCGAATAACCGGCCGTGGCGACGAGGAAACTCACCACCAGCATCTGCCGCCTGTTGGCGCGCTGGTCCGTGACAATGCCGGCCACGACCGAGACGACCACCATCACCGACGACGCCGTCATCAGGACGATGGAATAAGCTGTATCGGACAGGCCGAGCCGTTCCACCGCGATCAGCGATGCATAGGGCATCACCGAGGAAATCGCGACGCCGGTCAAAAACAGCGAGAGTGTTACCAGCCGCAGAAGCGGATCGCGAAGGATGATGGCGAAGGAGGACAGCACGGGCAGACCTCTGCGTTGGACCGGCAGCGGTGAATAGGCCCGCGCGAGGCCCGGTGCAACCTCAGCCTGCGTCGATCGCGTCGAGCGCCTGCTGCGTTTCCGCGAAATAGCGACCGAGATGGGCGCCGTCGACCAGCGCGTGATGCACTTCGACGGTCATCGCAACGGAAAGGCGGCCGTTCTTGTCTTCCGTGAATCGCCCCCAGGAGAAACGCGGAATGCAATCTTCCGGGCCCGGCATGGCGTTCGTCAGCCCGGTGAAATCCAGCCACGGAAGACAGGAAAGATAGGCCACATCGTCGCGATGGCCTTCATTGGCGCCAAGCCCGCCCTTGGCCACGGTTTCCGCCATCGTCGCCGCGCATAGCGGATCGAAGTCCCGCCAATCCGCAGCAAAGGGAACATAGGCATAGACGAAGGTGCCGTCGGCGCGGGGCACGGTCATCGAAAGCGCGATCGTGTCATGCTCGACAACGACATCGCCGCGAAACCGGGTGCGAAGCTCCGGCACCGCATGGATGCCCGAGCCTATCGCGTGGATGCAGGCGCGGTAAGGCGACACGCCGGCCGGTTTCAGCTCGGTGACCAGCCGGGTGACGTCAATACGCGACGTGATCGCATATTGCGGTTTCTGATAGCCGCGGAAATGCCGGAACGTCTCCGCACGGGGCCAGCCCGCAAGATCGATGATCCGTTCCGCCATCAGCCCGCGAGGCGTTGCTTCTCGGAGCGCTTGCGGTCGTTCGGATCGAGATACATCTTGCGAAGCCGGATATTCTTGGGCGTCACTTCGACAAGCTCGTCATCCTGAATCCAGGACAGCGCCCGGTCGAGCGTCATCTTGATCGGCGGCGTCAGCTTTACCGCCTCGTCCTTGCCGGCGGAGCGAATGTTGGTGAGCTGCTTGCCCTTCAACACATTGACTTCCAGATCGTTGTCGCGCGTGTGAATGCCGATGATCATGCCCTGGTAGACCTTGTCGCCCGGCTCGATGATCATCGGACCGCGATCTTCGAGGTTGAACATCGCATAGGCGACGGCCTCGCCCGGCTGGTTCGAAAGAAGCACACCGTTGACGCGTCCGCCGATCTCGCCCTTGTAGGGCTGATATTCATGGAACAGGCGGTTCATCACGGCGGTGCCGCGCGTGTCGGTCAGAAGCTCCGACTGGTAACCAATCAGGCCGCGCGTCGGCGCGTAGAAAACCAGTCGGACGCGGTTGCCGCCGGACGGGCGCAATTCGGCCATCTCGGACTTGCGCTCCGACATCTTCTGCACGACGACGCCAGAATGCTCCTCGTCGACGTCGATGACGACTTCCTCGATCGGCTCCATCAGCGTGCCGCTCTCGTCCTTGTGCATGACGACACGCGGACGCGACACGGCCAGTTCGAAGCCTTCGCGGCGCATGGTCTCGATCAGCACGGCCAGCTGCAATTCACCGCGGCCGGAGACGTAGAAGGAATCCTTCGATTCGGCTTCCTCGATCTTCAGCGCCACATTGCCTTCGGCTTCCTTGAGCAGGCGGTCGCGGATGACGCGGCTCGTCACCTTGTCGCCCTCGGTGCCGGCAAGCGGCGAATCATTGACGAGAAAGCTCATCGTCACGGTCGGCGGGTCGATCGGCTGCGCCTGCAGCGGCTCGGTCACGGACGGGTCGCAGAACGTGTCGGCGACGGTGCCCTTGGAAAGGCCGGCAATGGCGACGATGTCACCTGCATGCGCCTCTTCCACCGGCTGGCGCTCCAGCCCGCGGAAGGCGAGAATCTTCGAGATGCGGCCGCTTTCGATCTGCTTGCCGTCAGCGCCCAGCACCTTGACCGTCTGGTTCGGCTTGATCGATCCGGACTCGATGCGCCCGGTGATGATGCGGCCGAGGAACGGATTGGCCTCGAGTATCGTGCCGATCATCCGGAACGGACCTGCCTCCACCTTCGGCTCCGGTACGTGCTCGACCACGAGGTCGAACAGTGGCGCCAGCGATGCATCGGCCGGCTTTTCCGTTTCCGGCGCCATCCAGCCGTCGCGGCCAGAGCCGTAGAGAATCGGGAAATCGAGCTGCTCGTCAGTGGCGTCCAGCGCGGCGAACAGGTCGAACACCTCGTTGATCACCTCGTCGGCGCGTGCGTCGGAGCGGTCGATCTTGTTGACCGCGACGATCGGACGAAGCCCAACCTTGAGCGCCTTGCCGACGACGAACTTGGTCTGCGGCATCGGGCCTTCGGCGGCATCGACCAGAACGATGGCGCCGTCCACCATCGACAGGATGCGCTCAACCTCGCCGCCGAAATCGGCGTGGCCGGGCGTGTCGACGATGTTGATGCGCGTGCCCTTCCATTCCACCGAGGTCGCCTTGGCGAGAATGGTGATGCCGCGTTCCTTCTCGATGTCGCCGGAATCCATTGCGCGTTCCTGAACGCGCTCGTTTTCCCGGTAGACGCCGGACTGTTTGAGGAGTTCGTCGACGAGGGTTGTCTTGCCATGGTCGACATGCGCGATGATCGCGATGTTGCGGAGTGCCATATTGTAAATCCGGAAATGCAGAGCCAGGCCAACCGCCCGGCATTGTCGTTGCCGCGCTCATACAAGCTTTTTCGCAGATGCGAAAGCCCGTCCTTTCTTTAAGCTCCGAGGGAACCCGTATCCTAACGAAGCATTAATGAAATAGGCGCAATCTCCGGCTCCGGGAGAACGAACCATGGATATGCTGCACATCCTGTCGACTACGTTTCTGGCCGCCGCCCTGACGATGTCCGGCGGCGCGTTCGAGCCGGGTCACGCCGTCGATCCGACCGAGGCGGAACTGGCCTATGCCGACGCGCCCTATGGCGTCGACCCGATGGTTACCGGCCCGGTCAGCGCTTCCTTCAAGGAACAGCAGCAAATCGCCGGCTGCGATGCGGCGAAATGGCCGGACGTGCCCCTCGCCTGCTATCCCGAATAAGCAACTTCAGGCTTTCGCGGCCTCGTTCACCATCATCAATTCGCCGATATTCTCCGACGTGACATAGCCGACGAGCCGGCCCTCGCGATCCGTGACACCGACCGCCGGGACACCGCCGCCAGACTGCAGAAGCTTGAAAGCCGCGTCCAGCATCGCCGTATCCGGCACGAGCGGAATATCGCGCGCCATGACCTCGTGAACGGGATAGCTGCGGTCATGCTGCTGCAACGCCTGGACCATGGCCGAGCGCGTCAGCACCCCGCGCAGATTGCCGCCGCCGTCGATGACGGGGAACTCGTGCTGGGTGGTCCTGAGCAACGCCTCCACCGCATCGCCAAGCGTCGAGGCCGAACCGAGCGCGTCGTAATGCGTGATCATGCCCTTGCGTACGGAGACCTTCGAGGCGATCGCCTGGAAGCTCGTCGCCTGGGATTCGCCGGTCGCGGCCATATAAACGAAGATTGCCACGAAGATGAGCAGGACATTCCCTGTCAAAAGGCCGAGGAATCCGAAGATAAAGGACGTTATCTGGCCGATTGTCGCGGCGATAGCGGTCGCGCGTACCCGGTTGAACTTCATCGCCAGAAGCGCCCGCAGTACTCGACCGCCATCCATCGGGAAGGCCGGGATCAGGTTGAACAGAACGAGGATGATATTGACCACGGCCAAGCGGGAGAGGAAGCCCGGTTGCGGATTTTCGATATTGGCGACGGTCGCCAGATTGGGAAAAGCCCCGAGGATCGCGATCAGCACAGCGGCGATGACGACATTGACCAGCGGCCCGGCGATCGCGACCACCACTTCCTCCGAGGGCCTTTCCGGCATGCGCTCGAGCTGCGCGACGCCGCCGATCGGAAGAAGCGTGATGCTTGGTGTCTTGATGCCGTAGCGCCGTGCAGCCATCGCATGGCCAAGCTCGTGCAGGACGACGCAGGCAAACACCGCGATTATGAACAGCACGCCCTCGGTCGCCGCCGCGCCGCCGCCCGACTGGAACGACGCGATACCGATCCACAGCAGCAGCAGGAAAAATGTCACGTGGATACGGATCTCGCTGCCCGCGACCTTCGCGATTGGGAACGACCATTGCATGACATCAACTCCGGAACGGTCCGCACCGCCGGCGAATTCGTCCGGCGCGGCTGACAAGACGTCTGTTTTCTAATTAAGTGGTGGCCCGGCGACAAACCAGCAAGGATAGGGCGGCATGCAGATCGGAATGATCGCGAGGCGAACACCGAGACGGCGCCGCTCGCCAATCCCGAATATTACCACTTCGAACTGAACGCGCCGAAGATCGCCGAGGTCCGGCGCCACGGCTCGGCCATCTCCTCATGGCTACTCGATCCGATAGCGGAATCCTCGACGCGGAGCTGTTCCAGCGATTCTCGTCGCGCGGCCAGGCCGGCCTCGGCGGCCATCCGGAAAAGAAGGGGAGGCTAAACCAGCCCGCGGCCCTTGAGCATAGCGTCCGGCGTAGGCAAGCGGCCTCGGAAGGCCTTGTAGGCGTCTTCCGGGTCGACGGTGCCGCCGGATGAATAGATGTGCGTCTTCAGCTTCTCCGCGATCTCGGCATTGAACGGGTCGCCTGTCTCCTCGAAGGCGGCGAAGGCGTCAGCGTCCATCACTTCCGACCACATGTAGGAATAGTAGCCGGCCGCATAGCCGTCGCCGGCGAAGATGTGCTGGAAATGCGGTGAACGATGCCGCATCGACAGGGCATCCGGGATCTTGATCTCGTCCAGCACCTTCGCCTCGAATTCCATCGGCTTTTCAGGCGCATCTTTGCGCGCGTGATACGCCATATCGACCAGCGCCGAGGCGGTATATTCGACGGTTTCGAACCCGGCATTGAAGGTCTGTGCGGCCAGCACCTTGTCGAGCAGCTCCTTCGGCATCGGCTCACCGGTCTCGTAATGCAGCGCATAGGTGTTGAGCACTTCGGGCACGGTCAGCCAGTGCTCGTAGAGCTGCGACGGCAGTTCGACGAAATCACGACTGACCGCGGTTCCTGAAACGGACGGATAGGTCACGTCCGACAGCATGCCGTGCAGAGCATGACCGAATTCGTGGAAAAGGGTGCGCGCATCGTCGAAGGACAGGAAAGCCGGTTTGCCAGCCGGCGGCTTGGCGAAATTCATCGTGTTGAGGATCACCGGGGTTTCGCCGAGAAGCTTCGACTGCGACCGCAGCCCGCTCATCCAGGCTCCGGACCGCTTTGAGGGCCGCGCGAAATAGTCTCCGATAAACAGCGCCCGCTGCATGCCATCGGGGTTTTTCACTGCCCAAAGCCGCGCATCCGGATGATGCAGCGCCACCCCCTTCACCTCCTCGAAAGTGATCCCGAACAGCCGTGTCGCTACCGCGAACGAAGCCTCGATGATCTTTTCGAGCTGCATGTAAGGCTTCACGTCATCGTCGGAAAAATCGTAGCGCTGCTTGCGGATTTTCTCGGCGTAATAGCGCCAGTCCCATTTCGCCGGCCGGTAGTTGTGGCCTTCCTCGGCGATCAGCCCGGCAATGTCGTCGGCCTCCTCATTGGCGCGGGCTACGCCTTTCTCCCAGACGGTCTCCAGCAATTCTCCCACATTCTCGGCCGTCTTCGCCATCGTGTCGTCGAGCTTGTAGGCCGCATAGGTCTCGTAGCCGAGCAGGCTCGCCTGCTCCTGGCGCAACGCCAGTGTCTCGGCGATGATTCCGCGATTGTCTGTCGCCCCGCCGTTCTCCCCACGTGCGATCCACGCCGAATAGACTTTCTCGCGCAGGTCGCGCCGCGACGAATGGGTCAGGAACGGGTCGGCGATCGAGCGCGACAGCGAGACAGCATGTTTGCCCGGATGGCCGCGTTCCTCGGCGACCGAGGCGAGCGCATCCACGAGCCAGCCGGGCAGGCCGGCGAGATCCGCGTCGTCCTCGATCAGCAGAATCCAGTCGGATTCGTCGGCGAGCACGTTCTGGCCGAATTGCGTGCCAAGGGTAGCCAGCTTCTCCGTCACGTCTGCGAACCGCTTCTGCTCCTCGCCCTCCAGCGCCGCGCCCGAGCGCACAAAGCCCTTCCAGCGCCGCTCGAGAACGCGGAGCTGTTCGGTAGTCAGCCCGAGGCTGTCGCGCTTCTGCCAGATCGTGTCGACCCGCTCGAATAGCGGCTTGTTCATCGCCACCTCGGTGCGATGGCGCGCATAAAGCGGCGAAACGGTCCGTTCGACCTCGCGGATCGTGTCGTTGGTGTGTGAACCGGCGCGATTGAAGAAGATCGCCGAGACGCGCGACAGCGCCTCGCCGGATATCTCCAGCGCCTCGATGGTATTCTGCCAGGTCGGTTCGGCCGGGTTGGAGGCAATCGCCTCGATCTCGGCCAGATGCGCCTTGAAGGCTGCGCGGATGACCGGTTCGAAATCCTCGTCCCTGATCGCGGTATAATCGGGGAGATCGTGCGGGCCGGTCCAGTGCGTCAGCGGCGAGGCGGCAAGATCGACGGTCATGAAAATATCCTTGGCGTTGAAAGGTCTCGGTTCAGCTAGGCGTTCCGAACCGCCTTCTCAAGATGCTAACCGCACGAGGTCAGTGGAACGTTGCTCCGCTCCTGGAGATTGTGAGGTCATCGAGCCGATCATTGATGGTCTCCCGCACTGCGTCCCACAGCAGCGAGAAAGACTGGAAACCCTCATCGGTCACCTCGTCCGTATCGAGTGCGACAACCACGGTTTCCAACACAGCGTTGAGCTCCTGCTTCAGCTTTCGCAAATGCGTCGGATCAGTGGTCTTCTCGGCATCTCTGCGTATCGCCAGAAGCTGGTAGTTATATGTGTCGGCGCGGTTCTTCTGACGTGCCATGAACCGCGAGCGCAAGGCCAGAAGCGCCGATACGATCAGGGTCAGCACGGTAACGAGAAGGGCGAGCGGCTCCGCATTCTCCTGAATGAAGCCCGGCTGGTCGCGATCGTAGAAGGCCTGCGCGCCGTCATGCAGAGGCACCGATAGCCCGACACCGGCCTCCGGTGCGGCAATGGCCGAGGCGAGCGCGAAGCGCAGGGTCAGATCGAGCCGATATTCGAACTGGATGCGGGTGAGTTCGCGCACCGCCTCGGCGTCGACATCGGCGCGCGTCACCAGAACGCGTTCCACGGCTGTTGTCGGCGTATCGCGAGACGGCATAGGCGTCGCGCCGGTAAATGCGCCTTGGGGAATGACGCCGGAAGAAAGAAATGGTCGCTTCAGCGCGATCGCCTCGGCCTGGCGCACCGGAACATAGCGTAGCGCGATACGTTTCAGTTGAGCATCCTCGAACATGCGGATCAAATTAGGATCGCGCAGCGAGCGGACCGTGAACAGCGCCTGTGTCTCGCCCGCGATCAGCCGTCTCGCGCCATCCGAAAAATCCTCGGCGGTCCAGCGGAAACCATCAATGGGCAGATCGTAATGGTCGCCGAGAACCCAGAAGGAACGGAAGCCGTCGCTCCCAAACTGCGGAATCGAAACCGACGCACCGGCAAGATCGGTCACCGACCGGATGGGCGAATCCCCACGCACCACTAGCTGGAAGAGGTCTGGATAAAGGCGCGCGATCTCGCGTATATCGGCCACGACCGGCGTATCGGCGCGAATGACCGCGACATCGACGCTGCGGTTGTTGAGCGCCGCGATATTCTGGGAAGAATCGCGCGAGGCACGAATATCGAGCCTGACTTCATCGGAATGGCGCGCCACCACGTCGGCTACTTCACGCATCAGATTGTAGGCGTCCGACCCAACCGGACCAGTGGCGACGGCAAGGACCGCGGGTTGCCGCTCCCGTTCCGACCAGAACCAGCCAAGCGCGGCCGCCGTGACGATGATCGCTCCCGCGATGAGGGCCAGCAACGCGCGCTGGCGGGCACGAAGCGATGCCCTGTTCGGGCCGCTTCTCCTATCGGCTTTCCCCGAAGCGCCGCGCCACGCCCTTGATTTCGGCTCGCCTGCCAAGACGTCGGCTCCGTCTGTCCCTCACAGGGTGGAAGCTGTAGTGCGCCCGCTTCATCGGCGCAAGCCGACCGATGGCGCGGCACGCTGCTTGACACTCAGAGCCTGGATAGTAAGTTATCCTTATTATATGCCTGCCTTAGGAAAGAATCACCCGTGGCCGAGCCGCGAACCTTCGGATTCCTCGTCAACGACGTTGCCCGCCTGACACGCACGCTGTTGGAACGCCGAATCGCATCCGCCGGCTTGGATATCACGCCGGGCGAGGCGCGCGCCCTCCTGCATATCTTCGCGATCGGCGGGGGACGCCAGACACTCATCGCCGAGCGCATGGGCGTCGAGCCGATGACCGCGTGCAGCTATATCGACCGGCTGGAAAAACGCGGCCTCGTTGCCCGCCAGGCAGATCCTGCCGACCGCCGCGCCAAGCAGGTGCTGCTAACGGAAGCGGCGACGCCGCTCGTCGCCGAACTCCAGGCCGTGACCGCGGCGATGCGTGCCGATGTCCTCGACGGACTGACTGCCGCGGAACACGACGCGACGATGAATGCGCTGCTCCGCGCCCACGTCAATCTCCAGGACCTGCTCGCACCGCAATCCGCGGAGGTGCCTGCGTCATGACCGCACCGATCATGGGTGTCGGGCGCACGGCACTGATCGCGACCATCCTGGTTTCGGTCGGGCCACTTTCGATGGCCCTCTATACCCCTGCCATGCCGATGCTTGTCGAAGCGTTCGACACAACGCATTCAGTGATCAAGATAACGCTGACCGCCTATTTCGCGGGCTTCGCGCTTTCGCAGCTTGCGGCCGGTCCCTTCGCCGACGCGCTGGGACGAAGGCGCTCGACGATCATTTTTATCGGCGTCTACATCCTCGGCAGTCTCGCTGCGGTCCTGGCGCCAACCGTGGAGATCCTGATCGTCGCGCGGCTCGTTCAGGGCGTGGGAGCGGCCATCGGAATTACCGTATCGCGAGCCATCATCCGCGACCTCTATACCGGCGAACGGGGAGCGCGGCTCTTCAATCTCGTCGCTATCGCCATGGCGTCGGCACCGGCCTTCGGACCGGCCATCGGCGGCGTCACAATGCGGATTGCAGGGTGGCACGCCATATTCGTGCTGATGGTCATGTTCGGCTTTTTCATCGGCGGCATTGCCATATTCGCGCTGCGGGAAACCATCGTCCCCGACGTTTCACGACTGCGCCCGCTCAACATCCTCCGCGCCTACAAGGCACTTGCCGCAAATGCCGAGTTCCTCACCGCGTCGATCGTCATTGCCAGCGCAACCGGCATGTTCTACGCACAAGCAACTCTCCTGCCTTTCGTGATGATGGACGCCGTCGGCCTGACGCCGACAGAATTCGGTTTCTCCATGTTGTTCCAGTCCGGAACCTTCATGTTCGGATCACTGACAATGCGCCTGCTTCTGCGCTGGTGGACACCAAGCCGACTGGTTGTCCCCGGCCTTTGCCTGATCGTGGCCGGCAGCATCGGCCTCGCAACCGCGCCCCACCTCCTTGGCGCGTCGTTGCTGACGGTGATGCTGCCGGTCGCGGTCTCGGCTTTCGGCGTGGCGTATATTCTGCCTTACATGCTGATGGCCGGCATGCGGCCTTTCCCGCATATCGCAGGCCAGGCCGCGGCCCTGACAGGCTTCATGCAAATGGGAGCAGGCCTTCTCGGCGGCACGATCGGCGCATTCTTCGCCGATCCGATATGGGCGATTTCCGCGGTAATTCCCGCAATGGGTCTGATGTCCGCGGCAGCGTTCGTTCTCTACCGCCGCGCCTCGGACAAGGCGCAACGCCTTGAAGCCGACATGCAGGCGGCGCAGGTAATCCCCGCGCCGGCCGAATAACGATCAGTTCTGGCGCCTGCGCTTGGCGAGCGTACGCAGACGCAGCGCGTTCAGGCGAATGAACCCGGCCGCATCCTTCTGGTCATAGGCGCCGTGATCGTCTTCGAAGGTGACGAGTTCTTCCGAATAGAGCGATTTCGGAGACTTCCGGCCGGTCGTGATGACATTGCCCTTGTAGAGCTTCAGCCGCACGGTGCCTTCGACATCCTTCTGGCTGTGATCGATCGCCGCCTGCAGCATCTCGCGCTCCGGCGAGAACCAGAAGCCGTTATAGATCAGCTCCGCGTAGCGCGGCATGAGGTCGTCCTTCAGATGCATCGCGCCGCGGTCGAGCGTGATCGATTCCATCGCCCGGTGGGCGGCCAGCAGGATCGTGCCGCCGGGCGTCTCGTAGACGCCCCGCGACTTCATGCCGACAAAGCGGTTCTCGACGAGATCGATGCGGCCGATGCCGTTGTCGCGGCCGAGATCGTTGAGCGCTGCAAACAGCGTTGCCGGGCTCATCGCCTTGCCGTTCAGCGCCACCGGATCGCCCGCCTTGAACTCGATCTCGATGTCTGTTGCCTGATCGGGCGCGTCCATTGGCGAGACGGTCCGCATATGAACATATTCCGGCGCTTCTTCCCACGGATCTTCCAGCACTTTGCCCTCTGACGAGGAGTGCAACATATTGGCGTCTACCGAGAACGGCGCCTCGCCATGCTTGTCCTTCGGTACTGGGATTTGGTGGTCTTGCGCGAAGTTGATCAGATCGGTACGCGACTTGAAGGACCAGTCGCGCCAGGGCGCGATGACCTTGATGTCGGGATTGAGCGCATAGGCCGACAACTCGAAACGCACCTGGTCATTGCCCTTGCCGGTCGCGCCGTGAGCGATCGCGTCGGCGCCGGTTTCCTCGGCGATCTCGACAAGACGTTTGGAAATCAGCGGTCGGGCGATCGAGGTACCGAGAAGATAGATCCCCTCATAAAGCGCATTGGCGCGGAACATCGGGAAGACGAAATCGGAGATGAACTCCTCGCGCACGTCTTCAATATAGATTTCCTTGATACCGAGCATCTCGGCCTTCTTGCGCGCAGGCTCCAGCTCGTCGCCCTGTCCGAGATCGGCGGTAAAGGTCACCACTTCGGCGCCCAGTTCGGTCTGCAGCCATTTCAGGATGATGGAGGTGTCGAGACCGCCGGAATAGGCGAGGACGACCTTTTTTACGTCTTTGTAAGGGGCGCTCATGTGTCGAAATCCAGTCAGGAATTGCAGCGTGAAAATCGCGCGCAACATATTGCGTTTGCGCTGTGGTGCAAGCGGTTTGCCGTCATGCGGTGTCGCGGATGCCTAGCCACGTCGTCGCAGCGCGCCGATAGCCGGGCCGATCCGCCCGAACAGCGGAGCAAGTCTGCCTTCCGCGCCGGCGGCGAGAACGGCGAATACAATAATTGTCGACAGGAAGCCGAGTACCGCGTCCGACAGGTAATGCGCGCCAAAGGCGACACGCAACCCCGCCATGGCGACAGCGACGACGCCGAACAGCCAGGCCATCCCCCTGTATCCGTAAACGGCCAGCATCAACGCCAAACACATAAGCCAGCCGGCGGCGGCCGCCTCGCCCGAAACAAAGGAGCAATTGCCGGTATCGCAATAGCCTGAAATCGTGCCCGCCTCGACAAAGGGCAGCCACCCGCCATAGTCCTCGGTCATCCACGGTCGCGGCCGGCCCCAGAACGCTTTCAAAATGCCGTTTACGATCAGTCCAGGCCCGATAATCAGAGCGCCGATCAGCACCGCTTTCACCCGAACGCCCGCGTTCTCCCAGCGCTTGCCCATCACCAACTCGACGACCAGCATCACCAGGAGGACGATCCCCAATTGTACCGGAAAGGGATGCAGGAACTCGCGAATACCGCTGAGGACTGGCCAGGAAGCCAGCGGGAATCCGGAGCACCCGTGGCCGTCGGCCCTGGCAGTCGCCGCGCAGCGAGCCGGGTCGAAAAACAGGGCGGAAAATCCGAAATCCGATTGATCGAACAACCGGAAAAGAATGAGCAGCACAATCCATAGGACAGACAGGCCGAGAATCGCTTTGGGACTGGCCCAAACGCCAAAAGCGTTGTTTCCGGATATGTCCGGCCGCGTGAAACTGCCCTCTGTCGCCATGCGGCTCCCTGTGGCATGGTGCGCCGAATCCTGCAAGCGCCCGGATGGACCGCCATGCCCGCCTTTGTTCCCGACTGGCCGATTCTGGCCGCCTTCGCCGCTGCCGCGATCGTGCTGGCGATCACGCCCGGACCCGACATGACACTCTTCCTGTCGCGCACGCTGAGCCAGGGGCGCGCCGCGGGCTTTGCCTGCATGTTCGGCGCCTACGCCGGCGTTACCGTCCATACGGCCATGGTGGCGCTCGGCCTGTCGGCGTTGATCGTCGCCGCACCGGCCGCCTTCGCGGCGCTCAAGATTGTCGGCGCAGGCTATCTCGTCTGGCTGGCGATCGACGCCATCCGCAATGGTTCGTCGCTGAGCATGAAGGCTGAGAAACGTCAGGCGTCGCATATCGGCGCGAGTTTTCTGACGGGCATCGGCATCAATTTGCTCAACCCGAAAATAATCCTGTTTTTCATGACCTTCCTGCCGCAGTTCGTCACGACAGGCGACCCGCACGCGACCGGCAAGTTCTTTTTTCTCGGCGGCATGTTCGTGGTCATCGCGCTGCCGATCACCTCGGCAATGGTGCTGGCGGCTGGCTGGATGGCGGAAACGCTGCGCACGAAGCCGATCGTGACACGCGTCCTCGACTGGCTGATGGCCAGCGTGTTCGGCGCCTTCGCGGTCAAGATCCTTACGACCCAGGCAAGGTGACGTCCTTGCGTGCAAACGCGGGCATGAGCGCCATCGAGGGGGATATGCCCTTCTGGGCACGGCGCAAAGGCGTCTATTTCTATTGCGCGGTCTGGCACATCGCTTTCGCAATCGTAGCGATCTTCATGCGGTCGGCGCTCGGCTATGACGACGCGCTCGAAGCCTACAATGTCCAGTCTTTCGAATGGAGCTACACGCCCCGCAATCCGAGCCTTTACGACTGGATACTCTACGGGCTGGACCAGTTGACCGGATCGACCGCCTTCAGCGCGCCGCTGCTCAACTATGCCTCCATGCTGGCCTGCGCCCTGCTGCTTTACGAGTTGGCGCGGCGGGTCATCGACGACAGGCGGCTGCAGGCTTTGTCGGTCTATTCGCTATCGCTTCTGTGGACGATCGGCTTCGATTTCCATCCGATCCTGACGCACAGCAAGCTGATGATAGCCATCATCGCCGCTACCCTGATCGTCATCCACTCGCTGGGCGAAGAACCGACGCTGTCGAAATATCTCGTTCTCGGTGCTCTTATCCCGCTCGGCCTTATGGCCAAATATGCCTACGGCCTGTTTCTCGCCGCCGCATTCCTGGCGGCGCTCGCTGTCCCCAAATATCGGGCGACGGTTTTCGACAGGCGCATTCTGCTTTCGGCCCTGATCGCGGTTCTGCCGGTCGCGGGCGTACTGGCGCTTGATGCCACGAAATCCCAGGCGATCGTTGGCACGACGATCGGCGTCTTGAAGACGGGCCAAGATGCCTCCCTGTTTGACAAGTCTATCCAACTCGGCCGCGCGGTGACGATTTTCTGCATGCCGTTCGGCGTCTTTTTCTGCTGGCTCTATTTTCGCACCGACCGGTCCACGCCAATGCCGGGAATACGCGACGAGAGCTTTCCTCGTTTGACAGGCTTGATCCTGCTGATCGGCTCCGCGGCGATGCTGTTCTGGTCATTCGGGATTGGCAGCGCGCAGGTGCGGCCGCGATATTTCCTCTGCGTGTTCCTCGTATTTCCGCTGTTCGCCTTCATGGTGCTCGATCGATACGCCGTCCCGGCGCGCGCCGCCCGAGACTACGCAATTCTCGCCGCGCTGACCGCCACGGCGATATTCGCTTTGAACCTGACGAGCCGGCTTGCTCCATCGGAAACCGTCTGTCGAAACTGCCTGCTCAGCGTCCCCTACAGGCAATTGGGAGACGAACTTGTAGCGCGTTACGGAGCGACACCAACGCTTGTCGGCCATGACATTTTTGAGGGTGGCCAGTTGCGCGCAGCCCTGCCGACGGCCCGCGTGACGACGCTGGTGCCAAAACCCTATCGGCCCCCGGCGCGTCAGGCGGAGCATTGCGTGCTGGTGTGGCAGCCCGGCGACGACATCGCGCCCGACCTCTCCCGATACGGGCTCACCCCTCAAGAAAACGACACCGTCTCCCTGAAATGGTGGGCGCCGCTGTTGGACAACGCCCGCAGCACGACCTTCAACATGCAGGAGTTGCCGCAGGGCTCACCGCCCTGCCTTTGATCCCGCCAAGACCTCGCGGCGACAGATAAGACATCGCGCACGGAAACACTCCATGCTATCCGGCCGCGAAGAAAGATATCCGGAGCGTCCCATGGCCATGGCCGCATCGACTGCGCCAATTGCACCGCCGCTAACGCCGTCGCGGCAAAACCACCTGCTGGTGCTTGCCGTCATTCTGATAGCCCTGTTCGCGCTGCGCGAGCTTTCGCTTGCCATGTCCGCAACCAGTCTCGGATTCGACGAGGCCCAATACTGGGCCTGGGCGCAGGATCTCGCATTCGGTTATTCCACCAAGCCGCCTTTGATCGCTTGGCTGATCGCCGGCACGACTTCACTATGCGGCGACGGCATGGTCTGCGTGCGGTTGCCCGCGAACCTGTTGCACATCGCGTCCGCCGCGCTTCTTTATGTCGCCGGAAGGCAGTTCTATGACTGGCGGGTCGGATTCTGGTCGGCGGTCTTCTACGCGACCATGCCGGCCACGGCCGTCTCGTCCTACCTGATAACCACCGATGTGCCGCTGATCGTCTTCTGGTGCATCGCGCTGATCGTCTTCCACGTTCATGCGAACGCGCCGCGGCTCTTGACCGGCGTGGTTCTGGGCCTCGCGCTCGGCATCGGCCTGAACGCCAAATACGCGATGATATTCTTTGTCCCCTGCGCCGCCCTCTACATCCTGTTCACGCCCCGGGCATGGGCTGTCGCGCGGGCGCCGTCCACATGGCTCGCGCTGGTCATCGGGGCCGCGCTGATCGCGCCAAACGTGCTGTGGAACCTGTCGAACGGATTCGCAACGCTGGACCACACCGTCAGTGACAACATGGAATGGCAGGGCCTGATCCTTCACCCGAAGGACATGCTCGAGTTCATCGGCACCCAGTTCGGCATGCTCGGCCCGGTCATTTTCGGCGCCTATCTGGTGATCCTCGCCACCGGACGGCGGACTCAAAAGCCCGAAGAAGACCGGTTCCTGCTGTTCATGTCCCTGCCGGTTTTCCTGCTGATCACCTTCCAGGCGCTGATGTCCCAGGCGGAAGCCAACTGGTCGGCGACCGCCTTTCCGGCAGCGGTCGTGCTGGTCGCGGCGCATCTGACCATGCCGCGCCACCGCACCAGCTTCATCTGGTCACTTTCGGTCAACGGCGCGGTCGCCGCCGTTATCCTGTTCGGCATGATGCTCATGACGCCGAGCATCGTTCCGCCGAGGCTGCTCAAGCCGGTCTACCAGATCTTCGGCGGCGAGGATTTGAGGCAGGGCCTGATCGCAACGCTGGACAAGACCGAGCTCAACACGGTCGTCGTTCAGGGTCGTACGCTGACAGCCGAGGTGATCTACGCGCTGCGCGGCACGCGCTACGATGTGCGCGCCTATCTGAAATCCGAAACGGCACCTGCCCATGATTTCGAGCGAATCCGGCCGTGGACACCGGATATGCCGCTCCCGATCGCCTTTGTCCGCAGCAAGGCAAGCGGCGCGCCGGATTTTCTGCCCGGCAGAAAATCGATTATCGGCAAAGTGGACTCGCCGAGCCTTGGCATACGCTACGGTGTGCTCGATGTCTGGAAGGTCGAAGCGGAGGATACCGGCGAAGGCGACTGATTTCAGTCGCCGTGACCGGCAATCATCATCGCCTCATAGGCAAGCCGCTCGGTCTTTTTCATCCGTTCGGAGGCCGATTTCAGCTGGCCGCAAGCGGCGAGGATATCCTGGCCGCGCGGCGTGCGGATGGGCGAGGCATAGCCGTTCGCATTGATGAAATCGGCAAATTCCTCGATCTGTTCCCAATCCGAGCATTCATAGGCCGAGCCCGGCCACTTGTTGAACGGAATCAAATTGATCTTCGCCGGAATGCCCTTGAGCAATCGCACCAGGTCCTTGGCGTCGGCAAGGCTGTCATTGACGCCCTTCAGCATCACATATTCGAAGGTGATACGCCGCGCATTCGACAGGCCCGGATAGGCCCGGCAGGCGTCCAGTAATTCTTTCAGCGGATATTTCTTGTTGATCGGCACCAGTTCGTCGCGCAGCGTGTCATTGGTGGCATGCAGCGAGATCGCCAGCATCACGCCGGTCTCCTCGCCGATCCTGACGATCCCCGGCACGACGCCGGAAGTCGACAACGTGATGCGGCGTTTCGACAGGGAAAGGCCCTCGCCATCGGCGAAGATCAGCAGCGCGTCCCGCACGTGATCGTAATTGTACAGCGGCTCGCCCATGCCCATCATCACGACATTGGAGACCTTGCGCCCCTCCGACGGCACGATGGCGCCCTGCGGCGTATCCTTGTCCGGAAAATCGCCGAGGCGCTCGCGCGCCAGCAGCAGCTGTGAGACGATTTCCTCGGATGTCAGATTGCGGACCAGACGCTGCGTACCCGTATGGCAGAAGGTACAGGTCAGCGTGCAGCCGACCTGGCTGGAGACGCAAAGCGTCCCGCGGCCCTCCTCCGGGATATAAACCGTCTCTACTTCGACCGGCTTGCCCGCACCGCGCGGCGGGAAACGCAGCAGCCATTTGCGCGTGCCGTCATTGGAGACCTGCTCCTCGACGATCTCGGGCCGCGCGATGGAGAAATTCTCCCTCAGCATGGCGCGCAGATCCTTTGAGACATTGGTCATGTCGTCGAAATCGGAGACGCCGCGAACATAAAGCCAGTGCCAAAGCTGCTGAACGCGCATTCGAACCTGGCGTTCCGGGACGCCCGCCTGCTTCAGCGCATCGGCAAGCTGTGGCCGCGTCAGACCGATCAGCGTCGGCTTTTCGGCCAAAGCCGCGCGCGCGTTGGCGCCATGCGCATCGCGCGCCGTCACGTCGGTCAAGTCGAGGGAAACCGCCATCGTCGTTCCAAAGTCATTTTCAGCGAAGGCTGCGCTTTACCATGCTTTGCGCCCGCCGTCACGCTTGTCCAAAAAGCGAAAAGCCGGGCACAGCCCGGCTTCCCAGTTCCAATTCATGTAGATGCTTACTTGCAGTCCTGAATGGCGTTGAGCGCAGCCGTCACGCCGGACAGCGAATAGTCGTAGCTCGTATTGGTACCGCGCGCAGAAATCGCCTGCACCGTCATCTTTGCCCCGGCCTTCATCGCCGCGACGAGCGCCGGCTCCTGCGCGGCGTTTTCCGCCCAAGCCGACTTGTCCTTTGTGAAGAAGGAAAAGCTCTGGTCGCCGATCGTCACGGTCACCTTGGACGCGTCCTTCAGGCCGTAATCGGCCATGAATTGCGGCTCGTAGGAGACGTTCTGCATCGTCCGCTGTGTGACGATGAAGAAATTCGTGCCGTGATTGACGTCGGCCGGCTTTTCCGAACCCGGGATCGGAACGGAGAGCGTGTAGCAGACCTTGCTGCCGCCGGAATTGTAGCTGAAGGCGCTCCAGTCATTGTAGTCGCCGATACGCGTCGGCGTTTGCGCCCAGGCGCCGACGGCGCTGGACGCCACCATCGCTGCCGCCATCAATCCCGCAGTAACTTTCGTGTCGATGAACATATTTCCTACCGGTTCGTGTCGGTCACGCATGCAAGTTGAGGATTTGGCAAACCGAGTCTGTACGAATCACGGTTACCAAAATGTGAATAAAACGCCAATGAGTCGAAACTTTCCACCCTGGCGCACGTCAGCGGCGTGACGCCGTGTCCCAACAGCAGAAAAATGCGACGTGAAAGCGGCAACAGTTTGACTTCCCCGGTCAGGGCAAGGGCTGCCTTGCCTGCGTAAAGCTCTATTAAACCTTTCCGAGCAAAGTTCTGTCGACGCAACCAAATATGATTCGCCGCGGCATGATGCCGGTGCTCGAACTTCCGCGTACCGTCTCGATGACTGCCGGACCGTATCGCTATCAAGAGTAACCATGACCTCGATACCACCGGTAAGTTCCGGCGCCTTGCAGATCTTGCGCCAGGATCGATCGACATTCGCGGACGACAAGAAGCCCGCAGCAGCCGATATTGCCGCCACCGCCAACGGCATCAGCACCCAGTTCAGGAATGCGCAGGCCGCCGCCGCGGAATCCGTTTTCAGCGTCAACCATGTCGATATCACCGAGATGAAGATGCAGCTGATCGAGAAGACCGGAAAGGCCTTCGGCATCGAAAGGGGCGACTTCGACAACCAGGGCGACTTCGGAAAGGCCATCAAAGCGGTGGTTTCCGAAATCAGGCGCATGGAAAACGGGGACCGGATGCTCGCCAACATCGCCAAGGATCTCGGACTGGACGATCTGGGAATTTCGATCGACACAATGGTCGGCGCCATCGTCGATCCGGGCGGCCGTGACGACAAGAAACTCGATGAAGCGCTGAGAGAACAGACGGGCGAGGATTTTGTCGATTCCGCGCAGGGCGGTTCCGCGGCCCGCGGATTCCCAGTCCTTGTCGATGATCTGGGACTTTACGGCCCGGCGGCCTGACTGCTTTCTCAGGCGTCGATGACCGGTGTCTCGTCGTCTTCCGGCGTCTCGATTTCGTGATCGGCCAAAGCGCGCCGCGCCGCTGTTCGGTGCGCTTCCGTGATATTTCCGCGCACAGCCCCAAACGCCGCCATCAGCACGGCGATGTCGTCGCCGAAACCGATCGACAGCAGAAAATCGGGAATGAAATCGAGCGGCAGAACGAAATAAGCGAGCGCGGCCAGAAGGATGCCCCGCACCTTGGCGGGCGTCTTGGGATCCAGCGCGCAGAAATAGGCGGCAACGACATCCTCCATGAAGGGGATGCGCCGGGCGGCTTTTCTCGCCGTCGCCCAGAATTTCTCCCGGACGCGCGTTTCACGCCGCTCCTGCTCTTCCTCGGAGCCCGGTTCGAGAATCTCGCCGATCCTCAACTCATCCATGTCGGCTTTCCTGTCCGTCATGGTTGAGATGTGGGGAATACGGCTAAACGCTTCAAGTCGCCGCCGCTTCCATGGCCGCGGCGAGTTTCAGGTCCAGTTCGGTGACGCCGTCCGAATCATGCGTCGTCAGAGTGACCTCGACACGATTATAGACATTGAACCATTCGGGATGGTGGTTCATCTTTTCCGCGGTCAGCGCGGCCTCTGTCATGAAGGCGAAAGCCCTGCGAAAATTCTTGAACTTGAACGATTTGGTGATGGCGTTGCCGTCCTCGCGGGCGCTCCAGTCCGGCAGATCCTTCAGCGCCTTGGCGATTGCACCGGAATCCAGTTTCGGCTTTGACATGACAGCCTCCTTTCTTCATCGGGTTTCACATGATGCAGAATGAACGAATGTCTATCCTGTTCGTGTGCCTCGGCAATATCTGCCGTTCTCCGCTAGCGGAAGGCGTGTTCCGCGATATCGTCGAGGCCCATGGCGCACAGGAACGCTTCTTTGTTGATTCCGCCGGCACTGGCAACTGGCACCAGGGCAAACCGCCGGACCGGCGCTCGGTGGACGTGGCCGGCCGTCACGGTATCGACCTCACCGGGCTGCGCGCCCGTCAGGTGACGCATCAGGATTTCGAACGGTTCGATCTGCTACTCGGCATGGATAGCGATAATGTCGCGACGCTTGCCGCCCTCGCGCCGCCAGGACGGCGCGGCCGTCTCGCGCAATTTCACGAGTTTTCCACAGGCGTGCCACGCGACGTACCCGATCCCTATTACGGGAACGAGGACGGTTTCGAGGCGGTCTACCGGATGATTCGCGCCTCGGCCGGTTCCCTCTTCGAAAAGCTCGAGGCGGAAACGCGCGGCGTCAGCGGGTAGCTGTCTTCGACAATGTACGGTCCGCCGCCGACCGATTCGCGCGAGGACATCAAAACGAAACGGCTGACCGTGAAAGGCGGCACATGGAAGTTGCCGCGACTGGAAAGATAGCGCGCCGCCATCTCCGGCTGCACGTTGCGCAGACGCGCAACCGTGACATGCGGCGTAAACTTGCGCGGATCCGCCGGCAACCTGAGCCGCTGACAAATCCTTTCAATTTCCGCCTGCAACTCGATCAGGTCGGGCGAGGCGGTCGGTACGGCGAACAGTGAATGCGGCTTCTTGCCGCCAAAACATCCCAGCCCGGACAGGCCCATCTTGAATTCGGATCGCCGGATCCGCCCGAGCGCATCGGCAAACTCGTCGGCGACGTGATGTTCGACGTCGCCAATAAAGCGCAATGTCAGGTGATAGTTCTCGATGTCGATCCAGCGGGCGCCCGGCAAACCGCCACGCAGGAGCCACAGGGACATCGCCGCATTGTGCGGAATTTCGACGGCGGCAAACAAACGCGGCATGATGGTCTCCCCTCCGGTTTCGGAAGCGTGACGGGCAAATCACCTTGTCCCCAATGGAATCGAATCACGGTCGAGGCCATGGCGCAAGCGATTTATTCGCCGACAATTTGCGCACCGCAGGAAAAGACGAAATCAGCCGTCGCGGCCTTCGAGATAGTCTTTCATCAGCGGCAGGAACCTCTCAACCATCGTGGCAACACCCTTTTCATTCGGATGCATGCCATCTTCCAGTTGCTTGTCCGGCTGCGCCGCAACCCCGTCGAGAAAGAAGGGATAGAGCGGCACGTCATATTTCGCGGCGAGCTCAGGAAAGATCGGATTGAAACCGGCGGCATAGTCTTCGCCCATGTTCGGCGGCGCCAGCATTCCGGCAAGAATGACGTCGATCCCCTTTTCCTTGAGATGGGCAATCATTGTGTCGAGATTCTTACGGCTGAGGTCCGGCGAAATGCCGCGCAGAGCATCATTGGCGCCGAGTTCCAGAATGACGAAATCCGTGTCGTCGGGCACCGACCAGTCGAGCCGCGATAGCCCGGCGGAGGTAGTGTCGCCGGAAACGCCAGCATTGGCGATCTCGATGTCGTAGCCCTCCTCCTTCAACGCCGCCTCAAGCTGGTCGGCAAAGGACTGGTTCGGCCCGAGCTGATAGCCGGCCATAAGGCTGTCGCCGAACCCGACCCCCCGGATCGTATCGGCAAGACCCGGCATCGCTGTAAACGCGAATGAGCCAGCAACAAGCAAAATGCGCAACAAGTTTTTGACCATAAGGGGTTTCGTTCCCATTTAGACCTGATTGCTGCTCATATAGGACCGATTCCCCGTGACAGAAGCGCTCATCTCCCTGACCGATGTTGATTTGAAACTCGGCAACGGCGCGAACGCCGTTCATGCGCTCAAATCCGTGAGCCTCGACATTGCCGGGGGAGAATCTGTCGGCGTGGTCGGACCGTCCGGGTCCGGCAAGACGACGCTACTCATGGTTCTCTCCGGTCTCGAGCGGCCCGACAGCGGTTCCGTGAAGGTGGCGGGAGCCACACTCAATACCATGGGCGAGGATGCGGTCGCCGCCTTTCGCGGTCAGAATATCGGCATCGTTTTCCAGTCCTTCCATCTGATCCCGAACATGACGGCGCTGGAAAATGTCGCCGTGCCGCTGGAACTGGCGGGCGAGCGCAACGCTTTCGAAAAGGCCGAGGCCGAGTTGACCGCCGTCGGATTGCAACATCGGCTGACCCATTATCCGGGCCAACTCTCTGGCGGCGAGCAGCAGCGTGTCGCGATTGCCCGGGCGCTCGCGCCGGATCCGAAGATCCTGATCGCGGACGAGCCGACCGGCAATCTCGACGGCGCCACCGGCCAGGCCGTATCCGAATTGCTTTTCGCCAAGCAGCGAGAACGCGGCATGACCTTCGTGCTCGTGACCCATGACGAAGGCCTCGCCAATGAATGCACCCGCCAGCTCGCTGTCGATTCCGGCGAGGTCAGGGAACGCACGGGTTACAAACGAGCCGCCGAATGACGAAGATGCCACTGTCGCGCCTGGTGCCCCTTGCCTTCCGTTTTGCGCTGCGCGAATTGCGCGGCGGCCTGACGGGTTTCTACGTCTTCCTCGCCTGTATTGCGCTCGGCACCGCCGCGATCGGTGGCGTGAATGCGGTTTCGAAATCGGTGACCGACGGCATCGACCAGGAAGGCCAGGTGATCCTTGGCGGCGACCTGCGTTTCGAACTCGTCCACCGTATCGCATCCGACGAGGAACGCGCCTTTCTCAATTCGCTCGGCGATGTCGCGGTTTCCGCCGACATGCGCTCCATGGCGCGCCTCGAGGATCAATCGGACCAGTCACTGGTCGAACTGAAGGCCGTCGACGGAGCCTATCCGCTCTATGGCGAACTGCTGACCGAACCCGCGCTTCCTCGCGACGCCTTGTTTGCGCCGAAAGACGGTGTCTACGGCGCGGCGGCGCAGCAGATCCTTCTCGACAGGCTCAACCTCGAAATCGGAGACAGTGTCAGGCTCGGCACCACCACCTTCCAGATCCGCGCGGTGATCGAGCGCGAACCGGACGCGGTCTCTGACGGTTTCGCCTTCGCGCCGCGCCTGCTCGTCTCGCTTGACGGGCTTGATGCCTCCGGCCTCGTCCAGCCGGGATCGCTCGTTGAATATGTCTACAAGATACGTACCCCGCAGGGCACGACGCCAGCGGATCTGACTGCGATCGCCGAACGCGCCCACAATGAATTTCCAGCCGCAGGCTGGTCGATCCGTGACCGAGGGAGAGCCGCGCCATCGCTTTCGGCCAATATTGAGCGTTTCGCGCAATTTCTGACGCTGGTTGGCCTGACCGCGCTGGTGACTGGCGGCGTCGGCGTGGCCAACGCGGTACGCGCCTTCCTCGATTCCAAGCGTACCGTGATCGCCACATTCAAATGCCTCGGCGCACCCGGCGGCTTCGTGACGCTGGTCTATCTGATCCAGATCCTCGCTATCGCATTGATCGGTATTGCGGTTGGACTCGTCTTCGCCTCGGCCATGCCCTGGATCGCCGCATGGGCGCTTGCCGACTACGTTCCGCTGCCGGCCAATCAGGGTCTCTATCCGGGCGCGCTGGGCCTGGCGACCGTCTTCGCGCTGGTCACGACACTGGCTTTCGCCATTCTGCCGCTCGGGCGCGCTCGCGACATCGCAGCCACCGACCTGTTCCGCGATCAGACCTTCGACGGCGAGCATCGTCCGCGCTTGCTCTACCTTGCTGCGGCGCTGGCGCTGATCGCGATACTCGTTGCCCTCGCCATCGGTGCATCCTACGACCGCCGCATCGCGGCGATCTTCCTTGCCGGAATCGCCTTTTCCTTCGCCGTGCTGCGGGTGGTCTCGCTGCTGGTCCAGGCACTGGCGAAACGCGCGCCGCGCGTGCGCTCAACGTCGCTCAGGCTCGCGATCGGCAACATTCACAGGCCGGGCGCGCTAACGCCTTCCGTCGTACTCTCGCTCGGTCTCGGCCTGACCCTTCTGGTCAGCCTCGCTTTGATCGATGGCAATCTGCGCCGGCAGATCGCCGGTAACCTGCCGGAACGCGCGCCGAATTTCTTCTTCGTCGACATCCAGAACAACATCATTTCGGACTTCACCGATCTCGTGACCAAGACGGCCGGCCCCGGGGGAGTGCTGCAGCGCGTACCAATGCTGCGTGGCCGCATCGTCGCGCTCAACGGTCAGGACGTCGCTACCATGGAATTGCCGGCGGAGGGCCAATGGGTGCTGCGCGGCGATCGCGGCATCACCTATTCCCGGGACGTTCCAGAAAACTCCACCCTGGTCGACGGCGAGTGGTGGCCGGAGGACTACTCCGGTGAACCGCTGGTCTCGTTCTCCGCCGAGGAGGCCGGCGAAATCGGCCTGACAATCGGCGACACCGTGACGATCAATGTGCTCGGCCGCAACATCACCGCCCGGATCGCCAATCTGCGTCAGGTCCAGTGGGAATCGCTGTCGATCAATTTCGTCATGGTCTTTTCGCCCAACACCTTCGCCGGCGCGCCGCATGCTTGGCTGGCGACGCTGACCATGCCTGACGCCACCACCGCTAAGGAGGCCGATATTCTGCGCGAGGTGACTCAGGCTTTTCCGGCCGTGACATCGGTACGCGTCAAGGACGCGATCGACCTCGTCAACGACCTGATCGGCCAGTTGGCGACCGCGATCCGCGCCGCGGCGGCCGTCGCGCTCATCGCATCCGTTCTCGTGCTCGGCGGAGCGCTTGCCGCCGGCAATCGCGCCCGGGTGCACGACGCAGTCGTCCTGAAAATGCTCGGTGCGACCCGCAAAATGCTGATCGGCGCCTTTTCGCTGGAATACCTGATCCTCGGAGCGGCGACGGCCGTTTTCGCCCTGCTGGCCGGCGGCGTCGCGGCATGGTTTGTGATCACCCGCATCATGAACCTGCCCTGGGAAATGCTGCCCGGCGTGGCGGGTGGAACGCTGGCAACCGCGCTCGTCCTGACCGTAGGATTCGGGTTGGCAGGCACCTGGCGTGTTCTCGGTCAGAAAGCGGCGCCGGTTCTTCGAAATTTGTAAGCAATTCGGCAAGAGTCCGTTAACCCTGTGCTCCGCAGGGTCAATTCGACGCACAATCCGTTCCGTTTCCTCGCCTTTTGGGCTTTATCCGGTCTTGTCTGCGCCGCATTGGCACCTCATATTATGTCGCAGGCATGCTGGAGTCCCGCCAGCGGCGCCGCGGTACGGCATTCGGCCGGCCGGACACCCGACGGGATTTGAGAAGCACAGAGGTAAAAATGGCTGACCTTCGAAACGTCAACATGCGCACAGCCCAGGCTCGCACTTATGATGCGAGCATTGATCAGGGACTGCGCGCCTACATGATCCGCGTTTACAACCTGATGGCACTTGGCCTTGCCATCACCGGTTTCGCGGCTCTCGGAACGATGATGCTCGCGACCACGAACGATCCGTCCATGGCCGCCGCGCAACTCGGCAATGGCCAGATGCTCACCAGCGTCGGCACGGCCCTCTACGGCTCGCCGCTGCGCTGGGTCGTGATGCTGGCTCCGCTCGGCATGGTGTTCTTCCTGAGCGCCCGCATCAACAAGATGAGTGTATCGGGCGCGCAGACGGCCTTCTGGGTCTTTGCGGGCCTGATGGGTCTTTCGCTCTCGTCGATCTTCCTCGTCTACACGACGGCAAGCATCGTCCAGACCTTCTTCATCACCGCAACCGCTTTCGGTGCGCTGTCGCTCTACGGCTACACGACCAAACGCGACCTGTCGGCGATGGGTTCGTTCCTGTTCATGGGCCTGATCGGTCTCATCATCGCGTCGCTGGTAAACCTGTTCCTGGCGTCGTCCGCCCTGCAGTTCGCCATCTCGGCGATCGGCGTGCTGATCTTCGCGGGCCTGACCGCCTACGACACGCAGCAGATCAAGGAAATGTACTACGAGGGTGACGGCGAAGCCGTTGCCGGCCGCAAGGCCATCATGGGCGCTCTGCGTCTCTATCTCGATTTCATCAACCTGTTCATGTTCCTGCTGCAGTTCCTCGGGAACAACCGCAGCTAAGCGAACATTGTTTTGGTAACGACAAGGCGGCCTGCGGGCCGCCTTTTTCGTTTGTGCGGCGCGCCAAAACCGGCTTGACTGGCGGCATTGCATTTTCAGGTTTATCGCATGCCCGCCATTACGATCCGCGACACCGCACAGACCGACATTCCCTCCATCACAACCATCTACTGCCACGCCGTCCTCAACGGCACGGCAAGCTTCGAGCTCGATCCGCCGGACGAAACGGAGATGCGCGCGCGATACGAGGCGATTCGGGCGGGCGGCTATCCCTATATCGTCGCCGAGGACGACCAGGGTCGAATTGCCGGCTACGCCTATGCCAACGCGTTTCGCCCCCGTCCCGCCTATCGCTGGTCAGTGGAGAACTCCGTCTATATCGATCCGGACATGCAGGGGCGGGGCATCGGCAAGCGCCTGATGATAGCGTTGCTGGAACAGACAGAGGCGCTCGGCTTCCGGCAGGTGATCGCCGTCATCGGCGGATCGCAGCACAAGGCCTCGATCCGCCTGCATGAAAGCCTCGGCTTCGAAATGATCGGCACGTTCAAGGGATCCGGCTTCAAGTTCGGCCGCTGGCTCGATACGGTGCTTATGCAAAAGGCGCTGAACGGCGGCGACACCTCGTTGCCAGACGAGGCCAGCTATCCGGGCACGCTCTACCAGCCGAAGACGTGACGATGTAAATCAGTTCGATGCCACGATCTTGAGCGGTTTATCGAACACCTTCAGCACATTGGACAATTCGTGTCCGCGTTTCAGCACCTTGCCGGATGCTGCAACGACGCAATAGGCGCCCTGCTTGCGCGCCAGTTTCGGGTTCTTTTCGATGCGGTAGAGCGGGATTTCGGATGCGCGCCGGAACGCGGAAAAAACCGCCCTGTCCTTGAGGATGTCGATCGCGTAGTCGCGCCATTCGCCTGCGCCGACCATCAGGCTGTAGATGCGCAGGATCTGATCGAGTTCGCGCCGGTCGAACCGGACGGTTTCGGGAACAGTCTTGTTCCAGCCGGCTGTCGGGAGGGAAACCACCTTGCCACCGCGATCCGCGCCCTCCTCGCCGGCGCGCACCTGGCTCTCTGATATATCGTCCTCGGACATTCCTTCTCCCGGTGCTTCGCTGCGGGGATGTTCGCGCCGTTTCCATGGTGTTGCAAGGGGTGCTTCGAAAATTCGCATCACAGTGCGAGCGGAAAATCCCTAACAAAATCTTGCGGTTTTGCTCACACTTTGGAACACCGTGTTCCGATCAGTGACCTATCGTCACCTTTTCGCCCCGATTGCGACACAACTCGGCCCCGATTGAGAACGACCTTTTCCATGTTGCCGATTGTGTTCCACGAGGCATTTCGGGGAGCGCATCGAGCAGGGTGAGAGCGGCAGCCGGTTCACGGCGCTAGGCTTTGTCGCTCATGGACCGGTACGGATGCGGTGTTGGAAACCTCTAGCCCCCCAGCCCCCCGATACCCCACCGCACCGGTCCTCACCCTGTACCAATCTCGATTTGGAAAACCCGATATCCGGACCGCGGTCACGTCGTTTGGCGGGGAAGTATGGCTGCGCCGATAATTGCTCCCGGATGGCCCCCATCGGTGGCCTTTTGCAAGAGCACGGCGCAGCCATCGGCCTCTTTCGCCGCCAGTTCTGAATGCGGGATATCGACCGTCAGACCTTCCCCTTCCCACATGCCGATCGTCTGATAATCCAGCACTGCATTGACATAGGTGATCGTCTTGCCGGAATTTTCGCCGCGCTCAATGGCGACATCGGCATGGCGCCGGAAATAAACCAGTACGATATGGACCGTCGAACCGTCTTTGGGCGCGCCTTCGGCTGTGACGCGCATCCGGTCGCCGAGATCCGTCAGCGTCATGCCGACCGTCAGCCCGTGGCCCTGCGCGTCGTCGCGCGCGAGTGAGTCGGAGATTTCGTCATAGCGGCCGCCATTGGTGTGCGACTGGCCGTTGATGACCGCCTGGGGCGTATAGACGCCACGCCGCTTCAGCCCTTCGGCATATTCATACTGGCGTTTCGAATTGGACTTCGAGCCGAGCGTATCCTTCCAGCCGAGATAATCCCAATAATCCACATGGTAGCCGAGCGCGATCACGTCGCCGCGCTCGGCGAACTTGCGCAACGCCGCATCCGCAGGCGGACAGGAGTTGCAGCCCTGGCTGGTGAAAAGCTCGACGACGCCGAGCGGCTTCTGCACTGCCTCGCCGGCGCTCGACGTGCCAGAGTGCAAAAGTACCGCGAAAATCGCGGCCATGACCGTTGTCGCGAAAGTTCTTGTCACCGGATTTCACCTGTAGCCACCATGTGGCGAGGATAGGCGCAACGCGCTTCAACAGAAAGTCACGTTAGGGTTACAGGCGTCCCGCCGAATCCTTCCGGCGGGACGTATCGAAAACGGTTACTCGGCGGCGACCAGCATTGGCCGGAAGACAGGTTCGCCCTGCTCCACCGGCAAATCGTTCCCGATCAACTGCGCCACCGCTTCCGCCGTCGCGGCGGAAAGGGTCCAGCCAAGATGGCCGTGGCCGGTATTGTAGAAGACGCGCGGCGCGCGCCCGCGTCCGAAGCGCGGCATCATGTTCGGCATCATCGGCCGCAGCCCGGCCCACGGAACCACGTTCTGCGTCGCAACGCCGGGGAACATCGCCTCGCACCAGCGGGTCAACGGACGGATACGGTCGGCGCGGATATCGCGGTTCTCTCCGGTGAACTCGGCGGTGCCGGCGATGCGCAGCCGGTTCGCACCGAGACGGCTCGTCACGATCTTCGCGTCGTCATCGAGCAGGCTCACCGACGGGGCCGCGCCGCGGCTTTCCGGCGTGTCGAGATTGACCGTGATGGAGTAGCCCTTGACCGGATAGATGTTGACCCGGTCGCCAAGTTGCGCCGCGAAACCGCGGCTGGCGATGCCGGCGGCGATCACGATCCCGTCGAAGCGCTCTTCGTGGCCAAACCCGTCGCGCTCGAAATGCACGGTCACGCCATCCGCATCGCGGACGAGGCGCGTCACCGAGGCGCCGGTGACGAACTGCCCGCCGGACCGCTCGATCGCATCGGCAAGGCCGGTGGAGAATTTGTGGATGTCGCCGGTGGAATCGCTCTCGGTATAGAAACCACCGTAGAAATCACCCGCCAGCGCCGGCTCGATCCGCCGCATCTCGTCGGGGGAAACCGGATTGCGCTCGAGACCGGCTTCCGCATAGAGGCGCGTCACCTTCGCGGCGTGATCGAATTCCTTGGCGTTACGATAAACATGCAGGATGCCGCGTTTTTCGCGGTCGAAATCGATACCCGCCTCGCGCGCCATGCGTTCCATGTGGCCACGCGCCGCGATCGCCAGACGGACGGTCTCTTTCGTGTTGGCTTCATACTGCGGAATGGACGCGATAAATTCGGCGACCCAGGAGAGCTTGTGCCAGCTTGGGGTCGGATTGAATAGCAGCGGCGCATCCTTGCGCGCCATCCATTTCAGGCCCTTGAGGATCGTCGACCATGCGGTCCAGACTTCCGCGTTGGAGGCCGAAAGCTGACCGCCATTGGCAAAGCTGGTTTCCATCGCGGCATAGCGCTGGCGATCGAACAGTGTGACGTCGTAGCCGCGCCGGATCAGCGACCATGCGGAAGTGGTTCCGGCAATGCCGGCGCCGATGACTGCAATGCGGGTCATTTGAATTCCTTTCAGACGAGCATGGCGAACCGGCGCTTCGCGCGCTTTTCGGTCCGCACCCCATCTGTCAGGAACCTGAGAGCTTTGCCCGGGGCTCCGCCATGTTTGGCTGGGTGCCGCTCGCCAGACCATCCGGCGTGGGCTTTCTCCTTCGGTGGGCGGCCAGGCCGCCACTCTCCAGATTGTTGCTGTTCGCGCGGTCCTTCTGCCTGAGAGTTTCCGGGGCGGTTGCTCCTTCGGCGCCGGTTCCTGTATGGAGCCGGTCTCTCCCGCGCGACAATGGGTGGCGCATATCTCAAAACGCCCGGAGACGCAACGGATTCCTGTTGAAGCCGGAGAATCATGACAGGAGCTTTTCATTTCTGTCACAAACCGGTTTTATCAGGGCACACAAACGAGAGAATCAGGATAGCGACCATGAAAATTGCAATTCTCGGCGGTGACGGTTTCGTCGGCTGGCCAACAGCTCTTCATCTGAGCGACAAGGGCCACGACGTCTTCATTCTCGACAATCTGTCGCGGCGCTGGATCGACACCGAGCTGGGCGTGCAATCGCTGACGCCGATGGACTCAATCCAGGAACGCACCCGCATCTGGCACCAGGAGACCGGTCGCAAGATCCATTTCCACCTGATCGACCTCGCCCGCGACTACGAGCTGTTCAAACAGTGGCTCGTGCAGGAAAAGCCGGACGCGATCATCCACTTCGCCGAACAGCGCGCCGCGCCCTACTCGATGAAGACGGACCGCCACAAGAACTACACCGTCAACAACAACGTCAACGCCACCCACAACGTGCTCAACGCAATGGTCGAAACCGGCGTCGACGCGCATCTGGTCCATCTCGGCACGATGGGCGTCTATGGCTACTCGACCATCGGCGCGGCGATCCCGGAAGGCTATCTGCCCGTCGGGATAGAGACGCTCGACGGCACGACCGCCACCCAGGAAATCCTCTACCCGTCCAATCCCGGCTCGATCTATCACATGACGAAATGCCTGGATCAGCTGATCTTCGCCTTCTACGCGAAGAATGACGGGCTGCGCGTCACCGACCTGCATCAGGGTATTGTCTGGGGCACTCATACCGACCAGACACGCAAACATCCGCAGCTGATCAACCGCTTCGACTATGACGGCGACTACGGCACGGTGCTCAACCGTTTCCTGATCCAGGCGGCGATCGACTACCCGCTGACCGTGCATGGCACCGGCGGCCAGACCCGAGCCTTCATCCATATCCAGGATTCAGTGCGTTGCATCGAGCTGGCGCTGAAGAATCCGCCTGCCGCCGGCGACAAGGTGAAGATCTTCAACCAGATGACCGAAACCCACCGGGTACGTGATCTGGCCGAGATGATCGCCAAAATGACAGGCGCCAAGGTCGCCTACCTGCCGAACCCGCGCAAGGAAGCCGCAGAAAACGACCTGATCGTCCGCAACGAACAGTTCCTCGCGCTGGGCCTCGATCCGATCACCCTGCAGGAAGGCCTGCTCGAGGAGGTCGTCGACGTGGCGAAGAAATTCGCCTACCGCGTTGACCGTAGCCGCGTACCGGCCGTCTCCGCATGGACCAAGGACATCGCCAAGACAGTCGAGAAGGACCCGGAAGGCAAGCGGCTCAAATCGGTTTCCTGACCGAACTAGCCGCGTCGTCAGAACAGCTCCGGGCGCCGCAATTGCAGCGCCTGCAGCGCGACCGCCGTCTTCGTGTCGGCGATACGGCCATCGGCGAGCATGGCGGCTGCTTCGGCGGCCGGCATCTCAATGACGTCTATCTCCTCGCCCTCGTGTTCGACGCCTCCGCCATCGTCGATCCTGTCGGCTGCGCCATAGGCGGCGAGATAGAAATACATCCGTTCCGTCGCGCAGCCCGGCATCGACCAGAACGCACCCACAAACTCGAGTTCGCCGAGCCGCAGCCCCGTCTCTTCCATAGCCTCGCGCCGGGCGGCCTCTACCGGATCCTCTCCGTCGGTGAGGCCGGCCGGCGCCTCCAACAATAGGGCGTCGGCACCCCTGAAAAGCGGCCCCACACGCGGCTGGCGCACGAGGGTCACGACACGGCGCACCGGATCGAACGGCAGGACGCAGGCGGCATCACCGTGATCCTCGAGCTGACGTGGATGCTCCGCGCCACCCGGGCTTCTCATCGTGACCAGATAAAACCGGCCCCAGCCGTCGTGGATGGTCTTGATATTGTCGATCACATGCACTGAAACGTCTCCGGGTTGCCGCGCCCAATGAACACATAAGCCGCAGCCCGCCAACAGGGATCGCCATGACCGCCGAAGCGAAAAACGCCTATGTCACGCTCGTCACCAATCACGACTATGCCGATGCGGCGATCGCGCTTGTCCGCTCGCTCGTCCTGACCGGCACCAGGGCCGACATCGTCGTGATGCATACCGGCGCGGTAGAGCCCGGCGATCTCGAACCTCTGGCCGCGCTTGGCGCGCGCTGCATCGAAGCGCAACTGCTCGACACCTCGCCCGAGTTCAACGCCCGCCATCAGCGCGAACGGCTGCATGCCGACGCGCCCTTCACCAAGGGCAACAAGCCGGCCTTCCACACGCCGCTCGACAATTTCGCCAAACTGCGCCTGTGGGAGCTGGAGGAATACGATAACGCCGTCTTCATCGATGCCGATGCTCTGGTGGTGCGCAATCTTGACCGGCTGTTCGCCTACCCGGAGTTTTCTGCGGCCCCGAATGTCTATGAGGGGCTTGCCGATTTCCATCGCCTGAATTCCGGCGTCTTCACCGCCAAGCCCTCGAAGGCGACTTTTGCGAAGATGATGCAGCGGCTCGACCGGCCGGACATGTTTTGGCGCCGCACAGACCAGACGTTCCTGCAGGATTTCTTTCCCGACTGGCACGGCCTTCCGGTCTTCGATAACATGCTGCAATATGTCTGGTTCAACCTGCCGGAATTGTGGGACTGGAAATCGGTGCATGTCGTCCACTACCAGTACGAGAAGCCATGGCAGGATGATCATCCCAAGCGCGCGCAGTTGAAGCCGCTGATCGATCTCTGGCAGGCATTCAGGACCGGCGAGAATATCCCCGACATAGACACGCTCGACAATCCGGCAGCCGCCGAATGAAGGTTCTCGTCACCGGCGGCACCGGCTATGCGGGTCGCTTCATCGTCGAGGCGTTGCTGGCAGCGGGGCATGAGCTCTCCGTATCGGGCAGATCGAAGCCCGAGTATAGGTTCTTCTCGGGACCGGTGGATTTCGTTTCCGGCGATCTCGACCCGAACAATGTGTCGTCCGCCCGGTTCGAAGGTTGCGACGCCTTTGTCCACGCCGCCTTTCATCATGTTCCCGGTCGGTTCCGCGGGGGCGAGGGCGACGATCCTCAGAGTTTTCGCCGGCTCAATGTCGAGGGGTCGCTGGCGCTGTTCGAAGCCGCGAAAAAGGCCGGCATCGCATGCGCGGTCTTTTTGTCCAGCCGCGCGGTCTACGGCGACCAGCCGCCCGGTTTGGTGCTCACGGAAGAGACCGAACCGCATCCCGACACGCTCTATGGCCTAGTGAAGCGCGCGGTCGAGGAGGGCATCGCCAATATGGCGGACGATACCTTTCTGCCAACCACGCTGCGCGTCACCGGCATATACGGCCCCGCCGGCCCGGGCCGTCGACACAAATGGGCCGACCTCTTCGCAGATTTCGAGGCGGGCAGGGACATCGCGCCGCGCGTCGGCACTGAAGTACATGGCGAAGACATGGCCGCCGCCGTGAGGCTGATGCTCGAATGCGATACGAACGCCATCCGCGCTGCCGGATCGCTGTTCAATGTATCCGACATCTTGCTCGACCGCCGCGATCTGCTCGAAGAATACGCCCGCGTTACCGGCCTTCGGAACCCTCTTCCAGGGAGGGAAAATGCGTCGGCCTACAACATAATGGACTGTTCCCGACTGAAGGGACTTGGCTGGAGCCCGAGAGGCCAGCTTGACTTGACGTAGCTGAAAGGCAATTCAGCGACAGCGGGCCATCATGCCTGCCGCGCCTGCATCCACTCGATTTCCGCATCACGCAACAGACAGAGATTCCGCTATGCGCGTCGTTCATATTGTAGCCCATAAAGGCATCAACGGCGTGACGACAAGTTGCCGAACCCTGATCTCGGCCCAGCAGCGCCACGGTCATGAGATCATGCTGGTGACAATGCCGGGCGGTTGGCTGACAAAGCAGGATTTTCCAAAACCGCTGGAGATTATCGAATCTCACCTGAAGACCCGACCGCGCGAAATCGCACGCGTCGGCTACTTGATCCGGGACTGGAATCCGACTGTCATCCATTGCCATGCCTCCAAGGCCAACAAATACGGCCTTGTCTATCGCGTGGTTGCAGGCTCGCCCGTGCTGACAACCGCCCATGCCCGCAAGAGACAATTGCCGTTCGCTTTTTTGCGCGCGGTTATCGCGCCCAGCACCCAGACGGCCCAATTCCACCGGCGCAACAACCTTGTGCCTGCTGCAAAGATCGCTGTCATACCCCACCCTATTTCCGATGTCATTTCGAGCGGTACAGCGCGAGCGAAATGCAGGGAGGAACTTGGCCTGTCCGAGGACGAATTCGTGATTGGCATGGTAGGCGCGGTCGATAAACGCAAGAATCAGATCGATGGCCTGCGCATTCTGGAGAAGGTGCTCTCGCGGCATCCGCACGCGCGACTTGTCGTCGTTGGAAATCGAGGTGGAGAGGGCACTATGCCCGGCTGGGCCGAGCTGCTGGCGCGCCCGTCGGTGCGCGACAGCGTCATACTGACCGGTCACCGCGATGACGCGGTATCGCTGATCGAATCTTTCGACACTTTGCTTTCCACCTCCAGGATCGAGGAGGGACCAATCGTCGTACTCGAGGCCATGGCGCTGGAGCGACCCATCGTCAGCTACGCCGTCGGCATGGTGCCGGATATCGTCCGGGATGGAACGGATGGCTTCGTTCTTTCTGTCGACGATGTCTGCGGCGCGGCCGAACGCATCTGCCAGCTGATCGAGGATCCCGATCTGCGAGAACGAATCGGAAAACAGGGCCGATTGCGGCTTTTGCAGGAATGCGGCGAGCGCAAAATCATCGAGCAAATAGATGCTGCCTACGAAAGGGTGGCCCGGGCTGCAGGCACGTGGAAATAGCGGCTTGCCCTATCAACCATAGCTCACCACCTCAAATTCGATGCCGTCCTCATCGTCGAAATAGAAGCGTCGGCCGGGATCGTAGTCGGCGTGGTTGCAGGGTTCATAACCCATGGCTTTGACCTTGGCCTCCACCGCATCGAGATCGCTGACCGTGATGCCGATATGGTTGAGCCCGCCGCGGGTGAAATAGCTTTCCGCAGCCGGATCGCCGGGGGTGTCCTTCGAATAGACCGCAAGATAGGAATCCTCCGCGCCTACATGCACTGTGAAGCCTCCGTGGATAGCGCTTCCCTGCCAGCGGATTTTCCAGCCGAACAATTCGCACAGGCGATCTGCGGTTTTCCGGGGGTCTGAGACGGTGACATTGACGTGTTCAAGCGCGCCAGGAACCATGATTTTCTCCATCGAGCGTTTCGGATTTGCCCTGTCTACAATCTCAAGCTAACTTGAGGTCAAGCTATTTTCCCGGAGAATTTTCATGTCCCTGAAACCGACCGACCGGCTGCCGATCGGCGAATTGGCGCGACGCACCGGCATCGCCGTTTCGGCGATCCGCTATTACGAGGAGCAGGGGCTGATCGCCCCGGACCGCAATGCCGGCGGCCAGCGGCGTTTCCTGCGCTCCGACATACGGCGGCTCTCCTTCGTGCTGATCGCCCAGCAATTCGGCTTCACTTTACCTCAGATCAGGGAGGTGTTGGACAAACTGCCGAACGGTCGCACCCCGAACAAGGCCGACTGGACGGACATCGGCGAAACCTTCCGTGTCGAACTTGACCGAAAGATCGAGACCCTGACGGAGCTGCGCAATCGGCTCGACAAATGCGTCGGCTGCGGGTGCCTCTCGCTCACCGATTGCACGCTCTACAACCCTCAGGACCGGGCCGGCAAAAAGGGCACGGGCCCGCGCTATCTGATGGGCGACAAGCCCGAGAACCCGTGACGGACGGAAAAAGGTGCGGCGGGCCGGGTGGGACAAGGGTGGGAACCAGTCCCGCGGTCCGGCGGGAAACCGGGAAAACCTGACCGGTGCCCTGTGCCACCACGCCCGGTTGACGCGGCCCGCCGCTTGTTTGCGATAACGCGTTTCAACGCCTCCGGTTCCGCTCTATCCTGCATCCTGTCGGAACCGGCGTTTGACCCCTTGACCCCTACGCCGCGAATTCTCGCCGCCGCCTGAAGAAACCGGAGCCGGGAGGCCCATGGCCGAAAAAGACTACCATGCGTTTCGCGAGACGCATGTTTCGCTGCTGCCACTGGCCGTCGGACTGGTGTTCTTCGCGGCGTCCCTGACGCCGTCGCTGATTCCGCGCGAATGGTTCGTTCAGGGCGTCCTCGGCGGGTTGGTCATGGCCATCGGCTACATGACCGGTCGCTTCGCCCTGACATTGTGGCGGCTCGCCGAACTGCCGCTGCCGCGCGGGCGGCTCGCCACGACCGGCGATCTCCTCGCCCTTCTTCCGGCCATCGCCATCGCCGTCTGGAACCTGTTTCGCGCCACCGACTGGCAGAACAGCGTGCGCGTTCGAGTCGCGATGGAGCCAACCGACGGCGTCCATTCGCTGCGCGTGCTGCTACTTGCCATGCTGGTCTTCCTTCTGTGCTTCGTGCTCGGCCGGCTTGTGCAGCGATTCTACGACCTTCTGCGCGATCGCCTCGACATCGTCATGCGCCGGCGCACTGCCAACCTCCTCGGTCTCGTCGCCATCGGTGCGATCCTCTTCATCGGCACCCGCGAGGGTATTCTGCCGGCCGCGATGGACGCAGCCGACGATTTCTACGAGACCGGCCAGGATCTCTTCGATCCTGAAATCTCGCCGCCGGCCGATCCGCGCATGGCCGGAAGCGTCGCGTCGCTCGTCGATTGGGGCGCGATGGGCAGACCCGGACGCGACTTCATCCGCGGCGGGCCCGATGAAAATATGATATCGGCCTTCACCGGTCGCACGGCGAAGAAACCGATCCGCGTCTATGTCGGCCGGGCACAGGCCGAAACGCCCGAAGAGCGCGCGGAGGTCGCACTGGCCGAACTGAAGCGCCTCGGCGCCTTCGAGCGCAAGATCCTCATTGTGGCGAGCCCTACCGGAACCGGTTGGCTAGACCCCGGAGCCCATGGCACGATCGAGTATATGCATGACGGCGATATCGCGACGGTCGCCGTGCAGTACTCTTATTTGCAGTCCCCGCTGGCGCTGATCTTCGAAACCGCATCCGGTCTCGACCAGGCGTCGGCGACGATGCACGCGGTCTATTCCTACTGGACCTCGCTGCCGCCGGATCGCCGCCCGGCATTCTATCTTGCCGGCATTAGCCTCGGCGCCTGGTCCTCGATGTATTCCTTCGACATCTTTCAGATGGTCAATGACCCGATCAACGGGGCGTTGTGGGCCGGACCGCCCTTCCCTTCTGATCTGTGGCGGCGCGCGGTGGCGGCGCGCAAGACGGATTCGCCCTATGTCCTGCCGCAGGTTGGCGAGGGCGAACTGTTCCGTTTCGCCTCGCAATTCGCGGATCCGCACGAACACGGCGCACCGTGGGGACGCATGCGCATCGTCTTCCTGCAATACGCGTCCGACCCGATTGTCTTCTTTGATCCTGGCGCGATCTGGCGCAGGCCGGTCTGGATGCGCGAACCGCCCGCCCCGGACGTTTCGCCCGACCTCTCCTTCATGCCGGTCGTCACGCAGTTCCAACTGGCGCTCGACATGGCGTTGTCGAAGGAGCTTCCGCGAGGCTACGGGCATAACTATGTCGCTCGCGACTATATCGACGCATGGGTTGAGGTGACCCGACCCGAAGGCTGGACGGCCGCGGATACGGAACAGCTGAAGGCTTGGTGCGGTCCGCAATCCGGCCATGGCTGCCACAATGAAAAGACTGGCCTTTCTCTCGGGAGATGAACCGCGGAAAACCTGTACGACGCCGCAGCGAATCGGCTAATTTCTCCGCGTACGGCCCGTGCCTCCCCCCTCCATTCGGGAAAGCAAACTTCATGCGGGGCTTCATTCTGATCGGACCGACTGTCGGGCGCGCTGCATAAAGAGGGATTGCGACATAGCCCGCAACAGGAGGTTTCGCGATGAAACTGTCTGCACCCATCTATGCGCTGAAGCGCGAGGCGAAGGCCTTTTCGCGACAGCAGAATGTTCCACTCCATGCCGCACTCGACCGGATTGCCGTCCGCGAAGGCTTTTCCGCCTGGAGCCTGCTCGCTGCAAAGGCGGTGTCGAAACTCGGCCCCCGGGAACTGTTTGCGCTGCTGGATCCGGGCGACATGCTGCTGCTTGGCGCGCGGCCAGGCCAGGGCAAGACGCTGATGAGCCTGCGGATCGCGGCGGAAGCGATGAAGGCCGGCCGTCACGCGGTGTTCTTCACCCTGGACTACACGCCGCTGGAGGTGGAGGACCGCTTTCGCCGCATCGGCGAGGACCCGGTTCTCTTCGGCGATCTTTTCGCCTGTGACTGCTCGGAAGCGATCGGTGACAGCCATATCATCGACCGGCTCGCCGGCGCCCCGCGCGGCACGATCGCGGTCATCGACTATCTGCAACTGCTCGACCAGCGCCGCGACAAGCCGGAGCTGATGCAGCAGGTGCGCGCCCTGAAGGCCTTCGCCCGCGAGCGCGGCGTGACTTTCATCTTCCTGTCGCAGATCGACCGCAGCTACGACCCGGTGGCGAAGCCCTGTCCGGACATCGAGGACGTACGCCTCCCCAACCGTCTCGACCTCTCCCTGTTCGACAAGACCTGCTTCCTGCATGGCGACGCATTGCGCTTCGTGGCCAACCGCTAAGCGCTTCCCAACACCGCCAGTTCCTCGTCCGTGAATACCCGTGCACGGGCGAGGAATCGCTTCTCGCGGCCATTGTCGAGTGAGAACATGCCGCCGCGTCCCGGCACCACGTCGAGGATCAGCTGCGTGTGTTTCCAGGCCGTAAATTGCGGGCCGGAAATATAGACCGCGACGCCGTCGATCTCGCCCAACTTCACGTCGCTGGCGCCGACGCGGAAATCGGCGGCCGGGTAGCACATGGGCGACGAGCCGTCGCAGCAGCCGCCGGACTGGTGAAAGATGATCTCGGGATGATCCTGCCGGATATCCGCGATCAGCTGCCGGGCGGCGTCCGTCGCCTCGACCCGGTTGGGGCGTTCCGTCATGACTGTCTCCTCCTGTTGACGAAAAGGGGCCCCCGCAGGGGCCCCGGGCTTCTTTGGGAGGAGAAAATCAGAAGAAGCCGAGCTTGTTCGGATTGTAGCTGACCAGCATATTCTTGGTCTGCTGATAGTGGTCCAGCATCATCTTGTGGGTCTCGCGGCCGATGCCCGACTGCTTGTAGCCGCCGAAGGCCGCATGCGCCGGATAGGCGTGGTAGTTGTTGACCCAGACGCGGCCAGCCTCGATATGCCGGCCGAAGCGATAGCAGGTATTCTGGTCGCGCGACCACACGCCGGCGCCGAGGCCGTACAGCGTGTCATTGGCGATTTCGAGCGCCTCGTTCTCGTCCTTGAAGGTCGCGACCGAGACCACCGGTCCGAAGATCTCCTCCTGAAAGACGCGCATCTTGTTATGGCCGCGAAGGATCGTCGGCTTGATGTAATAGCCGCCCGCGAGATCGCCGCCGAGATCCGCTGCCTCGCCGCCGATCAGAACCTCGGCGCCTTCCTGACGTCCGATATCGAAATAGGAGAGGATCTTCTCCTTCTGCTCGGAGCTCGCCTGCGCGCCGATCATCGTCTCTGCGACGCGCGGGTCGCCCTGAACGATCGCCGCGGTGCGGGCGATGGCGCGTTCCATGAAGGCGTCATAGATGTCTTCATGGATCAGCGCGCGCGACGGGCAGGTGCAGACCTCGCCCTGGTTGAGCGCGAAGAGGACGAAGCCCTCGATCGCCTTGTCGAGGAACGCGTCGTCCTCGGCCATCACATCCTTGAAGAAGATGTTCGGCGACTTGCCGCCCAGCTCGAGCGTCACGGGGATGATGTTCTCGGTGGCGTATTGCATGATCAGCCGGCCCGTCGAGGTCTCGCCGGTGAAGGCGATCTTGGCTATGCGCGGCGACGATGCCAGCGGCTTGCCCGCTTCGATACCGAAACCGTTGACGATGTTGAGCACGCCCGCCGGCAGGATGTCCGCGATCAGCTCGGCCAGCACCATGATGGTGGCGGGCGTCTGCTCGGCCGGCTTCATGACGACGCAGTTGCCCGCGGCGATTGCCGGCGCCAGCTTCCATGCGGCCATCAGCACCGGGAAGTTCCACGGGATGATCTGACCGACAACGCCAAGCGGTTCATGGAAGTGATAGGCGACCGTGTCGTTGTCGATCTCGCCCATCGTGCCTTCCTGGACTCGGACGGCGGAGGCGAAATAGCGGAAATGATCGATTGCCAGCGGGATGTCGGCGGCCATGGTCTCGCGGATCGGCTTGCCGTTGTCCCAGGTCTCGCAGGTGGCGAGAAGCTCGGCGTTTTCCTCCATCACGTCGGCGATCTTGAGAAGCGCCTGGGCGCGCGCGGCCGGCGAGGTGCGGCCCCAGCCATCCTTGGCGGCATGCGCGGCATCGAGCGCCAGGTCGATATCTGCCGCGTCGGAGCGCGCGATCTCGCAGATCACCTGGCCGGTGACCGGTGTGGTGTTCTCGAAATAACGGCCGTTTACCGGGGCGACGAACTTGCCACCGATGAAATTGTCGTAGCGCTTCCTGAAAGGCGAAAGAAACTGGCCCGCTTCGGGTTTGGTCATCACATTCATGGATTTTCTCCTCCTTAGGCCGGACTTTTCCGGCATGGGGAACCGATAGAACGAGGCCGGCCGGGCAGTCAGCCCGGCCGGACAAGGAGACGGAGGAGACTGTCTCAGCTCTGAGACAGTTTCGCGGGATCAGTCGAGATCGAGGCGGTTGAGGCGGCGATAGAGGGTCGCTCGGCTGATGCCGAGCGCCTTGGCGGCCCGCGAATGATTGCCGCCGGCCCGGGCCAGAGCGCGCTTGAGCGCGGCGCGTTCGGCCCGCTCGAAGCCGGTCGCCTCGCCGGACCGGCCGAGCAGGTCGGAGGCCGGTTGCGGGCGGATAGCCGCGTCGGCGCCGAGGCCGAAGGCGCGCCGCGCCGCATGGGTCGCGCCAATGACGATATCGTCCTCGTCGACTGCCAGCAGCAGCGCGTCCGCCGCTTCGCCCGAAGAGGCGACGAGGATGCGCGCGCCGGGAAAGGCGGCGCGGAAATTGTCTTGCTCGATCTGCCGCGCGGTCTGCGAGACCTGTGCTGCGATCAGGCGGGAAATGCTCTCGGTCTGGTCGGCCCGGCAGGACGACACGTCGAGGGCGCCGATCAGCTTGCCGTCGGCGCCGTAAATCGGAGCGTCCATGCAGCTCATCGCGGTGTTGCGAGCGAAGAAATGCTCTGAGCGGTGGATCACCACCTGCCGGCGTTCCGCAAGGCAGGTGCCGATGCCGTTGGTGCCTTCCGTCGCCTCGCTCCACACGGCGCCGGTGCAAAGACCCCAGCCCTCGAAAGTGTCGGCATCGCCGGAGCCGGCGCGCTGGTCGAGGACGACACCGTCGGAATCGGTCAGGAGCACACAGCAGCCGGAGTTGCCCACCAGGCCGAAAAGCTGGTCGAGCCGCGGCGCTGCGATGGTCATCAGCCGGTCGAGCGCCGAGCGGCGCAGCCTCAGCCCGTTCGCATCGACCCGGTCGGGCCCGCGCTGGTTTGATGGGTCGAGCCCGTGATTGACGAGCGAGCGCCGCCAGGAAGCGGCCAGCCGCGATACGGCGGCGGCCGATGAAGACTGAACGGTCTCGATGACCACGTCGGTATGATTCAGCTGTGCCACTGGGACCTCCTCCCGGGACGACAATCGGCAGAAACTATCATCGCTTCACCCACCGTCAAATCCGGCGAAGGTCTGAGACGCACTGTGCCGGGAGTGTGTTGCAGGAACTGTCTCACCGGTGAGACAGTTTTCGAAGAAACCTCACCGGTGACGAAAGGATAGGGCAGAACCAGATCCGGTGGACAGGATTTCCGGTTGCCAGCGCGCACACCAAGCCTTTACCGCTTCGCCAATAGTGTTCACCCACGAGAGATAACGCAACGGGCAGCCAACACGCGATGGAAAACCTTCTCCGCCATGTCGACCTCTATTGCGAGCGCACCGGACCGGAATACTGGGCCGAACCGCTCAACGCGCTGTCGAATTTGGCCTTCATCGCTGCCGGGCTGTGGTTCCTGGTCAAGTTCCGCCGCGAGCGACGCGACGGCTGGACCGAGACGCTGGCCTGGATGGTGACGGCGGTCGGCATCGGCTCGTGGCTGTTCCACACCCACGCCAACCAACTGACCATCTATGCCGATGTCATTCCAATCGCGATCTTCACGCTGACCTATATTCTCTATGCGATCCGCCGCTATCTCGGGCTTGCCTGGCCCGCCGTGGTCGCCGTGTTTACCCTCTATCTCGTGGCAATCGGCGCGGTGACAGCCGCCATTCCCGAAAGCTGGCGCGAAGCGACCAACGGCTCGACCGGCTATCTGCCTGCCTGGGCGGCGCTCGTCGTCTTTGGCGCGACGATCACTCTCATCAAAGGCAGCCGGGCCGGTCTGTTCATCCTCGCCGCCGCCGCCCTGATGTCGCTTTCGCTGGTCTTCCGCGCCATCGATCCGATCGTCTGCGAAGCCTTCCCGATCGGTACGCATTTCCTGTGGCACATCTTCAATGGCGTGATGCTGGCCGTCCTGCTGGCCGGTGCAGACCGCTACGGCTCGCCCAGGTCGCCGATCGCCTGAGGCCACCGACGCACGGCGCCGGCAGGACGAAAGCGACGCCGATGTCGACCTGATGCGCCGTGTCTGCGTATTGCTTAATGGCTGACATCACGACCTCATCTCTTGTGGGCGCGTGTCATCACGCTCCGCGCCTATCTCAGTCTATGCCGTTTCAAAGAACCCGGGCGTAGGCCGTTTTGCTTGATGGCTGACATCCCTACCCCCTCTCTTGCCTTTTCCAAGCACTTACACGGGCCTTGCCCGCGTAAATGCAGGAAAAGGCTTTCTCTCCCACGAGGGGAGAGAGTGGGCGCGTCGCTTAGCCCTTCGCCAAAAAACCTCGATCTACGCAACTTCAAAGAACCCGGGCGTAAGCCCAACAAATTTGTCCCGCCTTTAAGCTCCTCGCGAAGTTCGTCGCTGGCGGGCCCCTAAAGCGCGACCGCGCGTCGGCCACTTTTGGCCGCCCATGCGGAGGCGTTCCCGCGCAGCGGGAACTGCCGTGAGCACGCAAAACTGGAAGACGGGCGGTC
>Ga0208328_1000034_pt1 | contig 99398 bp, 95 predicted proteins | sample DeeseametaMP2633_FD_184170 | JGI IMG/M metagenome (GOLD analysis project Ga0208328, IMG submission 184170) | Marine microbial communities from the Deep Atlantic Ocean - MP2633 (SPAdes) | ecosystem: Environmental > Aquatic > Marine > Unclassified | place: Northeast of Antigua and Barbuda, North...
CGCACGCATGAAGAACCTGTCCGACAAGGTCGTCGTCATCACCGGGGCCGGCTCCGGCATCGGCCGCGCCCTCGCCCTGAACCTCGCCCGCAAGGGCTCGCTGCTCGCGCTCTCCGACGTCGACGAGGCCGGGCTGGCCGAGACCGTCGACCTCGTCAAGGGCGCCGGCGCCCGGGAGGTCCGCTCGGACCGGCTCGACGTCGCCGACCGCGCGGCCTTCGAGGCCTACGCCGAGGCCGTCGTGGCGCAGTTCGGCCGGGTCAACGTCGTCGTCAACAACGCCGGCGTCGCGCTGGCCGGTGACCTGGTCGACCTCGCGTGGGACGACATCGAGTGGATCCTCGGCATCAACCTCGACGGGGTCCTGCACGGCACCAAGGCGTTCCTGCCCCACCTCATCGCCTCCGGTGAGGGCCACGTGGTCAACCTCTCCTCGCTCTTCGGCCTGGTCTCGATGCCGGGCCAGTCGATCTACAACGCCACCAAGTACGCCGTCCGCGGCATGTCCGAGGCGCTGCGCGAGGAGATGCTCATCGCGGGCCACCCCGTCGGCGTGACCGTCGTGCACCCCGGCGGCATCAAGACCGCCATCGCCCGCAACTCCCGGGTCTCGGCCAAGGAGGACCAGGCGGCGACCGCCAAGCTGTTCGACGAGAAGCTGGCCAAGATGACCCCGGAGCGGGCCGCCGAGATCATCGTCCGCGGCATCGAGAAGAACCAGGCCCGCGTCCTGGTCGGCCTCGACGCCCACGCGCTGCACTGGTTCGCCAAGCTCTCGGGCTCGCGCTACCAGGACGTCGTCGCCAAGGTCTCCAAGAAGGTCCTGCCCCCCAAGACCCAGGTCGTCTGAGCGGGTCCCGAGGCTCCTCGCAGCCACCGTTCTCCGTCCCGAACCGGCGCGTCCTTCCGGAAGGATGCGCCGGTTCGGCGTTTGCTGGGGGCATGGAGGTCGGGATGGAGGTCGGGTTGGAGGTCGGGGATCCGCTGCACGTGGCCATGACCAAGTGGGGTGACCGCCCGCACTGGGAGTACGACGGGGTCTGGCTCGGCACCGACGATCTCGGCCTGTGGGTCGGCACCCCGGCCGGCGTGCGGCACCACCGCCCCGGCCTGGAGTTCGTCTCCGAGGTCGACACCGTGACGCTCTTCCCGCGCGAGCGGTGGTGGGCAGCGACGTTCCACGCCCCCGGCATCTGGTGCACGGCCTACGTCGACATGGCCACCCCGGCCGTCCTCGACGGCTCGGTGGTGCGGGCGGTCGACCTGGACCTCGACGTGATCCGCCGCGAGAGCGGCGAGTGGTACGTCGACGACGAGGACGAGTTCGAGGAGCACCGGGTGCGCTACGGCTACCCCGCCGAGGTGGTCGCAGCCGCGGACGCGGCCCGCCACGAGGTGTGGGCCGACGCGACGACCGGTGCCGGGGCCTTCGACGGGCGCAGCGCCGCCTGGCTCGGCCGGCTAGGTGACCTCGTCGGTCTGTGACCCGTCCGGCGCGGTACGACGGCGGCGCCAGCGGTCGCGGCGCACCACGTGGTCCACGGGGCCGACCAGTCGCGGGCCGGTGAGCCGGGTCTCGAGCCGTTGCGCCTCGCGCTTGAGCGGCTGGGCGACGTACTCGCCGAGAATCACGCCGGAGGACAGCGCGATCGCGACCGAGATCGCCGCCGTCATCGCCAGCAGCCCCTCGGGGATCGAGGAGCCGCCCTCGCCCAGGAGCGTGAGACCGCGGTAGATCGACAGGCCGGGCAGCATCGGCACCACCGCGGAGACCACGACGACCAGGGGCGGCACCCGCATCCAGCCGGAGACCGAGAAGCTGACCAGGCCGACGAAGAGCGCGGCGATGGCCACGCCCCACGCCCGGCCGATGCCGGCGTTCTGCAGGGTGCCGGAGATGCTGATCGCCGTGCCGGCGACCAGGGCGATGGGCAGCAGGATCCGCTTGGGGGCGTAGCAGGAGTAGGCGAACGCCGCCGCGGCCAGCGCCGAGCCGAGGGCGAGCATGCCGACGGTCTGCAGGGAGTACTCCCCCGGCTGCAGCCGCGGGATCTCCAGGCCCATCACGGCGCCGATCGAGAGCCCGCCGGAGACGCCGGCGATGATGCCGGCCGTGGCGAGGAAGGCCTCGGTGAGCCGCGCCGTGGCGGTGACGTAGAAGCCGGTGAGGGCGTCCTGCAGCGCACCCATGAAGCCGATGCCGGCCAGCAGCATGATGATGTTGGCGGTGACGACCTGCGAGACGTTGATGCTGATGGGGGTCGCGCTCACGCCCAGCGCGATCAGCGTCGCGACCCCGCCGCCGACGACCTGCTGGTAGAAGCTCGGCATCCGTCGACGGGCCATCCGCAGCTGGATGCGGTCGATGGTGACCGCGGCGAGCAGCGCCAGCCCGATCACGGCCCAGTCACCGCCCAGCTGCACACCGACGCCGGCGCACATCACGCCCCACCCGAGCGTCACCGCCCAGCGGGCGCGCGGGTGGCCGGTCGAGGTGATCCGGCCCAGCTCGGTGCGTGCGCCGCGCAGGTCCAGGTCGCCGCGCAGGACGTCGCGCACGAGGTGGTCGACGCGGGTGAGGTGCTCGTAGTCGATGGCGCGCTGCTTGACCTGGCGCGTGGAGACGATCGGGATGTCGTCGGGGGTGTCCTGGTAGGTCATCGCCAGCGAGGTGAAAGTGATGTCGACCGAGGCCTCGCGCAGGCCGAGGGCGTAGGACAACGACTGCATCGTGGCCGTCACGTCGGCCGCGCCCGCCCCGCTGGAGAGCAGCAGCTCGCCGACGCGCAGGCACAGGTCCAGCCCCAGGTTCACCTCGCGCGCGTCCACCATGACCGGATCGTGACAGGAGCCACGCCGGCGACCCAAGCCCGCACCCGGGCCCCGGGACGTGAGTCTCGACACCCCCAGGAGGGCCCGGGAGGGGCCGGCGGTGTGGAACGCTGTGCGACGTGCGGATCGACTTCCGTGGCTCCCCCGAGCCCACGCTCGGGGTGGAGTGGGAACTGGCCCTCGTGGACCGGCACACACGCGACCTGCGCAACGACGCGGCCCGGCTCTTCTCCGCCGCCCACCCGCGGATGTCCGACCCCGCCCGGCTCCACCAGGAGCTGCTGCGCAACACCGTCGAGGCGGTGAGCGGGGTCTGCCGCACGGTGGACGAGGCGATGACCGACCTGCGCTCCACCCTGGAGGTGGTGGTGCCCGCCGCCGACGAGCTCGACCTGGACCTCTACGGCGCCGGCACGCACCCCTTCGCGTCGTGGACCACCCAGGAGCTGACTGAGGGGCACCGGTACGCCGAGCTCATCAACCGCACCCAGTGGTGGGGCCGCCAGATGCTCATCTGGGGCGTCCACGTGCACGTGGGGCTGCCCGAGCGGGCCCGGGTGCTGCCGGTGCTCTCCGCGCTGCTGACCTACTTCCCCCACCTGCAGGCGCTCTCGGCCTCCTCGCCGATCTGGGCCGGCCTGGACACCGGCTACGCCTCGAACCGGGCGCTGATGTTCCAGCAGCTGCCGACCGCCGGGCTGCCGTTCTGCTTCGACACCTGGGCGGAGTACGAGTCGTTCGTGACCGACCAGCTGACCACCGGCGTCATCGACGAGCTCGGCGAGATCCGCTGGGACCTGCGCCCGGCCCCGCACCTGGGCACCCTGGAGAACCGGGTGTGCGACGGCGTCTCCACGCTGCCCGAGCTGGCGGCGCTCACGGCGCTGTGCCACTGCCTGGTCGTCGACCTCGACGAGCGGGTCGCCCGGGGTGAGCGGCTGCCGGTGCTGCCGCCGTGGCACGTGCAGGAGAACAAGTGGCGCGCCGCCCGCTACGGCCTCGACGCCATCGTCATCCTCGACGCCGACTCCACCGAGCGCCTGGTCACCGACGACCTTGCCGACCTGCTGGAGCGCCTCGCGCCGGTCGCCGAGCGTCTGGGCTGCACCGAGGAGCTGGCCTCGGTGCACGACATCGTCGAGCGCGGCGCCTCCTACCAGCGCCAGCGGGCGGTCGCCGCCGCCACCGGTGGTGACCTCGTCGCCGTCGTCGACTCCGTGGTCCGCGAGCTGCGCGACTCCCTGTGAGCCGAGCGCCCCGCGCTCAGCGCGGGGGCGGGGGCAACGCGTCGGAGGCCTGCATGGCGTCCATGCCGGTGATCATCAGCAGGTCCGCCACCACGGCCCGCAGCAGGCCGAGCACCATGTCGGCGGTCATCTCGTCGCTGCGGACCACCTCCCCGGTGCCCTTGCCCACCGTGAGCAGGGCCGGTCGCGCGGCGACCGGCATCCGCTCCTCCGCGAGCTCGGCGACCATCACCTCGACCGCGAACGCGAGGTCCTCGGCCAGCGCGGCGTACGACGGCGGCACCGGTCGGCGCCGGTGGGCCGCGACCGCGGCCTGGCGCACCAGCACCCGGCACGAGCGCATCGACCGGTCCAGCGGGACCACCAGGTCGCTCATCCGACGCACCGTCGGCTTGTGCCGGACACGGAACGGCGAGGAGGTGACCACCGCCATCCCCTCGGCCGCGGCGTCCTCGAGCTCGCGGATCAGCGGCTCGGTGGACCGGGCCTCGGCCAACAGCTCGGCCCCGAGGTCGGCGTCGCCCTCGCGCAGCACCTGGGCGACCCCCCGCAGCAGCCGGGCCTGCTTGCGCAGCACCACCGAGGCCTGCTCCCGCGGCCGGCGCAGCGCGGCCGCCGGCACGATCGTGGCTGCGACCAGCGCCACGGCTCCGCCGACCAGCGCGTCGGTCCACCGGGTCAGCGAACCACCGGTGCCCGGCAGCAGCGCGACGACGAAGATCGACTGGATCGCCGCCTGGTTGACCAGCATCGTCCCGCCGTCGAGCAGGATCCCGACCGTCATCGCCAGCGCGACGATCAGTCCGAGCTGCCAGGCGCCGGTGCCGAGCAGCGCCACCAGCAGGTCGGCCAGCAGGACCCCGATCGCCACCCCGACGGTGATCTCCGCGACGCGGCGCAGCCGCTGCCCGTAGGACGTGCCGAGCGCCAGCACCGCCGCGATCGGCGCGAAGACCGGCACCTCGTGCCCCAGCGCGTGCCGGGCCACCAGCCAGGCGACCGCGGCGGCCACCGCGCACTGGGCGACCTGCCACCGCTTGGCGCGGAAGCGGGCCACCCGCGCGCGGTAGGAGCGGCGGCCGACGGTCAGGCCCCGGGACAGTCGCCGGGAGCGCAGCCGGTCGAGCGAGGCGAGGTCCACGCGTCGATCTTGCCAGCGTCGTACGGTCCCGGGGTCGCCCCACCGGGTCAGGGACGGCGGTCAGCGGCGGGTCAGGAGCGGTGCGCGTACTTCAGGGCCCGCTTGGTGGCCACCAGGTCGCGGTACCAGGTCTTGACCTCGACCCGGCAGCGGACGCGCCCGACCTTGGCGGAGTACTCCTGGCACTCGGCCAGCGCCTCGGAGTGGGTCGGTGGGAAGGTCGAGCTGCCGTCGTAGTGCTCGATCCCGAAGCCCTCGGAGGCGTTGCCGGTGACCTTGACGATGGTGTCGGGCGCGGGCGCCTTCGCATCCGGTGCGGCCCCGACGGAGGCCGCCGTGACCAGGACGGCCACGAGGGCGGCGGCGAGGACGACGGCCACCCGGGCGAGCGGGTGCTCGAGGACCGGGCCGACGGACGGGCCGGCGGACGGGCCGGCGGACGGGCCGGCGGACGGGCCGGCGGACGGGCCGGCGGACGGGCCGGCGGACGGGGTGGCGGACGGGCCGGCGGACGGGCCGGCGGACGGGGTGGAGGGCAGGTGCATGGGTGTCTCCCGAGAGGCGGCGCCGGCGGCTCCGGCGCGGTCGGGTCGAACCTAGGGACGCAACGGCCGTGCGGGGCCCGTCCGCGGGTGTGCTGGGGACGGGCCGGCCCCGGGTCCGACCTGTGGACGCCCGGCGGGCCGCGCGTCACCTTCGCGACGCTGGGCCGTTCTGCCACTGTTGCTTGTGGCGTGCGTCACGTGCACGGCAGGATCGTGGGCCACCCGCATCGGGCAGGTTCACGAGAACCCGTTCCACCGAAAGGCTCCCCCGTGGTCTCCGTCATCGATCCTCCCTCCGCAGCGTTCCTCCTCACGGAGAACCGCTCGATGCCGATGCACGTCGGTGGGCTGCAGCTCTTCGAGAAGCCCGAGGGAGTCGGGCCCGACTACATCCGCGAGATGTACGAGTCCATGCGCGGCACCGACGAGGTGGCCCCGCTGTTCCTCAAGCACCCGCACCGCTCGGTCAAGACCGGCGCCCAGCTGGTGTGGCGCCCCGACGAGCAGTTCGACATGGAGCACCACGTCCGGCACAGCGCGCTGCCCGCGCCTGGCCGCTACCGCGAGCTCTTCGAGCTCTGCTCACGACTGCACTCCACCCGGCTGGCGTGGGAGCGGCCGCTGTGGGAGTCCCACATCATCGAGGGCCTGGCCGACGGCAAGGTCGCGCTCTACACCAAGATCCACCACGCCCTGGTCGACGGCATCTCGGCGATGCGGCTGATGCAGAGCGTGCTCAGCACCGACGCCGAGGAGCGCGGCATGCTGGCCCCATGGGCCCTGCACTCGCGCCCGGAGCGCAAGCCGGTCGACGCCGCACCCGGGTCCCTGCCCGAGGTGCCGGTCGCCGCGCTGCGTACGGCGCTGGGCGTGGCCTCCGAGGCGGCCGGCATGCCCGGGGCCCTGGTGCGCACCCTGTCCAAGGGCGTGCGCAACCAGACCTCGGCAGTCTCCTTCTACGCACCGCGCACGATCTTCAACCAGTCGATCTCCGGCGCCCGGCGCTTCGCGGCCGACGACTGGCCGATCGAGCGGCTCAAGGCGATCGCCAAGGCCTCGGGCACCACCATCAACGACGTGGTGCTGGCGATGTGCGCGGGCGCGATGCGCACCTACCTCCTCGAGCTCGGCGCGCTGCCCGACGACCCGATGGTCGCGATGGTGCCGGTGGGGCTCAACGCCAAGCAGTCGCAGATCGCCTCCGCCGAGGGCGGCAACGCCATCGGGTCGGTGATGGTGCAGCTGGCCACCGACCTCGGTGACCCGGCCGAGCGGCTGGACCGCATCCACCTCTCGATGCGCGACGGCAAGGAGGCGCTGTCCTCGATGACCCAGACCCAGATCCTCGCCATGAGCGCGCTGGGCCAGGCGCCGGCGATCCTCGCGCCGCTGCTGCGGATGCAGGGCATCGTGCGACCGCCGTACAACCTCATCATCAGCAACGTCCCCGGGCCGCGGACCACCCACTACTGGAACGGCGCCAAGCTCACCGGCACCTACCCGCTGTCCATCCCCATCAACGGGATGGCGCTGAACATCACCTGCACCTCCTACGACGGGCAGATGGGCTTCGGCCTCACCGGCTGCCGCCGCACGGTCCCGCACCTGCAGCGGCTGCTGACCCACCTCGACGACGAGGTCGCCAACCTCGAGAAGGCGGTCGGCGTCGGCTGAGCCGGCCCCGAGCAGCGGCCTGCCGACCAGCCGGGCTCAGCGCAGCGCCAGCCCACCGCCGTACGCCTCGGCGACGGCGGTCAGCCGCGCGCGGGTGATGTCGGCGACCGTGGCGAGACCGGCCGCGGCCGCGGGTGAGCCGGGGGGCACCGGCTCGGCGTGGTTGATCGAGAAGCAGGTGCGTCGCCCGCCGTCCTCGGCGTTGAGCATCGCGACCGCGTGGCCGGTGGTCCCGCTGCCGGCGAAGGGGTCGAGCACGCGGACGTCGTCGGGGTAGGTGCCGAGGATGCGGCGCAGCAGCCCCGTCGGCTTGGGCGAGGCGAAGACCGGCCCCACCAGCGCCTTGAGCTCGGCGACGGCGGTGTCGGTGGAGCCGACCTCCTCGGCCAGCCACACGGTGCGCAGCTTCTTGCGGCGACCGTCGTGCAGCCAGTCGCGCTGGTAGACGTCGACCCGGTCGCCGCCGCGCCCCTTCACCACCCGGCACACCAGGTCGTCGGGTCGCTCGTCCACGCGCGGTGCGCTCCATCGCCACACCGCCGGGGTGGCGTCGCCGAAGACCGGCTCGATCTCCTGACCACCGTCGAAGGGCGACGTCGCGACCCGCCCGCTCGCCGGGTCGCCCCACAGCGGGTAGTGCAGCGTCCGCGCGGTGCTGGGGTTGAACTTCTTGTTGGTGTTGCGCAGCGGCAGCAGCCGGTAGCGCCGACCGCTCTCCTCGTCCAGGAGCGGGAAGTCGGCCGGGTCGACCGTGTCGGGCGTGGAGGCGTCGAGCGCGCACGCCGCGCGGTCGACGGCGTACACCAGGAGGTACTCGTGGCTGGTGGCGAAGCCCGGCCCCAGCTGGCGGCCCTTGGGGTTGAGGTTGACCACCACCTGGGCGAGGAACTGCTCCTCGCCGAGCACCTCGTCGAGCAGCAGCCGCAGCCGGGCGACCTCGTGGTCGTCGATGCTGACCAGGACCGCGCCGCTGTCCACGAGCACCGCACGCACGGCCTCGACCCGCGGCCGCAGGGCCGCGACCCACTCCTCGTGCGAGGGCGTGCGGTCGCGGTAGGTCAGCGCGCTGCCGGTGTTGTAGGGCGGGTCGAGGTAGGCCAGGTCGAAGCGCGCACCCTCCGCCGCGAGGTCGGCGAGCACCGCGAGGTTGTCGCCGACGGCGAGGGTGTTCCAGGTGCCCACGCGAGGACGGTACGCCGCCGAGCCCCGCTCCGGCGGGAGCGCGTGACCTGTGACGACCGTCGCTCGTTGTCCTCGGCAACCGAACCCCGAGGAGCAGCACCGTGCGTCGCACCCCCATCGGCCGGGCCGTCCTGGCCGCCGCCCTGAGCAGCACCGTCGCCCTGAGCATGCTCGGCCTGACGTCCCTGGCCCCCGCCGGCAGCGCGCCCGCCGCGACCGCCGCGGCGGCCCGTGCAGCCGGGGCCACCGTGAGCGACGGCTGCCTGCAGAGCGTCCCCGAGCCGGGCGAGACCGCGCCGGTGGACATCTGCTGGACGCTCTTCGCCCCGGCGGGCGCCAGCCGCAAGCGCCCGGTGCCGCTGGTCGTGCAGTCGCACGGCTGGGGTGGCTCCCGCTGGACCGACGCCGCTCAGGCGCAGCGCTTCACCGACCGCGGCTACGGCGTGCTCTCCTTCGACCAGCGCGGGTTCGGCGAGTCCGGCGGGCACGCGCACGTCGAGAACCCCGACCTCGAGGGCGCCGACGTCCGGGCCCTGGTGGCGATGGCCGCCGACCTGCCCTGGGTGCAGCAGGACCGCAAGGGCGACCCGCGCATGGGCGCCATCGGCGGGTCGTACGGCGGTGGCTACCAGTTCCTGATGGCCTTCGAGGAGATCCGGGCGACCGGCCGCCAGGTCGTCGACGCGCTGGTCCCGGAGATCACCTGGCACGACCTCGAGGAGAGCCTCGCACCCGAGGGCGTGGTGCGCACCGAGTGGGCGCTGGCGCTCTCGGCCGGGTCGCTGCCCAGCGACGCCCTGCCGTGGAACGTCTACAAGGCGCTGGTCGAGGGCGCAGCCACCGGTACCTGGCCCGACGGCTCGGTGCCGGGCACCGAGGACATGGTCACCTTCATGGAGAAGAACGGCCCGAAGTGGCAGGTCGGGCAGGGGGCGAGGATCGACGTCCCGGTGCTCTTCGGCCAGGGCACCACCGACACGCTGTTCCCGCTCGAGCAGGCGCTGACCAACTGGCAGGTCGCGCTGACGAAGAAGGCCCGCAAACGCAGCATCTTCACCGCCTACAACGGCGGCCACGTCCTGCCGGCCGTGCTGCCCGCCGGTGTCACCGTCGACTCCGACCCGTGCGCGGAGAAGCTGTCCGGCGGCGACTTCACCGACCTGACGCTGGCCTTCCTCGACCGTGCGCTCAAGGGTGGGAGGAGGACGCTGCGCGGCTACGGCCGCCTCCACCTCGCGACCCCGGACTCGGGGTGCGTGAGCACGCGCACCGTGGCACGGCGCCTCGACCTCCCCGTCGGGACCGTGGCCACGACCGCCGCCGCCGGGGTCCCGATCGCCTACGAGGTCGCGCCCGGGCCGGTGACCGTGGCCGGCGGCTCGCACCTGACCGCACTGGCCACGACGATCGGGGTCGACGCCCGGGCCTTCTACGGCCTGGCGATCGGCACCTCGCCGGCCGACGCGGTGCTCGTGCAGAACAACGTGCTGCCGTTCCGCGCCGCGCTCCCGCTGGTCGGCGAGGAGGTCCGCATCGAGCTGCCCGCCGTCGGGGTCGAGGTGCCGGAGGGGCAGTCGCTGTTCCTGCTGGCCAGCCCGATCAGCGACACCTTCGTCGGCATGGGCAGCCGCACCCCCGGCGTCGTCCTGCTCGAGGACACCGTGCTGCACACCGCGGGCCGCCTGCGCTGAGTCGGGCGGCTCAACCCTCGGCGCGCGGGGTGGGGGACAGCACCCCGCCGCCCGCGTCGAGGCTCGGCCACGACAAGGTGACGCACCGACCCGGACGCGGGCGGCCGTCGTCGTCCAGGCACCGCGCCAGGGTCGCCGTCCGCGACCACCCGTGGTCACCGCGCAGCCGGAGCAGACCGGCACGCCGCAGGACGTAGCGGCCGGTGTGCGCGCGGCCTGCCTCGCGGACCCTGAACCGTCCGTCCCGACGCAGCCGCAGGGCGAAGGGCCCGGTCCCCGACGGGAGCGCGTCGGCGTCCGCCCAGTGCCACCTCCCCGAGACCCGACGCCCCGGAGCCCAGAAGTCGACCGGCTGGTCGAACCACGCCTGCCCGTCCTCCCAGTCGTCGCCGGGCGGCAGCACGCCGTCGAGGAAGACGCCGCGATCGCTCACGCGCCCGATGGCGACGTCGCCCACCTGCACCAGCCCCGTAGCGGCGTCGTGGAAGTAGGGCAGGCAGCCGGTGGGGCAGTCCGGCAGCCCGGCCGCCGGCCACCCGAGCACCGCATGGGTGGCGTCGACGAACCACACGGCCGTCTGCTGCCGGTCGTAGCGCCCGTCGGAGGAGTACGCCGCCTCCGGCGCCGCCCAGGACCGCCCCGCCAGCGAGTCCGTGCCGGCCAGGTGCTCACCGCCCGGAACCCAGACGGTGTAGTCGGCGCTGCGGGTGGCCCAGCCCTCGCGCGTCACGGTGAGGGTGAGGGTGTGCAGACCCGGGTCGGCGGTGAGGTCGAAGGTCGGGTACGTCGTGGTGCTGGAGTCCACGACGCGCTCGGCCGGGCTGGGGCGCACGCCGTCCCCGGCGAGGGTCACCGTCGTGATGCTCGCGGTGCCGGTGCCGGGCAGGCGCAGCTGCCAGCGCCGCTGCGTGCCGGTCGCCAGCTCGACGGGGAGCGAGGGGTCGGGCAACGTGACGTCGATCGCGGGTGGCTCGTCCGCCGCCGCGGCCGGGCCACCCACGACACCGAGGACCACGGCGAGGACCAGCGCCGCCACACGTCCCGAGACAGGGGTCATCCACCCATGGTCGCACCGCGCCGGGCCACCGGCCTGCGTCCGTGACGCCGCAGGGCTCCAGAACGCGGGCACTGGCGCCTCTTCACGTCACACCAGTCACTCCTTTAACATCATGCGGTGCGTCCCCGGTCCCTCCTCGCTGCCCTCGTGCTGAGCGGCGCCGTCGTCGCGCCCGCGGCCGCGGCCCCCGCCCTGCCCGGGACCTCGAGCGCGGACCGTGCCCCCGAGCGGCGCGCCGAGAGCCCCGCCGACCAGGTCGTCGACCTCGGTCCCGCCGAGCCGACCTGGCACAGCTCCGACGGCGTCGTCGGTCAGCCGGCGCCGTACGTCGCAGCGCGGCGGGCCCTGCCGGCCCAGCGCTCCTCCACGACCCAGCGGCGGCTCGGGCCCGGCGTGGTCTACACGACCTGGACCGAGACCGACGCCCGCGGACCCGTCGTGGCCCACCTGCTCGCGGTCGACCTCGACCGCGACGACCTGCGCCTCGACGTGGTCAACCCCGGCAAGGTGGCCGCGGTGGAGGACGTCCTCACGATGGCCCGCGACACGGGGGCGGTGGCCGCGGTCAACGGCGACTTCTACGACATCGGTCGCACGGGGGCACCCCTGGGCGTGACGGCCTCACCGCGCCGCGGCCTGCTCAACGCCCGCGAGACCGGGTGGAACCAGGCGTTCTACCTGACGAAGAAGGGGCGTCCGCAGTTCGGCGAGATCGACTTCAAGGCGCGCATCGCCCAGCGCCCCGGCGCGGACGTCACCAACATCAACAGCCACTTCGTGCTGCCGGGCGGGATCGGGATCTACACCTCGCGCTGGGGCCGCACCCCCGGCTACGAGGTCACCCAGGGCCAGCAGCAGGACGTCCGGATGGTCGAGGTCAGCGGCGGCAGGGTCGTCGCCAACCGCGGCAAGCTCAAGCCCGGCCGGAAGATCTCCGGCCTGGTGCTCATCGGCCGCGGCGAGGGCGCCAAGCAGCTGCGCAAGCTGGGGCGGGGCGAGGCCGACGTGAAGTGGTGGCTGCGCGGTCGCCCGCGGCTGGTCCTCACCGGCTCCAAGCTGCTCATCGACGATGGCGTGGTGCAGGTCGTCGACGACTCCGAGATGCACCCGCGCACCGCGGTGGGCATCGACCGCGACACCCACGAGGTGCTCCTGCTGACCGTGGACGGCCGCTCCGACGACAGCCGCGGCCACACCATGGTCGAGCTGGCCCGGATGATGCAGGACCTCGGCGCCGACGAGGCGCTCAACCTCGACGGCGGCGGCTCCACCACGATGGTCGGCGGCAAGCGCGGCGTGCTCAGGGTCCTCAACGACCCCTCCGACTCGGTGCTGCGCAACGTCGCCAACGCGCTGGTCGTGCGGCGGGACTGAGCGCCCGCCAGCGGAGCGGGGTCAGAGCAGACCGGCGGCCCGCCCCACCTCGGCGTACGCCGCTGCGAGGCTCTCCACCGTCTCGTGGGCGTTGAGGCCGCTGGGGTTCGGCACGACCCACAGCTCGGCCGGTCCGATCGGCTCCGGCTGCCTCCCGGGCACGGCCTTCGGCAGCGCGAAGGCCTGGCGGTAGGCGGTGATGCCGGCGACCGCCACCACGCGGGGGCGCACCCGCTCGACCAGCGCCACCAGCTCGGCTCCCCCGGCCCGCAGCTCGTCGGTGGAGAGCTCGGAGGCCTTGGCGGTGGCCCGGCGCACGAGGTTGGTGATGCCGAGGCCGCGGGCGCGGAAGCGGGCCCGGTCCTCCTCGCTCATGCCGGCCGCGGCGTCGACCGGCTCGGTGATCACGCCGCCGCGCAGCAGCGCGGGGTAGAACCGGTTGCCCGGGTGGGCGAAGTGGGTCTGGGTGGCGGCGGTCCACAGGCCGGGGTTGATCCCGACGAAGAGCAGCCGCACCGGCGGGTCCGCAGGGCCGCCCAGCAGGTCGGGCACCTCCGCGTCGCGGAAGGACTCCAGCTCGGCCCGGCTGAAGGAGCGGCTCACGCGTCGGCGGGGAAGGGCTGGTCCTTGCCGAGCACCGTGAGCCCGTCGGTCACCAGGAAGCCACGGGCGCGGTCGGCCTCGGGGTCCACGCCGATGCTGGCGCCCGGCGGGACGACGACGTTCTTGTCCAGGATGGTGTTGCGCACGACCGCGCCGGCACCGACGGTGACGCCGTTGAGCAGCACCGAGCCCGTGACGTCGGCACCGTCCTCGACGCGGACGTCCGGGGAGAGCACCGAGCGGGTGACCGACCCGCCCGAGACCACGACCCCCGGGGAGAGCACGGCCTCGTCGGTGACCGCGGCCGAGCCGCGCGCGCCCTGCACCAGCTTCACCGGCGGCTGCGGGCCGTAGGAGGTGTAGACCGGCCACTCGGTGTTGTAGAGGTTGAAGATCGGCATCGGCGACACGACGTCCATGTGGGCGGCGTAGTAGGAGCCGAGCGTCCCGACGTCGCGCCAGTAGCCGGCGTCGCGCGCGGTGGCACCGGGCACGACGTTGTCCTTGTAGTCGTAGACGCCGGCCTGCGAACGACGCACGAACGCCGGGACGATGTCACCGCCCATGTCGTGCTTCGAGCCGGTCGTGGAGGAGTCGCGGGTGACCGCCTCGACCAGGGCGTCGGCGTCGAAGACGTAGTTGCCCATCGAGGCCAGCACCTCCCCGGGGCTGTCGGGCAGCCCCACCGGGTCGGTGGGCTTCTCGAGGAACTCCCGGATCCGCGACGGCTCGTCGGGCTGGACGTCGATGACGCCGAACTGGTCGGCGAGCCCGATCGGCTGGCGGATCGCCGCCACCGTGCAGGCCGCGCCGGACTCCACGTGCTGGTCGACCATCTGCGCGAAGTCCATCCGGTAGACGTGGTCGGCGCCGACCACCACGACGATGTCGGGCTTCTCGTCGCGGATGAGGTTCAGCGACTGGTAGATCGCGTCGGCGGAACCGAGGTACCAGTGCTTGCCGACCCGCTGCTGGGCCGGCACCGGGGCGACGTAGTTGCCCAGCAGGTTCGACATCCGCCAGGTCTGCGTGACGTGCCGGTCCAGGCTGTGCGACTTGTACTGCGTCAGCACGACCACCTTGAGGTAGCCGGAGTTCACGACGTTGGACAGCGCGAAGTCGATGAGCCGGTAGATCCCCGCGAACGGCACCGCGGGCTTGGCCCGGTCCGCGGTCAGCGGCATCAGCCGTTTGCCCTCGCCGCCGGCCAGGACGATGGCAAGGACCTTCTGGCGGCCGGCGCTGGCAGTCATGTGGCTCACGGTAACCACATCCGCCCAGCCCCGGGAGGTGGGCGAGTAGGTTCGTGGTGTGCGAGTCGACGTGCTGAGCAAGGAGTACCCGCCGGAGATCTACGGAGGGGCGGGGGTCCACGTGGCCGAGCTGGTCCGCGCGCTGCGCGACCGCGACGACCTCGAGACCCACGTGCACGCGTTCGGCGCGCAGCGCTCGGAGCAGCTGACGTCGTCGTACGACGACCTCGCGGGGCTGGCCGGGGCCAACCCGGCCCTGCGCACGATGGGCGTCGACCTCGCCATCGCCGACGCCTGCGCGGGGACCGACCTCGTGCACAGCCACACCTGGTACGCCAACCACGCGGGTCACCTGGCCGGGCTGCTGCACGACGTCCCGCACGTGGTGACCGCGCACAGCCTGGAGCCGCTGCGGCCGTGGAAGGCCGAGCAGCTCGGCGGCGGCTACCGGCTCTCCTCGTGGGTGGAGCGCACGGCCTACGAGTCGGCAGCGGCGGTCATCGCGGTGTCGGCCGCGATGCGCGAGGACGTGCTGCGCTCCTACCCCGCCGTCGACCCGGCGCGCGTGCACACCGTGCACAACGGCATCGACACCGCACTGTGGGCGCCGCGCCCCGACGAGGACGCCTGCCGCCGACTGGGCGTCGACCCGGAGCGCCCGTCGGTGGTCTTCGTCGGCCGGATCACGCGCCAGAAGGGGCTGCCGCTCTTCCTGCGCGCCTGCGCCGCGCTGCCGCCGGAGGTGCAGGTGGTGCTGTGCGCCGGCGCCCCCGACACCCCCGAGATCCTCGCCGAGGTGGAGCAGCTGGTCGAGGGCCTGCGGGAGTCCCGCGGCGCCGCGGGCGGGGTGGTGTGGATCCCCGAGATGCTGCCGCGCGCGGAGGTGATCGCCCTGCTGACCCAGGCGACGGTCTTCGCCTGCCCCTCGGTCTACGAGCCGCTCGGCATCGTCAACCTCGAGGCGATGGCGTGTGAGACCGCCGTCGTCGCCACCGCCACCGGCGGCATCCCCGAGGTCGTGGTGCCCGGGTCGACCGGCGTGCTGGTGCCCATCGAGCAGGCCACCGACGGCACCGGCACCCCGCTCGACCCCGAGCAGTACGTCGCGGACTTCGCCGACGCCATGCTGCGCGTCGTCTCCGACCCCGACGCCGCCGCGGCGATGGGGCGCGCGGGTCGTGAGCGCGCCATCGAGTCCTTCGGCTGGCCGGCGATCGCCGAGCGCACCGTCGAGGTCTACCGCTCGGTGGGCTGAGGCCGCCGGCACGGGGTCGGCTCGGCCGGTTCATCGGCTGGCCGATGAACCCTGAAGGTGGACGACAAAGGTTCGTCGTCCTGCGTCCAGGTACGTCGGCCGGCCGATGAACCTTGCCGCACCGGCCAGCTCGCGTCAGCCCGGGCACCGTCCACAGGCGGCCTCGGGCCCGGCGCCTGTGGAGGAGCACCGACGGCGTCCGCCGGACCGGGGCAACCTGGGGCCATGGACATCTCGGACCTCCCTGACCACCCCGACTGCGACCCCGCCGCCGACCCCGATGGCCCCGACCGGCTCGTCCTCGACGACCAGGTCTCCCTGCTGCGCGCCTGGCGTCACCTCGTCGGGCCGCGCGACGCGCACCGCGGCCACAGCGTGTGGCTGATGCTCATCGACGAGCACGACCACCCGATGGCCGGCGTGCTCGAGATCGAGCACTGCGTGGACCTGCCCGAGCCCGAGCAGCTCGACTCGATGATCGCGATGCTGCGTGACCTGCTCGACGACGTGGCACCCGGTGGGCGGGTGGCCCTGCTGCGCTCCCGCCCGGGCACCCACCCCGTCGACGCCGAGGACCGCCGCTTCGTCGGCGGGCTGCTGGCGGCCTGCCGGCGCGGCGGTCTCCCCGCCGACCTGGTGCACCTCGCCACCGCCGACCGGGTGGTCCCGGTGCCCCCGGACGACCTGCCCGCCACCGCCTGACCTGCCCCGGCGCGACCCGAACGACCGAGCCACGGCCCCGACGAGAACACGTTCTACTACGCTGCCCGGGTGACCACCTGGCTGCCCGCGGGCACTCCTAAGGCGATGTTCCTCGTGTGGGGCGACGGGCTCGGCCCGGCCCTGTCGGCCCCCGGCCTGCGGGCGGCCCTGGCCGCCACGGGCGCGCTGCGGCTGCAGGTCAACCTCGACGACGAGCACGTCGCCGGCGCCCTGCGCTTCGGCACGGGCGAGGCGATCGGCGCGGTCGTCAGCGTGTGGGGCCAGGCCCCGGAGCAGGCGGCTCGCACGCTGGTCGAGCACCTGAGCTCCGCGGCACCGGGGGCCACCACCGCCGGGTGGCTGGTCGACGAGCGGCGGCGGGTCGACCCGGCGGAGACCTACGACGGCGAGCGGGCCGACGCCCTGGCCAACACCGCGGTGCTGCGCCGGCCGGCCGAGCTGGACGAGGAGACCTGGCTGCACCGCTGGCTGGTCGAGCACACGCCGATCGCGATCCGGACCCAGGCGACCACGGCGTACCTCCAGCACCGCTGCCTGGCGCCGCTGCCCGGCAATCACCCCGACCCGCCGCACGCCGACGCGATCGTGGAGGAGCTCTTCCCCAGCGCCGGCGTGCACGACGTGCACGCGTTCTACGGCAGCGGCGGCGACGACGCCGAGCTGACGCGCCGGATGACCGAGCTGCTGGCCAGCGTCAGCCGGATCGGCGCCGACCGTGACCTCGACCTGGTCCCGGGCAGCCGCCACCTCTGGGACCTCTAGCCCCCCCGGACGCAGTCGTGCCCCTCAGCGGGCGCCATGGCGCCCGCTGAGGGGCACGACTCTGTCCAGGGTGTGCGCGGGGGCTCAGCCCTGGGCGCCGAGCGACTTCCAGTAGTCGTTGAGCGCGCCGTTGGTCTTGACGAACCAGATGATCGGGCCGACCAGGATGAAGATGCCGGGGAAGTACCACAGGCCAGTGATGCCGCTGACCGGCTCCTTCTCCCCACGGCGCTTGTAGAGACCACCCACCTCGGCGGAGGTGAGGTAGGGCATCACGATGCCCACGAAGATGGCCAGGATCAGCGCGACGGCGCCGCCGATGCCCTGGCCGGAGTGCTGCTTCATCTCCTCGTGCACCTTGTACCAGTAGTACCAGCCGTAGATGCCGAAGGTGACGATGAACAGCAGGACCGCGACACCGGTGCTGCGCACCTGGCCGATCGGCCCGGCACCCATCTGACCGGGGGCCACGGGCGGGGCCGAGGCGTACGCCGGAGCCGGCTGCGCCCCGGGGGTCTCACCCCACTGCGGGGGCGGCGGCGCGGACCCGGCCGGACCGGTGGGGTCGCTGGACGGGGGCGGCGGGTACTGGTCGGACACGGGTCCTCCGGGAGATCGGTGCTGGGGGGGCTCTGACCCTGGCGACGCTAGTGATCGCGCCCGGCCCGCGCCAGGCACCACGCGGGGGGTCGTACGGACGGTGCGACCTAGTCCGTTCGGGCCATGCCCGCCCGACCGTCGGGTCGAACCATGCCGAGGGTGTAAAGGAATCCCCGTTCCACGTCTCAGACTCCCCTCACTGCGGACGATCGGAGAGTTCCCGGACGCTTTCCGTCGCCCGGGAGCACCACCCCCAGCAGCACTCGATCCCCCCGGATCGCCCCCCATGGGAGCGCCTCCCCCAGGGCTCCCGCCACCCTCGGACCCCCCGCCGCGGAGCCCCTGTGCGTCGACGCAAGAAGAAGCAGAACAAGAAGTACCGTCCCGCCCGGTACGCCCCCACCCCCGTCCTGGGTGCGGCCGACCGGCACGTCGTGAGCCGGTTCAGCTACGGCACCACCCCCGAGCTGGTCCGGGAGGTGCAGGCGGCCGGCGGCGGCGTCGCGTGGTTCGAGAAGCAGCTCGCCACGGCGTACTCCGACCCGGCGGCCGACGCCCGCATCGGCGACTGGTGGCCCGACCTGCACCTGGACGCACCGACGCTGTGGAAGCGGCAGCAGGACGAGGTCCGTGCAGTGTGGGAGGTGATGGCCGACTACTCGCGCCGGCTGCTGGTGCGCCGCACGATCTCACCCCACCAGGTGCTGGAGCGGATGACGGAGTTCTTCGAGGCGCACCTGCACGTGCCGGTCAACGGGGACAAGCAGGGCATCTGGCGTGCGTCGTACGGCGACGCCATCCGCCGTCACGCGCTGGGCCGCTTCGACGAGATGCTCGTCGAAGCCATCACCCACCCCTCGATGCTGCTCTTCCTCGACCAGGCGGTCTCGACCAAGAAGGCCCCCAACGAGAACCTCGGGCGCGAGCTGCTCGAGCTGCACACCGTGGGCGTCGGCAACCACACCGAGGCCGACGTGAAGGCCTCGGCCCGGATCCTCACCGGCTACCGGGTCGACGTGTGGCGCAGCTGGGCCGCGACGTACAAGCCCGAGGACCACTGGACCGGGCCCGTGCAGGTCGGGGACTTCTCCGACCCCAACACCGACCCCGACGGCCGGGACCTGGTGCGGCGCTACCTGGTGCACCTGGCCCACCGCCCCCAGACCGCGCAGCGGCTGGCCCGCAAGCTGGCGGTGAAGTTCGTCCGCGACGACCCGCCGCAGGCGCTGGTCGACCGACTGGCCCGCACCTACCTTGAGCACGACACCGCGATCGTCCCGGTGCTGCGCGAGCTGGTGCGGTCGGTGGAGTTCAAGGGCTCGCGCGGGGTCAAGCTGCGCGACCCCTCCGAGGACCTGGTGGCGACCTACCGGGCGCTCGGCGCGAGCCTCAAGGCGCCCCAACGGATCGAGGACGCCGCCAACGCGATGCTGTGGCAGTCGACCGTCATCGGGCTGGCCCCCATGACCTGGCCGCGCCCCGACGGTCAGCCGCTGGACAACCAGCCGTGGGCGACCCCGGCCCGTGCGCTGGCCTCGATGGACATCCACTGGTCGTTGGCCGGGGGCTGGTGGCCCAAGACCGGCGTGGACTACCAGCAGCCGACCGACTGGGTGCCGGAGCTGCCGATGCAGTTCGCCCCGCTGGTCGACCACCTCAGCCGGCACATCCTGGGCCGACCCTCCACCCGCGGCATCCTCAAGGCCGCCTGCACGGCGGTGAGCGTGAAGCCCACCGAGCAGATCACCGCCGACCACCCGCTGATGCGCTGGCACTTCAACCGGCTGCTCGGCTCCTTCCTCGACAACCCGCTGCACTACGGACGGTGAGCTCGTGACCACCACTCCCCTGCCCCGCACCACCGGCGACTGTGCGTGCCCGGAGTTCCGCGGCGCCGACCTGAGCCGGCGCGGCTTCCTGCGCGGCCTGGGCCTCGCCGGCGCCACCATGACCGTCGGCTCGGCGGTCGTGACCGTGGGTCCGAGCGCACCGGCCGCCGCCGCGGACGCCTCGTCGGTGCTCGTGGTGCTCTCGATGCGCGGCGCGGCGGACGGCCTCTCGCTGGTCGTCCCGCACGGTGACCCCGTCTACTACGACGCCCGGCCCCGGATCGCCGTGGCCGCCGACCGGCTCGTGGCCAAGGACGGCTTCTTCGGCCTGCACCCGGCGCTCTCGCCGCTGCTGCCCCTGTGGCAGCAGGGCAGGGTCGCGGCCGTCCACGCCACCGGTCTCGCGGTGCCCAACCGCTCGCACTTCGCCGCCATGGAGGCCGTCGAGGACGCGACCCCCGGCTCCATCGAGCGGGTCGGCTGGCTCAACCGCCTCATCGGGGACCTCCCCGGCACCTCGCCGCTGCAGGCGGTCGCCGTCGGCAGCGCCCCGCCGTCGCTGTACGGCCCGCAGCCGTGGATGGGCTTCGACCGCCTCGACGAGGTCGGCGTGGCGGGTGACGACAAGTGGGATCCCACCGACGACCGGCTCCGCTCGCTGGGCAAGATGTGGCAGCGCTCGCGCAGCCCCCTGGCGCCCGCACTGCGCTCGGCGATGGCCGCCGTGGACGAGATCGGGCCGGCCCAGGCCCAGCAGCAGCGCTCCTCGGCCTTCCCGAAGAGCGACCTCGGCAAGGCACTGTCCGCGGTGTCGCGGACCATCCGCGGCGACGTGGGCGCCTCGGTCATCACCGTGGACCAGGGCGACTGGGACATGCACTCCGACCTCGGGACCCTGCAGTGGGGCCGGATGCAGCACAACGCCGACGACCTCGCCCGCTCGATCGCCGCGTTCTTCGAGGACCTCGGGCCCGCCGCGGACCGGGTCACGCTGGTGACGGTCTCGGAGTTCGGCCGCCGGGTCGTGGAGAACAACAACTACGGCCTCGACCACGGCTGGGGCAACGTGATGTTCCTGGTGGGCGCGGGCGTGCGGGGCGGCTACCACGGCACGTGGGCCGGCCTGGAGGCCGGCAACGACGCCGACCTCACCGTCACCACCGACTACCGCTCGGTGCTCAGCGAGGTGGTCCGCACCCGGACCCCGGTCTCGACGGCCACCGTGTTCCCGCACTTCAGCCCCGAGCGGGTCGGCGCGATGGTCGGGGCCTGACCCCGCCGGGGCGGCTCAGACCGGCTCGACGCCGGCGAACGGCACCCGCAGCACGACCCTGCCGACCCGCAGGTGGTAGCAGGTGCGCCCGCGCTTGAGGACGGTGCCGGCGGCGTGGTGGTACTCCCCCGGCACGGTGATCCGCGCCCGGCTGCCCACCCCGAGCCGACTGACCCGGCGGCCCTCGCGCAGCGCCGCCAGCTCGGCCACGTAGTTGGGGTGGTGCGCCGCCGGTCGACCGTGGTGGGTCCAGGTGAAGAGGTGGCGCAGGTCGAAGGTGCCACCGCTGCAGCGCCGGCAGACCAGCACCCGCTCGGGGCGCCGGTGCCGGTCGACGGTGTGCCCGGCCGGGCACACGCCGAGCCACGGCGCGGCCACCCGCGGGGCGTCGGCGGGCACGCAGCGCTCCGCGGAGCAGCCGATGGCCCGCGCCGTGCGGGCCCAGGTCGCGTCGTGGCCGTGGGCGGGGCCGACGAGGGCGTGGGCGATCTCGTGCAGGACGGTGTCGCGCACCATCGCCTCGTCGTGCAGCATCGTCAGCGGCGCGCTCAGCCCGATGGTGCGGGTGGCGAAGCGGCACACGCCCGCGCGACGCTTGGCTGCGTCGTACTCCACCCGCCAGTCCTTCAGGCCGTGCTCGGCCAGCAGCCCGGTGGCCAGCTGGTGCGCCGCGGTGAGATCCATGCGGCGCAGGCTAGGCGTCGTCGCCGACAGTCCCGCCCGACCCGCTGCCGCCGTCGGCCTCGGCGAGGCGCTGGTGCAGCCGGTCGCGGACTTCCTCCGGCGACATCTGGGTACGCCGGCGGTGCTCGCGCGCGACGACGACCCCGGTCGCGGCGACCCCGGCGACGCCCGCGACGCCGAGCACCTTCCACACCCGACCCGACGACAGGCCGGCCCCGAGCCACGACCTCCCCGCACCGCCGTCCGCCATGGACCACACTTCCTCTCATGCGCGACCCGAGCAGCCGGATCTCCCTCGACCGGGCCGTCGACCTGACCCGCACCGGCGACCTGTGGCTCTTCCGCGGCCGCTCGACCGCCGACCACGCTATCCGGGTCCTCACCAACGCCCCGGTCAACCACGTCGGCATGGCGGTCGTCCTCGACGACCTGCCGCCGCTGATGTGGCACGCCGAGCTCGGCAAGGGCCTGGTCGACGTGTGGACCGGCCAGCACCAGCGCGGGGTGCAGCTGCACGACCTGCGGGCGGCGGTGCGGCAGTGGCACGACCGCTACGACCAGCAGGCGTGGCTGCGCCAGCTCGACGCCGGCCCGGACGGGATCACCGCGCAGATGGAGGACGCCGTGCTGCGCACGGTGGCGCGGCTGGACGGCACGCCGTTCCCCAGCACCGCCAAGCTCGTGGGGCGCTGGGCGCGCGGCCGGGTGCGGCGCCAGGCACCGGCGGAGCTGACCTACTGCGCGGAGGTGGTCGCCGCGACCTACACCGCGATGGGGCTGCTGCCCGAGACCCTGCCGACCAACTACTACGACCCGGGGATGTTCTGGTCCGGCGACTCCCTGCCGCTGCCCGACGGTGTGCGCCTCGGCGCCGAGATCGCCGTCGATCTCTGACCCGCCGAGAGGTCACCCGCGCACGGTCAGAGGGAGGTCATGCCCTCGTCGGTGAGCGCCCAGACACCGGGCTGGGGGGCGAGCAGCAGGCCGTCGTCGGCGAGCTCCTTGCGGGCCCAGCGGGCGGCGGTGCGCCAGCGGACCTCGCCGGTGGGGCCGGTCTCGTGGTCGCCGGGCTTGAGCACCTCGGCCAGCCGCTCCTCGAGCTCGGCGAGCACCAGATCGGCCTCGCGCTCGCCGCCGTGCTCCTGCAGCACCTGCACGATGACCGGCTTGAACTCCGCCTTGTCGGTACGCCGGCGAGGCGCCGTGCGGACCGCGGCCGTCTCCTTGGCCGCCCGCGGGGTCGCGACCCGCTTGCGGGTCACGGGCGAGGCCTTGGGTGGGGCCTTGACCGGCTCCGGTGCCGGCGGGTTGCCGTGCACACACGTCGACAGCGGCAGGTCGCAGTGCTCGCAGTAGTCCTCGGCCACGGGCCCGACACTACGGCGTGCCGGTCGGGCACGCGACCGGGGCGGCGCCACGATCACCAGCGGGTGTGGACCTGCTCACGCAGCCGGGTGTCGTAGAGGTCGCGGACGCCCTCGAGCAGCGCCGGCGACAGGGCGGGGAGCTCGCCCGCGGCGGCGTTGGCGCGCGCCTGCTCGGGGCTGCGGGCGCCGGGGATCACGGTGCTCACCCCCTCCTGCTGGGCGCACCACGCCAGTGCCACCTGGGCGGGCGTCGCGCCGTCGGGACCGTGCGCGCGCACGAGCGCGGAGAACTCCCGCGCTGCCTCGACGCCGATCGCGTAGTCGACCCCGGCGAAGGTCTCGCCGACGTCGAAGGCGCTGCCGTCGCGGTTGTAGTGGCGGTGGTCGTCCTCGGCGAAGGTGGTCGTCTCGTCGTACTTCCCCGAGAGCAGGCCGGAGGCCAGCGGCACCCGGGCGAGGATGCCGACGCCGGCCTCCCGGGCCGCGGGCAGCACGCGGTCCAGCGGCTTGAGCCGGAAGGCGTTGAGGATGATCTGGACGCTCGCGCAGCCGGGTCGGGCGATCGCGGCGAGCGCCTGGTCGCAGGTCTCCACCGAGACGCCGTAGGCGGCGACCGCGCCGTCGGCGACCAGGGTGTCGAGGGCGTCCCAGGTCGCGTCGTCGTCGATGGTGGCGCTGGGCGGGCAGTGCAGCTGGACGAGGTCGAGGACGTCGACGCCGAGGTTGCGCCGCGAGCGGTCGGTCCACTCCCGGAAGTGGTCGAGCCGGTAGTTCTCCGGGACCTGCTCGACCCGGCGGCCCATCTTGGTGGCGACCGTCAGCCCGTCGTGGTCGCGCAGGAACCGGCCGAGGATCCGCTCGCTGCGGCCGTCGCCGTAGACATCGGCGGTGTCGAGGAGGGTCACCCCGGCCTCCGTGGCCGCGGCCAGGACGTCGAGGGCCTGCTCCTCGCTCACCTCGCCCCAGTCGGCGCCCAGCTGCCAGGTGCCGAGCCCGATGGCGGAGACCGGGCGGTGGGTGCGTCCGAGAGTGCGCTGCTCCATGCCGGCGACGCTACCGACGGCGCAGCAGCACCAGCACCTCGTGGTGGGTGGTCTGGGGGAACATGTCGAGCACCCGCCCGCGCTGCAGCGAGTACGACGGCATCGCCGCGAGGTCGCGGGCCAGCGACCCGCTGTGGCAGCTGGAGTAGAGCACCCACGGGACGCCGGAGGCCTCGACCCACCCGGCCAGGTCGGCGCCCAGCCCGCGCCGCGGCGGGTTGACCACGAGCAGGTCGGGTCGGGGCTCGTCGGTGGTCGTGGCCCAGGCGACGGCGTCCCCGGCGACGAAGTCGGCGCGCAGGTCGGCCAGCCGGGCGGCGCGGCGGGCGCCCTCCACCGCCTCCGCGCTGATCTCGACGCCGGTGACCCGACGCCCGTCCTCGGGGGCGGCGGCGAGGTGGAGCGCGAACCCGCCGACACCGCTGTAGAGGTCCCAGACCCGGCTCGGCGCGAGGTCGCCGACCCAGCGGCGGGCGGTGGCGTAGAGCTCGGTCGCCACCGCGGTGTTGGTCTGGAAGAACGACTGCGGTCGCAGCTGCAGCACGACCGGGTGGCCGGGCACGTCGAGTCGCATCGCCAGCGTCGCCTGGTCGGTGAGCAGCACCTCCTCGGGCCCCTCGAGCACGGCCTTGTGCTCGGGCTGGATGTTGGCCGAGGCCACCGACACCGGCAGCCGCTCGAGCAGCCACGGCAGGTGCTTGCGCAGCCGCGGCAGCGACTCGGTGGAGCGCAGCACCCAGCGCACCATCAGCTCGCCGTCGGGCGAGACGGTCACCAGCAAGTGCTTGAGCTCGCCCCTCCTGCCCGGCACGTCGTACGGCGTCAGCCCGGCCAGGCGCACGTGGTCGGCCAGCACCGGCAGCGCCGCGTGGAGGCCGGGCTCGTGCAGGCCGCAGTGGCGCAGGTCGACCCCGTGGCCGCGCGGGTCGAGGATCCCGAGCGTCGGCTCCTCGACGGTCCCGCCGACGACCATCTTGGCCTTGTTCCGGAACCCCTCCTCGCGGCTGGCCGCCGCGTCCTCCCACCCGGGGACGGTCGGGTCCGTGGGCACGTCGGCCAGGGCCGCGCGGGTGGCTGCCTCCTTGACGACCAGCTGCTCGGCGTACGGGACGGGGAGCTGGGTGCACGACCGGCACCCGCCCGCCTCGAAGTAGCCGCACCTCACGCACACATCATCCCTCGGGTGAGGTGGCGTCCCCGGACCGGGACGTAGCGTCGAGGACATGCAGCTCCTCGGACTCCTCGTCGTCGGCCTGATCATCGGTGCGCTCGCCCGGCTCTTCAAGCCCGGCCGCCAGCGCCTCGGACTGCTCGGCACGCTCGGTCTGGGCGTCGCCGGCGCGTTGATCGGCGGGGTGGTCGCGAGCCTGCTGGGCACCGGCAACATCTGGGAGCTCAACGTGCTCGGGTTCGTCGTGGCCGTCATCGCGGCGTTCGCGCTGATCGGCGTCGCGGAGGGCGTGAGCGCCCAGCAGCGATGAGTCCTGTCGGTGGGGCCGGTCAGAGTGAGCACCGACCCACCCACCGACCCAGGAGTCATCCATGGCCACGTTCCTCAACCCCTACCTGCACTTCGAGGGCGTCGCCCGCGACGCGATCACCTTCTACGCCACGGTCTTCGGCGGCGAGCCGAGCGTGATGACCTACGGCGACATGGGCATGGAGGGCCCCGACGCCGGCAAGGTCATGCACTCCCAGCTCGATCGTCGCGACCTCGGCGTGCAGGTGATGGCCTCGGACTACCTGCCCGGCATGGGCGCGGACTCGCTGCCGGCCAACGGGATGCTGTCGCTGTCGGGTGACGACTCCGACCTGCTGCGCGGCTGGTGGGAGGCGCTGGCCGACGGCGGCGAGGTGCACGAGCCGCTCTCGGTGAAGCCGTGGGGCGACGAGTTCGGCCAGCTGCAGGACCGCTTTGGCGTGATCTGGGTGGTCAACATCGCCGCCGGCTGAGCCTGCGGACGAGGTTCTCCACAGGCTCGCGACGAGGCGCTGGCGCTCGTCTGCGACGCGGCGCAGACTGCTCGCACACCAACATCTCGGGAGGTGCGAACCATGTCAGAGCTGCGCGTCGGGGCCGACCTCGAGCACCAGGTCGCCGCACGACACCACCAGGCAGCCGCGGGGCTCGACGAGCTCCTGTCGATCCCCGCGCTCGGCCCCGGGCCGGGCACGGGGGCGATGCTGCAGATCCTCGCGGTGCTGCTGGAGACGTCCCACCAGCTCGCGCAGGCCAACGACCTGACCGCCGACGCGGTGCGCGACGTCGCCCACGTCATCCGCTCGACCGACGCCCGGGTCGAGCAGGAGTTCCGGGCGGTGGGTCCGTGAGCGTCGACCTGCGCACCGCGCCATCGGCGTCGACGCTGTCCGCGCCCCCGCCCTCCGCGCCGGGAGCCATGTGCACCGCGAGTGGACCTGCCGCGTTCTCGATCGCCTCCGACGGCTCCCCCGCGGTGCCGCGGCTGGCCTCGACCTGGGTGCGCGGCACCGCACTCCCGGCGACGGTGCGCGCAAGCGAGCAGGTGCAGCAGGCGCTCGACCGCGCCGCGGACTCCTTCCAGGGCATCAGCGGCACCGCCTACGCCTTCCACGCCTCGATCATGCTGCGGCACCTGGGGGTGCTGGCCGACGGGCTGACGCGGGCGGCCGCGCTCTTCGAGTCCTACGCCGAGCGGCTGGTCGCCCACGAGCGGCTGCTCTCCGGCGTACGCGCTCGGGCGGTGGCGGCGGGCTTCCCCGTGACCGGCGACCTGGTCGGCGCCCCCGACGGGCCGGCCGACTCCGGTGACTGGAGCACGATGGCCGCCGAGGTCGCCGCGGAGCGGCAGGCGCTGCGGGCGTGGGTCGCCACGCACCTCGACGCCGCCCTCGCGGACTTCCTCGACGAGGAGACCTTCGAGTGGGTCGGGCGGTTCTTCGGCGCCCACCACTCCACGCTGGTCTCCGGGGTGCTGGGGACGGCGTTGAAGAAGTCCCACGTGAGCAGGGTCGGCGACATCGACCGCGGCGGCGTACGGCTCAGCGCCCGCGAGCTGGACCGTCTGGCGGACGCGGCCGACCGGCTCTCGACGGCTGGCGACGCTCTCGGGCCGATCACCGTGGCCTACGACACCGTGTCCGCCCTGGAGAGCGACGAGCCGGGCCTGGGGATGGCCCGGGTCAGCGGCGGCGTCGTCGCAGCCGGGCTGGTCCTGACCCTCCCCATCAGCAGCGTGGTCATCTCAGGCGCCGTGACTGTCGTCGTCACCATGGCGGCGGTCGAGGGGGTGGAACGCGTCTGGGGTGAGCTGCCCGACGGCTGGACCGACACGCTCGACGAGTCCATCGCGGACGGCTGGGACGACCTCAAGGACGCCACCGGGGACGTGGCCGGGACGGTCTGGTCGTGGGTGTCGTGAACGTCAAGGATCTCGACCCGCTCGGCCTGGAGCGGACCTGGTCGACCGGCAAGCGTCGCTTCGGTCAGGCGCTGCCGCTCTTCGGTGCGCTCGCCTACGCGGTCATGGTGACGATGTCCTACCTCGACCTCGGCGAGGACGAGTCGGTGACACCGTCGAGGGTGCTGGCGCACGCGACGGGTGTGCTGTTCTTCCTCTCCGGGGTCGTCCTCGTGAGCGCACCGCGGCACAGGGGAGCCGTGGGCGCACCCGTCCAGGTCGACGGAGGGGTCCTGCTCCCGATCCGAGAGACCCGGCACGCGGTCAGCTTCGTCGGCGGTTTCCTCATGGCCCCCTTCGTGCTGCTGGTCGTGACCCAGCCGGGTTTCACGCCCGGGGCCATCGCCGGCGCCGCGCTGGCGGGGGCTGCGACGATGGTGTTCTACGTCCTGCCCCGTCGGGCCACGACCGAGATGCGGATCAGGCTCGACCCGGAGGGGCTGCGCTTCCACGACGGCAACGGCGAGGTCGTCGTCCGGTGGTCCGAGGTCACGGGGGTCGAGGCCCGGCTGACGGTGTGGCCGGGCCTGTACATCCTGCTGCGCAACGGACGCAGGGTGGCGGTGGAGGGCTTCCGCCACCGCTGGACCCCCTCCGCCCTGGGCGCGGTGATCACCTACTACGCCGCGCACCCCGAGGCCCGCAGGGAGCTCACCGAGGTCGGGGCGCTCGACAAGTTCCGAGGCGACTCACCCGTCACCGCACTGCCTGAGCCGCAGGCGGCTCCCTCGCTCTTCGCCCTCTCGGGTGACTGGACCGAGACCGATCGCGGGTAGGCAGGGGGCATGAGCACCCCACCGCCGCCGACCGACCCCGCCGACCGCGACGAGGAACGTGCGGCCAGCCGCGCCGACTCCGTCCCCGAGGAGACCGAGGCCGGAGCCGACGACCCCCGGCGTCAGGCCGAGGCGGTCCTCGCGGACTCCGACGAGCGCCTCGAGGACCCGTCGGGCACCCGCAACGAGAGCACTCAGACACCCGGCGAGGAGTAGGCCTCAGCCGGTCGGCCCGGACTCGCTCTCGAAGAGGTCCGGCTGATCGTCCAGCAGCACGGACTGGATGCTGGGGCGCGGGGCGACCCGGCGCCGGGCCCGGCGACGTGCGTCGGCCTGGCGGTCCGGCTCGTCGACGATCCACCGCAGCCCGGCCCGCAGGGCGTCCAGCAGGCCGTCCACGTCCTCGGTGTGGGCGATCAGGTGGCCCTGGCGCAGACCGACCAGGCGGCGTACGAGCGCGCCGCGGGAGTGGCCGAAGACCTCCGCCACCACGCGCGGCGACACCGACCCGACGGCCAGCAGCTCGGCGATGGTGGCGACCTCCTCGTCGAGCACCGGCGCGGGGCGGGGCGCGTCGAGGTTCTCGAGGTAGCGCTCGCCGCCCAGCAGCAGCGCCGCCTCCGCCGCGACCTCGTCGATCTCGACCTGGCAGCGGGCGACCCAGCCCGCGAGGTGCTCGGGGACGAACGGCATCGCGTGCAGCTCGTGGGTGATGGTCAACCGGCTGCCGAGCATGCGTGCGGAGACGTGGGGCAGTCGGCCGCCCACCAGGTTGAGCGCCGCGAGGCCGGCCTGCGGACGGGTCACCCGGTCGACGAGCACGGCGGTGATGGAGACGACGGGGCGGTCGAGGTCGGGGCCGACCCAGATGAGGCTCTCCTCCCCGCAGGGGACGACGACGTCGCCCTCCTCGTCGACGAAGACGTCGGCCCCGGTCATCACGGTGAGCGTCTCGACGACGAGCTCGCGCAGGTGCTCGACGTCGCGCGGGCGCACGACGGGCAGCTGCTCGATGAGCTCCACCCGGTCCGGCGGCTCGGGGGCGGGCGGCGAGTCGGGGCCCTGGAGCCCGGCGAGGTCGAGGCCGGAGGACTCCAGGAAGGCCGGGTGCGGCACGGCGTACGCCTCGCGCAGCGCCTGCACGAGCAGCCACGCGGCGCGCTCCTCCTCCCCCGCCTCGAGGTCGACCCACCAGTGGGCGGAGCCGGAACCGGCCTGACCGGGGAGGTACGTCGGAGCGCCCCAGCCCAGCGCGAGCAGCCGCTCGTGCCCGCCCTCGTCGAGCTGGTGGGCAGCGTCGAGGTGGGGGTTGCTCGCGGCCTCCACGCGCCAGCCACCCCCGGCCCGACCGCCGACGGTGACGTAGGGGCCCGGGCCGTCACCGAGCCCGGCGACCTGCACGGCCAGCACGAGGGACTCCTCCGGCCCGATCCCGGCGACCCGGTCGGCCAGCCGACGCCGCAGCTCCCGCCACGCCTCGTCGACCTCGAGCCCCCGCCCACCCATGCCCCGCTCACCCATGCCCAGCTCATCCATGCCGCACCTCCGATCCGCGGCCCGACGGCCACGGACACAGAAGGTAAAGACCTCCACCGACACTCCCGCGCGGCTGTCTGGACCGCCGGGCCGGGTGGGGTCTCCGCGCCGGGTGTCGTGGCCTCAGTCGGCGACGAGGACGAGGCAGGCGATGTCGTCGCGCGGTCGCCCGCCCTGGAGCTGCACGGCGTGGGCGACGAGGCCGTCGGCCACCCCGTCGGCGACCTCGCCGGCGGGCACGGACGCGGCGGCGATCGACTCGAGCGTCTCGACGAGCCCGCGGTCACCCCAGAGCCCATCGGCGGTCGGCGCCTCCGAGATGCCGTCGGTGTGCAGGACCACCATGTCGCCGGAGCACAGCTCGAGCTCGACCTGCTCGGGCCCGCCGTCGGCGAGGACGCCCGGCTCGTGGCGCAACCCGAGCCCGAGGGGCGGGTTCTGGGCCTCGACCGACCGCACCGGACCGGCGGGGGGCCGCAGCAGCAGGGGCGGGTGCCCGGCGGAGACGTAGCTCAGCGCCCACCGGTCCCCGTCGCGACGCATCCTCAGCAGGGCCACGGTGCAGAAGCGCTCGGTCTCGTGACTGTCCACCAGCACGTCCAGCTGGGTCAGGACGTGGGCGGGGGTGCGGTCCCGGACCGGGAGGGAGGTGGCCAGTGCCCGGGCCCCGTTGCGGACCAGGGCGGTCACCACCGCGGCGTCGACGCCCTTGCCGCTGACGTCCCCGAGGACCACCCACCACTCACCGTCGGTGGGGAAGACGTCGAAGAAGTCACCGCCGACCTGGTCCCCGTCCCCCGCCGGTCGGTAGGCGCCGGCCACGGACAGCCCCGGCACGTCCGGCAGGCTGCGCGGCACCAGCGAGCTCTGCAGGGTGTCGACCAGGGTGCGCAGACGCTGCTGGGCGTCCTCGGCCGCCCGCTGCGCGGCCCTGGCCTCCTCGGCCCGGCCGACCAGCTCCTGCTCGTAGCGTCGCCGCTCGGTCGCGTCGAAGACCGCCATCCGCACCAGGGTGGTGCGGCCGCCTCCGTCCCGCTCGGCCGTGGCGTTCACGAGCGCGGGGAGCCGCGTGCCGTCGAGGCACTGCAGTTCCAGGGCCACCTCGTTGACCGCGCCCTGCAGACGCAGCATCGGCATCACGTGGGTCTCGACCAGGACGCGGGCGGAGGGGACGAGCAGCTCGTGCAGCGTCGTGCCGGCGAGGTCGTCGGTGCACCGGAGCATCGTGCGCAGCGTGGTGTTGGTCTTCACCACGGTGCCGTCGGGAGCCAGGGTGAGGTAACCGCAGGGCGCCTGGTCGTAGAGGGCCCGCGGGTCGTCGTCGAGGAGCGCCGCGGTGAACGCCTCGAGCACGCGGCTCTTGCTCATCGCGGCGTGTTCGCGGACGTCAGGTGCTCCCGGAGCACGGCCACGGTCTCCTCGGGGTCGCTGAGCTGGGGGCAGTGGCCGGTCGCACGCAGGACGACCAGCTCGGCGTCGGGGATCCGGCTGGCGACGTACTCCCCCACCGCGCGGGGCGCGATGACGTCCTCGGAGCACTGCATCACCAGCGTCGGGGCCGTGACCCGCGGCAGGATCTCGCGGGCGTCGCTGAGGAACGTGGTCCGGGCGAACACCTCCGCCACCTCCGGGTCCATGCGGCAGAAGGCCTCGGCCAGCTCGCCGTGCACCTCCGGCCGGTCGGGGTTGCCCGCGATGACGGGCGCCATCGAGCGGGCCCACGAGACGTAGTTGGCCGAGAGCGCGGACAGCAGGTCCTCGATGGCCTCCGCCGAGAAGCCGCCCACGTAGTCGTCCTCGTCGACGTAGCGCGGGGAGGGGCCGATCATCACCAGCCGGGGGACGAGCTCGGGGGCCATGACCTGCGCGTACGCCGTGATCATCGCCGAGACCGAGTGCCCGACGAGCACCGGCTGCTCGAGGTCGAGCTCGCGCAGCAGGTCGACGAGGTCCTCGGCGTACCCCTCGAGCGTGGCGTAGCGCCGGGGGTCCCACGCCGACCGGTCGGAGCCACCGGCGCCCACCAGGTCCAGGGTCACGACGTGGAAGTCGTCGGCGAGCCGGGGCACCGCGTGGTGCCACATCGACTGGTCGCACCCGAAGCCGTGCACCAGCACCAGCGGGGTCGCGCCTGTGGACCCGTGGTGCCTGACGTGCAGGCGTTCGGACATGCTCACCTGCGTCACCGTAGGGGCACGTGGGACCGGACGCGATACCCGCACCCCTGTGGGGGGCCACCCCGGGGTCCGTGGACGACCTCCGAGCCGGCGTTTGACCCCCTGTTTTCCCGCATTTGGGGCATGTCCTGCACGGCCGCCGCTGCCACGCTCCATCCAGCCTCTGTCGAGGACCCACCGGATGGATCGGACCGCCGCCGTGCACGAGCCCACCACCACCCCCAGGCGACCGATCATCGCGGCCCTGCTCCTGGCCCTGGTGGCCGCCGTCCTGCCCGCGCTGCTGGGTGTCGGCCCGGCCGCGGGCGCCGACCCCGCCCTGACCCACGTCGGCGCCGCCAGCAGTGCCGGCAACCGCACCGCGCACGTCGTCCGGATCCCGGCCGACGTGCTGGCCGGCGACCAGCTGCTGCTGACCCTCACCACCAACGACTCGACCGTGGCCGTCTCGGACCCGGCGGGATGGACGCTGCTGGAGTCGCGCGACGGCAACGGCATCCGCGGCCGGACCTGGACCCGTGCGGCCACTGCCGCCGACGCCGGCGTCAACGTGACGGTGACGACCGCCGCGGCGACCAAGTCGGTCCTCGCGGTGGCGGCCTACCGCAGCTCGCTGGGCGCGGCGTCGGTCACCGCCTCCTCGAGCCGCGTCGTGAACACGGCGGGTACGACGCACGCGACCGCGCCGGTCGACGTGGCCGACCCCGGGTCGTGGGTCGTGGAGTCGTGGGCGGAGAAGTCCTCGTCCGCGACCGCGTGGACCCTGCCGACCGGCGCCGTGGAGCGCACCACCGCCGCGGCCGGCGGCTCGGGGAAGATCAGCGCCGTGCTCGCCGACACCGGCAGGGCCGCGACGGTGGGCACCCACGCCGCCCGCGAGGCCACCACCGACCCGGCGGCCAGCCGGACGGTGATGACCTCGGTCGTCCTCAGCCCCGGGGTGGCCGTCGCCCACCCGCCGGTCGCCGACTTCACCAGCAGCTGCGACCGCCTCGCCTGCTCCTTCAACGCCCTGGGGTCCAGCGACCCCGACGGCGACGACCTCACCTACGCCTGGACCTTCGGCGACGGCGGCACGGCGACCGGCCCCACGCCGTCGCACACCTACGCCGCCGACGGCACCCGGGCGGTCACGCTCACCGTGAGCGACGGCGCCGCCACCGACAGCCTCACCCAGCAGGTCACCGCGACCAGCGGGGTCGCCCAGGGCGAGATCTCGTTCGTGGGCGCGGCGAGCACCGCGGGAAACCGGGCCTCCCACACGGTGCGGGTGCCGGCGACGGTCAAGCCGCTGGACCGGCTGGTCCTCTTCGTGACCGCGAACTCCACCGACGTGGCGCTGCCGACCGACATCCCCGGGTGGACGTTGCTGACCAGCCGGGACGGCAACGGCATCCGGGGCCGGGTCTGGACCCGCAGCGCCACGCCGGCCGACGTGGGCGCCGACGTCGGGGTCACCACCTCGGCGTGGATCAAGTCCTCGGCGGTCGTCGCGGCGTACCGCAGCACCGGGCCGGCGCTGGTCTCGGCGTACGCGCTCGGGGGCAGCAACAGCTCCTCGAGCAACCACACCACCCCGAGCCTGCCGGTCGAGCACGCGCGGTCGTGGCTGGTGAGCGCATGGAGCGAGAAGTCGTCGACGACCGGCACGACCTGGTCGCTGCCGGGCGGCACCACCGAGCGCACCACCGCGGCCGCCACCGGCTCCGGCAAGGTCAGCACCGTGCTGGGCGACTCCGCCGGGGAGGTGCCCGTGGGCACGGCTGCAGGGCGGACGGCGACCACCAGCAACGCCGCCTCCCGCTCGATGCTGCTCTCGGTGGTGATCGACCCCGGCACCGACGCCACGGAGACCAACGAGGCCCCGACGGCGGCGTTCACGGCCGGGTGCTCGGGCCGCACCTGCGAGTTCGACGCGCGCGGCTCCTTCGACCCCGACGAGGACCAGCTGACCTACACGTGGGCCTTCGGCGACGGCTCCACCGGCGACGGCGTCGACCCCTCGCACACCTACGCCAGCGACGGCCCGCGGACGGTGACGCTCACCGTCAGTGACGGCGAGCTCGAGGACACCGCGACCCGCTCGGTCGCCACCTCCCCCATCTCACCGGCACCCGGCCACACCCGGCTGCCTCCCGACACCCCCAACACCTCCATGCCCTACATCGGTGACGGCGAGATCTGGGACATCGAGATCGTCGGCAACCGCGCGTACGTCGCGGGCACGTTCACCACGATCGCCAACCGCGCGGGCACCAACCGCACGACGTACCAGCAGGCGGGGCTCGCCGCCTTCAACGCCACCACCGGGGTGGTCGACCCGGCCTTCCGCCCGGTGTTCACCAACGGCGGGGTGGAGGCGGTGGAGGCCTCGCCCGACGGCACCAAGCTCTTCATCGGCGGCAGCTTCGGCACCGTCAACGGCCTGACCCACAAGGCGATCGCGCGGATCGACCCCGCCACCGGGGCCCCGATCGAGTCGTTCACCGCCAACGGCAACGGCAAGGTCCAGGAGCTCGCGGTCACCAACACCACGGTGTACGCCGGCGGCCGGTTCAGCCTCATCAACAACGTGCCCCGCGGTGCCCTGGTGGCCCTCGACGCGAGCACAGGCGAGGTGCGCAGCGACTTCGTCAACAACCTCTCCGGCGGCATCGGCACCAACGGCGACCTGACCGTGCAGCGGCTCAAGCTGACCCGCGACGAGGGACGCCTGCTGGTGGTGCACACCGGCCGCCAGGTCAACGGCCAGGACCGCTACGGCATCGCGATCATCAACACCCGCACCCAGCAGCTGACCCCGTGGCGCAGCAGGCTGTGGGAGGAGAACCTGCAGTACGTCGGCGGGATCCAGCGGATCTACGGCGGCGACATCTCCCCCGACGGCAGCTGGTTCGCCGTGACCAGCGGCTCGGGGGGTGACCGGCCCCCGATCAACGACACGGTCATCGCCTTCCCGATCAGCGGCGGCGACGACGTGCAGCCGCTGTGGATCTCGCGTGCCTTCGACAGCATCTACGCGGTGGCGATCTCCGAGCAGGCGGTCTTCATCGGCGGGCACTTCGCCTGGAACGAGTCGCCGACCTCGCCGCAGCCGTGGCCGGGCCTGACCGACCAGGGCTACGGCACCGGGCAGGGCCTGTCGGGCTACGGGCTCGGGGACGCGGTGGTCAAGCGCCAGCACCTGGGGGCGCTGGACCCGGAGGACGGCACCGCGCTGGAGTGGAACCCCACGTCGAACTCCTTCGAGGGCAACAAGCACATCGAGCTGACCCCGCGCGGGTTGTGGACCGGAGGTGACGCCACCACCCAGGGCGAGTACAACGTGGGCCGGCTGGCGTTCTTCGACTTCAACGCGATCCCCAACGGCAACGGCGTGGAGACGGTGATCGTCGACCCGATCGAGGGTCGGATCAAGCCGGTCGCCGAGGAGTTCACCGTCTCCGGCACGGCGACGGCCGCTGCCGGCGTACGCAGCGTGCAGGTGGAGATCATGGACCGCCAGTCGCGCCGCTACCTCAACGACGACCTCACCACCTGGGGAAGCACCACCGTCAACACCTTCGACGCGGTCCTCGCGCAGCCGGGTGCCGCCTCGACCACCTGGTCCCTGCCGCTGACGTTCCCCAACAACCGGGAGCTCACGATCAAGGCCCGCGCGGTCTCCGGCACCGGCAGCCAGGACCCGTCGAAGGCGACGAAGAAGTTCGAGACGTTCGGGACCAGCGACCAGCCGCCCAACACCAACGTCACCGGGCCGACCGGCAGCCTCATCAACACCCGGACCTTCACCATCACCGGGACCGCCACCGACGACGTGGGGGTCAACTCGCTCTCGCTGGCCCTCAAGGACTCCCAGAACCGCTACCTGCAGGCCAACGGGACGGCCTCGTCGACGTACAACTCCTTCCGGGTCACCCCCGACGTGGTCGGCGGGCTGTCGACGACGTGGTCCTACGAGGTGACGGTGCCCTACGAGGACTCCTGGATGGTGCAGGTGCGCGCCACCGACACCGCCGGCCAGGGTGACCTCGACACCGCGGACCGGACCTGGCGGGTGGCCACCAACGCGGTGGCGCCGTCGGTGACGATCACCGCGCCGGTCGCGATGACCCCGCCGACGGCCGTGGGCACCGTCCAGGTGACCCCGGGGCGGCCGGTGACGTTCTCCGGGACGGCCACCGACGACGAGAACCTGGCCTTCGTCGAGATCACGCTGCGCAACACCACCACCCGGGAGAACCTCGCGGCGGACGGCACGTGGGGCGTCGACTCGATCGCCGGGTGGCACCGGATCTCCCCGGTGAACATCTCGGGGGCCTCCTACTCGTGGTCGTGGACGACACCGTTCGACCTCAAGCCGGGCTCCTACACCTTCTCGGTGGCGGCGGAGGACGACCTGGGGCTGAGCACGTCCAGCGCGAACCAGGGGCGGCTGAGCCTGGCCGCGCAGATCCCGGGGGACGCTCCCCCGGACGGCCGGCTGGACGTGACGGGCACGATCACCGGCGGCCAGTCGCTGCAGCTGGCGCTGACCGGAACGGCCACCGACGACCTCGGGGTCGCGGAGCTGCGGGTGGCCCTGCGCGACCAGGACACCAACCGCTACCTGCAGCCCAACGGGTCGATGGCCGCAGCGTTCGCGACCCTGTCGGCCGCGCTCGCCAGCCCGGGAGCCACCAGCACGACCTGGTCGCTGCCGGTGACGCTGCCGACCCAGGGCGACTGGGCGGTGACGGCGTACGCCTTCGACACCGCCGGTCAGCAGGACACCTCGACCACGGGCGCGACGGCGCGCTACCGGATCTACCCGGGCGACCAGCCGCCGACGCTGACCGACAACCTGTTCGCTCCCGTGGAGGGGGCGACGTTCCCCGACGGCAAGATCTTCATCAGCGGCCGCGCGGAGGACGACCAGGCGATGCAGCGGGTGGAGGTGGCGGTGGTCAACGCCGCCGGGCAGTACATGAGCTCCACGGGCGGCTTCACCAGCACCACACCGAGCTGGCGCGCGGCGTTCCTCAACAGCCCGGGAACGCCGGGGTCGAACTTCTCCTACACCACGCCGGTCATCCCCGCGGGCACCTACCGCGTGCTCGCGCGGGCCGTCGACCAGCACGACCAGGTGACGCCCACGCCGACCGAGCGCACCGTGACCGTCACGGTCCCCGACGGCAACCAGCCGCCGGTGCCGAGCTTCACGGTGACGTGCAACCAGAACGTCTGCACGTACGACGCCCGCGGCTCCACCGACGAGAACCCGACGGCCCTGACCTACGCGTGGAACTTCGGCAACGGCTCCGGCTCGGGAGCGGTGGTGACCCGCACCTACACGGCGGCCAACACCTACACCGTCACCCTGACCGCACGAGACGAGTGGGGTCTGACCGCGACGTCCACGCAGACGGTGACGATCACCGAGCCGACGGGCAACCGTGCACCGAACGCGGTGCTCAACCCGCCGGCCTGCACCGACCTCTCGTGCAACTTCTCCGCCGTCGGGTCCAGCGACCCCGACACCGGGGACTCGATCAGCTACCGCTGGACGTGGGGCGACGGCCTGCCCGACACGACCACCTCCGCGACCACGCACGCCTTCCCCGCCGCCGGGACCTACACGGTGACGCTGACCGTCACCGACGGCTGGGGCAAGGCCACCGCGGTGACCCGCGACGTCACGGTCACCGCCCCACCCTCCCCCCAGGCAGTGGGTGCCTGACGCCGGGATCTCCCGACCCGGCCGGGGTGAGCCGTGGCGTCCATCCGTGTCGATGGGCGCCACGGCGTTCCCGGTGTGCCGCCGTGGCGAGTGAGGAGGCCGGCTGCGAGGACGCGTCGCTGTCGGTGCAATGCGACGCTGCGGCACGTCGGGCCGGATCGCCCACCGGACGTGGTGAGATCAGTCGCGTGAGCCACCTGTCCCCCGTGCCCAACGATCCCGAGTCGCTGCGCGCCTGGTTGGCCGACCGATCTCCGGAGGAACGAGCCGAGCTGGCCAGGAGCCTGCTCGACACGGCCGCCCCACAGGGCCCCTTCGAGCCGTTCCACAACCGCGAGATCGACGTGCCCCCGCCGCTGGACGAACCGCTCCTCCTTGCTCTCAAGGTCACCCTGCGGAGGACGAAGCCGGCGGTGTGGCGGCGCGTCGAGATCCCGTCAGACCTGACGCTCGACCGATTGCACGCCGTGCTGCAGCGAGCCATGGGCTGGACCGACAGCCACCTGCACCGCTTCGCCCTCGAGGACGCTCCTCGGGCGTCGTACTTCGTCACCGACTTCGATCTCGAGGAGGGCGACGAGGGCACGCCGGAGACCGGCGTACGACTGGACCAGGTCCTCAGGCGGCCCGGCGACCGGTTGCTCTACACCTATGACTTCGGCGACGGGTGGGACCACCTGCTCGTCGTGGAGTCGGCGACGCCGCTGCCCGACCCGCGGCCCGCACCGAGGTGCACCGATGGTCGGCTCGCGTGCCCGCCGGAGGACTGCGGAGGGGCGCATGCCTACGAGGAGCTGGCGGCCTGGCTCCGGGCGCGAGCCCCAGAGGTCCCGCCGCCACCCCCGTTCGAGTCCACCGAGGATGCCTACGCCTGGGTGCGCGACTGGGACCCGGACGACTTCGATGTCGAAGAGGCGGACCGAGCGGTCCGCGCTGAGCACGCCGTGGCCACCCGGCTGGACGCGCTGCATCCGGAGGTCCGCGGGCTGTTCGACCGGGTCCAGCCGTGCGGAGAGGTGGCCGACTGGATCGCCGCGCTGCCCACGGAACCGCCGAATGTCGAGGACCTCGAACGCGGCACTTGGTTCTGGCAGGTGATGCTCGAGACCCTCGGCAACGCCGCCCCACTGACGTCGGCGGGGTGGTTGAAGCCGTCAGTGGTCACGGCCCTCAACGACGCGCTGGGACGGCCGGATCGGTACTCCCAAGGCAACCGTGAGCAGAACTGTCGCCCGGTCGCCCGGCTGCGCGACGCGGCCCAGGCGCTCGGCATCTACCGCAAGCGCCGGGACATGCTCGAGCTGACTACTCGGGGTCTCACGATGACTGATGCCCCGTCCACTTGGCGCGTCGTGTCCGAGCGAATGCCGATCGGGAAGGGCGCGGCGCGTGAGGCCTCGTGGCTGGCGCTGCTCGGCCTGGCTGCCGGCGCACATCGAGATGAGATCGAACGGGTCGTGGCCGATCAGCTCGACATCCGCGGCTGGCGTCTGGGCGACGGCTCCTCGGTCGAGCCCCGGGATGCCACGCAACTGATGCGTGACACCGTCACGGCGCTCTTCGGTCCTGCCGACACCTACTTCTCTGCCGCGCGCCCGACCTGGGTACGGGCGCTCGCCGCCGACCTGGTGGCAGGGCACCCGATTCCCAGCAGATAACGAGGAGTTCGTGTGGTCGGAGCTCACGCACGTGCAGCGTGCCCGACAGATCGCGATCGCCGAGACGACCTACGCCGGCGCGATCGAACCCTACGAGGTCGTCGAGCCCGTCGAGGTCCTGCTGAAGCAGACGCGCGAGGTCTGAGCGGCGCTCAGTCCGCCCGTGCCCGCACGGTCTCCACGAGCCGCTGCCGGGTCCGCCATCCCTCGGGGATCGCTCGAGTCATCCAGACGTGGAACATCGAGGTGACCTCGTGGACGCACATCTCGACGTCCGCGTTGCCGCCGCGCTGCGCGAGCTCGTCGACGGCCGGCCGGAGGATGTCGCGATCACCGATGAACAGGTCGATCGGCGGCAGGCCGTCGAGGTCGAGGTGGACGGGGCTGATCAGCGGATCCTCGACGGACCGCTCCCCCGACCATGCGCGACCTGCCGCCCGCAGGCCGGTCTCGGCGAGCATCGGGTCGGTCACCTCCAAGGACTGCACCTCGTCCTCACGCACTTGCAAGGTGGCGTCGAGCCAGGGCGACAGTGCGACCACACCGGCGACCGGGATGCCGCGGTCGCGCGCGAGCCGCGCAAGCACGAGCACCAGAGCGCCGCCGGCGGAGTCACCCATCAGCACCGTCGGCAGGTCCCGTCCGTCGTCCACCAGCTCCAGCAGCCTGGGCAGCACGTCGTCGGCCGTCGCGTCGGGGGCTAGCGGGTACACCGGCACCACGACCTCGGCCGGCACCCGACCAAGTGCCCGCACGAGCCGCCAGTAGTCCGGGGTGAGCGGGTGGACGTACCCCCCGCCGTGGACGTACACGACCCGCGCCTCCGGCCGCCGCCCTCGCGGCCGCACCCGCCACACCAGCATCTGGTCGCGCCGCTCCGCGCTGACCCGGGAGTGGAGCCGCGTCCACCGGTCCGGGGGCGCATCACCGTCGCGCTGGAGCTCCTGAGCCTGGCAGATCGTGTGGTCGGCGCCCTCGAAGGCCTCCTTGTCGCGCCGCGCCCACATCCCCTTCATGTAGGCCACGGTCCACGGATGCCGCTTCCTGTCGTCGACGTCCCAGCTGAGCACGTCCCTCCTCCTCGGGTACGCGAGTTCAGAGTCGTCTCGACCGTACGACGGGTCGCCTACCCGGCCGGGTGGGTGCTGCTACAACGCCTGCATCCAGGACCACTCTTTCCTGCAGGGCGATTGACCCGCCAACCGTTCTTTACTTTGCTGCCTGCATGGAGACTGCAGCCATCACGTCCTGGACCCTCGCGCAGGAGATCCCCGTCCCTTCCGATGTCACCCCCTTGCTGGTCACGGGCGAGCAAGCCGTCGCGGCCTTCAAGACGTTCCGCGACAGCGCCGTCTTCACCACGCAACGTCTGATCGTCCGCGACGCCCAGGGCATCACGGGAAAGAAGGTCGAGATCTACTCGCTGCCCTACAGCACCATCAACATGTGGTCGTCGGAGAACGCAGGGACGTTCGACTTCAACTCCGAGATCGAACTTTGGACTCGCGCCGGTCACATCAAGATCAAGCTCGCGAAGGGCGCCGACGTGCGCCGCATCGACAGTCTGATCGCCTGGGCAGTGCTCAAGTCTCAGTAGTGCCGTCCGCCGTCGACGCCACCGACGGGCGACCCGTCACGGCGTCGTCGACGACTCCTGGTTGCGTCGCTTCTGACCCTTCGCTGGCTTGTCTACCGGCGCGGGTTCCACATCGGGGGTCACGATCTCGGTGATCACGCCACTGATCATCTGCATCGCCCCTGTGTAGACAGTCGGCGCGAAGAGCAAGCAGCCGACAATGGCGAGCCCGATCAGTCCCTTGGCCTTGTCGCCGGACGACAGCGCCTTCTTCCTGGAACGAGACGGCGGTCGCCTCGGCGTCGCCGGTGCCGGGGCGGATGCGGAGCGCCGAGAGGGCGCAGTCCCACGGGGCGAAGGACGCGTCGTCGACATGGAGGTTGCAGACCGCAATGAGAGGTCGAGTCCCAGGCAGATCTTTCGTCGCGTCTCCTCGTCCAGCACCGGGGGTCGTGACAGCAACATCTCGGCGATGTTCGAGGTCGAGCAGACCATGACATCTCGAGCCCACCCAACGACTGTCTCGTCGCGGACGAAGCAGAGCACCGGGACAGCGAGTCGTCCAGGTAGGTCGGGCGTCACCAGGGAGACGGCGATCGCCGCCTCGGCAGCGCCCACGACTGTTGTCTCACGCTGATACCCGTTCTGACGCAGCACCGACTCCTTGACTTCGATGCGACCACTCCAGTTCTTGGAGTCGATGACAAAGATGCCGCCGGGCCCCACCGCGACGTGGTCAACATTGGCGAGCTTGCGCCCGGGCCAACGGACGTCGTGAAAGACCGTCCATTCAGCGCTTGGAAGCTTCGCCAGTGCCCGAGCAGTCGCCTCCTCGCCATCCGCCCCTCGCTCGTATTGCTCGGCAGACTTCACCAGACGCTCGGCCTTCTCGCGTTGGCGCCTGGCCAGGGCGCGGGCGGATTCTCCAGCCACGTGTCGGCCTTTCTCGTGCATGCTCCAGGCATCGGCTGCCGCGAACTCCGCCTTTACCTTTACTTGCGTCTCTTCTTTTCGCGGCAAATTGCCGGAGATTGACGCCACTGTCGGACAAGCTGTGCGCGATGACCGAGCCACTCCCTCACGGGCTCTACGAGTCCGTCCTCGACGCAACGCTTGAGCGACGGCTCGCGACAATGCTCGATCTCGAGACCGACATCGCCTCGGTCGATTCGGCGGAGCACTCTCACGTACTCACGCGGCATCTCGCTTCAGCGGTGCGGCAGCGGCTGGTGTCGGAGAAGGACCCCGCGAGGAAGCTCGAGCTCGCCAACACGATCTTGCAGTTCGTCCGTGACGCGAGCCCTCGGGTCGAGCCGCCGCTGCGACAGCTGCAGGCCGTGCGTCGCCCCGCGGGTCCGGGCGAGATCGTGCGATACGGCAACCGCCCGAAGACGCCACTCAACGACGCGTCTCTCCTCACCAACGCCCACGGAGAGCCATCGCTCGCCTCGGAACTGAAAGCCGAGATCGACTCGGCCGACACTGTCGACCTACTGTGCGCGTTCGTCATGTGGCGCGGTCTCCGCCTGCTTGAAGAGCCACTGCGTCAGGCGGCCGCGGTTGGCGTGCCCATCCGGGTCATCACCACTACCTACATCGGCGGCACCGAGCGCGAGGCGCTAGACCGTCTCGTGCGCGACTTCGGCGCCGACGTCCGGGTGCAGTACAACGCCGCCCGCACCAGGCTCCACGCCAAAGCCTGGCTGTTTAGACGAAACACCGGATTCGACACGGCGTACGTCGGGTCGTCCAACCTCTCGACCAGCGCCCTGCTCGACGGTGTCGAGTGGAACGTCCGTCTCTCTCGCAGTGCGACGCCCGACCTGCTGTCGAAGTTTGAGGCCACGTTCGACTCCTACTGGAACAGCACCGAGTTCGAGCGCTACGACCCCGATCTGGACCGGGACCGTCTCGACGACGCGCTCGCCGACGCGCGGGGCGCTCGCACCGGCCACCGCGTCACGCTCGACATCTCCGGACTCGAGGTCACGCCGTTTCCCTACCAGCAGGAGATCCTCGACGCCGTCGAAGCCGAGCGCATCGTCCACGACCGGCACCGCAACCTCATCGTGGCGGCCACCGGGACCGGAAAGACCGTGATGGCGGCACTCGACTACCGGCGGCTATGCCAGGACGGCAAACGCCCCAGACTGCTGTTCGTCGCCCACCGTCGCGAGATCCTCGAGCAGTCACAGCGGACGTACCGAGAGGTCCTCGGGGACGGAGCGTTCGGTGAGTTGTACGTCGCCGGCGCCCGGCCCGAACGCTGACAGCACGTCTTCGCCAGCGTGCAGTCGCTGACGTCGTACGGCATCGAGACGATCCCGCGCGATGCGTTCGACATCGTGGTGATCGATGAGTTCCACCATGCCGAAGCCAAGACCTATCAGCGCATCCTCCACCACCTGCAGCCCTCGGAACTGCTCGGGCTCACGGCGACCCCGGAGCGCACCGACGGCACCGACGTGCGTCGCTTCTTCGACGGCCGCACCGCAGCCGAGCTTCGCCTCTGGGATGCGCTCGGCGCCGACCTTCTCTGTCCCTTCCACTACTTCGTCGCCGCCGACGGCACCGACCTTCGGCAGTTGTCCTGGAACCGGGGACGCTACGACGAAGCAGAGCTCGAGAACCTCTTCACCGGCAACGACGCCCGCTCCCGCATCGTGCTCAACGAGCTGCGGGACAAGGTCACCGATCTTGGCGCCATGCGGGCTCTGGGCTTCTGCGTCAGCGTGGCGCACGCGGAGTACATGGCGAGGGTCTTCAACGACGCCGGTATCCCGGCGCGTGCGGTGAGCGGCGACACCCGCAGGGACGCGCGCAACGACGCATTGCGGGCGCTGCGGGCGCGCGAGGTCAACATCCTCTTCGCCGCCGACTTGTTCAACGAGGGGCTCGACATCCCCAGCGTCGACACCGTGCTCTTTCTGCGCCCCACGGAGAGTTCGACGGTCTTCCTGCAGCAACTGGGGCGCGGCCTCCGACGCACGCATGAGAAGGCGGTGCTGACGGTGCTCGATTTCGTCGGCTTCCACCGCAAGGAATTCCGCTTCGACAGCAAGCTCCGGGCTCTCACGGGGGCTCGCCGCACGGACTTGGTGAAGGCCGTGAAGGACGGCTTCCCGTTTCTGCCACCGGGGTGCTCGATTCAGATGGATCAGCAGGCGCAGTCGATCGTCCTGGAGAACGTCAAGTCTCAGATCGCCAACCGCTGGGCTCAGATCGTGAGTGAGCTGCGGATCCATGGCGACGCCGAGCTCGCAGAGTTCCTCGAGGGATCGGGCGTCGCACTCAGCGAAGTACTGCGGCGTGGCAGCCACTCCTGGACGCGGCTGCGTCGCGATGCCGGCCTCCCCTCGGAGCCTGGGTCAGAGCGCGAGGAGGCGTTGCTCAAGCGAGTGCGCGCGTTCGCCCATGTAGACGACCCGGACCGCGCCGCCCAGTACCGTCGCATCCTCCGTGATGACGCACCGGAGTACGACGACCTGTCGGCGAGCGAACAGGCCTACGCGCGGATGCTCTTCTACTCGCTGTGGAACGACGGTGGCGGCCACGAGGACTACGCCGCGGGCCTACGGGCGCTGCGCGCTGAGGTCGCAGCCCGGCGGGAGATCTCGGCCGTCGTGGACATCTCCTTCAGCGCGGCCCGGCACGTCTCAGTGACGCTCGGTGGATCACTGGCCTGGTCGCCGCTGCGCGTGCACGCGCAGTATCAGCGCGAGGAGATCCTTGCTGCACTGAACTTCCCCCGGAACCCCAACAGCTTCCGCGAGGGAGTCTGGTACTCCCACGAGCTCAACGTCGACGCCTTCTTCATCACCTTGAAGAAGTCCGAGTCCGACTACTCCCCGACCACGATGTACCGCGACTACCCGATCAGCCCCACGTTGTTCCACTGGGAGTCGCAATCCACCACGTCGGTCGCGTCCGCAACCGGTCAGCGCTACCTGTCCGGCAGCAGCACCGTGCTGCTGTTCGTGCGACACGAGCAGAAGGACGAGTTCGGCACCTCGCCGTACATGTTCCTCGGGCCGGCGTCCTACGTGAGCCACACCGGCGATCGCCCCATCGCGATCACCTGGCGGCTCGAGCGTCCGATGCCGACTGACCTCTTCACCGTGGCCACCGCGGCCGCTCAGTAGTCACCTGCCGCTTCAGGTCTGCTCGACCGGAGGGTCGGTGACACGCATGATGTGTCGTCAGCCCTCCAGACACGACGATCGACCCCCGGAGCGCGCGGGCAGCGGCACGCAGATCGGCCCCGACACCACGCGGGTGTCGGGGCCGATCTCGGCGTTGAGCGTCAGCTGCAGCCGGAGGTGCTGCCGCAGCCCTCGCAGACGTAGCAGGAGCCGGCCGGGCGCATCTTGGTGCCGCAGGTGAAGCAGAGCGGGGAGTCGATCGCGGAGCCGGTGATCTTCTCCATGAGCTCGGCGGAGGTGTGGGCCTGCTTGGTGGTCTCGACGCCCGCCTCCTCGCTGGCGCTCGTCGGCTGCTCGACCACCTGACGCTCCTCGATGGTGATGTCCACCGGGGCACCCTTGTCGGTCGGGGCCGACTCCATCAGCTCGGCCGCGGAGCCGGTCTCCTCGGTGGGCTCGTACGAGCCGGTCTCGAGGTAGCGCTGGCGCTCCTCGGCCGAGTAGATGCCCAGGGCCTGGCGCGACTCGAAGGGCAGGTAGTCCAGCGCGAGGCGACGGAACACGTAGTCCATCAGCGACTGGGCCATCCGCACGTCGGCGTCGTCGGTGAGACCGGCCGGCTCGAAGCGCAGGTTGGTGAACTTCGAGACGTAGGTCTCCAGCGGGACGCCGTACTGCAGGCCGATGCTGACCGCGATCGAGAAGGCGTCCATCACGCCGGCCAGGGTCGAACCCTGCTTGCCGAGCTTGAGGAAGATCTCGCCCAGCTCGCCGTCGTCGTGGGCACCGGAGGTCATGTAGCCCTCGGCGCCACCGACGGTGAAGGAGGTGGTGCGCGAGACGCGCGACTTCGGCAGCCGCTTGCGGGTCGGGGCGTAGACGACCTTCTCCACGACCTTCTCCACGACCTCGGCGGCAGCCGCGGCGTCGGCGGCGTCGGCCGCGTCCTTCTTGGCCTTGCCACCACCGTCGGAGAGCGGCTGGCCGACCTTGCAGTTGTCGCGGTAGATCGCCGTGGCCTTCAGGCCGAGCTTCCAGGACTGGAAGTAGACGTCCTCGATCTCCTCGATCGTCGCGCTCTCGGGGAGGTTGACGGTCTTGGAGATGGCGCCGGACAGGAACGGCTGGCAGGCCGCCATCATCCGCACGTGGCCCATCGGCTTGAGCGAGCGGGCACCCATGGCGGTGTCGAAGATCTCGTAGTGCTCGGTCTTCAGGCCCGGGGCGTCGATGACGTGGCCGTGCTCGGCGATGTAGTCGACGATCGCCTCGATCTGCTCGGGCTGGTAGCCGATCTTCTTCAGCGCCCGCGGGATCGTCTGGTTGACGATCTGCATCGAGCCGCCGCCGACGAGCTTCTTGAACTTCACCAGGGAGAAGTCGGGCTCGATGCCGGTGGTGTCGCAGTCCATCATGAAGCCGATGGTGCCGGTCGGTGCGAGCACCGAGGCCTGCGCGTTGCGGAAGCCGTTCTTCTCGCCCAGGGCGACGACCTCGGCCCACGCGGCGCTGGCCAGCTTGTGGGTCGCGGAGTCGTTGACGTGCAGGGTGCGCACCGAGTCGTTGGCGGCCTGGTGCTTGCGCATGACCCGCTTGTGGGCCTCGGCGTTGCGGGCGTAGCCGTTGTAGGGGCCCACCACGCCGGCCAGCTCGGCCGAGCGCTTGTAGGAGACACCGGTCATCAGCGAGGTGATGGTGGCGGCCATCGCGCGGCCACCGTCGGAGTCGTAGCCCAGGCCCATCGCCATCAGCAGCGCGCCGAGGTTGGCGTAGCCGATGCCGAGCTGGCGGTAGTCGACGGTGGTCTGGCCGATCGACTCGGTCGGGAAGTCGGCGAAGCAGATGGAGATGTCCATCGCGGTGATGATGAACTCCACGGCCTTCGCGAACAGCTCGGCGTCGAAGGTGTCGTCGTCACGCAGGAACTTCAGCAGGTTCAGCGAGGCGAGGTTGCACGAGGAGTTGTCCAGCGACATGTACTCCGAGCAGGGGTTGGACGCGGTGATCCGCCCGGTCTCGGGGTTGGTGTGCCAGTCGTTGATCGTGTCGTCGTACTGCAGACCCGGGTCGGCGCACTCCCACGCGGCGGTGGCGATCTTGCGGAACAGGTCGCGGGCGTCGACGCTCTCGATGACCTCGCCGGTCTTGCGGGCGCGCAGGCCGAAGTCGGTGCCCTCCTCGACCGCACGCATGAACTCGTCGCTGACGCGCACGGAGTTGTTGGCGTTCTGGTACTGGACCGACGTGATGTCGTTGCCGCCGAGGTCCATGTCGAACCCGGCGTCGCGCAGGACGCGGATCTTGTCCTCCTCGCGCGCCTTGGTCTGCACGAACTCCTCGATGTCGGGGTGGTCGACGTCGAGGACGACCATCTTGGCCGCACGGCGGGTGGCGCCACCGGACTTGATGGTGCCCGCGGAGGCGTCGGCGCCGCGCATGAAGGAGACCGGGCCCGAGGCGGTGCCACCGGAGGAGAGCAGCTCCTTGGAGGAGCGGATGCGGGAGAGGTTCAGGCCGGCACCGGAGCCGCCCTTGAAGATGAAGCCCTCCTCCTTGTACCAGTTCAGGATCGAGTCCATCGAGTCGTCGACGGAGAGGATGAAGCAGGCCGAGACCTGCTGCGGGCTCGGGGTGCCCACGTTGAACCAGACCGGGGAGTTGAAGGAGAAGTACTGGTTGACCAGCAGCCAGGTCAGCTCGTGCTCGAAGACCTCGGCGTCGGTCTCGGTGGCGAAGTAGCCGTGGTCGATGCCGGCCTTGGTGTAGGTCTTCACCACGCGGTCGATGAGCTGCTTGAGGCTCCACTCCCGCGCCTCGCTGCCCACCGCCCCGCGGAAGTACTTGGTCGTGACGATGGTCGAGGCGTTGACCGACCAGGTCGAGGGGAACTCCACGCCCTTCTGCTCGAAGACGGTCTCGCCGGTCTTCCAGTTGGTCTGGACGACGTCGCGGCGCTCCCAGGTCAGCTCGTCGTAGGGGTGGGTGCCCTCGGTGCTGAAGACGCGCTCGATGGCGAGGCCCGCTCCGGCCTTCGCCTGCGATCCTGCGCCGCTCACCGTCTCGGTCATGGTGGTGCTCCTCTGTTCCCGGTGTGAGGGGTGGGGTGGGTGGTCGTCGGTGGCCAGTCTCGGGGTGGCCACCGACAGTGCTGCCTGTGCGTGCTGATGCGGTGGTGGGGAGAGGGGTTGGTGCGCCCGGCAGGCAGCTTCCCCACTACCTGCCGGGCGGTCTGTGTCAGCCCGTGGGCTGAGGGGTGAGGTCGTCGCTCTCGTGGTCTCGACGCTCGCTCGTCGCTGGCGCTCCTCGCTGCTCGACCGCCTCGGCACGCAGCATCGCGATCTCGGCCTCGAAGTCCGCCGCGGAGCTGAAGGCCCGGTAGACGGAGGCGAAGCGGAGGTAGGCGACCTCGTCGAGGCGGCGCAGCGGGCCCAGGATGGCCAGCCCCACCTCGTGGGCGGGGATCTCGGCGGCGCCGGCGGTGCGCAGCGCGTCCTCGACCTCCTGGCCCAGGCAGGCGAGCTGGTCCTCGGTGACCGGTCGGCCCTTGCAGGCCTTGCGGACGCCGGAGACGGCCTTCTCGCGGACGAACGGCTCGGTGGCGCCCGAGCGCTTGACCACGGTCAGCTGCATCAGCTCGACGGTGGTGAAGCGTCGCTCGCACGTGGAGCAGGTACGCCGGCGGCGGATCGATCCCCCGTCCTCGGCGACCCGCGAATCCAGCACCCGGGTGTCGGTGGCTCGGCAGTACGGGCAGTGCACAGCGAGGCTCCTTCACGGGTGAGGATGGTCGGACGGGTCGCGGGCGCGGCTACGACACCCCTGGCTCTGGGGTGTGCAGACGATGTGGAGATCGGGGCTCTCCCTGTGGAGAACCACGAGGGAGCTGTGAGTCATCCACCCTTGCTCTGTGAACTAGATGTGGATAACTACATCCGTGTAAGTACTAGATGTAGTGGGAACCGTACGCCTGGATCACTAGGCATGCAAGTGGACCGACCAGATTGACGTCATCTGGATCACACTCCCGACAAAACCGCAGGTCAGCGGCGTGCCGCGGGGCCGCAGCGGCCCCGCCACGGGCGTGTCGGGCCCTGAGCAACAGGTACTCATTCCGCCCACGGCGGCCGCGGACCACACTCCCCCCATGCGCTCCCTCCGCCGCCCGCACCGACTCCGTCCTCCGCACCGACTCCTCGCCGCCCCCCTCGTGGCCGCTCTCGCGCTCACGGCCAGTGGTTGCGGCGCCGACACGCTCGCCGAGCGCGCCACCGAGAAGGCCGCGGAGAAGGCCCTGGAGGACGCCGCGTCCGAGGGTGTGGACATCGACCTCGACTCCGAGGAGGGCGGGATCTCGATCGAGACCGACGACGGGTCCTTCACCTCCGGGCTCGGCTCCCTGCCCGACGGGTTCCCCGACGACGTGCCGGTGGTCGAGGGCGAGATCCTCAGCGGCGCGAGCAGCCAGCAGGACGGCACGACGGCCTACCTCGTGAGCGTCATGGTCGAGGCCACGGCCCAGGAGGCGATGGCCGAGGCGATCTCCGCACTCGAGGACGCCGGCTACAGCCGTACCGAGAACTCGATGTCCATGGATGGGCTGTACATCGAGATGCTGACCGGCCCCTGGGAGGTCACGGTGGGCTCCACCGACGACGGCGAGGGCGGCACGATGCTGCAGTACACCGTCATCGAGCCGCAGTGACCCGGCCGGCGCCTCGGGTGATGAGGAACCCGAACGCTGTGGCCAGGACGTACATCAGGATCGAGTAGACCGCCGCGGGGATCGCCACCTCGGTGCTGTCGAGCACCGAGAGGGCGATGGTCAGCGCCACGGTGGTGTTGTGGATGCCGACCTCCATCGAGCTGGCCACGGCCTGCGGCTGGTCCAGGCGGGCGAGCCGCGCGCCGGCGTACCCGAGGCCGAGGCTGAGCACGCACAGCAAGCCGGTCACGATGCCCACCTGCTGCAGGTAGCCCCCGAGGTTCTCCCGCTCGCCGAGCAGTGCGCCCACCGCGACGGCGACCAGGACGACGATCGAGAAGACCCGCACCGGCTTGTCCGCGCGGGCGGCGAACGCGCTGGACCAGCGGCGCACCAGCATGCCGATCGCCACCGGCACCAGGACGATCGCGATGACCTGCACGACCTTGGCCCACTGCAGCCCGAGGTCGCCGTCGGTGTCGAAGTAGCCGATCGCCAGGTTCGTGACCAGCGGGATCGTCACCGCCGCGAGCACCGAGTTGATGGCGGTGAGGGTGATGTTCAGCGCGACGTCGCCGTGGAAGAGGTGGCTGAACAGGTTGGCGGTCGTGCCGCCGGGCGAGGCGGCCAGGAGCATCACCCCGACCGCCAGGAGGGGGTCGAGGTCGAAGGCGACCACCAGGCCGAAGGCGATGACGGGCAACACGAGCACCTGCAGGCCGAGCGCGACGACCACGGCCCGCGGCGTACGGGCCACCCGGCGGAAGTCCGCGACCTGCAGGGACAGCCCCAGGCCGAACATGATGATCGCCAGCGCGACCGGGAGGCCCACGCTGATCAGCACCGAGTCGTTCATCGCACCCTCCGCACCTGTGACTGGCGCCACAGTGAAGCACGTGCTCGGGCGCGCAGGGGCGACCTTCGCCCGCGACGCGCGGCCGGGCGCGCCGGGACCGGCCGGTCAGGCGACGTCGTGCGGTGCCAGGTCGATGGAGAACCACACGGTCGTGCCGCCGGGGTCGTGCTCGGAGCCCCAGCGGTCGGTCATGGCCTCGACCAGCATCAGCCCGCGCCCGAAGACCACCAGCGGGTCCTCCCCGCCCACGGGCGCCACGACCTGTCCCCCGGCGCCGAAGTCGCGCACGACGACCGTGAGCACGCCCTCCTCCACCGAGACCCTCAGGTCGGCCACGGTGCGGGCGTGGTGGACCGCGTTGGTCACGATCTCCGACAGGCACAGCTGCGCGGTGTCGACCACGTCGTCGGCCACGCCCCAGGTGCGCAGCTCGGCGGCCAGGAACGCCCGCGCCTCCCGCGGCGCGGTCGGCTCGGGCAGCAGCCGCAGGGTGGCCGTGCGCCCCATGGTCTCCACGGCCGGGCTCGCGTCGAGCACCTCCTCCAGGGAGTCGTCGACCGGCCCCGCGCGGCGGGCGCTGACCTCGTGCAGCGCCGCGACCGTACGCCGCGCCAGCCCCTCCAGCAGATCGCGCTGCTCGGGCCCGAACTCCTGCGGTCGGTCGTAGAGCAGGAACAACCCACCCAGGCGCATGCTCGTGCCCAGCATCGGGACGACGGCGGCCGCGACGTGGCCGGCCTCGCCCTCCTTCTGGGCCAGCCACGGCCAGCGCTCCTCCAGCGTGCTGAGCGCCGCCAGGATCGGGCGACCGGTGCGGACCACGTCGTTGAGCGGCACGTCGTCGTAGGCGTCGATGTGGCACCAGTCCAGGTCGCTCGCCTGGTCGCCGCCGCGGCTGGCGGAGGTGAAGCGCAGCCGACGCCCCCCTCCCTCGGTCAGCGCCACCGCGACGCGTGGGACGTCCGGCAGCGTGAGCAGGTCCGCCACCACGGCCCGTACGACGTCGTCGACCAGGACCGCCCGCTCGACCTCGGCCTCGAGGTGGCTCATGGGCACCGCAGGTGGCCCCGCAGGTAGCCCCACAGGTGAGCGAGCGTCGGCGGCCGCGGGCCGCTGGGCACCGCGGCCCGCGACGTCCGGCTCGTCCCCGCGTCCCTGGGCCACGCCGCCAGGCTAACCACGCACCCCATCCCCCGTCAGGGTCCTCCTGCCCGCTCCCGGGGCCTTTCGGTCCGTGGTTCGCGACCGGAGGACCGCAGCTCGGCGGTTCGTCCCCGTGACGCGTGGGGCGATCGGGAACAATGGCGCGGTGGCCGGTAGCGGAGGGAAGCACGGATCGCACAGCGGCCCGCGCCCTCGAGCGCCCCACCGGACCCGTCGCCTGCTGGCCCTGACCGCCGGGGTGACCGGTCTGGTCGTCGCCTGGGGCTACCTGGTCTGGGCGGCCATCGACTTCGGCACGACCGCACGCGAGGGCCGGGCCACCGCTTGGTGGTTCCTCGCCCTCGCCTCCCTCGGCGCGGTCGCCTGCCTCTTCGCCGGGCTGATGGTCGGCCTGCGGCTGCTGCGCGAGCTCGGTGTCGTCTCCCCGGAACCCGCACCCGGCGCCGAGCCCCCTGCTCCGCGACCCAGGGGCGGCAAGCGCGCCGCGCGGTGAGCCTGTCGTCGCCGCAGGACGGCCGGTGCGCGAAGGTCTGACTGATATCGGTCGAACCTGCGGGTTCGCGGTCGAAGGTTCGACCGCGAAGCGCAAGGTCTGACCGACATCAGTCAGACCTTGCAGCCCGCCCAGCACCACCGAGGGGCGGGCCCGCCGTGGGCCCGCCCCTCGTCTTCCCCGTGGTTTCGCCGGCCGGGGTCGAATCGACCGGCGAAGTCTGTGCGCCCCTCCCGGGGCGGTGCTGCCGTCGCCGCGCTCAGCTGTCGGCGGGGACCCGCAGCCGCTGACCGGCGACGAGCATGCCGCTCTCGAGGTGGTTGAGCTGCTGGATGGTCGACATCATGTCGCGGACGTCGCCGCCCTCGGCCCGGGCCGAGGCGATGTCCCACAGGGTCACCCCGGTGCCGACCACGATCGTGTCGGTGGGCACCGGCTGCCCCTTCTCCGAGGTCGCGACCGAGCCACCGGCGAAGGCCACCGCGATCGCCACGGCCACCAGCAGGCCGACCACGAAGACCACCAGGCGGCCGCGCCGGGTCAGGCGCAGCCGACCGTCATCGCCAGCGGCCGAGCGGGCGGAGGTACGGGCCGGGAGGTGGACTGCGGGAAGGACCATGGTGCTCATCGGGATCTCCTGGGGAAGGCGGAGTGGGTCTGCGAACCGATGTCTACCGACGACCACCGACAGTCCCGGTCAGGGAGGACCGGGCGGGCCTGGGGCCGACGGCTCGACCACCAGTTCGATCGAACACGTGTACGAGAGTAGATCAGGTGTTCGAACGAGATCAAGGGTTTCTGCGAACAAATGTTCGACTGCCCCTGCGTGGGCCGCGAGCCCACCCACCCCGTCAGCCGCGGCGAAGCGCCCGGCGGCCCTGGGCGGCGAAGAGCGCGGTCCCCTTGGCGGCCACGCCGGGAGCCAGGGAGATGGTGCGCATCAGCGCCCCGCGCCACAGCGGCACCGTCCGGACGACGCGGCCGCTGCCGACCAGTCCCACGGCCGCCTCGGCGATCTCCTCCACCGACAGGATCCGGCCACCCGAGTGCACCAGAGCCGCCCCGAGGCCCTCGGGGTCCTGCTCGTCGAGCATGGCCGTCCGCACGCCGTCGGGGCAGATCGCGTGCACCCGCACCCGGCGCGGCGTCTCGGCGGCCACCGACATGGTGGCCGACACGGTCGCGGCCTTGGTCGCGGCGTACACGCTGTAGCCGGGGACCGGCCCCAGCCCCGCGAGGGAGGCGGTGTTCACGATGTCGCCCGAGCCGTCGCCGAAGGCCTCCAGCGCAGCGCGCATGCCCCACAGGACACCCAGGAGGTTCACCTCCACCAGGCGGCGCACCTGCTCCTCGGAGAGCTCCGAGAGTCGCCCGTCGTCGCCGACCCCGGCGTTGTTGAACCAGGCCGCCAGGCGGCCGTGCCCGGCCGCCACCTCGGCGACCGTGCGGTGCGCCTGCGGGTCGCGCACGTCGTGGGCCAGTCCGGCGACGGCGCCGATCTCGCGCGCGGTCGCCTGCACGGCCTCCCCGTCGACGTCGGTGACGACGACGGCGTACCCCTGGGTCACCAGCAGCTCGGCGATCCCGCGACCGATGCCGCGCGCCGCACCGGTGACGACGGCACTGCGAGGGGTGGGGGCGGCGGGGACCGGACGCGGCGTCATGGCCCGAGTGTGCTCGACACGCCGATTCGAACACATGTTTGATCGCGGGCCGGATGAGTCATAGCGTGTGGGCACCACGACGCAGGCCGTGCCACACCCGTGCCGCCGCGTCCGCGGGCGCACCCTGCGGGCCGGTGGTCGAACCAGGAGGACCCCCATGGCGACCAGCCACGACGACGCCGCCCCCGGCGTGAGCGCGCTCCCCGACGGCCCGCCCGACGCCAGCGGGCTCACCCCGCGCCAGACCAAGGTCCTGGAGACCATCCGCGACGCGGTCGCCCAGCGCGGCTACCCGCCCAGCATGCGCGAGATCGGCCAGGCGGTCGGCCTGACCAGCACCTCCTCGGTGGCCCACCAGCTGAAGGTGCTGGAGGAGAAGGGCTTCATCAAGCGCGACGGCAGCCGGCCGCGCGCCCTCGAGGTCTTCCTGCCCGAGTCGATGGCCGCGCGGCGTGCGATCTCCTCCGCCGACGAGAGCTCCTTCGACGAGACCGGGGTCGGCGACACCCTGCCCGCCGCCTCCTACGTGCCGATGCTCGGCCGGATCGCCGCCGGCGCGCCAATCCTCGCCGAGGAGCAGGTCGAGGACGTCTTCCCGCTGCCCAAGCAGCTCGTCGGCGACGGCCAGCTCTTCCTGCTCGAGGTGCGCGGCGAGTCGATGATCGACGCCGCCATCTGCGACGGCGACTACGTGGTGATCCGCCAGGCCAACACCGCCGAGAACGGGCAGATGGTCGCCGCGATGATCGACGGCGAGGCCACCGTGAAGACCTTCTCCCGCAAGAGCGGGCAGGTGTGGCTGCTGCCGCACAACGACGCCTTCGAGCCGATCGACGGCACCCACGCCACCATCCTCGGCATCGTCACCGCCGTGCTGCGCAAGGTCTGAGGGGTACGCCGGCGGCGCGGGGTCTCGACGCCCGCTCGTCGCTGGCGCTCCTCACTGCTCGACCACCGGTAGGCGCGGGGTCTCGACGCCCGCTCGTCGCTGGCGCTCCTCACTGCTCGACCACCGGGCGCGGGCGGTCGCCTGGTGAGCAGCGGGTGAACGGACGGTGCTCACACCGAGGAAACCGTCACGAAACAGGGGGCGGTGTCGTTGGATGAGTCGTGACCTCGACGACGCCGCCGACGACGCCCCCCACCTCGTCCTCCTCCCCCTCCTCGTTGCCCCGCCGCACCGTCCTCGCGACCGGCGCCGCGGGAGCCGCCGCGGCCGGGGTGCTCGGCAGCGGCGTACGCCCTGCGCAGGCCGACCCGACGGGGCAGCCCGGTCAGGCCGGTGCGGCCGAGCGCGCGAAGGCCAAGCACGAGGTCTTCCAGCACGGGGTCGCCTCGGGTGACCCGCTGCCGCGCCGGGTCGTCATCTGGACCCGCGTCACCCCCACCCCTGCGGCCACGGCCGGCTCGGGCAAGGGCGGGCCGGTGACCGTCACCTGGCAGGTGGCCAAGGACAAGCGGTTCCGCAAGGTCGTCAGCAAGGGCCGGTTCCTCACCAGCGCCGGGCGCGACCACACGGTCAAGCTCGACGCCAAGGGCCTCAAGCCGGACACCGAGTACTTCTACCGCTTCCGCGCGCTGGGCCAGAAGAGCCCCGTCGGCCGCCTGCGCACGGCGCCGCGCAAGCGCGCCGCCCTGGACAACCTGCGCTTCGGGGTCGTGTCCTGCGCCAACCTCGAGGCCGGCTTCTTCAGCTCCTACCGCGGCCTCGCGGCGCGCGACGACCTGCACGCCGTCCTCCACCTCGGCGACTACCTCTACGAGTACCCCACCGGCGGGTACGGCATGGGCCAGGGCAACGTCGTCGTCCGGCCGCACGACCCGCCGCACGAGATGGTCAGCCTCGAGGACTACCGCCGCCGGCACGCCAACTACAAGGCCGACCCCGACCTGCAGGCCCTGCACGCGCGCTACTCGTGGATCCTCACCTGGGACGACCACGAGGTCACCAACGACCAGTGGAAGTCCGGCGCGGAGAACCACGACGAGTCCGAGGGTGACTACAAGGTCCGCCGCGCCCGCGCGCACCGGGCCTACGACGAGTGGATGCCGGTGCGGATGGACGGCACCGCCGCCCTGGGCGACGGCACCCGCCTCTACCGCCGGCTGCGCTTCGGCCAGCTCGCAGAGGTCTCGATGCTCGACCTGCGCACCTACCGCGACGAGCAGGCGGCGCTGCCGGGCGTGGACCCGACCGTCAGCGACCCGTCGCGCTCCATCACCGGCAAGAAGCAGATGGCCTGGCTCAAGGAGTCCCTCACCCGCGGCGACCACGCGCCGCAGTGGAAGGTCATCGGCAACCCGGTGATGATCGCGCCGGTCACCTTCGGCGACCTCCCCAACGACCTGATCGACCCCATCAACGACGTGACCGGCATCCTCCCCGGCGACGGTGCGCCCTACAACGTCGACCAGTGGGACGGCTACACCGCCGACCGACGCGAGGTCCTCGGCCACATCCGCGACCACCAGGTCAAGGACGTCTTGTTCATCACCGGCGACATCCACTCCGGGTGGGCCTGCGAGCTGCCGCTGGACACCTCCACGCAGCCGCTGTACGGCGACTCCTACGGTGTGGAGTTCGTGTGCTCCTCGGTCACCTCGAACAACCTCAAGGACATCACCGGCGTCCCGCAGCTCACCCCGATCGTGGAGACCGCGATCCTCGCCAACAACCGGCACATCAAGTACCTCGACTTCGACAACCACGGGTACTCCGTCCTCGACATCACCCCCGCACGCGCCCAGATGGACTGGTACGTCATCGGCGCGCGGGACGACGCGGCCACCCCGATCGAGTGGTCGACGTCGTACGCCACGCAGGCCGGGACCGGCCGGATCACCCCCGTCGACGCCCCGCTGGAGGCCTGATGTGCCAGGACACCCCCCTCGCCGGCTCCCCTGAGCGCGCCGCCCGCCGGCTCGCCGAGATCCGGGCCAGCCGCCGCAGCGTCCTGACCGCGGCCGCCTCCGGCCTGGCCTTCTCCAGCGCCGTCGGTGCGGCCGCGCCCGCGGGCGCCGCCAGCGCGAGGACGAAGAAGCGCTGCTACGTGCTGGTCACCGACGGCTGCCGCCCCGACGAGATCACGCCGACCCTCACGCCCAACCTGCACGCGCTGCGCTCGGGCGGGATGTGGTGGCCGCGGGCGACCTCCATGCCGGTCATGGAGACGATCCCCAACCACGTGATGATGATGACCGGCGTACGCCCCGACCGGTCGGGCGTGCCGGCGAACTCCTTCTACGACCGCGAGCTCGGCGAGATCCGCGACATGGACCGGCCCAGCGACATCCGCGTCAAGACGATCATCGAGCGCCTCGGCAAGCGCGGCTTCACCACCGGCACGGTGCTGAGCAAGGAGTACCTCGTCGGCATCTTCGGCGAGCGGGCCACGCACCGCTGGGAGCCCGAGCTCTACATCCCCGTCTCCGGGCATGCCCCCGACCTGCTGACCTACAACGCGCTGACCTCGATGGTCGACGAGTTCGACCCGCACCTGGTCTTCGTCAACCTCGGCGACATCGACCGGGTCGGCCACACCGACCTCACCGGGACCAACCTGCGACTGCTGCGCCAGGCCGCACTGCTCGACACCGACCTCCTCGTCGGCCGGTTCATCGACAGCCTGAAGTCCAGCGGCGCCTGGGACCACTCGATGGTCATCGTGATCGCAGACCACTCGATGGACTGGTCGATCCCCACCAACGTGATCACGCTGCAGGGGGCCATGGACGAGGACCCGCTGCTCGGCGGCAACGTCGTGATCGCCGACAACGGCGGTGCCGACCTCGTCTACTGGACCGGCCCGAGCGGCAAGCTCGACAAGGCGGTGAAGCGGATCCAGCAGATCGCCGAGGCCACGCCCGGCGTCCTCAAGGCCTGGGACCGGCGTACGCCGTGGCTGCGGCTGGGCCCGGAGTCAGGCGACGTCGTGGTGTTCTGCCAGGCCGGTTGGCGCTTCTCCGACCCCGACCCGATCACCAGCAACCCGATCCCCGGCAACCACGGGCACCCCGCGACCCGGTCGATCCCGTTCTTCATCGGCGGCGGGCACCCCGTGGTCAAGACCGGCAAGGTCTTCTCCGCCCACGCCCGCACCGTCGACGTGGCGCCCACCGTGGCGAGGTTCTTCGGGATGCCCACCCCCAAGAAGCGGTACGACGGCAAGCCCCGGATCTGACGCGGCACCCCGGTCGGTGCGGGAGGTCGGCGCCCCGGTGAGCTGAAGCACGACGTTCTGCAGGTCAGACGGCCGATCCACCTGCAGAACGTCGTGATCGCGCGGGCCGGCTCAGCCGGCGGAGGCGGCCAGCCGCGTGAGGGCCTGGCGTACGACGGCAGGGTCGGTGGTCGTCCACATGGGCGGCAGGCTCGCCTTGAGGAAGGAGCCGTAGCGGGCCGTGGCCAGCCGCGGGTCGAGGACCGCCACGACGCCGCGGTCGCTGGTGGTGCGGATCAGGCGACCGGCGCCCTGGGCCATCAGCAGCGCGGCGTGGGTGGCCGCGACCTGCATGAAGCCGTTGCCGCCGGCCTTGTCGGCGGCCTTCTGCCGTGCGCTCATCAGCGGGTCGTCGGGGCGGGGGAAGGGGATGCGGTCGATGAGGACCAGCTGACAGGTGTCGCCGGGGACGTCGAGGCCCTGCCACAGCGAGAGCGTCCCGAACAGGACGGTGTGGTGGTCCTCGACGAACTGCTTGGCCAGCTCGGGCAGCTGCGCGTCGCCCTGGGCCAGGGTCGTCAGGTGCGGCAGCCGCTCGCGGACCGCCTCGGCCGCAGCCTCGGCGGCCCGGCGTGAGGAGAACAGCCCCAGCGTGCGGCCGTCGGCGGCGTCGACGAGCTCGGCGATCTCGTCGAGCTGGGCCTTCACCAGCCCGTCCCGACCCGGGGGCGGGAGGTGCCGGGCGACGTAGAGGATGCCCTGGCGGCCGTAGTCGAAGGGAGACCCGACGTCGACGCCGCGCCACGGGAGGACGCCCTCACCCTCGGGCACCGACCCGCCGTCGACGACCCGCTCCGACGGCTTGAGGCCGACCGAGGTCGCCACGGAGGCGAAGTCGCCCCCCAGCATCAGCGTCGCCGAGGTCATCACGACGGTCTTGTCGGTGAGCAGCTTGTCGCGCATCTGCCCCCACACCTGCAGCGGCGCCACGCACAGCCGCGGCGCGGAGCGCTCGGAGCCCTCCGAGAGCCACAGCACGTCGGACTCCAGGTCGGCGGCCATCCGCTCGGCGACGGCGAAGACGTCCTGCACCGAGCCCTTGGCCTGCTGGCGGCCCGGGTCGCCGTCGCCCTCCCCCGGCTTCTCCTTGGGGAACCCCGAGACGCACGCGCGGGCGGCGTCGCGCACCAGCTGCAGCGCATCGCCCAGCTGCTCGGGCAGCACGTCGAAGCGGCCCGGCGAGGCGGTGGTGACCGCGTCGCGCAGCGCCTCGCCCGCGTCCGCGAGGTCGTCGGCGGGGTTGCTCGCGCCCTCCGCGGAGACGTACTTGCGGGCGCGGCGCGCGGCGCGCTCCACGTCGGGGGCGGTGAGCTCGTCGGTGGCCGCCTGGGTCACCCGGGCGACGAGCTCGTGCGCCTCGTCGATGACGACGGCGTCGTACTCCGGGATCATCGGGACGCCCTCGATGGCGTCGATGGCCAGCAGCGAGTGGTTGGTGATGACCAGCTGGGAGCGGTGGGCCTTCTCCCGGGCCAGCTCGGCGAAACACTCCTGCCCGAACGGGCAGCGCTGGGCGCCGAGGCAGTCGCGGTGGCCGACCGAGACCTGGCGCCACTCCCGCTCGGTGTGACGCGGGGCGTTGTCGCGCTCGCCGGAGCCGCCCTGCTCGGCCTCCTCCTCCGCCCAGGCCCGCAGCTCGAGGACCTTCTGCCCCATCGACCCCTCGGGCAGCTGCACCAGGGCGCCCTGGTCGTCGGGCACGCCCTCACGGACGCGGTGGAGGCAGGCGTAGTTGGAGCGGCCCTTGAGCACGGCGTAGGAGGTGTCGACGCCCTCCTGGCCCTTCATCGCCTCCATCAGCCGCGGCACGTCGCGCTCGACGAGCTGGTGCTGCAGCGCGAGCGTCGCGGTCGCCACCACGACGCGCTTGTCGTGCAGGAGCGAGGGCACGAGGTAGGCCAGCGACTTGCCGGTGCCGGTGCCTGCCTGCACGAGCAGGTGCTGGTCGTCGGCCAGGGCGCGCCCGACCTCCTCGGCCATCTGCACCTGCCCGTCACGGGTCGCCCCGCCGAGCGCAGTCACCGCCGTCTCCAGCATCGCGCTCACGCTGGTCCTCGGCTCACTCACGCCGAGCACCCTAGTCGCGGCCGGGGACGGTCCACTCCCCGCGGTCAGCCGCCTGTGGACAGCCGCTCGGCGACCGCGTCGCCGAAGCGGGCGTGGCCGGCCGGGGTGAGGTGCAGCAGGTCGGGCAGGTAGTCCAGCGCCAGGTCGCTCACCGCCACGAACCGCACCCCGTGCTCGGCGCACAGCCGCTCGAGCAGCCCCTCGACCCTCGGGACGTACGCCGACCGCGCCGGCGCGTCCGCAGGCCCGACGACGGTCAGCGGGTGCCCGTCGAGCTGGCCGAGGAGGCGTTCGAAGCCGGCCCGGACGTCGGCCGCGGACATGTCCCAGTCGTTGAGGCCGCCCGCCACGACCACCGGCGTACCGGGCGGGAGGGGGCGCAGTGCCGCCCGTGCCCGGGCGGCGAACGAGACCTGCGGGCCGCAGCCCGAGGCGCCGGCACTGAAACCGGAGCCGGAGAAGCCGGCCGCGTGGACGCGACCGGGCAGCCGGGTCGGCCAGGAGCCGGTGGGGTCCTCGAGGCCGAGACCGGCGGTCCAGGAGTCACCGATGACCAGGACGTCCTCGCCCGCGCCGGACACCGAGCCCGACCGGGCGACGGAGTCGGCGGTGAACGTCTCGCACCGGGTCGGCCCCGAGCCGGTCGCGCGGCCGGTCACGACGACCACGGAGAGGGCCACGAGCACCGCCGCGAGCGCCACCACCGCAAGCCGACGCGGCGGGCGCTGCACGCTGTGGCGGGGCGCCGGCGCACGCCGGTCCCGCACCCCCCGGAAGGCCATGGGTCCATGGTGCGGCCCGATCGCCCCCGCACGCAGCCGAAGCCGCGCTTGCGCACCGAACCGTGACCGGATCGTGCTCCGGCCACGGCCCCGGCGGGCCTCAGGCCTGGGGTGTGACGGCGTACGCCGCCAGCTCGCCGGCCAGGGACTCGCTCGCGCGCCCGCGCACGAGCGTCCCGTCGCCGGTGTGCTCCATCGACTCGATCTCGCCGACGCGGTGGATCTTGTCGACCAGGTCGCCGCGGCTGTAGGGCAGCAGCACCTCGAACTCGACCGCCGGGCGGGGCAGCTCGGACTCCACGCGGGCCAGCGCCTCGGCGATGCCCTGGCCGGTCCTCGCCGAGACCACGACCGTGTGCGGCTCGCGCGCCTGCAGCCGCGCGATGACCATCGGGTCGGCGGCGTCGGCCTTGTTGATGACGATCAGCTCGGGCACGTCGGTGGCGTCGATGTCGGCGAGCACCTCGCGCACCGCCGCGATCTGGCCCTCCGGGTCGGGGTGGGACCCGTCGACCACGTGCAGCAGCAAGTCGGCGTCGGCGACCTCCTCCAGGGTCGAGCGGAACGCCTCGACCAGCTGGTGCGGCAGGTGCCGCACAAAGCCGACCGTGTCGCTCATGGTGTAGACGCGCCCGTCGGCGGTGGTGGTGCGCCGGGTGGTCGGGTCCAGGGTCGCGAACAGCGCGTCCTCGACCAGCACGCCCGCGCTGGTGAGCTGGTTGAGCAGGCTGGACTTGCCGGCGTTGGTGTAGCCGGCGATCGCGACGCTCGGCACCTGGTTGGCCTGGCGCTGGCTGCGCTTGGCGTCCCGGGTGACCTTCATGTGCTTGAGCTCGCGGCGCAGCTTGGCGATCCGGTCGTTGATCCGGCGCCGGTCGGTCTCGATCTTGGTCTCACCGGGGCCTCGACCACCGATGCCCTCACCGCCGGCCGCCCGGCCGCCGGCCTGGCGCGAGAGGTTGCCACCCCAGCCGCGCAGGCGCTGCTTCATGTACTGCAGCTGGGCCAGCTCGACCTGCGCCTGGCCCTCCTTGGACTTCGCGTGCTGGGCGAAGATGTCGAGGATCAGCGCGGTCCGGTCGACGACCTTGACCTTGAGCTTGTCCTCGAGGTTCCTCAGCTGGCTGGGGGCGAGCTCGCCGTCGCAGATGACGGTGTCGGCCCCGGTCGCGCGGACGATCTCGCCGATCGCCTCGACCTTGCCGCGCCCGACGTACGTCGCGGGGTCGGGGCTCTGCCGGCGCTGGTAGATCGCCTCGAGCACCTCCGAGCCGGCGGTCTCGGCGAGCAGGGCGAGCTCGGCCATGGAGTTCTCGGCGTCCTGCGTGGTGCCCGAGGTCCAGACGCCGACCAGCACGACCCGCTCGAGGCGGAGCTGGCGGTACTCGACCTCGGTGATGTCCTCGAGCTCGGTGCGCAGCCCAGCGACCCGGCGCAGCTGGTGCCGCTCGGCGAGCTCCATCGCGCCGACCGTCGGCTCCTCGGGGTCGGGCTCGTCGGCGTACCCGGACTCGAAGTCCTCGGGCTCGTCCCAGTCCTCGGTCTCGTCCAGCTCGGCGTCGAGGGAGAAGTCGTGTGCGTTGCTCATATACCTCCAGCGTAGGTCTCCTTCAACGCCGCGGCGAACGGGTTTACTCCCACGCATGGACCTCGACCTCGACGACCTGCGCTCCCGCGTGCCCGAACGCCTGCTCGGGATCACCGGCGCCCCCGGGGTCGGGAAGTCGACGGTCGCCGCGCTGCTGGCGCGCTCGTGGGGCGCGGTGGTCGTGCCGATGGACGGCTTCCACCTCGCCGACGTCGAGCTCTCGCGGCGCGGACTGCTCGGACGCAAGGGCGCACCGGAGACCTTCGACGCCGAGGGGTACGCCGCCCTCCTGGGGCGGGTGCGGGCCCGCGAGCCGCTGGTGATGGCCCCGGTGTTCGAGCGCGACCTCGAGCAGCCGCTGGCGGGGGCACTGCCGGTCCCGGGGTCGGTCGGCCTCGTGGTGACCGAGGGCAACTACCTGCTGCTCGACGAGCCCCGGTGGGCGGCGGTGCGCGCGCAGCTGGACGCCGTGTGGCACCTGCGCGTCGACCCCGCCCTGCGCCGTGAGCGGCTGGTGGCCCGGCACGTGGAGTTCGGCAAGACTCCGGCCGAGGCCGAGGCCTGGGTGCGTGCCGTCGACGACCCGAACGCCACGCTGGTCGAGGCCGCCGCCGCGCAAGCGGACCTGGTCATCGATCTCTGAGGGTGCCCGGCCCACCGTGGGACGTCATACGTCCCGCGGCAGCGGACGTCCCGTCCGTATGACGTCCCAGGGGTCGGCCGGGACGCGCCGCAGCCGGCTCAGGCGCGGCGCGCGAGGAGCGTGGCGTCCTCGATCTCCATCTCGCGGCCGTCGCGGGTGACGGTGCGCGGGCGCTCCTCGGCGACGACGACCTCGAACCCGTCGGGCAGCGCGGGCAGCAGGTCGGCGCTGTGCCACATCGCCCGCAGGCGCTCCTCGTCGTGGTGGTGGAAGGTCTCCATCGGCGCGTGACCGACCACGAGCAGGTGGCCACCGGGTGCGACGGCCGGCGCGAGGCGGCGTACGACGTCGACGATGCTGCCCTCCGGCGGGTGCAGGAAGTGGGTGGTGACCAGGTCGAACTCGCGCCCGCCGGCCTCGAAGGTCCGGGCGTCGACCTGCCACCAGTCGCAGCGCTCCCCCACGCCCGACTCGGCCGCGTGGGCGGCGGCGCGCTCGAGGCCCTTGGCGGAGAAGTCGGCGCCGGTCACGCGCCAGCCCTGCTGGGCCAGCCAGATGACGTCACCGCCCTCGCCGCAGCCGAGGTCCAGGGCGGTGCCGGGCGCCAGGCGGCCGGCCTCCGCGACGAGCTGCGGGTTGGCCCGGCCGCTCCACATCTTCTCCTCCGCGGAGTAGCGCTCGTCCCAGCTGGCGGGCTCGAAGAAGTCCTCGTCGTGGCTCACGGCGCCAGCCTAGGAGCCCGGACATGGGTCGTGCCCCTCAGCGGGCGCCATCGCGCGCGCTGAGGGGCACGACTCGAGGATCAGGAGCTCACTTGGGAGGCATCCGGATGCCGCCGTCGACGCGGATGACCTCGGCGTTCATGTAGGAGTTGGTGATGGTCTCCACGACCATGCTCGCCAGCTCGTCCGGGCGCCCCAGGCGCTTGGGGAAGAGCACGCTCTCGCCCAGCTTGGCCTTGAACGCCTCCGACGCCTCGCCCTCGCCGTAGATCGGGGTGTCGATGAGCCCGGGGGCGATGGTGTTGAGACGGATGCCCGAAGAGGACAGGTCGCGCGCGACCGGCAGGGTCATGCCGACGACGCCACCCTTGGAGGAGGAGTACGCCGCCTGGCCGATCTGGCCGTCGAAGGCGGCGACGCTCGTCAGGTTGGCGATCGCGCCGCGGCAGCCGTCGGCGTCGGGCTCGTTGCGGCTCATCGCCGTGGCCGCGAGGCGGGTCATGTCGAAGGTGCCGATCAGGTTGATCGCGATCACCTTGCGGTAGGCCTCGAGGTCGTGGGCGGAGTCGAACTCGCCGTCGCGGCCGATGGTGCGCTGGGCCCAGCCGATGCCGGCGGAGTTCACGACCGCGCGCAGCGGGGCGATGGCGGTGGCGGCCTCGACGGCGGCCTTGATCTGGTCGGTGTTGGTCACGTCGACCTGGGCGAAGACGCCCTTGATCTCCTCGGCCAGGGCCTGGCCCTTGTCGGCCTGGAGGTCGGCGATGACGACGGTGGCACCCTTGGCGGCCAGCTGGCGGGCGGCGGCCGCGCCGATGCCCGAGGCGCCGCCGGTGACGATGGCGGTGGATCCGGTGATGTCCATGGCCCGGAACCTAGCGGGTGGGGAGACCTGCGTCACCCGCGGGTCGATGATCGGGACAGTTCCACTGTCACGGTCGGGTGGGGGAAGGTTCGACTGATCTCAGTCAGACCCTCGCGATGGCGGTCGAAGGTTCGACCGCGCAGCGCAAGGTTGGACTGACATCAGTCAGACCTTCCCCTACAGACCGGTCTCCCCGCGCGCCACGATCACGCCCGGGCCGGTCATGAGGATCCGTCCGGCCTCGGTCCACTCGATGCGCAGGGTGCCGCCGGGCAGGTCGACGGTGTACGCCGAGCCCAGACCGGTCCCGTCCCGGCCGACCCCGTCGCGCAGGGCGGCGGCGACCGCGACCGCGCAGGCGCCGGTGCCGCAGGAGCGGGTCTCCCCGGAGCCCCGCTCGTGCACCCGCATGGCGACGTGCCCGGGCGCCAGCGGCACGACGAGCTCGACGTTGACCCCGTGCGGGTAGACCGCAGGGTCGAACTCCGGCGAGGTCAGCAACGAGCCCACCGGCCCGGTCGGGTCGAGGGACTCCACGAAGGCCACCGCGTGGGGGTTGCCCATGTCGACGTGCGTGGCCGCCCAGGTCGAGCGACCGATCGACACCGCGGTCTGCCCCAGCACCTGCGGCTCACCCATGTCGACGGTGATGTCCTCGCCGTCCACGACGATCGTCTTCAGACCGTCGCGGGTCTGGACGGGGATCGGCTCGTCGCCGCGGACCAGTCCCTCGGCGACCAGGTGCCGCGCGAAGACCCGGATGCCGTTGCCGCACATCTCCGAGACCGACCCGTCGGCGTTCCAGTAGTCCATGAACCAGTGGCCGTCCTCGCCGCGCACCACCCGCAGCACACCGTCGCCACCGATGCCGGCGCGCCGGTCGCACAACGCGCGCACCCGCGCCGACCAGGCCTCGGGCGACAGGCCACTGTGGACGGTGCCGTCGTGGTCGGGCAGCAGCACGAAGTCGTTCTCGGTGCCGTGCCCCTTGAGGAAGGGGTACATCAGTAGAGCCCCTCCGCGTAGGACGGCCCGTAGTAGCGGTCGAGCTCCTCCACCGGGCCGGCACCCTCGACCGTCGAGGCGATGACGGCGCGGCGCGGCACGACCGCCTCCGGCTCCCAGGTCTCCGGCTGCCACAGCCCCGAGCGCAGGAACGCCTTCGCGCAGTGGAAGAAGACCTCCTCCACCTCCACGACGACGGCCAGCACCGGGCGGGCGCCCCGCACGGCCATGTCGTCGAAGAACGGGGCGTCGGTGACCAGTCGGGCGCGCCCGTTCACCCGCAGCGTGTCGCCCCGGCCCGGGATGAGGAACAGCAGCCCGACGTGGGGGTTCTGCAGGATGTTGCGGTACCCGTCGGCCCGCCGGTTGCCCGGCCGTTCGGCGATCGCGATCGTCTGGTCGTCGAGCACGTGGGTCAGCATCCCGGCAGGGTCGCCCTTCGGCGAGGCGTCGCAGCGACCGGTCGCGTCGGCGGTCGAGAGCACGCAGAACGGCGCCGCCGCCAGCCAGTCCCGGTCCACCTCCAGCAGCCGGTCGCGACCCTTGTCGCGGGCACGTGCGGTCGGCTCGCCCAGCAGCGCGACGAGCGCGTCGACGGAGTCCACGCTCGGCCAGTCGGCGCCGGTGCGGTCGGGGGCGGGAAGGGTGCTGCTCACCCGCCCACGGTACGCCGCTGGGCCCGCGCGGCCGGCACCCGAGCCGACCTGTGGGCGACCCGGCCGGCCCGGCTCAGCGCCGGTCGACGACCCGCGCGTCACCGCCCCCGCGGCGTACCGGCTCGGCGACGGCGATCACCTGCTTGCCGCGCAGGAACTCGATGCCGGTGGCCGCGCCGATCTCCCCGCCGGGCAGCGTGGTCTCCCGCAGCAGGTGCCCGAAGGGCTCCAGGTCACCGCGCCACGCCTCGAGCCAGGCCGGCTCGGCGTCGACCCACACCGTGTTGCGCTGGGTGGCGCGCGGGGCGGCGATGGCGTCCTCGAGCGTCTCCCCGCGGTCGATGAAGTCGACCAGCAGCCCGAGCACCGTGGTGATGATGGTGGAGCCACCGGGCGAGCCCAGCGCCACCAGCGGCTTGCCCTTCTCGGTGACGATGGTGGGCGCCATCGAGCTGCGCGGGCGCTTGCCGGGCTCGACGCGGTTGGGGTCGCGACGCTTCCAGGTGAGGCTGAAGTCGGTGAGCTCGTTGTTGAGCAGGAAGCCGCGACCGGGCACCACGATGCCGGCGCCACCGGTCTGCTCGATGGTCAGCGTGTAGGACACGACGGTGCCCCAGCGGTCGGTGACGACCAGGTGCGTGGTCTCGGTGTTCTCGTGGTCCTCGGCCTCGACCGCGGTGCCCTCGCGCTCGGCGCCCGGCTCGCACCGGCCGTCGTAGCGGCGCACGTCGCCGGCGTCGAGCGGCTTGGGCGTGGCCTGGGCCATCGACACCGCGCAGAGCCGCTCGTCGGCGTACTCCGGGTCCAGCAGCGCCTCGTCGGGGACCTTCACGAAGTCGCGGTCGCCGACATAGGCGGCCCGGTCGGCGAAGGCGAGCGCGCTCGCCTCGAGGACGGCGTGCTGGACCCGCTCGTCGGTCCAGCTCGACAGCGGCATCCGCTCGAGGATGGCCAGCGCCTGGCCGACGGTGCTGCCCCCGCTGGAGGAGGAGCCCATGCCGTGCACCTCGAAGCCGCGGTAGTCCAGGGTCAGCGGCTTGCGTACCCGGACGTCGTAGGTCTTGAGGTCCTTCTCGCGCAGGTGGCCCGGCGGCACCGGCAGGTCGCCGTCGAGCACCGGCGGCGCCTTGACGGTCCGGACGATGTTGCGGGCGATCCGGCCGCGGTAGAACGCCTTCGCCCCCTGCCGGCCGATCTGGTCGTAGGTCTTCGCCAGGCCGGGGTTGCGGAAGGTGGAGCCCACGGCCGGAGCCTGGCCGTCGGGCAGGAAGAGCGCGGCGGTGGAGCCGATCTGGGCGAACCGGTCGGCGTTGGCCTCGACCTGCTCGGCGAAGGTCCGGTCGACCTCGAAGCCGTCGCGGGCCAGCTCGGCGGCCGGGCGCAGCAGGGTCCGCATCGACCGGCTCCCCCAGCGCTCCAGCGCCTCCTGCCAGGTGGCCACGGTGCCGGGGGTCCCCACGGCCAGGCCGCTGGTGACCAGGTCGGGGTAGAAGGGGTAGGGGTCGCCGGTGGCCGGGTCGAGGAACATGGTGCGCTTGGGCGACCTCGACGGCGCCGACTCGCGACCGTCGATGGTCAGGACCTTGCCGGTCCTCCCGTCGAGCCGCATGAGGTAGCCGCCCCCGCCGATGCCGGCGCTGAACGGCTCGGTGACGCCCAGGGCGGCGGCGGTGGCGACGGCCGCGTCGACGGCGTTGCCCCCGCTCTCCAGGACCTTCAGCCCGATCCGGGTGGCTTCGGGGTCGACCGAGGTCACGGCGCCGCCGGTGCCCTCGTCGGTCGCGAGCCTGGTCACGGCCCGCGGGGCCGGCTCGGTGACCGGAGCCGGTGGGGTCGGGTCGGCCACCGCCTGGGGGGCCACGGGCGCCAGGGCCAGCGCGGCGAGAGCGGGGACGAGGGCCAGCGGGGCGCGACGCAGGATGCGCATGGGGAGCCTTTCGGGCGGGCGGCGTACGGCCGACCCTAGGCGCCTCGCGGGCCCACCACGTCGTAGATCGCGCAGGCGAACGCTCCGTGCTGTGCCAGCTCGACCAGCCTGAGGTCGAACGGTCGCGGGAACAACGGCCGACCCGCCCCCAGGGTCACGGGCGCGATGGAGAGCAGCAGCCGGTCGAGGTGACCGGCCTCGGCGAAGTCGGCTGCCAGCCCGCCTCCGCCGACGATCCAGACGTCCCTGTCACCGGCGGCCGCCGCCATCTGCTGCCACACCGGCTCGACGTCACCTTGGACGAAGCGCACGTCGGCGCCCTCGATGACCGGCAGGTCCCGGTGGGTGAAGACCCAGGTGGGCTGGGCGTACGGCCAGGCGCCGGGCTCCCCGCCGTCGGGCTCCCCCGCCCCACCGGACTCCAGGTGCGCGCGCACCCACTCGTAGGTCGTGGCGCCCATGGCCAACGCCCCGATGCCCTCGATGAAGGTGGCGTAGTCGAGCGGGCCGCCCTCCGCGTGCTCCTGGGACATCAGCCACTCCAACGAGTCGTGCTCGTCGGCGATGTACCCGTCGAGGGTGGTGGCGGTGTAGAAGTGCGTGCGCGTCATCGCCCCATGACAGCGGAGACCGCCGACAGTGCGCCAGCGACCCGGTCCGGGTCGTCGAAGCGCACCCAGTGGATGCGCGGGTCCTTGCGGAACCACGCGTCCTGGCGACGCGCGAAGCGGCGGGTGGCGACCACCGTGCGCTCGCGCGCCTCGTCCAGCGACAGGTCGCCGGCCAGGTGGGCGGCGACCTCGGGGTAGCCGATGGCCCGGGAGGCGGTACGCCCCTGCGCGAGCCCGCGCGCCAGCAGCCGCTCCACCTCCGCCACGAAGCCGGCCACGAACATCTCCTCGACCCGCTGCTCGATCCGCGCGTCCAGGGTGGGCCGGTCGATGTCGACGCCCACCTGGACGGTGCGCGGGTCGACGTACTCCAGGCGGGGCAGCGTGGCGCTGAACGGTCGGCCGGTGATCTCGACGACCTCCAGGGCCCGGACGACGCGGCGGCCGTTCTCGACCAGGATGCGCGCCGCCGACTCGGGGTCGACCTCGGCGAGCCGGGCGTGCATCGCCGCGGACCCCACCTCCGCGAGCTCCGTCTCGAGCCGCGCCCGCACCGCCGGGTCGGTGCCGGGGAACTCGAACTCGTCGAGCACCGCTCGCGTGTAGAGCGCCGAGCCGCCCACCAGCACCGGCGTGACGCCACGGCCGCGGAGCTCGGTGATCACTGCGCGCGCCTGCCCCTGGAACTCCGCCACCGTCGCCGGCTCGGTCACCTCCAGGGTGTCCAGCAGGTGGTGCGGGATGCCGCGGCGCTCGTGGGGCGGCAGCTTGGCGGTCCCGACGTCCATGCCCCGGTACAGCTGCATGGCATCGGTGTTCACCACCTCCCCACCGAGTGCCTCGGCGAGGTCCAGGGAGAGCCCGGTCTTGCCGGCGGCGGTGGCCCCGACCACCGCGACCACCGGGGGGAGAGGGCTCATGTGGCTAGTGTGGCAACCCGTTCCGATCCCGAGCACCGGAGGTGGCCATGGGCTTCCTGGACAAGGCGAAGAAGCAGCTGAGCGACGCGGTCGACCAGCACGGCGACAAGATCGGCGACGGCCTCGACAAGGTCGCCGCCGAGGCCGACAAGCGCACCGGCGGCAAGCACACCGACAAGATCGACAAGGGCGTCGCCAAGGCCAAGGACGGCCTCGACAAGCTCGACGGCCGCAACGACGACATCCCGGACGACAAGTGACCGCGCCGATCCCCGAGGAGCGCGACGCCGAGCCGCTGCCCACGCAGGGCACCCCGCCCGGCGAGCACGACTCCGACCTGCCCGACGGCTCGCCCGCCCCCGACTCCCCCGTGGAGGAGGAGCAGGAGCGCAACGCCGAGACCACCGAGGACCAGCCCAGCCAGTGACCGGCATCGAGGACAGGTTCGTCGTCGTGCCGGCCGCCTACGTGCTGCTGCTACGAGGTGAGGGGCCCGGGACCGAGGTCCTGCTCCAGCTCCGGCAGGGGGTCGACTTCATGGACGGCCACTGGGCCTCCGGCGCAGCCGGGCACGTGGAACGTGGCGAGACGGCGTACGACGCGGCGAGGCGGGAGGCGCGCGAGGAGCTCGGCATCGGGGGGCTGGAGCTGGAGTTCCTCACCTCGATGCAGCGCACCGCCGGCGGCGAGCCGATCGACGAGCGCGTCGACTTCTTCTTCGCCTCGCGCAGCTGGACCGGTGAGCCGCGGGTGACCGAGCCGGAGAAGTCGGGCGGCATCCGCTGGGTGCGCCTGGACGACCTCGACTCGCTGCCCGGACCGGTGGTTCCCCACGAGCGGGTGGTGCTGGACGGCCTCAGGACGGGCAGCCTGGGGGCGTACTCGACGCACGGCTTCGACTGATCCCAGGGACCGGTCGACGCCTGCGGTCCGACGACGCAGGAGGGACGACATGAGCGAGCAGGAGAACGCGGAGACCGAGGACGACCTCGGCCCCATGCCCGAGCCGGAGGCCGAGACGCCCCAGCTCCACCCGGGCGGCACCGACGCGCTCCTCGACCGGGTCGAGGACCCCCAGGTGCCCGACCTCGCCGCCGAGGACAACCCCGCCACCGAGGCCAGCCCCACGGAGACCCGCGAGGGCGAGGACACCAGCACCAAGGCGACCCGCAACGAGGAGGACGCCGGCGACGGCAACCACCCCGAGGAGTCGCCGGCATGAGCGACGAGCGACGCATCGACCCCGCCACCGGCCGCGAGCCCGACGACCCGCGGCACTCCAACGACGAGCTCGCCGGCGACATGGGCGTCAGCAGCGAGCGCGAGGGCCCCACCGGCCCGGGCCAGCACGGCACCGACGGGGTGCGCTACACCGGGGCCACCGACACACCCGGCGACGCCCCGCCCGAGCAGTCGGCCGGCGGCGAGGAGACCAACCCCGACGACGACCGTCCGCCGAAGTCGGGCTTCCCCAGCCAGCACCCGCGCTCGGACGAGAAGCGCTACGAGCCCGGTCACTGACGGCCGCTGCGTAGCCGGACGGACCCAACGGGCCGGCGCGGGATGCCTCACGCGGCGCGGCAGCCCACGCAGAGCTGGTCGGTCCGTGCGGCTACGACCGCCTCCAGGACGGCCCTGACCCGCTCGGGGTGGAACATGACCTCCTCCCACGAGAACCTCAGCACCACCCAGCCCGCGGCCACCAGGGCGTTGTAGCGGTTGGCGTCGCGGTGCAGCGCGGCGCGGTCACCGTGCCACGCGAAGGAGTCGGCCTCCAGGACCACCTTGAGCCGAGCATCGGTGAGGTCGGGCCGGCCGAGGAGGTGCGGGTCCCGGATGGTGACCTGCGGCTCCACCTCCAGTCCCTCGACCTCCAGGCAGATCGCCCGCAGGGCGGACTCGAACGGGTTGGCCGCCCGCCCGTCAGCAGCGGCAGCCACCCGCCGCGCTCGCGCCGCTCCCGGTCCCCGCGCATCACGCGCGAGCGCCAGCAGCCGGGCCGGAGGAAAGCCCTCACGCAGGGCCGAGTCGGCCACGGCGAGGGCCTCGGGGAAGGGGAGTGACCGCAGGCAGTCCAGCAGGGTGCGCTCCTGCGACGTCCTGTCCCCGTGCACGTCGTCCGGTCCGAGGTCGGTCCGGTGCATCGAGATCGACGACCGCCGATCCACGCTCAGTCGGCGGTCCTTCGCCAGCGTGACGTCCGGCCGCTCGGGCTCGGAGAGGACGCCCCAACCCCAGGCCTGGGCAGCACTGCGATGGCTCAGCACGCCGCTCACCGCCGCGGCAGCCGCTCGCGACCTCCCCAGCGACGGACCGCCGTAGGTGCCGCGAGCGAGGACCACGAGCTCGCCCGAGGCCAGCGCGCCGTCGACGGCCGCGCGACCGCACGCAGCGAGCAGCGCCTCCCGCCTCGCGACCCCACCGAGCCGGGCGAGAGCGTCCTCGACGGTCGGCTCTTGCACCTGGCCACCATGCAACGGCGAGGGCCGACGCGGGTGTCTCCCTCCACAGGCTCGTAGCCAGACGGACCGAAGCGCACGTCCAGGACCGCCGGCTGGCTCAGCCCCCTCAGGCACGGCGCCTTTTCGGTCCGTCCGGCTACGTGGCGCCGGGATCAGAGGCGGATGACGTCCAGCTCGGTCTCGATGGCCCGGTCGCCGTCGCGCTCGACGAGGTAGGCGCCGGCGCGGGCGCGCTCGGTGTAGGCGCCGACCATCTCGGTGCCGCGGTAGAGCAGTCCGGCGCCGTCGTCGGTGGCGTAGCCGGTGGGCAGGGTGCCGTCGGCCACGAGCGACCAGAAGAGCGGGCGGCGCTGCTCCTCGGAGTCGTAGTGGACACCGTTGGAGTAGGGCAGCAGGCCCAGACCGTTCGTGATCGGTCGCAGCTCGGGGCCGAAGGAGTCGGTGGTGCCACCGACGTGCCAGCAGATGGAGCCCGCCGAGACCCCGGTCAGCACGACGCCGGCCTCCCACGCCGTGCGCATCGCCTCGTCGACGCCGTGCAGCCGCCACATCGCCAGCAGCCCGGCGACCGAGCCGCCCCAGACCCACACGACGTCCTGCTCGAGCAGGTGGGCGGTGATGTCCTCGACGTTGGGCATGGTGAACAGCTGCAGGTGGCTGCCCTGGAAGCCGCGGGCCTGGGCGGCGGCGTAGAAGTCGCGCACCAGGGTGGGCGAGTCGCCGCAGGCGGTGCCGACGAAGCACACCTTCGGTGCGCGTACCTCGACACCGGACAGGTCGACGGCCAGGTCGGTCAGCGGCCCCACGCCCCAGTTGATGCGGTCAGCGGCGACGACGCCACCGGAGGTGGCCAGGATGGTGGGCTGGTCGGCGGGCACGCCGGGGACTTTACGTACGCAGATCGCTCAGCGGCAGGCGGGTGCGTCCGGGAGCGGCGCCGGGACGCCGACCGACGGCATGCCGAGGCCGACGCCGGTCTGCTGGGGGCCGTTGACCCGGGCCTCCCAGGCGTCGCCGGAGCGGGTACGCCGCACCGACAGCACCCGGTCGGCCACCAGGTGGTGCGGCGCGGCGTAGGTGATCTCGACCGTGACCATGTCACCGGGACGCACCGGCTCGTCGGGCGCGGCGAAGTGGACCAGCCGGTTGTCGGGCGCGCGCCCGGACAGTCGCTGGGTCTCGGTGTCCTTGCGGCCCTCGCCCTCGGCGACCATCAGCTCGACGGTCCGGCCGACGAGTTGCTTGTTCTCCTCCCAGGCGATCTCGTTGACGAGGTCGACGAGGCGGCCGTAGCGGTCCTTGACGACCTCGGGCGAGACCTGGTCGGGGAGCTCGGCGGCGGGGGTGCCGGGGCGCTTGGAGTACTGGAAGGTGAAGGCGCTGGCGAAGCGCGACTCCCGCACCACCCGCAGCGTCTCGAGGAAGTCCTCCTCGGTCTCGCCGGGGAAGCCGACGATGATGTCGGTGGTGATCGCGGCGTGCGGGATCTGCTCGCGCACGCGCTCGAGGATGCCGAGATACTTCGCCGAGCGGTAGGAGCGGCGCATGTCCTTGAGCACCTTGTCCGACCCCGACTGCAACGGCATGTGCAGGCTCGGCATCACGTTGGCCGTCTCGGCCATCGCGTCGATGACGTCGTCGGTGAACTCCGCCGGGTGCGGGCTGGTGAAGCGCACCCGCTCCAGGCCCTCGATCTCCCCGCAGGCGCGCAGCAGCTTGGAGAAGGCCTGACGGTCGCCGAACTCCGCGCCGTAGGCGTTGACGTTCTGGCCCAGCAGCGTGATCTCGGAGACGCCCTCGGCGACCAGCGCCTCGATCTCGGCGAGGATCTCGCCGGGGCGACGGTCCTTCTCCTTGCCGCGCAAGGCCGGGACGATGCAGAAGGTGCAGGTGTTGTTGCAGCCCACCGACACCGAGACCCACGCGGCGTACGCCGACTCGCGCTTGGTCGGCAGCGTCGAGGGGAAGACGTCGAGGCTCTCCAGGATCTCGACCTGGGCCTCCTGCTGCACCCGGGCACGCTCCAGCAGCACCGGCAGCGAGCCGATGTTGTGGGTGCCGAAGACGACGTCGACATACGGCGCCTTGCGGGTGATCGTGTCGCGGTCCTTCTGGGCCAGGCAGCCGCCGACGGCGATCTGCATGCCGGGGTGCTCGGCCTTGACCGGCGCGAGGTGGCCGAGGTTGCCGTAGAGCTTGTTGTCGGCGTTCTCACGGACCGCGCAGGTGTTGAACACGACGACGTCGGCCTGCTCGCCGGCGGGGACGCGCGCGTAGCCCGCGTCCTCCAGCAGCCCGGAGAGGCGCTCGGAGTCGTGGACGTTCATCTGGCACCCGTAGGTCTTGACCTCGTAGGTGCGGGGCTGCGCGACGGTGCTCATGACAGTCCCCAAGGGTACGGCGGGTGGCCCGGGCGTCCCGAATCCCGCTCTGCCTCGTTGGACCCGCGTGTGCACCTGTCCCCTGACCCGTCGAGGTCTCCTGGCCGGCACCACCGGCGTGGTGACCACCGCCGCCGTGGCGCGCTTCGAGCCGGCGGCGGCCGGGCAGAGCCGCACCGAGACCTTCACCGGCACCTTCACCGGGGTCGCCACCCCGGACTGGCACTACCTGCCGGTCGAGGTGCCGCGCGGGGTGCGCGAGATCGAGGTGTCCTACACCTACGAGAAGACCGACACCGGCCTCGGCTTCAGCGCCAACGTGATCGACATCGGCATCTTCGACCCGAGCGGGCACGACCTGGGCGACGCGAACGGGTTCCGCGGCTGGTCGGGCGGCGCACGGGACCGGTTCCGGATCAGTCGCCGCCGCGCGACCCCCGGCTACCTGCCCGGCCCGATCACCCCGGGCACCTGGCACGTGGCTCTCGGCCCGTTCGCGGTGGTGCCGCCGGGCGTGGACTACGAGGTGAGCGTGACGCTGCACTTCGGCCGGGAGCGCGGGCGCTTCGTCCCGAAGCCGGCACCGCGACGCGTCAGGGGCACCGGACCCGGCTGGTACCGCGGCGACTGCCACCTGCACACGGTCCACTCCGACGGCCGGCACACCCAGCGCTCGCTGCTCGCGCTGGCCCGCGAGGCCGGCCTGGACTTCCTCGGCTCCACCGAGCACAACACCTCCTCGGCCCAGCTGACCTGGGGGCGGCACGTCCCCGACGACTTCCTGGTCATCCCCGGCGAGGAGGTCACCACCCGGGCGGGCCACTGGCTGGCGCTCGGGCTCCCGGCCGGCACCTGGATCGACTGGCGCTACCGCCCCGAGGACGACGCCCTCACCACCTTCACCGAGCGGGTCCGAGGTGTCGGCGGGATGGCGGTCACCGCGCACCCCTTCGCCCCCGGCCCGGGCTCCACGTGGGGCTTCGACCCGACGTACGCCGCGATGGACGCCGTCGAGATCTGGAACGGGCCCTGGACCCTCGAGGACCAGGTCGCGGTCGCGGCCTGGCACTCCCTGCTGGTCACCGGGGGCTACGTGCCGGTCATGGGCAACAGCGACTCCCACCACGAGGGCCAGGCCGTCGGCCTGCCCCAGACGGTCGTGCGCGCGTCGTCCCTGTCGACGCCGGCGGTCCTGCGGGGGCTGCGCGGCGGCCACTCCTGGATCGCCGAGTCCAGCGCGGTCGACCTCACGCTCGAGGCCAGCCTCGGCGACCGGACCGCCGGCTGCGGGGACGCGCTGGACGCGGGCCCGACCGACCTCGTCGACGTACGACTGTCGGTCACGGGCGCCCCCGGCTGCCTGGCCCAGGTGCTCGGTCCGGTGGCCCCGCTGGCGGGCGCGACGACCGACTCCGACGGTGCCGCCGAGGTCTCCGTGCAGGTGCCGGCGGCACTGGCGCCCTTCGTCCGCGCCGAGGTACGACGCCTCGACGGCGCGCCCGTCGTCAACCCGCTCGAGGGCGTGCCGGGGCTGGCGATGGTCGCGATGACCAACCCGGTCTTCCTGGGCTCCGCCCCAGGATCGTGACCTGATCGGGACCCCGTCCCACGCTCCTGGGCGTGGCAGCCCGGGCGGAGGTGTGGCTAGGGTGCTGGACCATGACGCAGTCCGATTCGGCGGGCACCGCGGCCGCCGGTGAGCCCCTCGTCGTCCTCGACCACGTGGACAAGTGGTTCGGCGACCTCCACGTCCTGCAGGACATCGAGCTCTCGATCGCGCGCGGCGAGGTCGTCGTGGTGATCGGCCCCTCGGGGTCGGGCAAGTCCACGCTGTGCCGTGCGATCAACCGGCTCGAGACCATCGACAAGGGCTCGATCAGCCTCGACGGCCAGCCGCTGCCCGCGGAGGGCAAGGAGCTGGCGAAGCTGCGTGCCGAGGTCGGCATGGTCTTCCAGAGCTTCAACCTCTTCGCCCACAAGACGATCCTGGAGAACGTCACCCTCGGCCCCATGAAGGTGCGCGGGGTGAAGAAGGCCGACGCCGAGAAGCGCGGCCTGGAGCTGCTGGACCGGGTCGGCATCGCCCACCAGGCGCAGAAGTACCCCGCCCAGCTCTCCGGCGGCCAGCAGCAGCGCGTCGCCATCGCCCGGGCGCTGGCGATGGACCCGAAGGTGATGCTCTTCGACGAGCCGACCTCCGCGCTGGACCCCGAGATGATCAAGGAGGTCCTCGACGTGATGGTCGACCTCGCCAAGCAGGGCATGACCATGGTCGTGGTCACCCACGAGATGGGCTTCGCCCGCACCGCCGCGGACCGCGTGGTCTTCATGGCCGACGGCGCCATCGTCGAGGAGAACACCCCCGAGGAGTTCTTCACCAACCCGCAGTCCGACCGCGCCAAGGACTTCCTCGGCAAGATCCTCAAGCACTGACCCTCCGTCTGAACAGCAGGACCGCCGGCACCACCGGTGGGCACGACCCGCACCACCTGGCTCGACACCTCGTCGACTCGGAGAACGAAAGGGAGAGAAGGATGCGCATCAAGAAGCTCGGGGCCGCCGCGGCGGCCCTCGTCCTGGCCGGGAGCCTGGCCGCCTGTGGCGGCGGGGACGACGAGGTCGAGGTCGCTTCCGAGACCGACTTCGAGGCCGGCACCACCATGGCCGAGATCGCCGACCGGGGCACCGTCACCGTCGGCACCAAGTTCGACCAGCCCGGCTTCGGCCTCCTCGGGCTCGAGGACGTCCCCGAGGGCTTCGACGTCGAGGTCGCCAAGATCATCGCCGGCGCCATGGGCATCGCCGAGGAGGACATCGAGTGGGTCCAGGCGACCTCCGACATCCGTGAGCAGGTCATCGAGGACGGCGACGTCGACTTCGTGGTCGCCACCTACACCATCAACGACGAGCGCAAGCAGCGCATCACCTTCGCCGGGCCCTACTACGAGGCCGGCCAGCAGCTGATGGTCGCCTCGGACAACGACAGCATCGAGGGCCCCGAGGACATCGCGGACAACCCCGACATGAAGGTCTGCTCGGTCACCGGTTCCACGCCCTCGGAGCAGATCCGCGAGTACCTCGCCGACGACGACCAGCTGGTGCTCTTCGACATCTACGACAAGTGCGCCGACGCCCTGAGCAACGGCCAGGTCGACATCGTCACCACCGACAACGTCATCCTGCTCGGCTTCGTCTCGAAGTCCGAGGGCGAGTTCAAGCTGGTGGGCGAGCAGTTCACCGAGGAGCCGTACGGCATCGGCATCACCAAGGGCGACGTCGAGTTCTGCGAGTTCATCAACGAGACGCTCGCGGAGAACGAGGACGCCTACCTCGCCGCCTGGGACCGCACCGCCGGTGAGGTCGAGGGCACCGAGAAGCCCGAGCTCCCCGAGGCAGACGCCTGCGCGTGAGCGCGACACCCCGTGTGAGGGGGGCGGGGGCGTCGACAGGCGCCCCCGCCCCCGCACCGGGGCCCACCTCCCAGTCGGCAGCGAGTAGGAGCAGCACGTGTCACCGGTGATCGACAACCTCGACCTCTACTGGTCGGGGTTCCTCACGTCGCTGGAGTTCATCGTCTACAGCCTCATCGGCTCGATGATCCTCGGCACCGTCATCGCGGCCTTCCGGGTCTCGCCCATCGCCGCCCTGCGCGGCTTCGGGTCGGCCTACGTCACCGTGGTGCGCAACTGCCCGTTGACGATCGTGCTGTTCTTCATGGCCTTCGGCCTCCCCGAGCTCGGCATCAACCGCAGCTACTTCTTCTTCGGCATCGCCGGGCTGGTCATCTACACCTCGGCGTTCGTGTGCGAGGCGCTGCGCTCGGGCATCAACTCGGTCTCCGCCGGGCAGGCCGAGGCCGCCCGTGCGATCGGGCTGACCTTCACCCAGACCATGCGCGAGGTCGTGCTCCCGCAGGCCTTCCGCTCCGCGATCCCGCCGCTGGGCAGCGTGCAGATCGCGATGTTCAAGAACTCCGCGGTCGCCGGCGCCTTCGGCATCGGCGGCGACCTCTACAGCGTGGGCAAGACCCTCACCAGCGCCCGCGGCTTCGAGTACATCCCCGTCCTCACCGGCGTCGCGATCGGCTACCTGATCATCACGCTGAGCGCGGGCCTGGCCCTCGGTCTCCTCGAGCGGAAGGTGGCGATCGCCCGATGAGCGACCAGAGCGTCCTCTACGACGTCCCCGGCCCCCGCGCCGTACGCCGCCAGCGCATCGGCACCGCCGCCGCCCTCGTCCTCATCGCGGGGCTCGTCGCCGTCGCGATCCAGCGCCTGGCCAGCCGCGGCCAGTTCGACTCGGACCTCTGGTCGCCCTGGGTCAACCCGAGCGACGACAGCTTCGCGCAGGTCTGGGAGCTGGTCGGTCGGGGCGCCCTGAACACCATCCTGGCCGCTGCCATGGCGATCACCCTGTCGCTCCTCGTGGGCGTGGTCCTCGGCGTCGCGCGGATGATGAGCGGCCGGATGGGACGCATCCCCGTCGTCGGCTTCATCGAGCTCTTCCGCGGCCTGCCCGTCGTCATCACGATCGTCTTCGTGTGGCGCGCGATGGCCGAGCTCGACGTCCCGATCGACGTGCTGCCGGGCGAGCCCGCCCTGTGGTACCTCGTCATCGGCCTCACGCTCTACAACTCCGTGATCGTCGCGGAGATCCTGCGTGCCGGCGTCGCCTCGCTGCCGCGCGGACAGGGCGAGGCCGGGCGCGCGATCGGCATGACCGAGGGCCAGGTGATGCGCTCGATCCTGCTGCCCCAGGCCTTCCGCACCATGCTCCCTGCCCTGATCAGCCAGCTCGTGGTGGTCCTCAAGGACACCTCGCTGGCCGCCGTCATCGGTCTGGGCTACTTCGAGCTGCTGCGCCGCGGCAACCAGATCTCCCAGGTGCTCGACAACCCGATCCAGTCGCTGTTCATCGTCGGCGCGATCTTCGTGGTCATCAACTACGGCCTGTCCCGCCTCGCGGTGTACGTCGAGCGCCGGATGAGCACGTCGTCGTACTCCGACCCCTCCCCCGAGGTCGGCGAGGTCACCCTGGGGGCCCAGGCCCACGGCGGCGCGGGCGGGGTCTGAGGGCGTGGATCGGCTGACCCCGCGCAGCCCGGCCACCCTCGGCCTGGCGGCGCTGCTCCTGGTCGCGGGGACCGCGGCGGTCACCGCCCGGGTGACCGGGGCGGAGGAGCCGGCCGAGGTCGAGCCGGCCACGCCGTACCTGGGGGTCCGCGACGTGGTCTGCCCCGAGTCCGGTCCGGTGGAGGAGGTCCCCCTGGACCCGCCCCGTGGAGGGTTCCTCCGCACCCACGAGGTCGACCGGGAGCCGGGGCGCGGCTCGGGCTCGGGCATCTACTGCGTCGAGCTCGACACGTTCGGGACCTCACCGCAGGCCGTGCGGGTCGAGATCGCCGCGCCCCCGAACGGCGCGAGCTACGGCGAGTACCACGTCTTCACCTCCGACGACGGCAGTGACGAGCTGTGGCACTTCCCCGTCGAGATCGGTGTCTACGGTGGGTGCCGGCCGGTGATCGCGACGGTGGAGTTCCGCAACGGTGCCACCGGCACGGCGCGGACCCGCATCGGCACCGGCTGCGCCAAGAAGTCGGGCTAGCCCTTCTTGGGGCTGATCCAGAGGTTGATGCTGCCCTCGATGACGGTGGTGCCGTCGTCGCGCACGCCCTTCACGCGCACCGCGAGGTCGTAGCCGGCGCCGAGGTCGGCGGTCCACTGCTCGGGGTCGGTCTCGGCGACGCAGGTGATGTCGCTGGTGGCCTTGGCGGTGTAGCTGACGTCCATGCCCTTGGGGATCCAGCGCCGGTCCGCGGGGATGGTGGCCTCGGCCAGCGCGCCCATGGCGGCCTCGAGGCCGTTGCACAGGGCGATGGCGTGGACGGTGCCGATGTGGTTCTGGACCGCGCGTCGCTTGGGGATGACCAGCTCGGCGTGGTTCGGCTCGAGCACGGTGAACCGCGGGCGGATCGAGGCGAAGTAGGGGGCCTTCTGGCCGAAGACGACGCTGAAGACGCGGGTGCCGACGCTGCCGCCGACGACGGGGAGGGTGCTGGCGGTGCGCCACAGGGAGAGGACCTGGCTCATGACCAGGATGCTACCGACGGGTAACCAAGTGCGCCAGGGTGTCTCGGGTCTCACGACCCGGCCGACGGCGTACGCCTGAGCGCCGCTCAGGACAGGGAGAGGAAGTGCTTCTCGTAGGCGTCGAGGTCGGCCTCGCTCACCGCGCCCCCGCTGACCAGCGCCTGGCGCAGGTCCTGGGTGACCAGCGCGAACCCCGCACGGTCCAGCGCCTTGGAGACGGCCTTGAGCTGGTTGAGCACGTCGTCGAGATCGCGGCCCTCCTCGATCATCCGCAGCACACCGGCCAGCTGGCCCTGGGCGCGCTTGATGCGGTTGACGACGGGGGCGAGGTCGCGGGCGTGGTCCATGCTCGGAGGCCGATCTTTCGGGGGTCCTGGCGACCTCGTGGGTCGCCGTGGGGGTCAGGCGTGTCGACCCGCCGGGCCTCCGAGTGTTGCCACCGGCGCGGTCGCGCCGTGGCAGGTCGACACCGGTAGAACGGCCAACACCCCAGGGGGTTACGGCCCCGTCGTGGGCGCGAGCAGCTCGACCCGGTTCCCGTGCCCGTCCCGGGCGTGGCAGCGCTGATGACCGGGGAAGGTGGTCCGCTCGGTCCAGTCCACCTCGAAGCCCAGCTCCTGCAGCCGCCCGGCGGCGCGACGCAGCGCCTCGGCGTCGCCGAGGACGAGCGCGGGGTGCGCCCGGCGGGCCGGCGCGAACGGCTCCTCGACCCCCACGTGCACCTCGACCGCCTCCCCGCGGAACCACGCCCCACCGCGCCCCGCCAGGGCGCTCGGCTTGGCGACCTCGGCCAGGCCGAGCCCCTCGACCCAGAACCTCCGCGCGGCCTCCTCGCCGCCCTCCGGGCAGGAGAGCTGGACGTGGTGCAGGCGCATCACGCCGGCACCCGGGCGACGGCGAAGGCGCGGCGGAAGGGCAGGACCACCCGCCCCCCGCGGGGTGGGTACGCCGCCCGCAACCGCCTGCGCAGCTCGTCGGCGAACTCTTCGCGCAGCCCGGCCGGCAGGGCCTGCAGCGTCGGGCGCGCGCCGGTGCCGGAGATCCACTCGAAGACCGCGTCGGGACCCTCCAGCACGTGCAGGTAGGTGGTCTCCCAGGCGTCCACCTCGCAGCCCAGGCCGGTCAGCGCCTCCAGGTAGGCCGCCGCCCCCGGCGACCACGGGGAGTTGACCTCGCCGGTGTGGGCGACGAACGGCTCCTCGGCGGCCAGCTCGCGGCGCAGCACGTGGCTGGGCTCGTCGAAGTTCGCCGGGACGCCGATCGCCAGCGTCCCGCCCGGGGCCACCCGCGCGACCATCCGGGGCAGCAGCGACAGCGGGTCGGGGAGCCACTGGAGCGTGGCGTTGCTGACCAGGACGTCCGTCTCCTCCCCGGCCGGCGGCGCGGCCAGCCAGTCGCGGAGGTCGGCGACCTCGTAGGTCACCCCCTCCCCCGGTCCGCCGACCCGGTCGCGCGCGGAGGCGATCATCTCCGCGCTCGCGTCGACCCCGTGCAGGCGGGCCCCGGGCCAGCGCCGGGCGAGCAGCCCGGTCAGGTGGCCCGGACCGCAGCCGAGGTCGACGACGCTCGCCACCGGCCGGCCGGTGGGGTCGGGCACCCGGGCGAGCAGCTCGACGAACGGCCGCGTGCGCTCGTCGGCGTACGAGAGGTAGTGGGTGGGGTCCCAGACGTGCACGGCGCCTCCAAGTATCTTGACGTCAAGATACTTCCAGGGTGCGCCGGAGATGTCTTGATGTCAAGAGACCTCGGCGAGGAACTCCCGGACCAGCGCACCGACCCGGTCGGGACGCTCGAGCTGGAGGAAGTGCCCGGCGCTCGGGACCACCTCGACCCGGCACGTGGGCGGCGCGAGCTCGGCCAGCCGGGTGGCGAAGCGGGAGCTCAGGCAGCCGTCGCGCGCGCCGTGCAGGTGGAGCATCGGCACGCTCGGCATGCCCAGCCACGCGTCGGCGAGGTGGGCGTAGGTGTCGGGCAGGCGCCCCTGTCGGGGGGCGGCGCGGTAGTAGTCGATCGCGGCGCGTCGGTGCGCCCGGTCCGGCAGCGCCGCGGCCAGGAGCGCGAGGTCCTCCCCCGGGTCGTAGCCCGGGGACCAGTGGTGCCACAGCCGCGTGACGTGCCGGGTGAAGACCCGCTCCGGCAGCGCCGGCAGCTGGTGGAACAGGGTGTACCAGCTCATCAGCAGCTGCTGCACGGCCAGCCCCGCGTCCGCCACGCCGCGGGGCGCCAGCGCCGGCACCGGCGGCACGGCCATGCTCACGACGGCGGCGTACGGCGAGGAGCCGGACGCCCCGACGCCGTTGGCCGTGAGCGCGCCCCAGTCGTGCCCCACGAGCACCGCGCGCTCGTCGCCGCCCAGGGCGGTGTGCAGCGTGATCGCGTCGTGGCACAGCGCAGCCACGTGGTAGCTGCCGTCGGGGGCCGCCCCGCTCGGGGCGTAGCCGCGCAGGAACGGCGCGACCACCCGCCAGCCGTCCTGCGCCAGGGCGGGCCCGAGGTGGCGCCAGGTGTGCGCGGTGTCCGGGAAGCCGTGCAGCAGCACCGCGAGCGGGCCGGTCTCCGGCCCCCAGGTGAGGGCCTCGACGTGCTGGCCGTGGGGCAGGTCCACGGCGAGCGCTCCCGGGACGGTTCCGGGATCGGGGGTTCCGGGGGCGGGGGTCTCCGAGTGGGGCACGGGCCGAGCCTAGGACCATCGACCGAACCCGGGATCTCTTGACGTCGAGAATCTCGATGTATCCTGGCGCGATGCGGGACGAGGTGGACGAGCTGGTCGAGGCGTGGGCGCGCGAGCGCACCGACCTCGACCTGGGCCCCGTCGCCGTCTTCAGCCGGATCAGCCGGCTCTCCCGCCACCTCGACCTCGCCCGTCGGGCGGCCTTCGCCGCGCAGGGCATCGAGTCGTGGGAGTTCGACGTCCTGGCCGCGCTGAGGCGGGCCGGGGCGCCCTACGAGCTCTCGCCCGGGCGGCTGCTGCGCGAGACCCTCGTGACCAGCGGGACGATGACCAACCGGGTCGACCGGCTGGTGGCGCGCGGCTACGTCGAGCGCAACCCCGACCCCGACGACCGGCGCGGCGTCCTGGTCCGGCTCACGCCCGAGGGCAAGAGCGCCGTCGACAGCGCCTTCGACGCGCTGCTGGAGGCCGAGCAGATCTTCCTGGCCGACCTGCCCGAGCGCGACCGCGCCCGGCTCGCCGACCTGCTGCGCACCCTGCTCGCCCCGTTCTCCGACTGAGCCCGCCACCCGAGCCCCCAGGTGGTCGAGGTGCGAGGAGCGCCAGCGACGAGCCACGAGACCCCGCCGGGCCGCTCAGGCAGCCGCGGGGGTGACCGCGCGGGCCGAGATCGCCGCGGTGGCCGCCTCGTGGCCCATGGCGACGTGCTCGGCGGTGCGGGAGAAGTCGTGCATGCGGATGCCGAGGTCGGGAGCGGTCAGGTGGACCACCTCGACGCCGGGCAGGTCCACGCCCGGCCGGACCCGCATCGAGACCGCCAGGCTGGCCAGCAGCACGTCGATGGGGGTGCGCACCCGGCGCAGCCGGGCCGGCACGCTCGCGTCCAGGACGAACACCCGGGTCGGGGCCAGGGAGGGGGCGCCGGCCACCGGCACCAGGTCGGCGATGCCGCCGTCCACGTGGGTCTCGGGACCGTCGGGCCCGGTGAGCCGGATCGGGTCGAAGATGCTCGGCAGCGCGGTGGAGGCCATCAGCAGCGTGTGCAGGTCGCCGGCGTCGTGGTAGACCGCCTCACTGGTCTCGAGCCGAGTCGTCACCACCCGCAGCGGCGTGGGGAGGTCCTCCAGGCGCTCGTGCTGGGCCCAGGTCCGCACCAGGGTCTGCAGGCCGGAGGAGGAGTACAGCGAGGCCGGGTGCCGCACCACGTGGCCGATCCGGGTCCAGTGGCTGCCAGGGAAGACGTCACGGGTGGTGATGCCGGCCCAGTGCCGCCCCAGCTCCTCGACGCGCACGGGCAGCTCATCGGGCTCGGAGCCGGCGAGGAAGGCCGCGTTGAGCGCACCCACCGAGGTGCCGACGTACGCCGCAGGACGGATGCCGGCCTCGACCAGGGCCCTCATCATCCCGACCTGGACCGCGCCCCGGGAGGCACCTCCGCTGAGGACCAGCACGTCCCTCGTACCCATGAGCTCCTGCATCGCGCCTCCTCGGCCGGGACGGACCTCCGTGTCCGTCTGTCCCTCTCCGATCGGCAGGGACCGCTCCCACCTGACCCCTGAGGCGGACGGGTGGGCAGGTCTGGCCAGCAGGACGACGCCATGGCCCGTTCGGGCTATCGCCGCGTCGAGGGCTACTCCAGGCCCTCCGCGGCCTCGAGCCACTCCATCTCGACCTCGTCCTTCTCCGCCGCGAGCTCCCCGAGCTCGGCGGAGATCCCGGCCAGCCGCTCGTGGTCGGTGGCGTGCTCCAGGACCAGCGCGTTGAGCTCGGCCTCGCGCTCGGCGATCCGCTCCAGGCGCTTGTCGAGCCGGGCCAGGGTCTTGCGCGCCGCCCGCTCCTCCGCGGAGCCGGCCTTCGCCTTCGGCGCCGCCGCAGGTGCCGAGCCGGCGTGTCCTTGCGCCGGCTCGGAGGGCGTCGAGCCGGCGGAAGGATGCGCCGGCTCGGCGTCGGCCAGGAGGGCGGCCCGGCGCCGGAGGTACTCCTCGATGCCCCCGGGGAGCATCGAGATCCTCCCGTCGCCGAGCAGCGCCCAGGTGGAGTCGGTGACCCGCTCGAGGAAGTAGCGGTCGTGGGAGACCACGACGAGCGTGCCGGGCCAGCCGTCGAGGAAGTCCTCCAGGACGTTGAGGGTCTCGATGTCCAGGTCGTTGGTCGGCTCGTCGAGCAGCAGCACGTTGGGCTCGTCGAGCAGCAGCTTGAGCAGCTGGAAGCGGCGCCGCTCGCCGCCGGAGAGGTCGCCGAGGCGGGCGGTGAGACGGTCGCCGGTGAAGCCGAAGCGCTCCAGCATCGAGGTCGCCGTCAGCTCCTTGCCGTCGAGGGTCTTGGAGACCCGGCGGATCTGCTCGACGGTCGCCAGCACCCGGGCCTCGGGGTCGACCTCGTCGATGGCCTGGGTGAGGTGCGCCAGGCGGACCGTACGGCCCTGCTTGACCCGCCCGGCGTGCGGCAGGACGGCTCCGGAGACGAGGTTGAGCACGGAGGTCTTGCCGGCGCCGTTCACGCCGACGATCCCGACCCGGTCACCGGGTCCGAGCCGCCAGGTGGCGTGCGAGAGCAGTCGTCGCTCCCCCCGCACGAGGTCGACGTCCTCGAGGTCGATGACGTCCTTGCCCAGCCGCTGGGTAGCGAACCGCTCCAGCTCGAGCCGGTCGCGCGGCGGCGGGACGTCGGCGATGAGGGCGTTGGCGGCGTCGATGCGGAACTTCGGCTTCGAGGTACGCGCCGGCGGGCCGCGCCGCAGCCAGGCCAGCTCCTTGCGCACGAGGTTCTGCCGCCTGATCTCCGAGGCCGACGCCTGCCGCTGGCGCTCGGCCTTGGCGAGCATGAACGCGGCGTACCCGCCCTCGTAGACGTCGACCTGGCCGTCGTGGACCTCCCAGGTCCACTGGCACACCTCGTCGAGGAACCACCGGTCGTGGGTCACGACCACCAGCGCCTGGTCGCGGGTGCGCAGGTGGTCGGCCAGCCACGCGACGGCCTCGACGTCGAGGTGGTTGGTGGGCTCGTCGAGGACCATCAGGTCGTGGTCGCCGAGCAGCAGCGCGGCCAGCGAGCAGCGGCGCCGCTCCCCGCCCGAGAGGCCGACGACCGCCCGGTCCAGGGGGATACCGGCGAGCAGCTCCTCGACGACCTCGCGGGTGCGGCTCTGCGCCGCCCACTCGTGGTCGGCCATCCCGCCGAGCACCGCCTCGCGGACGCTGTGGGAGTCGACGAGCTCGTCGCCCTGGTGGAGGTAGCCGACCAGCAGCCCGCGGCGACGCGAGACCCGCCCGGTGTCGGGCTCCTCGAGGCCGGTCATGACCTCCAGCAGCGTCGTCTTGCCGTCGCCGTTGCGCCCGACGATCCCGATCCGGTCGCCCTCACCGACACCGAGGGAGACCTCCGAGAGCAGCGGGCGCACGCCGTAGGACTTCGAGACCAGCTCGAGGTTCAGCAGGTTCGACACGGGGTCAGCCCACCGGCCCGCCGTCGTAGGAGACCACGTGCACGCCCGACACGGGCGCGGGGACGGCGACGGTGCGCGGGTGCCCGGCGGCGTGCATGGCCGCGGTGACCTCCCGTGCGTGGTCGGCGTCGCTGCACAGCAGCAGCACCGTGGGCCCCGAGCCCGAGAGCAGGCACTCCAGGGCGCCCGCCTCGTAGCCGTCGTCGAAGGTCGCCACGAGGTCGGGGCGCAACGAGAGCGCCGCCTCCTGCAGGTCGTTCTGCAGCTGGGCCGGGAGGGCGATCAGGCTGCCCTCGGCCAGGCTCATCAACAGGTCCGGCGGCAGCGACGGCTCGTCGAGGTCGGCGAGGTCGGTCAGCTCGTCGAAGGTGCGGTAGACCAGCGGGGTCGACAGACCGGTGTCGCTGCCGACGACCACCCACCACCACGACCCGGTGTCGGGCAGCGGCTCGACGACCTCGCCGCGGCCGGTCCCACCGGCGGTGCCGCCCAGCAGCGCGAAGGGTACGTCGGAGCCCAGCGTGGCCGCGATCGCCAACAGGTCCTCGTCGCTGGTCTCGAGCTCCCACAGCCGGTCGAGCGCCACCAAGGTGGCCGCCGCGTCGGCGGACCCCCCGGCCATCCCGCCGGCGACCGGGATCGACTTGTGGATCGTGATCGCGGCAGCCAGGTCGACCCCGTGGTGGTCGACCAGGGCCCGGCCGGCCCGGACCGCGACGTTCTCGGCGTCCAGCGGCACCACCCGACCGGGGTCGGCGGACGCCCCGGATACGTCGGGGTCGGCGAGCAGCCCCTCGTAGCGCACCTGGACGCTCCACTCGTGCCAGGTCGAGACCGTCACGTCGTCGTAGAGCCCGACGGCCTGGTAGACCGTCGCCAGCGGGTGGAAGCCGTCCTCGCGGGGCGCACCCACCTCGAGGTGGAGGTTGATCTTGGCCGGGGCCCGCACCGTCACCCGGCGCGGGTCGTGGGTCATCGCCTGGCTCATGCGCGCTCCTCGGGTACGGGGCCCGACTGCTGCCGGGACGGCCGGCCGGACGACTGGCGGGAGGGCTGGCCGGACGTCGGGGGCAGGGCCTCGGCGATCCGCACGAAGTCCTCGACGGTGAGGGACTCCCCGCGCGCCAGCGGGTCCACGCCGGCCGCGGCCAGGGCGGCGTCCACCGCGTCGGCGGGAGCCACCGAGCGCAGCACCCCGCGCAGGGCCTTGCGGCGCTGGGCGAACGCCGCGTCGACGACCTCGAAGACGCGCTCACGGGACACGGTCGTGCTCGGCGGCTCGCGGCGGGTCCAGGCCACCAGGCCGGAGTCGACGTTGGGGGCCGGCCAGAAGACGTTGCGGCCGATCGCCCCCGCACGGCGGACGTCGGCGTACCACGAGGCCTTGACCGAGGGCACCCCGTAGACCTTCGAGCCGGGCCGGGCGGCGAGCCGGTCGGCCACCTCGGCCTGGACCATGACCAGCCCGCGCTCCAGCGAGGGCAGCAGGGCCAGCAGGTGCAGCAGCACGGGCACCGAGACGTTGTAGGGCAGGTTGGCGACCAGCGCCGTGGGCGGCGGGCCGGGCAGCTCGGTGACCCGCAGGGCGTCGCTGAGGACGACCTCGCAGCGCTCGGCCGCGGCCGGCGCGTGCTCGGCGAGGGTGCGCGGCAGCCGGGCGGCCAGCAGCTCGTCGAGCTCGACGGCCACCACCCGGTCGACCACCTCGAGCAGCGCCAGGGTCAGCGACCCCAGCCCCGGGCCCACCTCGACGACGACGTCGTCGGGCCCCACCCCGGACTCCCGCACGATGCGGCGCACCGTGTTGGGGTCGATGACGAAGTTCTGGCCGCGCTGCTTGGTGGGGCGCAGGTCGAGCTCGGCGGCGAGCTGACGCACCTCCGCCGGCCCGAGCAGCCTCGGACCGGCGGAGGTGTCTGACATGAGCGTCACGCTATCTGGTGCCCCTCGCCGGTCGAGCAGCGAGGAGCGCAAGCGACGAGCGGGCGTCGAGACCGCGACGAGGGGTCTCGTCAGCGGGGCAGGCCCAGCTTGGCGGCGCAGCCCGGCCACGCGCCGTACCCGCCGCGGGCGTTGCGCAGCTTGGTCGCGATGGCGATCTGGGTGGTGCGCGAGGCGGTGTGCGGGTAGCCGGGGCCGCCGTAGGCGCGCCAGGTCTGCAGGTTGAACTGCAGGCCGCCGTAGTAGCCGTTGCCGGTGTTGATGGCCCAGTTGCCGCCGGACTCGCACTGGGCGAGGCGGTCCCACACGGTGCTGCCGCCGGCGAAGTTGGGGGCGGCGACCTGGGTGCCGACCTTCACGATGCGGTCGACGGGCTCGCGGAGCACCTCGGCCTTGTGGACCTTGCGCACCGAGACCTCACCGTTGCGGATGAAGACCTTGTAGACGACGTCGCGCAGACCGGGGCGGCCCTCCTGGACGACCTCGCTCTGACCGGCGGGCATCGAGGAGTCCTTGCGCTCGATCGTGTCGAAGGCGATCGACTCGCCGTCGACCTTCTTCTTCTCGACCTGGACGTCGGTGAAGACGATCTTCTCGCCGCCCTTGAGGCGCTTGCCGGCGCGCAGGTTGATCTCGTCGCGCTCGTGGATCGTCACCCCGACGGCCTCCAGGGCGTCGGCCACGGTGGCGACGGTGAGCGTGCGCTTCTTGGCCTTGCCGCCGGCGATGACCAGGGTCAGCTTCTTCGGGGTGATGACCTCCAGCGTCGCGCCGGAGCGGTCGAGGTCGCCGCCGCGGGAGAGCGAGAGGTCGGCGTCGCGGAAGCCGCGGCCGATCTCGGCGAGCGCGGAGTCGATGTCGGTGGCGTAGACCCAGTGGGTCTGCTCCTCGCCGTCGACCTCGAGGGTCAGCTCCTTGGCGTACTGGACGGTGATGGCGCTGCCGTCCTCGACCGCCTCGTCGGGCTGGGGCGCGACGAGGTCGCGCTCACCCAGCTCGATGCCCTCCTCGGCCAGCACGTCGGCGACGGTGTCACCGGAGGCGCTGACCTCGCGGGTCTCGCCGTCGACGGTCAGGGACACGGTCCCGGCCAGGGCGGCGTACCCCAAGGTGGTGCCGGCGACGGCCAGGACCACCGTGGCGATGAGTCCGACCATGACCGCGCGGCTGCGGGCGAGGGTGGTGATGGTGCTGCGCACACTTCTCCGAACGTCGTGCTGTCCGGGCCTCGAGTGCCGGCGCGCACCCACGTCGCAGACCGGGGGCGGTGGCCACCAGACGGCGGGCGCGGGGGATGTCAGTCGGCCTGGTGGGCCGGCTGGGAGCGCCGACGGAACCTCTCGATCCCGGCTGTCGAGCCCCCAGGAAAACAAGGATCCACCGGGCACGCCAAGTCAACGGGGGTAAACGTGTCGAGGCTCTCGTCCAGTTCCAGACCACCTCGGCACGGTTCCTGAACAGCCCTCTCAGGCCTCTGACCTGCGGTTTGTGACGGGTGTGGCGACCCGGAGCCCGCTCAGGCGGTCACCAGCGGCCACCGAAGGCCGTGTCGGTGTTGACGTCGATGGCCGCGCACAGCTCACCGAGGTCCGCACCGCGCACCTGCGCCATCGCACGGACGGTGAGCGGCACGAGGTAGGAGGCGTTGGGGCGGCCGCGGTACGGCGTGGGCGTGAGGTACGGCGCGTCGGTCTCGACCAGGATCCGGTCCTGCGGGGCCATGGCCAGCGCCTCGCGCAGCGGGTCGGCGTTCTTGAAGGTGACGGTGCCGGCGAAGGACAGGTGCGCGCCGCGGTCCAGGCAGGCCCGGGCGAACAGCGCGTCGCCGGAGAAGCAGTGCATCACCCACCGCTCGGGCGTGCCCTCGGAGTCCAGCACCCGCAGGACGTCCTCGTGGGCGTCGCGGTCGTGGATGACCAGCGTCCGGTCCAGGCGCTTGGCGAGGTCGATGTGCCACCGGAAGGACTCCTCCTGCGCGGCGCGGCCCTCGTCGCCGGTGCGGAAGTGGTCGAGCCCGGTCTCGCCGACCGCGCGGACGCCTGCGTGCGCCCCGGCCAGCGCCTCGATCTCGGCGTACGCCGCCTCGAGGTGCCCCGCGGCCGCCAGCCGCGGCGCCTCGTTGGGGTGCAGCGCCACCCCGGCGACCAGGGCGTCGTGGGCGGCCGCCGCCTCGACGGCCCACCGGGCCCCGGGCAGGTCGCACCCGATCTGCACGATCCGCGGGACCCCGACGGCGGCGGAGGCCGCCAGCGCCTGCTCGGTGCTGAACCACTCCCCCTCGGAGTCGGCGATGTCGAGGTGGCAGTGGTTGTCGACCACGGGGTGCGGCAGCGGCTCGGGCGCGGGCGGACGCTCGCGGTCGCGCCGCGCGCCGGAGCGCTCCTCGGTGGCCGCCCGGCTGCGGGTGGGGCCGCTGTCCGCCGCGCTCACGAGCCGAGCACCCGCTCGATGATCGCCTCGGCCGCCGCCTCCGGGGCCTGGGTGGGGATCCAGTGGGAGACGCCCTGCAGGACGACCAGCTCGTAGGGGGCGTCGACGTAGCGGGGCGTGGCGTCCACGGCGGCGCGGGTGATGGCGGCGTCCCGGTCGCTCCACACCAGCGTCGTGGGGACGGTGACCCGGCGGCCGAGCAGGCTGCGGTCCATGAAGGGGATGCCGCGGTACCACCCGAGCCCGCCGGGCAGGGCGCCGTCCTCGACGATCTCGCGGCGGAAGCGGGCGACCTCCTCGGGCGTCATCCCGAAGCCGCCGCCCAGCAGCCGCTCCATGGCGCCGCCCTCGTCACGGGCGAGCCGCTCGGGCAGCCGCGGGATGTTGAAGGCGGCCATGTACCACGACTTCAGGCCCTGGCGGGAGGTGAACCAGGAGCGCATGAAGGCCTCCGGCTGGGGCACCGAGAGCGCCGTCAGCGTGGCCACCTTCTGCGGCTCCAGGGTGGCCGCGACCCAGGCGGTCGCCGCGCCCCAGTCGTGGCCGACCAGGTGTGCGCGCCCACCGACCGCGTCCACCACGGCCAGTGCGTCGCGGGCGAACTCCTGCACGGCGTAGGCGCGCCGGCCACGGGGCCGGGCCCGGGGCGAGTGGCCGCGCTGGTCGACGGCGAGCGTGCGCAGCCCCTGTGCGTGCAGCAGCGGGGCGACCAGCCGCCACGACGTGGCCCGCTCGGGGAAGCCGTGCAGCAGCACGACGGGGGCGCCGTCGAGAGGGCCGTCGTCGAGCACGTCGAGGGTCAGCCCGTCACGGGTGACCTCGGTGAGGCGGTCGGTCATCGGTCCTCCTGGGGCTTGTGGACGGCGTCGTACACGACACGCTTGGGTACGCCGGCGAGCCGGGCGACCTCGAGGATCGCCTCCTTGCGGGCCGACCCGGCCGCCTCGTGGTCGGCGACGGCGGCGCGCAGCTCGGCGGGGGTGTCCCCCACCGCTGCCCCCGGGGTCGCCCCCGACACCACCAGCGTCACCTCGCCGCGGACCCCGTCGGCCGCCCACGAGACCAGCTCGGCCAGCGGGCCGCGGCGTACCTCCTCGTGGGTCTTGGTGAGCTCACGGCAGACCGCGGCCGGGCGGTCGGGCCCGAAGGCCTCGGCCAGCGCGGCCAGCGCGGCCTCGGTGCGGTGCGGGGCCTCGAAGAAGACCATCGTGCGCTCCTCGGTCGCCAGCCCGGCCAGCCGGCGGGCGCGCTCGCCGGCCTTGCGGGGCAGGAAGCCCTCGAAGCAGAACCGGTCGACCGGGAGGCCGCTGACCGCGAGCGCGGTGAGCACGGCGCTGGGCCCGGGGACCGCGGTGACGTGCACGTCGGCTTCGACCGCCGCGACCACCAGCCGGTAGCCGGGGTCGCTGACGCTCGGCATCCCCGCGTCGGTCACGAGCAGGACGCGCTCGCCGGCCAGCAGCGCCTCGAGCAGCACCGGGGTGCGCGCGGACTCGTTGCCCTCGAAGTAGGACACGACCCGGCCGCCGACCTGGACCCCCAGGTCGGTCGTGAGCCGCTTGAGCCGACGGGTGTCCTCGGCCGCGACGACGTCGGCACCGGCGAGCTCGGTGGCCAACCGGGGCGGGGCGTCCTCGGGCCGGCCGATGGGCGTCGCGGCCAGCACCAACACGCCCTCGCTGCGGCCACCGCTGGCTCCGGGCTCGCCTCCAGGTCGGTTCACGCCGGGCATCCTTCCATCCTCCGTCACCCGCCCCGGGTGCCCCCGTAGGGTGGCGGCCGTGACGAGCGAGGCGCTCCAGCGCGAGGAGCAGCAGGAGGCGAGCGTCGGCCTCTCCTCCACCGCCGACGGGCGCCGGGTGCCCAGCGCGTGGGCGCGCGCGAGGGGCCGGCTGCCGCAGGAGGACCCCTTCATCGGGTGGAGCGCGGCGCTCGCGCTCGGCCTGCTCGCGCTGTTCCTGCGACTGTGGCGGCTGGGGACTCCGCGGGAGTTCCAGTTCGACGAGACCTACTACGCCAAGGACGCCTGGGCGCTGCTGCAGAACGGCTTCGTGCGCGGCTACGTCGACGACGCCAACGACCAGATCCTGTCGGGCACGACCACGGACCTGTGGACCGAGGGTCCGTCGATGATCGTCCACCCCGAGGTGGGCAAGTACCTCATCGGTCTCGGGGAGACGCTCTTCGGCCTCGACCCCTTCGGCTGGCGGGTGGCCTCGGCCGTCGTCGGGTCGCTGATGGTCGTGGTGATGGTCCGCCTGGCCCGGCGGCTGACCGGCTCGACGATGCTCGGCCTGGTCGCCGGCCTGCTGCTGATGCTCGACGGGCTGCACTTCGTGCTCTCCCGGCTGGCCCTGCTCGACATCTTCGTGGCGTTCTTCCTGCTGTGTGGCGTGGCCTGCTGCGTCAACGACCGCGACTGGTACCGCGCCCGCATGGCGCGTCTGCTGCCCTCGCCGCCTCCGGCGTCCTCGTGGGGGCCGGTGCGAGGGCTGCTGCTGCGTCCCTGGCTGCTGCTGGGCGGCATCAGCTTCGGTCTCGCCATCGGCACCAAGTGGACCGCGCTCTACCCGCTGGCCGCCTTCGGGCTGCTGGTGTGGGCGTGGAGCGCGGGAGCACGTCGGTCCTTCGGCGTACGCCGGGCCTGGCTGCGCTCGCTGGTCGCCGACGCCCCGACGGCGTTCGTGCACCTGGTGGTGGTGGCCGCGGCGACGTACCTGCTGACCTGGACCGGCTGGTTGGTGCACGCCGACGAGTACGAGCAGTACCTCTCCAGCACGCAGTACACCCAGTTCAGCGGCTCGGGGCACTGCGACGGCGAGTCCTTCGTCGACGACGCCCCCGACCGGGACGCCCGGTGGCCCACCGCGACCGAGCCGGACGCGAGCGGGCTGGGCGAGGTGACCCAGTCGCTGCGCTCGCTGTGGTACTACCACCGCGACGTCTACACCTTCCACACCCACTTCCTGAACTGCTCCACGCACACCTACCAGTCCCAGCCCTCGGGCTGGCTGCTGCTCAACCGGCCCGTCGGCGTGGCCGCCGACACCGGCATCGAGCCCGGGACGCGTGGCTGCACGGCGCCGGCCGGCAGCGACTGCCTGCGCCAGGTGCTCTTGATCGGGACGCCGATGATCTGGTGGGCCGGCATCGTGGCGCTCGCCTTCGCGGTGCTGATGTGGGTCGGGGCCCGCGACTGGCGCTACGGCGTCGTCGTCGCGGGGGCCGCCTCCACCTGGCTGCCGTGGCTGCTCTACGACGACCGGCCGATCTTCTTGTTCTACGCCGTGCTGATCCTGCCGTTCGTGGTGCTGGCGCTGACGCTGGCGATCGGGCGGCTGATCGGCCCGGGCCGCGAGCCCACCACCCGGCGTACGGTCGGGGTGGTGCTGGCCGGATCGTTCCTCGTGCTGGTGCTGCTGAACTTCGCGTGGTTCTGGCCGATCCTCACCCACGAGCTGCTGACCCACTCCGCCTGGCTGGACCGCATCTGGTTCAGCCGGTGGATCTGACCCGACCCTGACCTCACTGACCTGACCTGACCTGGAGGCTGTCGTGCCGTCCTTCGAGCCCGGCTGGGACGCCCTGCCCGCTCCGCTGCTGGCGATGTGGACCGAGCGGCACCTGTGCACGCTCACCACGCTGCGCGCCGACGGCTCCCCGCACGTCGTGCCGGTGGGCGTCGCGCTCGACCCCGAGCGCGAGTGCGCCTGGGTGATCACCCGCGGCGGGTCGCGCAAGGCCGCCCACCTGCGCACGCCCGGCCCGGTGGCGGCCTGCCAGGTCGACGGCGGGCGGTGGTCCACCCTCGAGGGCACCGCGGTCGTGACCTCCGACCCCGCCGACGTCGCCCGGGCCGTCGAGCGGTATGCCGCGCGCTACCGCCAGCCCGCCGAGAACCCCGCCCGCGTCGCCCTGCGCATCAGCGTCGACCGGTTCCTCTTCGGGCCCGGCCTGCTGCGGGACTGACGCCCGGCGGGCGTCGGGGCGTGCGCGAGTGACGCCTCGGCGTCAGGAGCCCTCGGTGCCGGCGCACTCGTTGGCGAAGGCCACCAGGTCGTGGGCGCTGTAGTGCGAGGGGTCGTCGTGGGGGCCCTGGACGGTGCGCAACGAGACGTCGGCACCGAACCGGTTGAGCCGGGAGACGATCTCGCCGCTGTTGAGCTCGTAGGGCACGAACGGGTCGCGCGGGGAGGCGACGAAGCGGAAGGTCGCGCCGGTCTGCGCCAGCTTGTACGCGGTGTCGACCGGGTTGCGGTCGCGCGGGTAGGGCTGGCCGTCGTAGGCCTGGGAGATGAAGCGCCGGGCACCGGGCACGTTGCCCATGGTCGACATGTCCACGGCCGGCTTGACGCCGTACCAGCAGGCGGGCTTGCGCTCGCCGTGCACCAGCGCGTTGAGCGAGGTGGTGCCGCCCATGGAGGCGCCGATGTAGAGCTTGACCTCGCCACCGCCCTGCTGCTCGGCCCAGTCCCACAGCTTCATGGTGTCCTCGGTGGAGATCGGGTTGCCCCAGTTCTCCCGGTGGAACATCGAGGAGGCCACCACCCAGCCGTCGCGACGCAGCGCGTCGAGCCAGGTGCCGTCCATCTTGTGGTTGTAGTTGGAGCCCTGGCCGTGGAAGAAGATCGCCACGCCCTTGGGCTCGGTGGTCGGCGGGAGGTTGACCCGGACCCGCTGGCCGTCGAGGTTGCCGCGGACCTGCTCGGCGGGGTGCTCCCCGCTCGCGCCGGTGGTCAGCAGCACGAGCAGGAACGCCAGCACCGTGGCGGTCACTGCCTGCGCGACGCGCTTCATCGTCATCTCTGCCCCCTGGTCGATCGGCCCCTATTGTGCGCAGGCAGCACCGACACTCGCGACCCCGGTGGGTGTGAGATGGCCCCCGTCACAGCGGGAACGCGGTGCCCGTGCGCTGCTCGGAGACCTCCCACAACCGGCGGGCGGCGTCGACGTCGCGCGCCTGCGCCGAGCGCGGGTTGGAGCCCGGCGCGCCGCGCAGGCCCTGGAAGCCGGTGGGGCCGATGTAGGAGTTCGGCGGCAGGTCGGCGGTGACCGCGTGCACGGTCGGGCGGGCGCCGAACTCCGCGCTGGTGGCGACGACCTTGTTGCCCAGCCACATCAGCTTGTTCATCAGCGGGTTGGCGTGGTGGCTCTGCAGGTTGGTGGCGCTGTAGCCGGGGTGGCAGGCGTGGGCGACGACCGTGCTGCCCGCCTCGCTGAGCCGGCGCTGCAGCTCGGCGGTGAACAGCAGGTTGGCCAGCTTGGACTGCTGGTAGGCGCGGGTGGGCTTGTACGAGCGCTCGAGGTCGAGGTCGTCGAAGTCGAGCTGCGGGCCGTTGTGCAGGCCCGAGGACACGGTGACCACCCGGTCGCTGACCTGCGGCAGCAGCAGGTTGGTGAGGGCGAAGTGGCCGAGGTGGTTGGTCCCGAGCTGGCGCTCGAAGCCGTCGACGGTGCGCCCCTGCGCGACCATCATGATGCCGGCGTTGTTGACCAGCGAGGTGATCTCCCGCTCGCCCCAGGACGCGGCGAAGGCACGCACGGAGGACAGGTCGGCCAGGTCGAGCTCGGCCACCTCGGTCGAGCCGTGGAGCTCCGCAGCGGCGGCCTCCCCCTTGCCGGTGTCCCGGACCGCGAGCACGACGTGGCCGCCGGCGGCCGCCAGCTTCCGGGCGGTCTCCAGGCCGAGGCCGGAGTTGGCGCCGGTGACGACGTAGGTGCGGCCGGTGAGGTCGGGCAGGCCGGGACGGTCGGAGCTCATGGCCCCGAACCTACCCAGCCGCCCGTCGTCACCGGGCCGCGGTCCGCTACCCGGCGTACACGGCCTCGGTGCGCAGCGCGCGGGCCCGCTTGGCCCGCTGCCGTTCCTCCTCCTCCAGCGCCGCGGTGAGCAGCGAGACCAGGGCCTCGAGCTGGATGTCGGAGCTGGCGCCGATCTCCTCGTCGGACCCGTCGAGCGCCCGGGCGGCGAGGCCGGCCTTGGAGTCGATGAGCTCGGCGATGCGGGTGTCGATCGTGTGCGCGGCGATGACGCGCCACGCGGTGACCGGCTCCTCCTGGCCGATGCGGTGGATGCGGTCGATCGCCTGGGTCTGCTCGGCGTCGGTCCACGACAGCTCGGCGAGGACCAGGTTGGAGGCCACCTGGAGGTTCAGCCCGACGCCGGCCGCCATCAGCGAGCAGACGACGACCTGCACGTCGGGGTCCTCGGTGAAGGAGTCGATCGCGGCCTGGCGGGCCTTGGGCGTCTGGTCGCCGCGGATCGAGGCGTAACGGATGCCGCGCTCCGCGAAGAGCTTCTCGGCGGCGTCCATGACGTCGACGTGCTTGGCGAAGAAGACGACCTTGCCGACGTTGCGCGCCAGCTGGGCGGCGTAGTCGGCGGCCAGGCCGGCCTTGGCCTGGCCGATGCGGCGCACCATCGAGAAGACGTTCTCGCCGTCCTTCTTATTCGAGGAGTCCTCGAGCTCCCAGCCGGCGACGCGGCGGACCAGCTCGTGGTCGATGCCCTCGACGGTACGGCCGGAGACCCGGGTCTCGAGCGCGGAGTGGTAGCGGGCCACCATCCGGCGCGCCAGCTCCTTCTCCGCGGCCTTGATCGAGCGGCCGATCGCGTCGTCGAGCTCGACCGGGAGGTCCGCGACGCGACGGGCGGGGATGTCCGCGGCGACGTCGACCTTGCGGCGACGCACGATGCCCTGGTTGACCACGCAGCTGCGGGCGGCGCCGTAGAACGCCGGGCCGTCGGCCGGGCTGAGCCCGGTCTCCTCCAGGGCCTCCATCAGCGGGCCCAGCGGGACCTTGTCGTCGATCCAGCCGAGGAACTGCCAGATCGCGCGGAAGTCCTCGATGTCGTTGATCAGCGGGGTGCCGGTGAGCGCCATCAGCAGCGGCCGGGCGTAGCGGGCACGCAGCCGGTCGGCGAGGTGGAGCACGTGCTGGGAGCGCTGGGAGGTCTTGTTCTTGATGAAGTGCGCCTCGTCGACGACCATCCCCTTGAACCCGAAGTCGCCGAGCCAGCCGACGTGGCGGTCGAGGATCTCGTAGTTGACCACGACGATGTCGGCCCAGCCGTCGACGTCGTAGCCGTCACCGTGGATGACCGTGGACGTGCGACCGGGCGTCCAGATGCCGGCCTCGCGGGCCCAGCTGGTCTTGACGACGTTGGGCACCACCACGAGCAGCGGGTAGGCGTCGGCGGCCTGCGCGGCCAGCAGCGCCTGGGCGGTCTTGCCCAGGCCGGGCTCGTCGGCCAGCAGGAAGGTGCGGTGGCCCTGGGCGGCGGCCTCGACCACCTGCGACTGGTGCTTCATCAGCTCGCGGCCCGAGGCGGCGAGCAGCGACCCGGGCTCGGGCAGCGGCATGCACGCCGACGCTCCGCCGTACTCGAAGGAGCGGAAGAGGGGGCCCAGCAGCTCCCAGCCGGCCAGCCGGCGGGGACGGGCGTGCTGGGCGGCCGCGCCGGTGAAGTCGGGGACGAGGAAGGGGTTGGCGAGCCGGCGGGCGATGACGCTCTGCGGGACGACGCGCTTCTCGATGACCGGGGCGTCGGGGTCGTCCTCGTCGACCTCGGGCTCGTCGGGCACCTCGAGGCCGGCGCGCTTCTTCATCTCCCGGCGCAGGTCCTCGGCGGCCTCGCCGATCTCGGCGTCCTCGGCGAGCAGGTGCAGCAGCGTGGTGTCGCGCGTGGCGGTCTTGGCGAGGATGGTGGCGATGCCGTCGAGCCGCTTGAGCTGCTCGGCCCGCTGGCTCTCGCTGACCTCGGTGTCGGCCTTGATCCGCGACCGCTCCTCACGCACCAGCAGCCCCACGACCTGGAACTTCGTACGGGCGCTGGGCGGCACGGCACCGCGCTGGGCGGCACCCTCCACCTCGCGCACCGCGCGCGCCAGGACGGGGATGATCCCCTCGTTGTCGAGGTCGCGCACCCGTCGC
>Ga0208328_1000035_pt1 | contig 99274 bp, 88 predicted proteins | sample DeeseametaMP2633_FD_184170 | JGI IMG/M metagenome (GOLD analysis project Ga0208328, IMG submission 184170) | Marine microbial communities from the Deep Atlantic Ocean - MP2633 (SPAdes) | ecosystem: Environmental > Aquatic > Marine > Unclassified | place: Northeast of Antigua and Barbuda, North...
TTCCTGATCGTAGGCCCTGTATCCGGTAGTCTTGTTTCGGGATCCACGGGACGTGAGCCCGATGGGGTTGGTATACCGGCAGTTGGGATATCACCCGAGATTGCCGACATGATAAGGCAGCAGCCAAGCCCGGCCATCGCAGAACTCTCAATCGAAACGCGCGAATACGACGCTGAGACAGAAAACCTCTTCTTTGACATCCCAGGAGAGACTGACGAATGGATTGTGCTAACTGCGCACATCGACGGGCATGATCTCGCCGAGAGCGCGATGGACAACGGAACTGGTCTTGCGACCGCCCTGGCCGCAGCGGAAGCCCTTGCTCCAGAGCTAGCGCGCAGACCTGCTCGTCGCGGCCTACGTCTCGCATTCCACTCCCTGGAGGAATGGGCCCTAAATGGTTCCGCCATATCTCTTGCGCGGATGGACGAGCAGGAGCGTGATAAGATCGCAGCCTGCATCAACATCGACTCTGTTGGTTTTGATCCTGCGCTCGCGGCACTGACGAGCGATTTTCCCGGGCTTGGTGACTTTCTGAAGACCCGCGCCGCGGCTCTTGGAATTCCTCTCAGAATTCATGAGCCACTTCAGTCAAACTCAGACCATGCAAACTTCGCGAAACACGGAATACCAGCGTTTCGATTGGTCGCTGGGTTTGGAACAGGCGGTGGACCTGCCGCCGATCTTCTGACTTCGAGAGACACGCGGGATCGCATAGACATGAGCCTCCTCTCAGCGTCAGCGACCCTTGTAGCCTCGATTGCCCACGGGATGCTCCATGCCGATTGCGACCTCAAGGCGGAGCTATCGGGCGCTACGGTCATCTGATCCCGAGAGATCCCAAAACAGGGCTCATGCAAAAGTTCCTAGACGTACAAAGAGCCCTGTGGCGCGCGAGTGTTGCGCCACAGGGAATATCCCATTCAGACAGGGCGGATCTCGCATGCCTCGTACCGCGTAGGTCGGGATCGAACCCTCAAGAGAGGAGGAACGTCCATAGCGATGCTAGCCCCCTCTGGTGTCTGGGTGGAGGATGACACCAGTGACTGCACTGGACACATCGATGCGCATGGACCGCCAGAAGTCAGCGTATGGCATGGAACGCCCGAGCAGCACACCGCCATGGAGCCTGAGGCTTTAGCCAAATCAGGAGATTGTGGACTGTCCAAGCGATCTGTGCGTAGGATCGAGCCAGTCTATTCTCGAATTGGTTTTGTGACATCATGAAGTTCTGTGCCAAGATGGTGGCTGCTTTCCTTGCCACGCCACTTGCTCTTCTCGGACTGACCGCTGAGGCGGTCGCGGAAGAGTACGGAAGCCTCAGCTACAACGAGAATGTCCCTGGCGTCCTGTTTCTGGCGGGCAAGATCAAGGATGGAGACTCTTTCGAACTCAGACGCGCCATGCGGGATCACGAGATCGACCTCGTCGTCACGGCGAGCCCCGGCGGGAATGTGTATGAGGGCCTGCAGATGGCCGCCATTCTCCATGATAAGGGGGTGAGCACCTATGTTCCCGAAGGGGCCGAGTGCGTCTCGTCCTGTGCAAGCGTGTTTCTCGGTGGGAGCAGCCGCGTAGCGTTTGGGGAGCTTGGCGTTCACCAGTTCTACTCTGTGGCCGATGATGCGTCTGCTCGCGAGCGAAAGGATGTGATGGCGGCCGCCACTCAATACACGACTTCAGACATCATAGGAATCTTGAACGAGTTTCAGACGCCACCTTTTGTCTATGAGAAGATGTTCGGCACGACGGACATGTATTATTTCCGAGGTGCCGAAAAGCAGAGGATCTCTTTAGGGGCCGACAACAATGACTTCCTGGAGCGGATAACTCAAATCGACGAGTATTTGGCCAGCAACCCTGAGTTGCTACAAAGAAGAGATCCGGCACCGGAGTGGACATCTGCTGTGGTCTCAGCTTTGCCACAGAACCCTGAGGTTCCCCCGGAGCCGAACCTCGGCAATGACAATGTCTTTTATAATCTCGATTTTTTTGGCATGGACCTGAGCCCAACGGGCATCCGTGACATCAGTCTTTCCGCGTGCCAGAATTACTGCGTTCAAACCCCGTCATGTGCCGCCTACAGCTATGTTCATGAGACAAGATGGTGTTGGCCGAAGTCTGGCGTCCAGAATATCAGCATGGCCAATGGGGTTACGAGTGGCATTGTCAATTACGCCATGCTGGATCCCTCTGTGTTTGATCGGCCATATCTCGAGACGACTGGCGTCGACATCCCTGGGTACGATTTGTATCCAAAGGGGCTTCGAAATATGAGCCTCGATCAATGCCGGCATGCCTGCCAGGCCACTAGCAGCTGCGTAGCCTTTTCCTATGTTCCCAAGAAGTCCTGGTGCTTTCCTAAGTATGGTGCGGGAGGGTATCGGGACCAGATTGGAATTATCTCAGGCGTTCTCAACGTCAACCGATAAGGCTTCCCCGGAAGGCTCGAACCCGTGTGACTTCGGCGTCGATGGTGTCGATGGACACTTTTCCGCTTCCCACCGCCTCTCGTAGCGAACGGCTGACTTCGATTGTTGACTCTATGGAGTGCTCTCTCCGGTAGTTCGAGTAAATCAGCAGTGAGTTTCCCGCCTCTACTGCTTTGATGCAAGCACTCGCAGGCTCTGTAAATTTCGTAATTGCGCCCATTTGCATGTCGTCGGCGACGACAATGCCGTCGAATCCCAGACCTTCGCGAACTTCGCGAACAGCTGCCCTTGACAGGGAGGTCGGAATCCATGGCTCGTCCGATAGATACTTGTTTAGAAGATGGCCGTTCATAATTGAATCCGCCATGCCCGCGTGAGCTAGTCGGTCAAAAGGGGCGATCTCTCGTGCGGACCAGGTCTCGGATATATCCGCGCTTCCGTGGTGACTGTCGTCAAGTGATGACCCGTGCCCTGGAAAGTGCTTGAGGCATGTCTTCACTCCGGCCGCCCTGTGGGCTTGAATGAACAGCTGTGCAAAGCGAATGACCTGTTCCACATTCTGACCAAACGAGCGCCCTTTGGATCCAATTATCGGATTGGCTGGGTTTACGTTAAGATCCACCACGGGAGCCAAATTCATGTTTATTCCGACGGCCGCGAGCTCGTTCGCGCGCGCAAGGAAGTAATCGTGGATGGCTTGGTCTCCCCATCCAGACTCTGAGATACTCTGCGCTGACATCCATGTTCTGAAGCCGTTCTGTGCGCCCAGGCGGACCACTCGTCCACCTTCCTGGTCGATCGCTATGATTGCAGGAAGGACAGGTGAAGCTGACTGTAAGGCCGCTATCAGGCGACTAAGCTGTTCGGGCGATCGTATGTTTCGCTCGAGCAGAATGACCCCAGAGATATCACCGCGCTCAATAAGGCGCTGCGCCCGCCCAACCTCTAGATCGGCAACGGAAGTCCCTCTGAAGCCGGCGAGGAAAAACTGACCCGTATCCGTTGAGTCAGCCGCCCTGGCTCGCGACGCCCCAGACAGCGCTAAGATGCCGAAGGCGCCTGATCCAGCGATGAAGTTTCTACGTGTCATGAACAGCAGTGGTCAACGAAACCAAACCCGCGGGCAACCCTCTTCCACCTTGCCATTCAAGCCCGGCGAATGGCGACGCAGCCGGCAGGCTGCGGGCTGGTGGTCTCGCCGAAGTTTGGCATCTGTGGGTAGCCATGGTCAAGAAGCCAGGCACGCATTAGCTCCGCCTGATCCGGTCCGCCGGCCGGTTGATATCAGCCCAACCACGAACTCGTCGTTGAGGATCGAGACAGGTGAAGCGGACCTTCACGCCAAGAGCGTAGAGCGATCACTTTGAGGACGAAGCCGCCGTTTGCTTCCTGGCTTCACGCGTAACTAGCAGCCCGCAAAACACGCGACTTTTCCAGGTCAGTGAAGGTGTGAATAGCTTTCGCTCAGGCGTAGTGAGGTCTTACAATCGCGAGCGCTCTGCATGCTTACCTCGCTTCTTAAACTGAGCGGAAAGTAGAATAGCGGTGAATCATCTCGCTTGCTAGAGTGAGAGGATGTGAACACCATTGCTAGCCGCCGAGGGACTTCATCGGCTTTTCGACTCAGAACTTTGAACCCAACGACTGTCGAGATGGAGGATCGGCTTGGTGGGAGGGTTGATTCCCTTTGAGGAATTGCCGGAGTGGGTTCCGGGAAAGGTGCTTCTGGCCAGCGATGGACAGAACTGGAAGAGGGTCGCGTTAAGATCCTATCACTACCAAGGCCAAGATGTCGTCGTACCCGCGATGCGCGATTTCATGCTCGTGAGCTACAAGACCGGCACGACCCCGATGCAGCGTCGTTTCGATGGCCGATGGAAGGAGGAAACTCTGGGACCGGGCGCGGCTTCGCTTTTGACGCGGGCGCAGCAGGCCTACTGGAACTGGCACGAGCCGATCGACGTGACCCACGTTTATCTCTCGGGCGAAATGGTCGCCGAGGTGGCGAGCGAGGTCATGGATTGCGCGGTCAGCGAGGTCACCCTCGACGATGTGCTTCGGGTGGACGACCCGGTCATGTCGAGTGCGGCTGATGCGATTGCCGGCGAAGCACGAAACCGCGCTTTGGGCGGTTCACTCTACGTCGACACCGTGGCACGCGGTCTCATCATTCATCTCCTGCGCCGCTACGCCTCCGTACGCCAGCTTGAGCCTGAGCGCACCGGCGTCCTGACCCCTCAGCAGGAAAAGCGTATCGTTGAGTTCATCGAGACGGAGATTGAAACGCCGCTCGACCTCAAGGTGATGGCCGACGCTCTCAATATGACTCCCTGCCTCTTCGCCCGGCAATTCCGCCGCAGCTTCAACATGCCGGCCTATGCCTTCGTGAAGGCTCGCCGGCTCGAAAGGGCCCGTCGCCTGCTGGCCACCACCGAACTGCCGATCAAGGCAATCGCGGCCGATTGCGGCTTCTGCGACCAGGCCCACCTCACGCGCATGTTTTCCTCGGAGTTTGGCATGCCGCCTGGCGAGTTCCGTCGCCGCGCGCACTGAGTGGGCGACAGAAACATACAAAGATTGGTTGCGGTTCGTTCAAGATCGGCGACCTGCAGCACTGCCAAGCTGACCGGGTGCCGCGACGAAGACCGATTGGGTCGACACTACGGCACAGCCCGTAACCGGCAGGAGGCGGTTGCGGCCAGCTCGGAGGAAATCATGCTAGATTCTAACCAAACCGCCACCGTGGCGGATCGCAGACCTGTGCCCGCCGAACTCGATGCATTGGTCATCGGAACTGGTTTCGCGGGTCTCTATCAGCTGCACCAGCTTCGCGAAATGGGCCTCAAGGTCCACGCGTGCGACACCGCGAAGGACGTCGGCGGCACCTGGTACTGGAACCGTTACCCGGGTGCCAAGTTCGACAGCGAAGCCTACATATACCAGTATCTTTTCGACGAAAGCCTCTACAAGGACTGGACCTGGAGCGAACGGTTCCCCGGCCAGCGCGAGATCGAACGCTGGATGCACTACATCGCCGACCGGCTTGACCTCCGCCGTGACATCTCCTTCTCGACCACGATCACAAAGGCCAGCTTCGACGAGACGACCGGCCTCTGGACCGTGGAAACCGACAAGGGCGATACCGTCCTCACGCGCTACCTGATCGGCTGCACCGGGATGCTTTCCGCTCCGCTGGAGGACCGCTTCCCCGGGCAGGCCAGCTTCAAGGGCAAGATCGTCCACACCGGGCGCTACCCAAAGGGCGGTCTCGACCTCGAAGGCAAGCGCGTCGCCGTCATCGGCACCGGGGCGACCGGCATCCAGGTGATCCAGACCATTGCACCCGAGGTCGAGCACCTGACGGTCTTCGTACGCACGCCGCAATACGTACTGCCGATGAAGAACCCCAAATACGGGCCGGGTGAAGCGGCATGGTACAAGGATCGCTTCGACGAACTGAAGGCCAATATCCCCCACACGTTCACGGGCTTCGAGCACGACTTCGAGAACACGTGGGCCGACCTGACGCCCGAGCTGCGCCGCGAGGTGCTGGAGGAGATTCATGCGGACGGATCGCTGAAGCTCTGGCTGGCCTCCTTCGCCGAAATGTTCTTCGACGAAGAGGTCAGCGAGGAGATCTCCGAATTCGTGCGGGAAAAGATGCGGGCCCGCCTGAAGGATCCGAGGCTGATCGACATCCTCGTGCCGAAAAAGGGAGACTACGGCTTCGGCACACACCGCGTTCCGCTCGAGACACACTACCTCGAGACCTACCTGCGCGACAATGTCGAGGCGGTCAGCGTCCGTGATAACCCGATCGCCGAGATCGTGCCCGAAGGCGTCAGGTTGGAGGACGGAACCGTCTACGAGGTGGACACGATCATCATGGCGGTGGGCTTCGATGCCGGCTCGGGGGCGCTTGCGCGGATCGACATCACCGGCCGCAATGGCATGAAGCTTGCCGAAGAATGGGGCAAGGACATCCGCACCACCATGGGGCTGATGAAGTTCGGGTTCCCCAACCTCTTCATGACCGGCGCGCCGCTCGCGCCTTCAGCCGCGCTCTGCAACATGCCCACCTGCCTGCAACAGCAGACCGAATGGATCACGGAGTGCATCGGCGCGATGCGGGCGAGCGGCCACGACGTAATCGAGCCGACGGAGGAAGGCGAGTCCGACTGGGTCAAGCACCATGACGAGACCGCGAATGCCACGCTGATCGCGAAGACGAACTCGTGGTACACTGGGTCCAACGTGCCGGGCAAACCGCGCCGCGTCCTGTCCTATACCGGCGGGGTCGGCACGTACCGCGACAAATGCGACGAGATGGCCCGGAACGGCTATCCGTCCTTCGCGATGACCAAAGCAGGCGTTCCCGCTGACGTCTGAAATCCAGCAAACGACAAGACCGCCCTGTCCCCGCGACGGGGCGTTCCCAAGACCGGCTTCAAAGAATGGGAGGAAACCATGGGCCACAAATTCAACGCTGATTCCGTCCTGAATGGTGTCGTGACGTCCGATCCACGCGTGCCCGGCGTCGTGGCGATGGTCACGGACCGCGAGAAGAACATCTACGAAGGTGCCGCGGGTGTCCGCCGGATCGACGGTGACACGGCGATGACCACCGACGACGTCTTCGCGATCTTCTCGACCACGAAGGCTATCACCGCGACGGCCGCGTTGCAGCTTGTCGAGGAGGGCAAGCTCGACCTAGACGCACCGGCGAGCGACTACGCGCCCGATATCGGAAAGCTCAAGGTGATCGACGGCTTCGACGACGCCGGCGAGCCGATCCTGCGCGACCCGAAACGCCCGATCACGACGAAGCACCTGCTGCTCCATACCGCCGGCTTTGGATACGACTTCTTCTCCGAAACCTACAACCGACTTGCGCAGGAGAAGGGCCAGCCCAGCGTCATCACCGCATCGAAGGCCTCGTTGATGACGCCCTTGCAGTTCGACCCGGGCGACAAGTGGGAATACGGCACCAACATCGACTGGTGCGGGCAGGTGGTCGAGGGGATCACCGACAAGCGTCTGGGCGAAGTCTTCCAGAGTCGGATCTTCGAGCCGCTCGGGATTGAAGACATGACCTTCGAGTTGAACGACAGTCTCCGCAAGCGGCTTGCGGGCATGCATGCGCGCGGGGAAGACGGCTCGCTGACGCCGATGGACTTCGAGCTGCCCGATAGGCCCGAGATCCACATGGGCGGGCACGGCCTATACGGCACGGTCGGCGACTACATGAAGTTCATCCGCATGTGGCTGAACGACGGCATGGGGCCGAACGGGCGCGTCCTGAAGCCCGAGACGGTGGTGATGGCCGAGAAGAACCACCTTGGCGAGAAGAAGATCGGCATGTTGCCGGGGGTGATCCCGTCCCTGTCGAACGACGCCGAGTTCTTCCCGGGCCTTTCGAAGTCATGGTCCTATAGCTTCATGGTGAACGACGAGGCAGCCCCCACAGGTCGGCCGGCAGGGGCGTTGGGCTGGGCGGGGCTCGCGAACCTGTTTTACTGGATCGATCGGGCGAACGGGTTCGGAGGCTTCTGGGCGACACAGATTCTCCCATTCGGAGATCCCGTCTCCTTCGTCGGCTACATGGACTTCGAAAGCGCCTTCTACGCCTCGCTCAAGTCTGCAAAAGCTGCCTGAGTTAGACCGTGATCGCCGGCACCGCCGGCGATCGCCCTCCGTCGTTCAAGAGCCGTCTTAGGGCTGGAGAGCGATTGGACGGGGCACGGTCCGAGCTCTTGCTGAATCCAAAGCTTACGTCGTATTTGGGCTCGGAGGGGCCGATCGCCGCACGCCGCCTGATCGGTGTCTTTCAAGAAATGAGCTCAGCCGAACCAGGTCCACTACCTGCGCTCAGCTGCCGACCACGACGCTTAGCGTGCGCACCCAAATTGGGGGGTCCTCGGTGCGAGATCGAGCTTCTCAGCCTTCGTCGCCCCGTCGCAAGGTCAGTCTTACGCTTCCCTTGGGTCCAACTCGATCGAGGAGGTCGAGCAGAGACAGGTCGTGGGATGCTGGCCGCCCCCTTGACATGTTCGCTTCCAATTCTCGCGGCAGCAGAACCGGCTCGTCAGGATCAATGCCGGTCCCTTTGAGGTCCTCCCAGTCCTGCGCGATGCGCCTCCTCATTCTGAAGAGCACCTCCCTCTGGCCTTCTTCCTTGTTCCACGAGGCTATTATCGCCTCTTTCGCCCCCAGGAATTGGGGCTTCTCTGCGAAAGCGTCGGCATTCAAGGCAGCCACAATTCGAGACGCGCGTATACCCTGGTTTGCCACATAGGCAACAAGACTGTCGTCCCTCTTGTAGTCCTCTTTGGAAATCACGTTCCCGTCTTCGTCGACATACTCCCCTTTGTCGTTCTTCGCAGGAACTGCAGCATGGTGAAGGGCGACGACTTCCCAGTGCTTGTTGAACACGGGAGATCCGGAACTCCCGGGTTCGGTGTCGCAGGAATACCAGAGAGACCGATCTCGCTCCGGAGACTTGTCGTCGTCCTGGAGGAAAACGACAGTTGAGTTGTGGATCGCAACCGTCTTCCCTCGTCTCTGCGGATACTGGACGATCCCGGTCGGATCCCCCAAGGCGACTTTCCCCTGCTCGGGCTTCAGTGAGTGCCACCCAAGACGATCTGAGATCATGTTGCCCCGCAGTGGGTCCAGGGCAACGATGGAGACATCATGCTCCTTGTTTGTCCACCAGAACGTCTCCGGGCTTAGCCGGCACTGCGGAATGACCGTCAGGCCATCATAGGTTTCGAAGCGAATTTCCGATCTCTCAGCGACCTCCACTGATGGCAGCACATGGTGATTTGTCATGATCATCCCCGGAGCACAGAGAAACCCTGTGCCTGAGTATCTCCCGCCATACATTTCGATCTTTCCGATCGAGCGCGATGCAGCCAAGCCCTTTACAAAGAAATCGACAGCCAGGAAGTCGCTCTGGGCCATGGTTCTCTCGATGCTGACAGCCTCGCTAACACCGGCCAACGCTAGGCTTTCGCGCTCCTGATCTGCGATGCGCTTGTCCCTCCGCCTTCTCTTTTCACGCCGGCCGTCGGGATCTTCTGTCGGAGTGGCTGTCACCTTCGAGATGTAGACATCCTTGGCAACCTTGGAAATTCCGGCCTTATATGCCTTTTCCGCTTCCTCTCGAAGCTTGCGCGTTGCCTCAGTGAGATCAAAATCATCCTTGTCCGCCATCAATGCCTCCGGACCGATATGAAAACGAGGATGACGCTACCATAGGTGGAAGTCTGTGTCTTGCATTAACGCAAAAGTGTGTAGCATCATGCATGCACGTCATATTTTTCAATCAATTGCAGGACAGCCCAATGGGAAATGAAGGCAAGACGCCCAAGAAAATTGAATACATTGAGTACCTTGAGCGGGTAGCGGATCCAGCCACATCAAAAAAATGGATTCTCAAGCACAGTATAATTGTTCGAGGAGAATCCGGGTTCGAATTCCTGTTGAAGCCGAATGAGAAGTACGTCGAGGTCTCGCCCTTCGAGAGGGAACTTGAAAACGCGATGGGCGCAGCCAATTGGGCTGCTCGTGCCAGAAGGGAGACGGCGCTAACATTGTCTCTTGCGACCGGAGACAAACGCCCCCTTCTCGTTGCCGAAGGTGACAGCTGGTTCCAGTTCCCGGTCCTCATTGATGAAGTCATCGACCACCTCGGGAAGGACTACCTTATAGCCTGTGGCAGTGCCGCAGGCGATACGGCCCGCAACATGGTCTATGGAAACCAAGGAAGAGGACATCAAGAATATCTCAGGCTGCTATGGAGGCATCGGAACAGAGTAAGAGGGTTCCTACTCTCCGCAGCCGGGAACGACGTCATCGGCGAAGACGTTCAGGATGGAGACTCAACGCCAGTCCTTCAGAAGATCCTCAAGAAGCCGACCGAGCCAAATCCTGGTGTCCTCGATATCATCAACATGACGGAGTTGCGAAAGCGTCTTGATTTCCTCGAGGGAGCATACAGGCTCGTCATAGAAAATATCCGGCGCCTGGACAGTAGCGGTCGGCCTGCAGGCCTCAAGCCGTTCCAAGAACTGCCCATCATCATTCACGGCTATGACTATGCGTTCCCCTACCCAACTCCGGAGGCCATCGGCGGAGTCAAGGATACCCGAGATCCGGTCTACGCCGACAAGGATCAATGGCTGGGCTCTGCATTCGCTCACCACAAGATCACGGATCCACAGCTTCGCAAGGACACCATCGTCTACCTGGTAGATCAGCTCTACGACATGCTCTTCGATGTTGCGGGAGACTCAAAGAAAACCCAGGTCTGGGTTGTCGACTGTCGCAAAACCCTGACCAAAGTCAGCGACTGGAATGACGAGATCCACGGAACGGACAAGGGCTTCAGGAAGATCAGCAAGAAGTTCGCCGCCGTCATCAAGGATGTTATATGACGCGAGAGATCAGAGCTCCTCTATGCGACCTCCATCTATAGCATACCTAGAATGTTGCTTGTTCCGAGAATAGGAGGAGACCGTCGGTTTGGCCCAGTGGCGATCATTGGGCCTGATCCACAGGCGTGGGATACGGCGGAGGACCAGCCGCAGAATTTCGCGCGAGGAAGAGCCACAACAGAACGCCGCGCATCAGAAGGAAGATAAGAAAGGAAATCCAGAGGCCAGCGTTACCGAACAAAGGCAATAGCGCCCAGCTCAGCCCGATGAAGGCCCCCACCGATAGCAGCATCACATTGCGCAACGATCGTGACCAAGACGCCCCAATGTAAACCCCGTCGAAAATAAAAGCGGCGGCCCCCGCAGGCCCGCAAAGCGCGGCAAACCAGAAAATCTCTCGCGCTGTGGCTCGAACAATTTCATTGGCCGACATTAGCGCCAAGAACTCGTCTCGCACCGCCAGATAGCACACCATGGTCAAGAGGCCGGCGGCGCTCCCCCAGAGCAGTGACAGTTGCACGCCGCGTGACATGGCCCTCCTGTCTCCTGCCCCGATCGCTTCGCCCGCTATCTGTTGCGCTGATGTCGCGACGCCGCCCACCACGGCTCCGGAAAAGTTGAAGAGCGTCATCAGCACAACGTTCGCAGCCAGGACTGTAGGGCCGAAGGCGGCGCTGGTGCGGGTGAACCAGGCGAACGACCCCAGCAGGAGCAACGACCTGATCAAGATATCGCCGTTCACCCTCACCATGACGAGCAGCTTCTCACGGTCGCGCAAGGCTGCGCCAATGGATATCATACGCTCCGTTTGCATCGCCCGCACCACGAGACTGAGTCCAATGATACCGGTCATCGCCTCGGCGAAGACCGTACCCAGGGCGGCACCCTCGACACTGAGATGAAGAGAGCGCACGAAGAATAGTGTCGCGGCGATGTTCGTGGCGTTCAATAAGATTTCAAGCGCGATGCCCTCGAACATGCGCCGCTGCCCGAAAAGCCAGCCCACTACAGAGAAATGCGCCAGAAGCATTGGGGCCGAGAGCACGCGGACATGAAAATACGCATCACCGGCCTCACGCACATCCCCTTCGATATCGAGCAACATGAAACCTGCCTCCGCAATTGGCCGGGAGCAGAGCACCGCCAGCGCGCCGATAATTAACGAAATTGTCGCCGCACGCACTACAACGTGGAGACCCTCGACTGGCCTTCCGGCTCCGAGCGCCTGCGCGACCATTCCGACAGTCGAGGAGCGCACAAAATTGAAGGTGAAGAAGATGAAATTCACCAAGACGTTCGCTGCTGCGACGCCTCCGATCAGGCTTGCGTCCCCGAGCTGTCCAATGACGGCGGTATCGACAGCGGCGACAAGCGGGGTTGTCGCCGAAGCAAGCGTTACCGGCAAGGCTGTGGTCAGGATACGCCGGTGGGTGATCGACGAGGAAACGCTCTTTGTCTTCAAGTTCTGCATCCGGAACGACATCATGGGGCCCAGGTGCGCGAGGGCATCGTCAGCCCGTCGCGCGGGAGAAGGGCATGGGATGGCCAAATATCGACCGGTAGCCCTTGCCTTCGACCGTGGCCAGAAAATGCTCAAGACCGGCGGCAAGCATCTCTTCGCCCTGAGCGTCGAGACGCAGAGTTTCGCCGTCGACCCGCATCTGCGGTGCGGTCACTAAGACTGACTGGACGACATGGCGGACGCCCATGGATTGGAGAACCGGGCGCAGCCCATAGTCGAGCGAGAGTAGATGCGCGACGGAGCCACCCGTCGCCAGCGGCATCACCGCCTTTCCCGCCAGTCCGAATTGCGGCAGCAAATCCAGAAAGCACTTGAGAAGGCCGGAATAGGCGGCCTTGTAGATCGGCGTCACAACGATCAACCCTTCTGCCGCCGCGACCGCCCGAACCGCTGCTGAAATGCTAGGCTCGGCGGTATCCGCGCGGATCAGTGCATTGGCGTCAAGCTCAGCGAGACGCAGGGTGTCGCAGTCGAAGCGCTCTTGCGGGACGTGCGTAAGCACATGTTCGATGAGGCGGGTTCCGCTCGACTTCGCCGAGGGACTCCCAGAGATTGCAAGAATTCGGTGGGACAACGGTTCCTCCTTCGTGGCGGGTGGCGGCCGGAAACCGCCACCGCAGGGATTAGACTTGGGGAAAGCCGTAGCGGCTGCGCAGGTTTGGTTCAGTGTAGTGGGTCGGGAAGACCCCGCGCTTTTGCAGGATCGGCGTCACATGATCGACAAAGGTCACAAGCGCATCGGGAAGTAGTGGCGGGTTGATCGTGAACCCGTCAGCGGCGCCCGCTTCCCACCAGTCGATCATGCGGTTTGCGAGTTGTTCGGGCGTGCCGGCGATCAGCTGCATACGCAGGGCGAGGCTCCGCAGCGACAGCTTCTCGTCTAGCGCGACGTCGACCATGGATTGCAGAACACCGACGGGCATCGCGGATTCTTTCGGTAGGCGGAAATCCCCGGCGCAGAGGGGCCGGTCGATATCGACCTTTTCCAAGTCGATGCCGAGCTGACCGGCGGTGCCGCGGATCCTCTCCTCCTCGGGCGCCAGCGTCGACTGGTATTGCTCGACCAGCCGCTTCACCTCCTCCTCGGTCGAGCCGATCAGCGGCTGGAAGCTCGGGAAGACCCTCACCGCCCCTTCGGGCCTGCCATTGGCCTTTGCCGCCGCCCGTGCCTCCTGGACAAAGCGGATGCCTGCAGGCTTGCTGCCCAGGAACGCATAGATGAGCTCGCCATGCTTGGCGGCCAGAGCCTTGCCCTGCGGCGACCCGCCGGCCTGGGCGACGACAGGCACTCCCCAGGGCGGCAGCGGCGCGTTGAGCGGACCGTCGACCTGGAAATACTTGCCCTCGAAATGCGGCGGCGTGACCTCGCCAAATGGATTGTCGACCGGCCCCGTCGCCTTGTCCCACGGGAACTTCCAGCTCCGCCAGAGCGCTTGGATGACGTCGAGGCATTCCTCGGCCCGCGCGTAGCGGACCGCATGGTCGGCGCGCACGCTGCCGTAATTCGCCGCAACGATGGGGTTGGCGGTGGTGACAGCATTCCAGCCAATCCGGCCCTCGCTCAGCAGGTTGATCGAGGCTAGCTGCCGTGCAAGCGTATATGGGAGACTGAAACTGGTAGACACCGTGGCGATGGCGCCGATATCGGGCACGTTGGTCAGGATCGCCGTCGCCAGAATGAGCGGGTCGATGGGATATTCGTGGCGCACTTTGGGGTTCGGCGTAAGCTGCGGCTGATCGGCGAAGAATACCGCGTCAAAGACCCCACGATGGGCAATCTTGGCGTTTTCGATATAGTTGTTCAGCCGGAAGATCCGCGCCCGGTCGCCCGATCCCTCGTTCCAAGAATTGCCCAGAAATCCGGACGAGTTCAACCATGTGTTAAGAAAAAGTCGGCGCGATGTCATTGGATTACCTCTTGTCGCTTGGTCTTTCGGTGGGATTAGCCCGTTGCGGGCTCGTGTTACTTTCGCGGCCCACCGAGCCATCGTGCCCGCGGCTCTTTGAGTGGGGGCGGCGACAGCACGCTCTGCGTCTGGGTGTCAGTGAAGACGATACGCTGGCGCTGGCGTTCGATCCGAGGGTCGGGCACCGGCACCGCCGAAAGCAGGGCGCGGGTGTAGGGGTGTTTCGGTGTCGAGAAGATCTCGTCTGTGCTGCCGCGCTCGACGATCCGGCCTCGATACATTACGATCACCTTGTGGGCGATCTCCGCGACCACCGACAGATCGTGCGACACGAAGAGATAGGACAGCCCGAGATCGCGCTGAAGCTCCTGAAGCAGCTCCAGCACCTGCGCCTGGATCGACACGTCCAGAGCCGAAACCGGCTCGTCGAGCACGATGAGCCGCGGGCGCGTCATCAAGGCGCGGGCAATCGCGATGCGCTGGCGCTGACCGCCGGAGAACTCATTCGGATAACGCGCCGCGTGCTCGTTGCGAAGATGCACGCGTCTGAGCAGATCAGATGCCCTGGAAACCGCTTCCGCGCGATCCATCCCGTTCAGTAGAGCGGGTTCCATCAAGATGTCGCGGACCGTCATCATCGGGTCTAGCGACGCATAGGGATCCTGGAAAACCATCTGCACACTCGCCCGCATCTTACGCCTCTCGCGCGGTGCCATCTTGGCGATGTCTTGGGAATCGTAGAGAATTTTGCCTCCGGTCAGCGGTTCGAGGCCGAAAATCGACCGGATAAGCGTGGTCTTGCCCGACCCGCTCTCACCGACGATGCCGATGGTCTCCCCAGCCATGAGGTCGAGATCGACCCCACCGACGGCCTTGACGATCCCCATGCGCCGCCGCACCACGCCCTGGGAGTGTACATCGAAGTGCTTTTCCACCCCGCGCATTGCAAGCAGCGGCGGCTTGTAGCCGGGCTTGCCCCAGCCCGGGGTCTCGACAAATGGCGTGAGCTCAGTGCCCTCAGGAGGCATCTCGCCCAGGGTCAAGGTTTGCGGGAGGTCGAGCCGTGGGATGCTGTTGAGGAGTTTGCGCGTGTAGTCGGAACACGGTTCGTAAAAGATGCGCTCGACGCTGCCGATCTCCTCGAGTTGGCCCTGATTCATCACTGCCACCCGGTCTGCGCGCCCGGCGACTACACCGAGATCGTGCGTGATAAGCAGTAACGCCGCGCCGGTAAGCGCCTGGGCGCGTTGCAGGCTGTCGAGCACCTGCGCCTGCACCGTCACGTCGAGCGCGGTCGTCGCCTCGTCCGCGATGATGAGATCAGGCGAGTTCGCCATCGCCATTGCGATCACGACCCGCTGGCGCATTCCGCCGGAGAGCTCATGCGGATAGGCATGCGCCCGTTCGCTTGGATTGGGAATACCCATGTCCTCGAGCAGACTCAGCACCTTCTCGTCAAGCTCGGTTTCTGTCATCTTCTGATGTGCGCGCAGCCCTTCACGGATCTGTGCTCCGACGGTGTACACGGGATTGAGCGATGTCATCGGGTCCTGCGGCACCAGTGCAATCCGGTTACCGCGGAGCCGCCGGTGATCCTTTTGCGGAAGGCCGATCAGTTCGCGGCCCTGCCAGAGCAGCGAACCGCCGATCCTTGCGTTGCGAGGCAAAAGTCCCATTAGAGCCAGAGTGCAGACCGACTTGCCTGAGCCACTTTCGCCGACGATGGCCAGCACCTCGCCACGGCTTATCGACCAGGAGATGCCGCTGACGGCGCGGATTGGCGCCTCGCGGGGTTGCAGGAAGTCAACAACTAGATCTCGGACGGTGAGGAGAGGGTCTTTTCCAGTCATTTCATATGCCGCCCGGTTTGCTGACGGGGATCGAGCGCCGCGCGCAACCCGTCGCCGACGAAGCTGATACAGAGCGCGATCAGCAGGATGAAAACGCCGGGGAAATAGAACAGCCACGGCCGGGTGGTTACGGCGCCCTGCGCCTGGTTCACGAGCAAGCCGAGTGAAGTATCGGGCGGCTGCACACCGAAGCCGAGATAGCTCAGCGCCGTTTCCGACAGCACGGCAGTAGCCGCGAGGACGGAGGCCGCAACAATGATCGGGCCGATTGTGTTCGGCAGCAGATGGCGGAAGATGATATAGGCCGGCCTCGCCCCCGCAATCTGCGCAGCGATGACGAATTCGCGGGTCCGGATCGATAGCACCACCGAGCGAACAACCCGCGCAAGAACAGTCCACGATAGCAGCGACAGCACGATGGCGACGATGAACCAGCCATCCGCCGCGCCTTGGGCCTGCACGCTTAGAAACCCTGCGATTGCCAACAGCGGAAACAGCATGACCAGATCGACGAAGCGCATCATCAGGGTGTCGATGATGCCGCCGGCATAGGCGGCCGTGGCGCCCCAGACCGCGCCGATGAAGGTAGAAATCAGAGCCACCAGACCAGCTATCGACAGCGAGCGCTGGGTTCCGCGCATCACCATGGCCATTTGGTCGTAGCCCAGGTTGTCCGTCCCAAAGGGATGCGCCCAGCTCGGCGGCTGCGAAAGATCGTCGCTCGGCAGATCAAAGGCATAGACCCAGAGGTGCGGGCCGAGAAAGGCAAAGAACAAGATCGCGGTCAGCAACGCCAGCGCCGCAACAGAAATGCGGTATCCGAGAAACCTGTGGCAGATCGAGCGCCAGGGCCGGTAATGCGGCTCGACCTCAGATTTGGCGGACTTTTCGGTGAGGGAGGCGCTATTTTGCATAGCGAATCCGCGGGTCGAGAAGCGCATAGAGAACATCCGCGATCAGGTTGAAGAACATGATGAGAGTGCCAGCGACCAACAGCCACCCGAGCACTACATAGACGTCGTTGGTCTGGATGCCGGTCACGAGGAGATCGCCCATGCCACGCCATTGGAACACTTGTTCGGTGACCACAGACTCGCCCAAGATTACAGCACCGCCCGCAGCGACCACCGTCAGCATCGGCGCGATGGAGGTGCGCAAACCATGAGCGAGTACGACGCGCCGTTCGGACAGGCCCTTTGCTCGGGCGAGCTTGACATACTCGCTGTTCAACGCCTCGATGAGGGCCACGCGGCCATAGCGACTCCAGGTCCCGAAGGCCTGCGCCGCCAGCGCGACGGTCGGCAAAGTTAGTACGCCGACGAGGATCAGAAGATTGCCGATGACGCTATCCGCAGACAGGCCCGAACCGTCACCGACCGTATAGAAGAGGCGGTATTCCAGCGTCCGGTTGACGCCGATGGCAGCACGCTTGAGCAGGATACCGAGCCAGAAGACCGGCATCGAGATCATTACCACCGCGACGAAGCTGACGATATGGTCGGCCCAAGAAAAATGCAGCACGGCGCCGACGATGGCCGCAGCAATCGCCATGAAAAAAGCGATGAGGATACCAAGGGCGAGCAGACGCAGAGACACAAAGAGGCGATTGACCAGCTCCTCGCCGATATCCATGTCATGCAGGCTGGGCCCGAAATCGCCGAAAGGCAATCCGCGCAGCCAGAGCCAATATTGCATGAGAAGTGGCTGGTCGAGGCGCAGCGCATGCGCCATCCGTTCGAGCACCTCCGGCGGCGGCGGCGGTTGCATCAGGCGGAATTCTTGAAGCGGGTCTCCAGTCAGGCTGATGACCATGAACATCAGGAATGTCGCGATCAGCAACATTGGTATCATGATTAGAAACCGGCGGATGATAAAGGTAAACACGGGCGGATCCTGTGATTGGCTGGGTTTAGGAGGACGACCGGCGCTACAGAGATCGCGCGGCCGCCCTCCCGTCACTTGCGTTTACGGCCTATTCGCTCCGGCCCCATTCGGAGACGTTGTAGAGCGGCCCGAGCTGGTTCGGATTGTCGCGTAGGTTCACAATGTCGCCCTCATAGATCAGCGCGGTCGGAAGCTGATAGATCGGAAAGAGCAACGCCGCCTCGGAGGCGATCCGGTCTGCTTGGGCGAGGTATTCCGCGGATTCCTCAATCGAGGTCGATAGCATCGCCTGATCGATCAGCGCATCGACTTCCGGATCCGCGAGGCCGAAATAGTTCTGACCAGCGCCGGTCTTCCAGACCTGGGCCGCCTTCACTGCCGGAAAGGCCTGTTGCGAGAAATAGCTCATGTACATCGAATAGTTACCGCTCGCCAGCGATTGTGCGGTGGTGTTCGGCCCGCTTACGATCTCCGTGCGGATGCCGATCTCAGTCAGGTCTGAGGAGATGAGCCGCGCTAGGTCGCCAATCGCCGGATAGCCCTGCGGATGGATAAGGCGCAACGGCCCGATTTCCGCGCCGTCTGGCGTGGAAAGTACGCCGTCCTCGATGCTGTATCCGGCTTCGCTCAGGATCGTCTTCGCCGCCTCGGTATTGCCGGTGCCGAAACCCAGCGGCATGCGGTGATCTTCATATCCGAGCTGCGTGGGGAGGAACATCACGCTGCCCATCAGAGGCCAGTTCTGAAGATAGATATCGGCGGTGCGCGCTTTCATGTCGGAGGCGTCGAGCGCGGTGAACATTGCCTTACGCAGCACCGGATCGGTGGTCGGGCCGTTCTTGCCGTTCAGCCCCATGAAGTACCAATTGGCTGCCGGGTTCATCTGGAAGTCGATACCGAGATAGGAGAGATCGGCGGCCTGCTGTACCATGTCCTGCGTAGCACCCGCGGGATAGACCACATCAACCTCGCCATTTTCAAGCGCTGTCATCTGCAGGCTTGCGTCGGTAATGATGCGGAAATTGAGATTGTCGAGATAGGGGCCCTTTTCACCATACCATTCCGGATTCGGAACCATGGTGATGAGCTGCCCGGGATCAAAGCTCTCAATCATATAGGGGCCGCCCGACCAGGATGGCACCTCTGTGCCGAGCCAGTTGTTATAGCTCTCGGAGAGGGTGCCGTGTTGCTCGGCTAGATGCGCGGGGTAAAGAAACATAAATAACCCCTGCCAGCCGACGAAGGGTTCCGAGAACGTGGCGGTTACCACCTTTCCGGTTTCGTCCTGTTCCAGCGACGAGATGAAATCGTGACCGTCAGTGGCATTAATCAAGCATTCCGGGCAATCGCGACCGTTCTGGGTTTTCCAGAGATAGATGAAGTCGTCGCCGGAAATCGGCGTTCCGTCGCTCCATACTGCATCCTCGCGGATAGTATAAACTACGACCTGCGGCTCTTTCGAGGTGAGTTCGGCGCTTACCAGCAGATCGCTGTTCATCTTGAGCGTCAGATCTGGTTGCAACATGAAGGCAGAAGGGACGATCGGCAGAGTCGCAGTGCGCACAACCGAATTGTTGCCTGCCGCAGAGGTCACGTTCCAATTCAGGATGTCACGGGCCAGTGCGACAGTGATCGCGCCGCCTTCTATCGGCTCGCCGCTATTCCGCGCCAATATCTCACCTTCGGAAATGAGATTATCCTGCGCAATGGCTGGCCCAGAGAAGAGAAAGGCGCCGATAGCGATTGCATGTTTGTAGTAAAATGAGTTCATCTTTCATTCCCATGTCTGTTGCGTTTTGTCTTCATGGCGCCCGAACTTTTGCAATGGACGGGTGATGCACCTTTGAAATTTCACTGCCTTCATGCAGCGGTCGCGCTCTCGCACTCTATTCGAAACCTATCCCGGCCGCTCTTGCAAAACTGAATGCCAGAACTCGAGATTGGTAAGCGGATGATTTTTCACTGCACTCCGCTCTTTTAATCGCCAGCCCAAATGACGAAAATCTTAGGTTGGCATATTTTGGAGCTGAAATTCTCGAATCCTAATTCGATATCCAAGATTTCCAGAAGGCCTTCGAATGAGTGCAGATAACCCTCCCTCGAGGTAGTGCATGTTCAAGTGCTGTATTGTCGTTCGGGGATCACAGTATAGGCGTCCATGTCGAACCCCGTGGGCTGTCCAAGCGCCGTCTGCGCCAGAAGCCACCCCGCGAACGGACCGATCGTAAGACCACTCGGGCCAAGACCATCGCCGACAAAAAGATTATCGAGGCCCGGCACCTTGCCGATCAACGGCGTCAAGCCCTCCCGCCATGGCCGAAAACCGACGCGCGCTTCAATGAGCTCCGCATCCGCAAGACCAGGCGCCAGAGCAAGCGCGACGTTCAGCACCTCGGCCTGTCCGGCAGCGGTTACACGATAATCGAAACCGGAATCGGGTGTTTCCCGCGTGGCGCCGACGACGACACGCCCGTGCTCGAAGGCGAGCATGTAATAGCTGGTTTGCGGCATCACCACCGGCCAATTCTTGCTGTCCTGACCGCCGAGCCGAAAATGCAGTATCTGACCCTTTTGTGGCACAACCGGAATCCGCAGTCCGATCTTTGCCATAACCTGATTTGCCCAAGCTCCGGCAGTGATGACGAAGGCGTCGGCGTCAAGTGGCACTCCATCCAACGTTGCACCCACGCGGGACTTTTCCGGAGACGGTGCCAGGTCGACGTGCCCATGCAAACGTGTCACACCGAATGCCTCCGCAGCGGTCAGCATCGCCGCCGCCACCGTCCGCGCCTCGACCCGTGCTCCGCCGGGAACGAAGAGCGCGGGGTTCCTGTCCGCAAGTGGCGGAAATATGTCCTTCAGCGCGCTGCGCTCTACGAGCGATATGTCACCGGCAAATGGATCGTCGGCCGCCCTCTGCCGCAGGTGCGCTGCGCCGATATCGATGTCAGGGTCTCCTTCTATCGGCACTAGTGCCCCGACTTTGCGGTATCCGATATCGCCAATGCCGCTTTCGGCGAGTTCCCCCACCAACCGTGTGTAGTAATGCGCGCCCGCCTGAGCGATCCGATAATGGGCGGGATTGTCGACGCGAGACGTCCACGGGCAAACGATTCCAGCGCCCGCCGAGGTGGCCCCACCACCGCATTGTGCATCGATCACGGTCACATCCGCACCGGATCGGCCGAGATTATACGCCACGCTGGCGCCGAATATGCCCGCACCGATTACCACAAACTTCATATCCAAATTTCCATGCTCGTTTCGCAAAAGCCTTGCATGTTATTTTTCCGCTGTAGCGACGACCTCGATTAGGACATTTTCGCCCAGATCCGCCACACCGATGGTTGCCCGAGTGGGAAGGTATTCCGCGGAGAGCCACGAAAGCCAGGCATCGTTCATCTGCTCTTTTTGCGAAAAGTCTGTGATATAGATTGTAGCAGAAATCATTTTTTCTTTTGACGACCCGAGTTGCGTGAGCATGCCTTCGATCTTGTGACAGATCTGCTCGGTTTGCTCTCTCATTCCGCATGAGAGGTTGTCAGCAATGACGCCACTGAAATGGAGGGTGCCTCCAGACTCGACTGCCGCATGGCCGATGCGGCCCAACATGTAGCGTTGAATAGTCATATTTACTTCGCCTATTTTTTAGACCGATCCGGCCTTTGAGATTTCAGCGAGGCATTGATTCAAAATCGCCTCTACAGAACGCTACACCGGCTCGGATCGTTTTGACGAATACTGTTTTTCGACGAATATATTCACTGGTGATATAATGGAGGATCGGCATGAACCATCGCCAAATCGAAGCTTTTCGAGCTGTGATCAATCTGGGTACGATGACAGCCGCGGCCGAAGTGTTACGGACATCGCAACCCGCTGTTAGTAGGATGATTTCTGAGTTTGAAGCCGCCACCGGGCTCGCGCTTTTCGATCGTCGTCACGGCCGAGTTATGCCGACGCAGGAAGGTATGCGCCTTTACGACGTAGTCGAGAGGTCGTTTCAGGGCATCGACTCCGTTATGCAGTTTGCCGCCGATATGCGCGATTTTCGCGATGCCCATATTACCGTGGCAGCAATGCCGAGTCTTTGTTTCGATTTGATCCCGCGCGCGGTGTCGCGCTTCACCCGAATTCACAAAGGGGCTCGTGTAACGATCCATGCGCGCAGCTCTCGCCAGGTAGTTAGCTGGATGCTATCGCAGAGTGCAGACTTCGGAATCGCAACGCCGCCTTTCGATGTGAGGGACGTGAGGGCCGATCTTTCTGTGTCTGTACCATGTGTCTGCGTTATGCAGGCAGGACACCCATTGGCCGACCGTGAAGAGATCCTCCCGACGGACTTGAAAGATGAACAGCTTATCGTGCTAACAAACTCACTCATGCTGCATGATTTTCAGTCCATCTTTTCAAAGGTTGGGGTTCGTTTCAATCCACCCATCGAGACTACACTCTCGGCAGTCGCGATGCGGATGGCGGAGCTCGGAGATGGAATTGCGCTCGTAGAACCTTACAGTCTTACAGCTAGCTCTCCTGATCGCATCGCAATCCGACCGTTTCGGCCACAGGTTGAATTCGACTTCTCTCTTCTCCTCTCCGCGAGTCGAAAGCCGTCTATGGCAACACTTGCCTTTCGTGACATTCTAGTCGCAGAATTGCACGACACCTTGCTACCGAGCTTCGCTACTCCTAAAATTTACCAATAGTCTGACGTTTTACACGGAAAGGTCCGGAGGTCCCTATCTGTCAAGCGCGCTAAAGGTGTATCGGTAGTACACAAAAGCCCCCGCGAATAAAATTCGCGGGGGCTTGGAACGGCAATGTAAATCGAATTAGCCGCGCATAAGCAGCCACTCGGTCATGGCGTTCTGGAGTGGCTCCAGATTCTCAGCCCAGAAGCTGAAGTTCAGTGGATGCATCTGAGCGTAGTTCTCCGGGAAGGTTGGCAGGTTCGGCTGTCGTTCCTGCGAAACGAAGTCTATCGCCTCCGGGTGCGTCGGCCCATTTGTCGTGATCATCGCGAGTTCCGCCTGCTTCTCCGGACGCAGGGCGTAGTTGATAAAGCGATTGGCGTTCTCGATGTTCGGCGCCCCTTTCGGAATGAAGTGCCCGATTGAACTCGTTCGCCCCTCGTTCCAGACGATTTTGATCGGGGCGCCCTCGTCGATCGGCACCTGCATACGTGCATTGAAGGTGTTTATGATGTCCACCTCACCGTTTTGCATCAGAGTCATCGACTGGCGACCGTCGTCCCACCACACAGGAATTGCGGGCGCGATCTGCTCAAGCGCTTCGAAAATCTCTGCCTGGCCCTCGGGAGTGAGCAGCGCAGCGTAGGTCTCGTCAGTAAGTGGCTTGCCAAGTGCTCTCAGAGTGGTTTCGAACGTATCGCGAGCCTGACGCCGGAGCGAGCGCCGGCCAGGGATGCCGTCGATGTTCCACATGTCGGCGTGGTTCTTCAGCGGCGAGCTGATAGTGTCGGTGCGATAGGCCAAGATCGAGGCCAGAACCTCGCTTTCTATATAGTATGGCGTCTTCATTCCATCCGGGATTTCGGAAACTTGAGCCCCGGACGCATCGATTTCTTCCAAGTAGCCTCGCTCGGTCAACTGTGCGACAACGTTCTGTCCCCCGACGAAACAGCAGTCGAAATTGTAGTTCCCAGTGTCTACCATCGCGATAACTTCCGATGCATTCTCCTGAGTGGGAACATGGCGGACTTCTATCCCTGTCTCCTCCGCGAAGGGCCGGATGATGAGGTCACGCCATGCTTCCCCGTAAGTTCCCGAGGTGTCTCCGGCCACAGTCAGGACCTGAGAGGTCTGTGCGAAGACAGCTGGCGCGGCGAGCGTGACAGAGGCAGCGGCGCCCGTTTTGAGGAGGGTGCGGCGGGACAGATGGGGAGTTCGTTTCAACATGTTATTTCCCTTTGCTGGAGGTTTTGGATCGTTTCTGCAGGATTGTTCCCGTCATTATTATTAGAAGGATGAATGCTAGGAGTAGGACCGAGGCGGACGCCAGAAGCGGCGAGAAGTAGGCCCGGCTTTCGGTCCAGAGCTTGATCGGAAAAGTGACGGAGCTTCCGCCTGTGAGGAAAAGCGTCACTGCGAGTTCATCAAAGGAGATGACGAACGCAAACAAAGCAGAAGTCGCGATACCAACCCGGACTAGTGGCAGCGTCACTTCCCGGAAGGCGATCAGCGGGGAAGCCCCAAGTGTCAGTGCGGCTGCAGCAAGTTGAGGGGCGACGTTGCGCAGAGCAGTGCGAACGGTGATAATCACATAGGGCAACGCAAAGATCGTGTGGCTGAAGATCAATCCCAGGTAGCTTCCGACGAGTCCGACGCGGGCATAGAAGTAGTAGAGTGCTAGGGACACGATAATGTTTGGCACAATCATCGGGAGCAGAACGAGGATCATGTAGGGCCTGTTCATTTTTCCCAGACCTTTGTCGAGAGCCACCGCTGCGGGCACACCAATCAGAACCGCTAGGATTGAAGTGCCCAATGCGACAACGACCGAGCGGAGAGCGGCCTCCCTCCACTCCGGGGAGTCAATCACCTGCACGTACCAGCGAAGTGAGAAGCCGGTCGGCGGCCAGCTCAGTGTCGAGGCCTCCGTGAACGACACAGGGATTAGGACGAAGGTTGGCAGAGCCGCGAACAGGATGCCGATCCAGGAGAGGATGGGCAGGACGGTCGTGCTTTGCACTGCGTTCCGGCGGCAGCGCACTATTAAGTGGATCGCGCGTTCAGCGATGTCGCAAATCCAGGCCAGAGCCGCAAGGATCGAGAGGCCAAGGGCGCGACGGGCGCGGCTCCATAATGTCTGCCGGTTAGCGGCGGCGTCGGGCGCAGTAGCAGCAGCGCTGAGGGGGCTGACCCCGAAAACTAGGTCGAAGACAACCACCGCAAAGATGGTGCTGGCCAGAAGGTAAACCGCGATGGCACCTGCAAAGGACCAATTCAATAGATCCTCCACCTGAAAGATGATCAGCTGTGCCATCATCATCTCGCGCGGAGAGCCGAGCAGTGCGGGATGGGTGAAAATGCCGAGGCATATGATGAACACGACTAGATAGGCAGAGGCCACTCCCGGAAACGACCGAGGGAAGTAGACCTGCCAAAATGCGTGCGACCGGCTGGCGCCCAGTGTTAATGCCGCTCGTTCGAGATTGCGGTCGATGTTCGACATAGAGGAAGATATCGACAGCACCGCGATCGGGATGCAGGCGTGTACCATAGCGACGGTAACAGCAGAGAGGTTGTAAAGCAGGTCCGCAGGTTCTGAAGTGAAGCCAAGGCGCAAAAGCGTGTCGTTGATGACGCCCTGTCGGCCGAAGATAACCATCCACGCGAAAACCCGGACAAGCTGGCTGGTCCAGAATGGAACCATTATCATCACGAGTATTAGGCTGGTGGCACTGGCCCGAGAAGACGCTACGAACAGCGCAACCGGATAGGAGACGATGACACAGACAAGCGCGACCAGTGCCGAAATCCGGAAGGTATTGACCAGAACCTGCAAGTAGACCGGCGTGTCGAAGACGCGAACATAGTTCGCGAAGCTGATGCTTCCCTGAGCGTCAACGAGGCTGGGCCCGAGGATCGCGATAACAGGAAGTGCGAAGAGCACGATCAGAAACAAAGCCGCAGGTAGCGCAAGGAGCCACCGTCCGTTGCGCACTGGAGGGACGGAGCGCGTCACTGCACCCACTGTGAAGCGCTTTGCGCGAGAGATCATGTCGACACTCATCACGACAGTCTCCGCTGCGTCAGGCTCATGTCTCCCGGGTTCCAATTGAGGCGGACCCGGGTCCCAGGGTAGAGATCGGGTTCCCCACGGGCAGACAACTCAAGGATGGTCATCTCACCGAGACCCGCGTCGGGGGGCGTTGCCACGACAGTCCGAATGAAGTTCCCGATCAGCATTCGGGAGACGATGCAGGCAGAGACGCCAGGCCCATCGTCCCCAACCGAAAGGCGGATATGTTGCGGGCGTAGAATGCCGACCATATCAGATCCGAGATACTCGCGTCCCGAGATCTGGGGGCCCAAAGGGATGCGGAGATCCTTGGCGCCGGAGGGGGTAAACGCACATCCATTTCCACCGATGTCGTCGATCTTCCCGCGCAGGATGTTCGTTGCGCCAAGGAAATCAGCCACAAAGTCGCTTGCCGGTTCGAAGTACAGCTCTTGAGGGGTCCCAATTTGAGCAATTTCACCGTCCGACATCAGGCAGATGCGGTCCGACAAGGCAAAAGCTTCTTCTTGGTCGTGGGTCACGTAAACAATTGTTGTGCCCAGGTCCTTATGCAAGCGGCGGATCTCGGTCTGCATGTGGTCGCGCAGTTTCTTGTCAAGCGCACCCAGAGGCTCGTCCATCAGGATGATTGAGGGCCGGTATACTGCGCAACGGGCGAATGCTACGCGCTGCTGCTGTCCTCCGGATAGTTCGGAGGGTAGGCGGTCTCCCATTCCGGTCAGGTGAACGATCTCGAGAATGCGGTCGACTTCGGTCTTGACCACGTCGGCCCTGCGTTTGCGCATGCGCAGCGGAAAGGCGATATTCTCGCGGATAGTGAGGTGTGGGAACAGGGCATAGTTCTGGAAAATCATCCCGATATCCCGGGCATTGGCAGGCAGGTCAGTCACATCGGTTTCTCCGATCGTTATCCGCCCCTCGTCAGGCGTGATCAGCCCTGCAAGGATCGACAGCAGAGTGCTTTTGCCAGAGCCAGACGGGCCCAAAAGAGTCAGAAACTCTCCGGCTTCCATGCTGAGGGAGGTAGGCTTCAGCGCCCTCAGCATGCCGTAGCTCTTGCAGACGCTCTCAAGGCTGAGTGTTGATGTCATCGTAGGTGTCCTGTCGGTTCGGTCCCGTTGCATGGGCCTTTTCGCCAGCTTCGCGTGTCGGGCATGAATACTATTATGCTTCCCATCGAAATATCGTCCCCGTTGGCACGACTGCAGGCCGTCACTGGGCCCGGAGTTGACCGCGCGATTTGCCATCCACGGACAGTGAGAACATCGTTGTTTGGCAGGTCGGAGATACTTTTATGGGCATGGGGCTGGAGTCAGGTATCGCTCCTACGACTGTGGAAAGCCGAGCCGAGAACGCAGTGTGGGCTCTGTATACTCGGTTGGAAACACCCCTCGCTCCTGAAGGATCGGGACCACCTCGTCCACGAATGTCGTCGCCGCATCGGGCAGAACCGGCGGGTTGATTGTGAAACCATCGGCCGCGCCGGCCTCCCACCAGTCGATCATACGCTCGGCAATCTCGTCCGGGGTTCCGATGATCACTTTCAGCCGCATGGCGAGGTCGCGAAAACCCAGGCCTTCGTCCAGTGCCACGTCCTTGTAAGCGTTCAGCGCGCCCACTGCCGAAACGGTATCGCTACGGATTGCGAAATCCTCCTCGCGCAGCGGGCGTTCCAATCCTGTCTTTTCAAGATCAATGCCGAGTTGCCAAGCCAACTTGGCCATTCCCTCGCCTGAAGGGTCGAGTTCGCTCTGAAGTCGCTCCCGGGTGCTCTTTGCTTCATCCTGAGAGGAAACTACATAAGGCTGAAAGCTGGGAAAAATCTTGATGTCGGAGGGATTGCGGCCCTGCGCCACAGCGCCCGCCTTCACTTCCTGCATGTAACGCTGGCCGCCGGCCTTGCTACCAAACACTGCATAGATGATCTCGCCGTACTTGGCGCCAAGGCGCTTGCCCTGCGCCGACCCTCCCGCCTGAGCGACAACAGGCACGCCGAAAGGTGGGAGCGGGACATTAAGAGCCCCTGCTACCTTGAAATATTCACCTTCAAAGTCGAGTGGAGAGACCTTGCCATAAGGGTTCTCGACGGGGCCGCTGACGTGATCCCAGGGGAATTCCCAGCTACGCCAAAGGGCGTGAACGACCTTCAGGAATTCCTCTGCCCGGGCGTAGCGCTCGTCGTGGTTCGCTCGGATCTGACCATAGTTCCCAGCTACCACCGGATTGATCGTAGTCACCGCATTCCAGCCGACCCGGCCTTCCGACATCATATTCGCAGAAGCGATCTGGCGCGCCAGTGTATACGGCAGGCTGAAACTGGTCGACGACGTGGCGATCACCCCGATATCCGGCACATTCGTGGTGATCGCAGTCGCCAGGACGATCGGATCGATCGGATATTCGGCGCGTTCTTTCGGATCTGCTGTTAGCTGCGCCTGATCGGCAAAGAACACGCTGTCAATGCAGCCGCGCCGCGCGATCTGGGCGTTTCGGATGTAGTTCTCGAGCTTGAAAATCCGGCTTCGGTCGCCGCCGCCTGCGTTCCAGGAATCCTCATGGAACCCGGAGGAATTGAGCCACATCGTCAGATACATGCGCTTCGACATTGCGTTTTCCTTTTTGTCATATGGGTTTAGCGGGCGCGCTTCATCGTTCTGGGACCTGTCGAAAGGTCCCAGCGGCTGCCAGATTTGGCGCGCAAGAATACATTACAATCGTTTGTATCTTTACGGATAAACAGGCGGCACCTGTCAATCTGGCCACAGAAAAAAACCGAAATTTCGGAGATCTACCCGTCGACTCTTTGGCATTCGCCCGTCATTTGAGCGGAAACTAGCGCCTGTTCGGGTCTAGTGACTGCTTGTCGAGCGCGAAGTGCTTCGACGGAAGACCGGAATCGGGTAGAGCACGTCGTCTAGCTCAACCTGTTTGCCTTCTAGCAGTGCAATGAGATGTTTCGCAGCGCGCTGCCCCATCTCGCGACGTGGAACTCGAACCGTCGACAACGGGGGTTCAAGGCTCTCGGAGAGTGGAAGATCCCCGATGCCAGAGACCGACATATCGCGAGGTATATCCATCCCCGCGGCACGAATGACTTGAGTGGCCCCAATGGCCATTTCGTCCATGGCGGCGACGACAGCGCTCCCACACCCCTCCGCAAGCAACTTCTCCATCAAGTAGCGACCAGCCTCCAAGTTGAACTTGTTGGAAGTCGAGAGGATCCGGATCTCGTCGGGAAGCCCGGCTTCCTCCATGGCGTTTGAGTAGCCTTGCGCTCTCGCTTTGAAGGTCGGGTTGTCCAGTGGGCCTGCGAAGTGGGCAATTTTTCGATGACCGAGCTCCAACAGATGACGTGTCATCTGCCTTGCGGCTTCAAAATTGTCCACGGTTACATTTACCACAGTCGGGTCCAGCACTCTCCGAGAAAGAGCGACAACGCGCTGTTCATAGGAGGGTAAACACAGGATCCTGTCTGGGATGCGCCCAGTCAGTATCAGCGCTCCATCGACCTCTCCGCTCACGACCTGCTGTGCCAGCGTCTCTTCACGGTCCTGGTCGTACTGGCTGATGCCTATGTTTAGGCTAAAGCCATTCTCCCGCAACACCTCCTCCGCTCCGAGGACGATTTCCGGAACGGAAGGGTTGGTGATGTTTGGGAGGATCATTAGAACTCGAGAGGACCGGCTCTTTCGCAATCCTCTTGCGTTCCGGTTAACGATGTAACCTGTCTCGGAAACGATCTTCATGATGCGATCAGTGGTCTCGGCGGTAACCAGCGGTGACCCTGACATCGCCCGACTGACAGTTGAAACGTCAACGTTCGCTAGCCTTGCAATGTCGACCATGGTGATGCGCTTCATCGCTCCTCCTTTGGGTGCGGTGATAAAGAATAGACGCGCCCGTTCATCTTGCCAACGCCGACATCCCAAGGCGAAGTGCAGTTTTTGCAGGGCATCGTTCTTCCTGATCGATCAGGTGTGTGACAGGGTTTTCGTTGTTACGGGGGGATCGTGCAATCCCAAAGCCCGGGCCGTCGCACCACCACCCCATGTGCAGCGATCCAAGCCATCATCAGCCCTGCACGCCGCCGCCTCTCTTGGGAGGAACGGAAAGCAGTCGTCGCGCAGAAGCCGCCATCTTTCGATCATGCTGCTCGATCTCTCGAATTGCTTGGGCCTTGGCCTCCCGGAACTGGTGATAGCGGTCCTTCAGGCTCAGGCCGTCGCCTCGGCTCTTCACCGAGTAGGCCTTGGCGGTCCCATTCGACATCTCCGATCTCCTCCTCAGGCAATGGCTCCCACTACGAACAAGGAGATGGGCGCAATCCTTGGGTTCGAGCAATGGCGCACCCAGACGGCGGGAGTTGTCGGGGCCTCTCGTCTGCGGAAGATCTGCGCGCCACGGGGCTCCAATTTACTGGAAAACGGCATCTCCGAATTCGACATAGAACTGCAGTACGCCTCGCATGGACTGCGCATCCCGCATTGCCCTCCTTTGGTCTGAAACAGATGCAATAAACTCCAAGGTTTCGTCGGGGAGAATGACAGGGGCAGTCAAATCTCCTTCCCCAGAGTTTGTGTAGCTCAATATTTCCTGGCCAAGCTCGCTAACGAAAACTGTCCCATCCTCCAGCAGCCCCATAAGTTGAGAATTTGGTGACGCGGGCTCAAACCCCAATGCTCGGAAAGCTGCGTCGAGTTCTACGACCGATGCGGCATTTACCCCCTCCGTATCCTCATAAGTCCTAGCCTCAAGAAGGGCCTCATGCGCGATCGCAAGTGCTTTCCCGAATTCTCTATCGTCATATGCCTGCGCCAAAGGCTCTCCATACCCCCCGATGGTCTCAATTTCAGAATTGAAAACCGAAAGCATCACGCTGGCCCACGGCAGGCCGCCCATGTTTCCTTCTGACAGTTGTGCATAAAAGGAACACTCTCTAACGGGGAAATGAATAGAGCTACTACACCTGCTAAAGTCTTCGCAGTATCCCTTGAATGTGGGGCGAATGGTCACCTCTTGTGCACTTCCGCATGGGTCCACCAACATTCTGCATCGACCGCTGCCGTCTGTAATACCAGAGTAGTCGCTTCCAACAAACACTTTACTTAGGACCGGTGTTCCGTCACTAAGCTCCGTCGTGACATCAACAGTGTCGCCGCTAGTATTCACATTGCATTGATTTTTGGTGCCATCGGCTTTTGCAGCGTAGTCCTGATCCTCCGCAATGGCTATGTGGCTCACTGATGCTGCAATGATTACTGTCAATGCCCAAGGAGGAAAATCAGCTCGAAGACGTAGCATAGTCAATTTCTCCGTTCCTGTTAGGATTCTGACTTGTTGCGTCTGGATAGTAAAATATAAAGGGCACCCAGAACAACCAGTGCTGAAAGAAGTGCGCCTATAAAAAGCGTCTCGTGGTAGTAGAACAGAAAGAACCCTTGTGGGCTCGAAGTTTTTAGCGTCGATATGTTCTGTCGACTGGTAGTATTTTTGCTGATTGAAACAAGGACTGTTTCATTTGAATTCTTGAGAACGACGAAAATCCTCAAGGTTTCCCCTGGGGCAAGGCTTAGTCGTCCTGTAATTTGTCGCTCATCTGTGAGAAGCCTGTCTATTATAAGGTGTCCGCCGTAATTCATTCGGATCCACCCGCCTATGCTGTGTGTTCCAAAGCAACTTGTGAAATTACAATTCAGTGTCAGTTCCTGATTTGCAATCGAGTTTATTGAAGCATTCTTGATTGTAAATTCAGCAATCCGGCCGTCGCGCTTCTCCGAATAAACCGCGGTGACCTGTGCTCTTTGGTCCGATATTGATGATTTGAACCAGTAGCCGATGACTGCAAAGCAAACTGCGATGAGTGCTGTAAGGAGTATATTCTTAATCTCGGATTTCGTCATCGTCCAGTAAGACCCATTGTGGCAATTTTGCCTCCCTTCATCCTATCTTCCGTTCGATGATCCGGGCAACAGATTTCGCGCGTATCCGTTGGAACCGGCTTCTAACGCTGTCTCGATAGCATTGAGTCTTGCTATCTGTCGCGTTGGCGAAGCGAAAAGTCGAAATCTTAACCTTTGCTCGGTCAATGTCTTTGGTCCTCTCGTTGTAAACCAAACTTCCCTGTAAAATCCACCAGGGACCACAATGGACCAGCGCGCCAAGCACGTTTCTCTCTTTCTTTCAAACCTGGATACAGGAGGAGCGCAGAGGGTCGCGGTAGATCTGTCCCGCCTGCTCGCAGAGAGAGGCCACAGAGTGGAGATCCTGGTCCTGAACGATCAGGGCGCCATGACACAGCATGTCGACCCACAGGTGGCCGTGCACAGCTTCTCCACCCGATCGACATTTCTTGCCTGGTGGCGGCTGTCCCGTCATCTCGGGGCAAACCGACCAGACGCCCTGATCAGCTTCATGCCGCATGGCAACATGGTGGGAGCGGCCGCAAGGCTCACCGCACTGGGGCGGACGCGCCAGATCATGACCGAGCACAACGATCCGCTGAGAACCCACTCCGCCGGCCGCGGCTTCATCAAGTCGAGGTTGATGCCCACCTTGAACTTCGCCTTCTACAGGACCGCCAGCGAGATCGTATCGGTGTCCAACGGTGTCGGAGATGCTCTCGCCGACTACTTCCATCTCCCTCGAGAGCGCATCAAGACGATCTACAACCCGATCGCCGTCGACCCTGTTCCCCGACCCCAGTTCGTCGACCACCACTGGTTCAATGACAGAGATCGCCCGGTCTTTCTGGCAGCTGGACGTCTCGTCCCGGCCAAGGGGTTCGATCGGCTCATCCAGGCATTTGCAGAGGTCTACTGGGAGCGCCCCGAGGTCAGACTGATCATCCGCGGTGAAGGCCCCGAGAGGCGGGCACTGACCGAGATGCTCGAGTACATGAAGATCGGAGGCGCGGTCTCCCTTCCCGGGGTGACCCAAAACCTTCGCGCGGAGATGTCCCTCGCGCACGCCTTCGTACTCTCATCGAGGTGGGAAGGCTTCGGCCTCGTTCTTGCAGAGGCTCTCGCCGAAGGCGCCCGGGTCATCAGCGTCGATTGCGACTACGGCCCCGATGAGATCCTTCGCAATGGAGCTGTCGGTCGCCTGATCCGACAGGACGATGACAGGGCCCTGTTCGGGGCGATGCTTGCAAGCCTCGATGACCCCGCTCCCTTCTACCCTGCAGATCTACTCTCCTCCTTCCGGCCGGAGCTGGTTGCAGAGCGATACGAAGCCCTTCTCAGCAAACATTGAACCAGGCGACAAGCGCATGAAGACAATCATCCTGCACATCGGCATGCCGAAGACAGGGACGACAGCCCTTCAGGGGTTCCTCCATCAGCACGAGCTCAGGGACGTGCTCTACCCCCGCACAGGAATATACCCAGGGCGTAAGAAGGCCCCAGCGCATCATGAACTCTTCTATGCCTTGGTAGAAGACAGGAGCACTGTATCGACTCCGTGGCCCGCCCCGCGTGGAACCTTCAATGAGATCCTGTCCGATCTTCTTGAAGAGATAGAGGGGAGCGACAAGACAACAGTCATCCTGTCGAGCGAGATCCTCTGGAACCGGGATGCGATAGACAGGCGTGCCCTCGAGAGGATCAAAGAAGGCTTCGCAGGATACAGGATACGCATCGAGGGGTTCACTCGCGATCCTGTTGGGCACGCCTACTCCAGCTACGCACAGAGAGTCGTTGGTTCACAGAGATACCAAGGAACGCTTGCGGAACACGTCGATGATCAGCTCCAGGATGGCACATGGAGCTATGATGAGCGTAGCGCACTCTACGAGACAGTCTTCGGTTCAGAGAGCGTAAGGATTCATAGATACGAAGACCATGCTCACAACATCATCGAGGCCATCCTGCGTCCTCTTGAAGAGGGATCTCAGTCAGAAGTCCCCAAGAGCAATGCCAGTCGTCCCTGGGTTTCGGTCCGCCTCACCAGGAGGGCCAACATAGCCGGAAGGCGCTCGCTCACGGGAGCTGTCTTTCTTTCTTTCGCCAAGGTCTTGTGGCTGCCAGGTGTTCGCAGGTTGGCCCAAGCGATGGATGCCTTCGCTAAACCGGCATTGCCAGCGCCGCTGGCGACGCGCGAAGGATGCGAGGCATGAAAGGCCTGGATTTGCGGGCCGGAAGCATCGCCTTCGCGAGCATTGGTTCATTCGGTGCCAAGGCTATGCAGTCTCTGTCCGGCCTTGGTGTCAGCATGCTCCTCGCGCATCTTCTGACAGTGGAAGAGATGGGCGCGTACGGAGTGCTGATAGGCCTACTCGGCATTGCAACGATCCCCGCTCATGCAGGCATTGGTCGCTTCATGATGCGGGCAGTTGCGCGGGCCAGGTCCCACAACGAAAAATCCATGGTCGGATCTCTGATCAGTTGGGGGCGTAGCTCAGCCTATATCTATGGGCTCATCCTTGCCTCGCCTCTTCTGTTTCTCTCCCTGGTGCTCAACGAGCAGCAGCCTGAAGTCATGAAGATCGCCACGCTTCTACTTCCAGCCTTTTTTGCGACCCTACTCATTCGAACGGATGCAGGTGCGCTGGCGGGCCTGCGAAGAACAATATCCTCGCAAAGCACCGACCTCGTCAGGAATGCTGTGATGATGGTCCTCTTAGCCCTTGTTCTGGCTCTATACGGGCGGGGATCTCTACCGAGTGCCTGTTTGATCTTCGGAGCCGGAGCGATGAGCGCTCATCTCATGACCAGGATCAGGCTGAGAGACATCAGGATACCCAGTAGCTGGCAATCCCTCCCAATCTGGGGTGACGCGTGGAAGTCATCCCTGCCCTTCCTTGCTGTCGGATCGATCACTATCCTCCTCTCACGAATGGACGTCGTACTTGTCGGCTTCCTCTCAGGAGCCGAAGAGGCAGGTCGCTTCCACATCGCCAGTCAGTTCAGCGGGATTGTCTTGTTCGGCCTGACAGCCCTTCAGGCCAGTCTGACGCCACACTTTGTGAGCCTGCATGAGCGCCGTGAAGCAAACCGCCTGAAAAATCTTGCGATCAAGGCTTCGATCCTCAGCTCGGCCGCGGGCGCGCTTCTCTTTCTGGTTCTATTTTTCGGTGGTGAGGCACTGATCGAGCAGCTCTATGGTCAGGCCTACGTTGAAGCGATTTCAATCATCCTTCCCCTTGCCCTCGCCCACCTGGTCCACTCGTTTGGCGGTATTTTTTCAAGCCTCCTCGGCGCCACCGGAAACGAGAAGGCCACCCTCCGTTCTGTCATGCGCTCCGGATTCATCAAGGTGCTTGCGGCCCCTATTCTCATCGCCCTCTTTGGCGGCGTTGGTGCCGCATGGTCTCTCGTTCTTTACACGTCCGTCCTTGCAATCCTTCAGGCACGCCACGCCTGGGTCCATATCCTTGGTGGGGCTAGTTCGAGGCATGTGTGACGCACCGACAACCAAACACTTTCCTAATCGGGGCGCCCAAGTGCGGGACAACATCTGTTGCCGCGTGGCTCGCGCAACATCCTCAGGTCTTCATGAGCGATCCGAAGGAGCCCTATACACTTGGGTCGGACATAGAGGGTGGTGTTCCCGAAGGCCGATACCTAGATCTGTTTCGATCGGCTCCGCCGGCCGCGAAGATCATCGCTGAAGGTTCGACCTGGTATCTCTGGTCCCGCGATGCAATCGATCGGATCGAACGGGAATTTCCGGGGGCAAAATACATCGCCTGTCTTCGAAACCCGGTCGATATGGCGTGGTCTTTGCATGGCCAAGAGGTCTTCAACCTTCGTGAGCCTCTGCGAAGCTTCGCGGATGCATGGGCAGCACAGGATGCCAGGGCGCGAGGTGAAGGCCTCCCTGCCGGAAGGCTCAACACGAGGCGGCTGATCTATCGGGAAGCATGCGCGCTGGGCGGCCAGATGGACGCGCTACTTGAAAAGGTCGATCGTCAACGGATCCATATCATATTCCTCGAGGACATTGCCAAAAGACCGCAGCACGAATGGACACAACTTCAGAACTTTCTTGAGGTCGAATCGTTCATCGTTGACCTGTCGCCTCGCAACACCGCCAGGGAGCGGCGTAGTCAAACATTCGCGAAGCTCGTGCACCTAGCCGGGCCCATCAAGCGAAGCCTCGGCCTTGCTTGGATCAGCCTCGGCGTCGCAAATCACCTCAACAAAGCGAACTACAAAAAGAGCGTTCGATCACCCATGCCTATGGAGGCCCGGAGGTTGGTGGAGCTGACGCTCAAAGAAGAGGTCGCGAGGATCGAGCAGATACGAGGTTGCCCATTCTCCTCTGATCTTGTTGAGGCGACAAGGAACAGCTAAGGGCAAGTCCCCCAGATGGGCTCAGACGAGATTGCAGTGCCGGCGCTGAAGCTCTCAGGAGAAGTGAGGATGTTGGACACGCACCATCCGCTCAGATCGGAACCGAAAGAAGTTGCTCCTGAAAACATTCGATTCATTTCTATTGCCGAAGAAGTATCCCACCCAGAAAGATCCTGATCGAAACTGTCAGCGTCGCGGAAGGTGCTTTCGAAATTCCTGACTTTACTAACGTCCCATCCGGAGATGTCTTGATTAAACTCATGATTCCCAAGGAACATGTACCTCATATTGCTGACGCCAGATGTGTCCCAGCCTGAGATGTCCCCATTATAGTTTGAGTACCGGAACATCCCTTGCATAACATTCACTTCGGCGACATCCCACGCGCTGAGATTTCCGGAAAAGGAATTGGCCCCCAGAAACATCGACTGGGTGCTAAGAACAGATGAGACGTCCCATCGAGAGATGTCTTGATCGAAGGCGTCGGCATTTTCGAACATGGACATCATGGTGGTCACATTTCCTGTATCCCAACTTCCGATGTCCTGGTTGAAAGAGGATGCGCCCATAAACATAAGGGACATGTTTACAACAGAAGACGTGTTCCAGTCGCCAAGAGGCTGATTGAACGAACTCGCATTCTTGAACATGTTATGGAGGTGAAGCGCAGATCCAACGTCCCAGCTCGAAAGGTTCCGATTGAAGGATGAGGCACCCTCAAATGCAGCTGCGAAATACCTTACACCCCCAACGTCCCACCGTTCTATGCTCGGGTCGTTCAATGCTATAGCATCGTTAAATATCCCCGAAATGTTGTTCACTCCGGAAGGCAGGTAATCGGGCACATCTGTAAGATTCACAGCGTTCTGAAAGGCGTAATTCAAGTTGGTCAGACCTGTCTCACCCCACTGAAGTACGCGGGTAATGCTTGCGTTTGACGCCGGAGAAACACTCTCGCCGTAGTTGGTCATATCACCTGTGATGGAGACCCTGTATGTCCCAAAAATTGGGTAGTTGCAGGTGATGCTCGCGCCGGCGACAAAGTCCCTCCCACAGGAGTCATTGGCTGCGTCATCACCCCAGTCGACCTTGATCGCGCCGCCAGCCATCGGGAAGATCGTGGCTGAGCTAGCCTGGACCTCGATCACGAACGCTTCAGGATCGTAAGTTTCCGGCGCTATCGACACCCTCTCCGCGGCATTGGAGAAGAAGTCTGACAGCCCTCCTCCTAACTCAAGCAAAGAGGCTGCGGCGACCGCCCCCATAAGGCCGACCAAAACTCCATATTCTACAAGGCTCGTTCCTCGTGAGTTCCTGTGAGGCCTTGGTCTGGCGTTTATTCTTTGCACGAAGCAATCCATTGGACTTTAGCTGCAAGGAGATAGATCCAGCGCGCTGTCAAGACGAGCCGCGCGAGAAATCAAGGGCAAGTTCCCCAGATTGGCTCCTGGGCTATCGAGGACCCATCACTGAAACCCACCGGGCGGATAGGGAAGTTTGTTACACACCAAGAACTCAAGTCCCCGCCGAAAGCCGAAGCACCAGAGAACATCTCATCCATATTGAGAGCTGACGAAGTGTCCCACTCGGAAATATCTTGATTGAAGCTGGATGCGGCAAGAAACATGCTCTCAAAGCTCTCGACATTGCCAACGTCCCATCCAGAAATGTCTTGGTCAAAGTCAGGATTCTCTAAGAACATGTACCTCATGTCAGTTGCACCCGACGTATCCCACGATGATATATCACCATTGAAGTTTGAGGAGCGAAACATGGCACGCATGCTGCTCACATTCGAAACATCCCACGAGCTTATGTCGCCTGAAAATGCGTTGTTGTAATGGAAAACCGAACGCATGCTGACAACTGAGGACACATCCCACTCGGAGATGTCCTGGTTGAAGGATGTGTCGCCCATGAACATCCCGGAAATGTTTACAACAGACGACGTATCCCATGATCCGATGGGCTTGTTGAACGATGATGCGTCTTGGAACATGCCGTGAAGCTGGATCGCTGATCCCATATCCCAATCTGCCAATTCCTGGTTGAACGCTGACGCTCCCTGGAATGCATATGAGAAGTACATTACTGAACCAACGTCCCAATTGGAGATATCCGCGTCATTCAAAGAGCTCGCGTTGAGAAAAATGCCAGTAAGATGCTCCACCGTCGGAGGAATGTTGTTCGGAACATCAAATAAGTTGGACGCATTCTGGAAGGCATAGTTCAGACTGGTAAGGCCAGTATTCCCCCATTGAATCACCCGAGTAATGTCCGCGTTCGTGGGGGAATTTACATTCGCGCCGTAGTTGGTCATGTTGCCGGTTAGAGCTATCCGATATGTTCCAACTCGAGGATAATCGCAGGTGATACTGGCACCTGCAACGAAGTCGCGTCCACAAGAGGCATTGGCGGCCTCATCCCCCCAATCCACCTCGATCGCACCTCCGGCCATCGGAAAAATCGTAGCTGAGCTTGTTTGGACCTCGATGACGAATGCGTCAGGATCGTAGGTCTCTGGCATCGCAACACGGTCGGCCGCCCCCGTAAAGAACTCCGATATACCTCCGCCAAGCTCAAGGAGAGACGATACGCCCACAGCGCCAAGGAGGCCGAGGAGAGCGCCGTACTCGATCAGGCTCGCTCCACGCGATCTGGTCTGAGGTATTCGTATAGCGGTCTTCCTTTTCACTTGGCAATCTCATGATCTTCAGTCCATGGGGAAATAGACCCACCGACGCCTTGCCCCGAGCAGTGGCGAGCGTCAGGGGCAAGTCCCCCAGGCCGGATCCGCAGTCAGCCCTGAGCCAGTACTGAAGTTCGAGGGCTCAGAAACCACGCCGGAGACACACCATCCGCTGAGATCAGACGAGTTTCCCGATGCTGAATTGAACATGGAATCCATGTAGGATGCTCCGCTCACATCCCATGGAGAAAGATCATGGGAAAAGGCTGTCGCATTGTGAAAAGTGCTTTCGAAGTTCACGACAGACGAAACATCCCAGTTCGAAATGTCCTGGTCGAATGTTCCGTTGTCCATGAACATATACCGCATGTTTGCGACAGATGATGTTTGCCACGTCGATATGTCGCCGTTGAAGGATGATTCCCGAAACATACCCTGCATGTTGTTGCCGGAAGAGACGTCCCACAATGACAAATCTTGTGAGAAAGTGGTTGCCCCTCTAAACATTGCCTGGAAGATTGAGACAGACGAAACATCCCAAGCACTGATATCTTGACTGAACTTTTCGGCGCCGAAGAACATGGAATTCATGCTTGTGGCGGACGACGTATCCCACGATCCAATGTCGACATTGAACTTCGTTGCCCCGTAGAAGGTGAAGTAGAACGTGGTCACATTAGAGACATCCCATAGGGCAATGTCGGGATCATTCAGTGAGTTAGCGTCGCGAAATGCTTTGGTTAGAATGAATACGGAGGGAGGGAGGTCTGCAGGCACGTCAACAAGGTTCGTCGCGCCATAGAAGGCACTGCTAAGAGATGTAAGGCCGGTATCACCCCATTGAAGAACTCGGGTGATTGCTGAGTTGGTAAATTCTCCCGCGTCATCACCGTAGTCGGTCATGTCTCCAGATATCGAGATCCGGTATTCTCCAACAGTAGGATACCCGCACGAAATTGCTCCGCTTGCTATGAAATTCTGACCGCAGGTGGCATTGGCTGTTTCGTCGCCCCAGTCCACCACTATCGAACCTCCAGCCATGGGGTAGATCACCGCAGTGCTGGTGTTCACCATCAGTGCAAACGCGCCAGGGTCTAGAGGCGGCAGGGGTTCATCAACGACGCCTAGCTCGGTAAGGGAGACAGAATTTGAGGTGTCGCTAAAAATTCCCGCAACGTGATCTCCAAGCATGCGCACGCCGAGAATAGCTGACACGGCAATCAGACCGAGCAAGGCGCCATATTCTACCACGCTTGCTCCGCCTATCCGCTTCCGATACTGAGTTACGCCTTTCCTGAACAAATGTTGGCCTTGCTGCTGATCGTCCCGCAGTGCAAAGATAGGTTCGCTAGGCAGATCATGGACAGCTTCCCCATATGGGCTCTGCTGCCATCGAAGATCCCGAACTGAACCCAGTGGGAGAAGAAAGAATGCCAGAGACACACCAACCGCTTAGGTCTTCGGTAAAGGCGTAGGTGTTCCAGAACATGTAGTCCATTTCGGTCGCTGAACTTACATCCCAACCCGTTATATCCTGTGAAAAGCCGGTCGCGGACTGGAACATGTTGTTGAAATAGACAACATTTGAAACATTCCATCCTGAGATGTTCTGGTCGAACCCGGAGTTCCCCTGGAACGCGTATCTGAAATTTGTGACGGCTTCGGTATCCCAGTTCGAAATATCACCGTTGTAGGCGCTCTCTCGAAAAATGGATTGCATATTTTGAACGTTTGATACATCCCACGAATTTAAATCGTAGGAGAATGCAGTCGCTCCGCGGAAGAGAGATTGCATGTTCGTCGCAGAGGAGACGTCCCAGCCTCCAATATCTTGATTAAAATTCTCTGCGTTCAAAAATACTGCCGGCATGTTCAGCCCCGAAGAGACGTCCCACCCACTGATGTCTACATTGAATGTCGTTGCGTCTCCAAACATGTGTGAAAAATTAGCGACGTTGGAAACATCCCAGAGCGCGATGCTCGGATCGTTGAGGGTACTGGCTCGTCGGAATAGATTCTCAACACTTGTGACCGTCGATGGAAAATCGTCCGGAACATCTATAAGGTTTTCCGCCGTATGAAATGCGGCGTTGAGGTTGGTTAGGCCAGTGTTTCCCCACTGAACCACGCGAGTTATGGCATGGTTCGTCGTGGCCCCGGCGGGAGAGCCATACGCCTTCATGTTTCCGGAAATCGAAATGAGGTAAGTGCTCACTGCCGGGTATGCGCAGGTTATCGACGCGCCTGCGGAGAAACTCTGCCCACAGTTCGAGTTGGCGGTAGGATCGCCCCAGTCTACCTGGATTGACCCTCCTGCCATCGGATAGATCGTAGCCTCATCAGTGCTAACCTCGATGATGAAGGGGATCGGTTCGATGTCGTCGCCGGCCGAAGAGGCAAGTGCTGCCCTCGCCTCTGAAAACACCTTCCCAGTCGAAGAGAACAGGTCTGCGAGCTGTCGCCCGAAGCTCGAGGCGGCCGTCATCGAAACGAGTCCGATGAGGCCGAGCACAACACCATACTCGATGACGCTAGCGCCCCGCTTCATCCGCGTCAGACTGTTGGGGAGTTCATGTTTGAGCAAGGTGTGGAATCTGCGTTGTAGCTGCAAGATATGAGATAGGTCGACGGGAAAGAGGTCCGCGAGAACACGGGTCGCTTCGATCTGTACTAGGGACAGCTTCCCCAGACGGGTTCGCCTGTCATGCCAGATCCGTAGCTGAAGTTTTCAGGTTGGGTTGGGATATTGCTGACGCACCAACCGCTAAGATCAGGTGTAAAGCTCGACGCTCCTTGAAATGTGCGCTCCATGTCCACGACATTTTCTGTGTTCCAGGATGAGATATCATGGGAGAACGAAGGTGCATTCAAAAATGTACTGTTGAGGGATGTGGCATTTGACACGTCCCATGACGAGATATCCTGATCAAAAGTAGTGTTGTACGAAAACATATAGGCGAATACTTCGACCGCGCCGACGTCCCATCCAGATACGTCGTGATTGTAGTCCTTGTCCATAAACATGGCCTGCATAGTCCTTACACTGGAGACATCCCATGCGGACAAATCACGATCGAAGGCAAATGCGCCTCTGAACATGCCCTGCGTCGTTTGTGCGTTCCTCATATCCCAGGATCCAATATCCTGATTGAACGAGGTTGCTTCACGAAACATCCGATAGAAATAGAGTCCACTGGAGACGTCCCAGGCTCCAACGTCGACATCGAAGCTTGATGCTCCCTCGAACACGTTCGAGAAGTCTACGACGGAGCCTGTATTCCACAGTGAAATATCTGCGTCGTTGAGAGCGGACGCCCCGAAGAACGCTGAGGACAGGCTTGTGACAGAGGCGGGTATGTTTGCCGGCACATCCACTAGATTTGAGGCGCCAATGAACGCGGCCTCCAGCGACGTGAGCCCCGTATTTCCCCACTGGAGAACTCTCGTGATCGCTTCGTTTGTGTCGCCTCCCCCTGCATCCCCATAGGATGTCATGTTCCCCGTAATGGAAACCCTGTAGGTTCCCGGTTCATCATAGCTGCATGAAGCCGAGCTGCCGGCGACGAATGTTCGACCACATTGAGAATTCGCGGCCCGATTTCCCCAGTCAACCTCGATGGATCCCCCCGTCCTCGGATAGATGGTTGCTTCTGAGCCGGATATCTGCAGGGCAAATGCATTCGGGTCTAATCGACCCTGGCCAACGTGGCTAAACAGGGAGTCCTCTACGCCACCTATGGTGTCAGCGACTTGATATCCGACAGATTGAACTAAAGCTACTGCGGATATGCCAGCGAAACCCAGAATTAAGCCGTATTCGATCAGGCTTGCTCCTCGAGACGATGTCAGGTCCGGTCTCATTCCAGTTCTTCCGATTTGTCCGCTAGGTCTTCTCTGGGTGCTCATAGGTTTAGAGATAGGCAAGCGAACCTGGTTGGGTGATCTCTGCAGTGATAATTGCCATCAGCCTATTCGGGTGACTATTTCTCTGGTGCGAATCTTGTGTGGAGCAAGAGATGAGCTCGCGTAAGGGTGCTAGCCTCGTTGAATATGGGATTCTCGCGGGTCTTATTTCGGTCGCCACTATCGGCTCCGTTGTTGCACTTGGGGCTGAAACGGGGAGAGTGCTGACGGTGATCTCGCAATCTCTAGGATCCGCCAGTATTGCATCGAACCTAGCGTCCGGCTCTCCCGATGATGAGGATCCAACAGATCCAGAGTGCTACAACTCCGCCAATGTAGGTAGCGTCGGCGACGCGGGCTGGAACGGTTGCGCAGGTATGCTCATCGTAGACACCGCCACCTTCCGTGCGAGCGGTTCGTCGATCTACGGTGGCGATGAATCCCTGGAAATCACAACAGGAGATGGGACATTTACATTCATTGATGATGGTATGAACATCTTCACCGGCTAGGTGACAAGTCTCTATAACCTCCTCTTTGGGATCAGCTTTGTAGGAAGTATTGGGTATTGGGACGTGTCAAGCGTGACAAACTTTGAATCGCCATTCTATGCGTCATCCTTCTCTGGAGGAATCTCAGGCTGGGATGTTTCTGCAGGGCAGAACTTCACAGGGATGTTTGCAGGCCTTGATTCTTACAATGAAGACCTCTCGGGATGGGATGTGAGTTCGGCGACAACTATGGACCAGATGTTCGAAGAGGCTGAAGCCTTCAATGCCGATCTTAGCGGTTGGGATGTCTCGAACGTAACGGATTATCAGGACTTTGGGACCGATTCTGGTCTCGACCCCGCGCACTATCCGACTTTCCCCTAATCCTTGATACCCTAAGGGCAAGTTCCCCAAACAGGCTCGCCTGCCACGGCCGACCCCGTCATGAAGTTCGTAGGTTGAGAAGAGATTCCGAGAACACACCAACCCGACAGATCGGAGGAGAAACTTTCTGCGCCGTTGAACATGTAATCGGCCGATGTGAGGGATGAGACATCCCAGTTTGAGAGGTCGCCTGAAAAGCTCGAGTTGCTATGGAACATCTGATCCATCGTTAGCACATTGGAAACATCCCATCCTGAAATATCACCATCGAACGACGACCAGGCAAACATGTTATTCATGTTGGTGACGTTATGCGTGTCCCAAGTGGATATGTCGCCCTGAAATGCGTTGTTGTTCCAAAACATATCCTCCATGTTTTGGACTTGCCCCGTCTCCCAGGACGATAGATCTTGATTGAATGACTGCGCGCCTCGAAACATGCGAGAAAGTTCGATGGCCGACGACATATCCCAGTTCGATATATCCTGATTAAATGCGTAGGCTCCATCGAACATGGATTTGAAATCAATCCCGTTGGATGTGTTCCACTCGTTTAGGGGCTTGTTGAACTTCTGAGCTCCTGCAAAAAGGCCTCCAAACTCGACAACATTGGAGACATCCCACGATGAGATGCTGCTGTCGTTTATGCCGGTGGAGTTTCGGAACGCGTTTGTGAGGATGGTTACGCTGTCTGGTAGGTCCTTAGGGACGCTTTGAATCGATGTTGTATCGCGAAAGGCTTGGCGAAGGCTCGATAGTCCAGTGTTGCCCCACTGTATGACGCGGATCAGGTCCTCATTGAAGTTCTCATCCGTCTCGAGGCCATATCGCGTCATATCGCCCGTGATGGAAATGAAATATCGCCCTCGAGACGCAAACTCACAGGTGATCGGGATGCCGGCGGTAAAGCTGGTGCCGCACCTTTGGTCTGCTTCTTTGCTCCCCCACGACACCTCGATAGGGCCGCCCTCTGACGGGAAAATTCTGAACTTCTCCGTGTGTACTTCAAGGACGAAGGCGTCGGGATCCAAAGGCGGAGCAGGCATTGCGCTAGCGAGGGCAATGCTTTCGTCAACTATGCTTTCGGAGATCTCCTCACCAAGACGCGTCACTGCCGCCAGAGATGCCGCACCTACGAAAGACAGTAGTATGCCGTACTCCAAGATGCTTGCGCCATGGCTAGGCAGAGGCGCGCGGGGAGCATTGCGGAAGCCTCGCGTCCTTCGAGAGCGTTGGGCTTGCGTCCTGATCATGGGCACGTACCCCAAACAGGCTCTCCAGACATGGCCGAGCCCGTCAAGAAATTTGATGGGCGGGAAGAGATCCCTGAGACGCACCAACCTGAAAGGTCACTCGTGAAACCAGACGCTCCCCAGAACATCTCCGCGGCCGAAGTCAGTGAGGACGTGTCCCAACTGGAGAGATCATAAGAAAAGGCTGAGTTGACCTTGAGGAACCCATCGGCGTTTTCAACGCTAGACACATCCCAGGTTGAGATGTCGTGGTTAAAGCTTGTATTTCCGAACATGGTTTCAATTGATTTGACTTGAGAGACGTCCCAGTCCGAAATATCGCTGTCGAAACTTAGCGCCCGCCAGAACATCCAAGCCATAGATGACGCTCTGGAAGTGTCCCACGAGGAAAGGTCCTGATCAAACGCAATGGCTGACCGGAACACTCCTCTCATGTCCGACACGTTGGATACATCCCACGTTGAGATGTCTTGGTTGAAGCTGTCCGACCCATCAAACATATAGGCCAGACTTGTAGCTTTCGACATGTCCCATCCCCCGATGGGTTGGTCGAACGCCTTAGCCCCAGCGAATAGGCCGCCAAAGATCTCAACATTCGAGACATTCCATCTCGTGACATTCGGGTCGTTGAAGTTTGTTGCCGACCTGAAGGCATTGGTCAGGTCTGTCACTGAGGCCGGAAGGTCTGAGGGGACGCTCTCCAGGTTGATCGCATCACGGAAGGCCATGTTCAGGCTGGTCAGGCCTGTATTGCCCCATTGAACGACCCTCCTGAGGTCTTCGTTCGTATGTTCGGTTGTTTCGTAGCCGTAGCGAGGCATGTCGCCTGTGATCTCAATGTAGTAGGTACCAAGAGACGGATAAGTGCAGATGACTGCTCCATTTCCCGAAAAACTTGTGCCGCATGATGCGTTTGCATCAGCGTTTCCCCAATTGACCTGGATCGTGCTTCCGTCCCTCGGGATGATTTTAAACTCATCCGTATAGACTTCGAGTACGAACGCGTCAGGGTCGAACGGAGGTGGTTTCGGGATGGCACTTGCCATCGCTATGGCGCCATCATCGAATGTGTCTGAGACCGCCTCACCAAGTTTGCCAACTATTGACAGAGATGCGGCTCCAATCAGCGATAGGATAACCGCATACTCGACGAGGCTCGTGCCGCGATCTGTTGGCAGATATTTCGATGCGTTCGTTGGCAAGAGATCAGCTTTTCCGGCAGCAACTGTTGCGCAGGAAATAGGTCTCTTCGGCTTGCCTCAGTAGATCCGGGCCCGATCGACAGTGAAGGATGGAGCCGGCGTGGGAGGTCCTTCGTTGGAGATGCCGATCCCCCAGGCCCGCGTGAATGAATTTCTGATTTTGGCAGCTTTCAACCCCCAATCAACGGAGATCCTCTGTGGTTCGCATTTAGTGTCCAGATACTGGTCCTTCGAACTTTTGCGAATGTGAGAGCCTCTCACTCGGCGTGGAATTTTGATGCTCGCAAAAATGATCCATTGCTATGCACTGGATCTCGCCTTCTTCAGAGGCCCGACCTGCGGCACAAAATGTAGTGTTATTTCTGAATTTGAATCTCCTCCGAGATCCCGTTCATGTCGAAAACTATGCTCTCAGGCGTTGTTCTTCACTGTTATTTTTGTGGCTTTGAAGCGGGTCGGATGATTTCTTCGCAAACAGCTAGTTCTACCTTCTGTGCTCAACTATTGGAGTCCAGAAATCAATATGTTGTGCCTTGGTCTTTTCCTGCTCAGGAAAGGCTAAAAAACCCCTCCAAATCGATCGCCTCATCGACCCTGACTGAGATGAATTATTTTGCTCGAATGCTCCTTCGAGGTGATCCAGTGCTCCTCGCGACGTGGTTCAATGCGATTTTACCTCTGACGCGCAAATACGGCCGATCCTACGGCCCTTTGATGAAATTCGAGCCTCTGGGGCTCTTGTGATCCTGTGTGGCCTCTGAGGGGCTTCTCTGCCGTCTGGCGCGTCGATCTCCCTGTGTCAAAGGGTCTGCATTGCCGAAATGCTGCAATGCGGCATCAAAATCTCGCGCTTTTTCACGCCTTTTTCAGTGCGGTTCTTTGCAGTTGCGTTGAACCGGCTGGATCGCCGAGGATCACGGGCTCTGGATCGGCTGGATCAGCCTCCAAACCGCTGGATCATCCGCCAAATTGCGGCTCTGACTTCCCGATGCGGCATGGCGACGTGGAGACGACAGTCGGGCCCTCTGGAGGGCTGTGATCCTTTGGAGGGCTCTTGCGCTGGATCACTCTTGCGCCCCCATTGGCGGTGAGAGCTTGTCTTCTTGCCGGGCGTGGGGCGCTCTTATCAGCGATTTCCGGCTAAAGGGTGTAGCCTTGCCGCAATTCCTCCGTTGCTATCTCGCCCTGACTGCACGGCGATCACCTTCCCTGTGTTCAGATCGAAGAGTGGGCTGCCCGATGATCCTGCACCAGTGTCGCACTGATGATGTATCACCTCCCCTTCGGTCCCCGTGAGATGACACTCTTCCACATCCCATACCGCCATAAGCTCCTTGCCTACGCGGAAGTACAACGCCGCCAGTTTGCCCCCGGGCCTCGGAAGAGCGGGCGCGATTTCAAGTGGTTGGATTGAAAGGTCCGGCGGGGTTGAAAGTGAAAGGATCGCAATGTCGTTCATTTTCGGGCGCTCACCAGTCGCGGGAGGTAAATCAACTCTGATGAGAATATCACCCGGAGTACCTGCGTACTCAGGGAATAGGTGAAAAGTGGCCTCCACGGCTCGTGACACACAGTGAGCCATTGTTGCGATCTCGTTCTCAGAAACCAGAAATCCCGTACACGTGAAGCTATTGTTCAAATTCTTGACCTCAAGTCGCCCAATCGAACGTGCGAGCTGCTTCGCGGGATGTCGGTCAGGCAGATCTAGTACCGGAACCGCATCATCCTCGCCGAGGACTCCGCTTGGAACCCGCGGGGCGGTATTCAGGGCGGCCCCTGTTCCAGGCTCGCGATTGTCAAGGTAAATCCGAAGTTTCTCACTTATCTGTCCGTCGGAAATCAAGCCCGCATCGAGCAGGAACTCGAGGTTGACGGCGGCAGCGTCGGGATCTCCTGTCTTGATCATCTCGAGAATGCGAGCCTCTTCAGCTTTGGAGGCTTCTAGCTGCCGGGTCTGAGAGCCTTCAATGAAGCTGACAACCGCATTTCCGGTAGCGGCCACTGCGGCAGCGAAAATTGCTACCGCCAGAGGGTTCTTCCATGCGCCGGATTTTCTCTCTGCACGCTCTTCTTGCGCCGTGGAGAGGTCAAGCTCGAGCCGCTTTTCGAGGACCGCCAGCTCCCTCTCGCGAAGGGATTTCTCGTCTCTCCACTTTTCTATCTCGAAGTTGTCTGCCGGCTCTGGATCAGGCATGGAGCGGCCACCAATTTCTAATCCAACGGATCTGGATTTTGGGGATCTCAATGCTTGAATGATGCAACCCAAGCCCATCCTTTGCAATGGTTTTGGTATGCTTCCGCCCGTGTTGCCAAAAGATTGGTCTTAGATACGGGTTTTGACCCTAGTCGAGAATACTTGCCTCGACGTGACATTTCACGGTTAATGAACACCTCTCGGCGAGGTTGGAGGGTGAAGTGGACGAGCAAGGCCTACTCAGAGACGCCTACCAGCATGTGATGAGCGTCAATTTTCTGGCGAGAGCATTGGTGGTCATCGGGATTTCGCTGATAGCCGCTGGTTTCTTCCTCGGTAAGCGCGTGGATGCACCGAAGAATCCCACGGATGCTAGTTTAGTCGAGCGCCCGGCTCCGGAAGAGTTCGAGGCCATCATAAAGGCGCCAAGTGAAGGTGCTCGGGTAAAGGAGACTTTTACCGTTTCAGTGCGGGTCGCAAATCGTATCGAAGGTTTTCGGTACAGAATTTTAACGGCTGACGATTTTGATATGGAATACTGGCCCCAAGACGAAGTGGTCTTGAATGAGAACGGGGATTTTGAGTTGGAGGTGATGTGGCCCATCAAGGATCCCGACAAGAGCCGTGATTCAGCTACCGTCGTTCTGGTTGCCGTCGACAGAAGTGGACTAGACGTTCTGGCTTCGTATCTCCAGGCGGACAAAGATCAGCGGCCGAAATCCATTTCTCGAAAACGGATTATTGAAGACGGAAAAGCCATAATTATCGCCACGCGCCATGTTCTCGTAACGCGATAGGCGCGAGGCGACGAGCTCCGCGGAATGCATCACACGCTCTTTGGCGCGTCCTTGGGCGGCTGCTCGGGCGTGAAGTCCTTGCTTCGCAGTAGCTGTTCCCCGATCTCGAGGCACCCTACTCGATCGAGACCAGAAACCAGCATCCTCACGCGCTCAACCTGCGGCAAGCTGCTTGCCACGAGCCCCATCATCTCGCGAATGTCTGACGCCTCTCTGTCGTCTGGGATATCGTGTTCCAGAGGCTCCCCAACATCATTTGTGTCGGCCAACTGGTCCTCGTCGCGCATTACAAACACCCGCTGGAGATCCAGACGATCTTCGAGGATGCGGACGTAGCGCAGGAGGTCTTCCCTAGAGGATCGTTCCGGATCGATCACCGGGACGCGGTGGCCCTTGTAGATGAAGTCGCCTTCCTCTGACTTGTGTTGGTGTTCTCTATCCTGTTGACTATTCATGGCACTTCTCCGCTACATTCGGATTCTTCGGTGGCTGACGACGTTCCGACGCCACAGCTCTGGCATCCTTTACAGATCGTATTCCCGCGGGAATATGGGGTCGTGCACGCTCGACGGCGCACCTCGACAGCTCCACTACGGATCCCTACTTTCGGTAGATCCCCTGAACTTCCTTCGAGGCCTGGTATCCCTCAAAGGCCGTTCGAACTGCTTCCCTGAGATCCTTGCCGGCAGAAATCGACATGACAAGAGCGACGACATCCCTGCCCTCCAGAAAGGCCTCGAGCGCAGGACCTTGATCGGCAGTTGTGATGACAAAGGCTCCGGCCTCGACCTCTGTGTTGACGAGGAATGGCGCAACTACCCCTCTCAGATCATCGACGAAGACAACGCCTGCCTGGGTCGGCTCCACGGAAACAAGGGCCTTCTCTCGATCAGCGAAATCCGAGAGTTCGTTTCCGTTGATTTTAGGAAATGTCGCATGGCTTAACGTTCCAACGACAACGAGTAGCAGTAGCGGCGACAAAGAACCAAGCAGGCCTCTGTCCGACAGATGTTCGTCATCCCGTACCGGAATGGCTCTGTGTACCCATGAGGATAATAGGACAACAGCCGCAGGCAGAATGAAGACTGAGTAGCGAGTTCCGTTTAAAAGCAATGACTTATTCGTGGATAGGAAAGTTCCCAAGAGCACCATGGTGCTCCCGACCAAGCAGAGTAGCAGGAGCATCTCCGGGCTTGTTCCACGGGCGCGATGCGTGGCCCAGGCTGCAGCCCCGACCATAATCGCGCCTCCGAGGCAGAACACCATGCGCGAAGGCGATGAAATCAGCCCGACGTAGACAAACTGGCTAAACACGCTGTAGAGCGCGAGACCGATCTCTGCCCACACAGGCAGGGCGCCAGCGTATTGGTTGGGGCGATCTCCGGCTTGCCCGATCATCAGAGGCAGCGTCATTGCTACAAGCGCGATGAGCGCGATCGTGGCGATAGCGACCTTCTTTCTGTGCTTTGGCGAGTTCTGGAGTAGAAGTGCTGCCCATGCGCTCGCCACCGCGAAGATCGCAAAGTAGTGGGTGGCATATGCCAGGCCGCCGGCCACTGCCGCGGCCGCGAGCCAGGTGGTCGACATACTCCTGCCACTCGCCGATCGAGATGTCTGTTCCGCCAGGATCCATAGGCACGCAGCCACGAGCAGCAGCGCCAACCCATACCCTCTCGCGTTCGTCGCTGAGAACAGTAGCGTCGGGGAGATGGCAAGCAACGCATACGCCAGAAGCATCCCTCGAGGCGCGAGCTTCCTCACCATGTCCAGGATCAGTGCAGCAGCGCCCAGCGCGCAAAGCAGAGAGACGACGCGCGCAACTTCGACCGAACTGCCAAAGATCAGGAATGGCACCGTGAGGACCCAGTAGTAGAGCGGCGGGTGCACGTCAGTGGTGGTCAGAACCTGGGTGATTTCCCGGGGGGTAGCGACCCCCTGGAATACCTCTCGCATCGTGGCAAGGGACTGAGCACCCTGCGGCCACCCTCCGCTTCCCCGGCCTGCCAGCTCGAGCATAGTGATGCTCTCGTCGTGCCATGCGTTCGTCGTGGCAATCTCGATGCCATAGAAGGCGCCCAGCGCGACGAGGAACGCGAAGATCACATGGTTGGAGGTCAGGTACTTATTGTGCGAGGTCATTCGAAGCTCCGAAAACCCAATACTTGTTGGCAAGAAATGTCAGTGGAGGAATGGTGATCGTGGCGACGACGAAACCAGTCCAATAGGCCTGGTCGAGCACGTCCGTGAAGACGAAGACCAAGCTGCCGTTCAGGATCGACCCGATGAAGGCGGGGATCAAAAACCTTCCAGCCTCCAGGACAACCGGACCATCCGCCCCAAAGACCCATCGCCTCTGAAGAAAGAAAGAAATGCTCAAAGCAAAGAGGAAGGCGATGACTGAGGACGATGCCGCTGGCACACTGAGCCTCGTATGCAGGAAGGTCAGCATCAGGAAGTGAACGAGCGTCGCCGACACCCCGGTTGCGCCATACGTGAAGATCTGATGAGTGAACTTAGGATGCACGATCGCCTCCCACCTCTCTTAGATCTCCAAGCCTTCTCGAGACCACGTAGAGCGGACGCTGCTTCGCTTCGACATAGAGCCGGCCGAGATACTCACCGATGATCCCGAGGGAGAAGAGCTGCACTCCCCCAAGGAACAGGATGACCGCCATCATCGAGGTGTAGCCTCTAACGGCATCCCCGAAGATCAGCGTCTTCGCAACGATGGCCACCATGTAGAGGAGGCTCACAGCCCCGATCGCGGCGCCTACGTAGGTCCACACTCTCAAGGGAAGCGTAGAGAACCCTGTGAGACCATCGAGCGCGAAGTTCCAAAGCTTCCAGAAGTTGAACTTCGTCTTCCCGGCGAGCCGCTCTGGTCTCTCATAGGGAACCTCTACCGAACGAAAGCCTACCCAGGCGAAGATGCCCTTCATGAACCGGTTGCGCTCTCTCAGGCAGAGGACGGCTTCTACTACCCGCCTATCCATCAGACGGAAGTCTCCCACGTTCTCCTCTATCTGAGACGCTGCGATCTTATTGAAGGTCTTGTAGAAGGCGCCGGCCGACAGCTTCTTCAGCGCGGTGTCCTGCCTACGGGCGATCCTCTTACCGAAGACGATGTCATAGCCTTCTTCCCATAGGGCAATGAACTTCTCTATGAGCTCGGGCGGATCCTGCAGGTCTACATCCATGGGGATCACTGCGTCTCCGGTGGCTGCCTCCATACCCGCGGTAAGAGCTGCTTCCTTTCCGAAGTTCCTGGACAGCTGGACCAGCTTGATGCGCTCGTCGGTGCTGTTGAGCTTGATGATCTCGTCAACGGTGCCGTCCTGACTGCCGTCATCGACGAAGACGAACTCGAAAGCACACGGGAGGTGTTCGACGGTTCTGGAGACTTCCTGGACGAAGAGGGCAACGACACCCTCCTCGTCCAGGACCGGCACAACGATCGAGATCTTCTTCAATGCAACCCCCGCAACAGTTCAGTCGGGAGTTGGGATCGTCAGAAGCGTCCAGAAATCGCCAAGTGCCTTCAGGCTTTCTGCCGCCTACTCGGCGGCTCACGCCAGCTCGAGGCCATCCTTCATGAACTTGCACTTCTCAGCCGCCTATACGGCGGCTCACGCTATACGGCGGCTCACTCCGACGCCCCGAGGCTTCTCAGCCGCCTACACGGCGGCTCACTAATCCGGCTGAGGCACCACAACAGGACTTGGCTTCCCTGCCTGTCTTTCTTTCGGCCCATTCACTGCCGAAGAACTTCTTCTTCATCGACCACACCTCCTTTCTGCAAAGTTTCAAACTCAGGATGGCCATTCAGCCGGTCCTGATAGGGAGATCAGCTCCGACCTCTAGGACGAGAAGGAAGGTTCGTTTCCCATCGAAAAATTCCGCCTGCACGGCGGCTCACAAAGTGGCCTGCTTTTTCGCCGCCCCGTGGCCCTTCTCATCCGCCTACGCGGCGGCTCACGAACCCGCACCTCTACCGTCACCTGATCGGCTCTTCTCAGCCGCCTACGCGGCGGCTCACTCTTCGGTCTTCCGTCTTTCGATCTGCCCTCGCTTCTCAGCCGCCTACGCGGCGGCTCACCGTCACGGATCAGCATGCGCAGGGCCTCCCAACTTCTCAGCCGCCTACGCGGCGGCTCACACGCAGATGTTGCTGAGCTCGCAGAGAAAGTGCTTCTCAGCCGCCTACGCGGTAAGCGGCGCCTGTGCCCCACCTTCCTTGTTTTCCCACGGTCTGAGATTTCTCGCCTGACGGAGATTGTGCGGGAGTTTCGCGATGGCGACTACGGTGGAGTTTCTCAGGGACTATGGGGTAGACATCCGACCGAACGGGCAGCGGCGCTGGCCGGATGAGATCAAGGCGCGGATCGTGGCCGAGAGCTTGAAGCCGGGGGCGACGGTTAACGCGGTCGCGGCGCGATATGGGCTTCGGGCGAACCATCTGTCGGAATGGCGCGGTCGGGCGCGGGATGGCCGCTTGGTTTTGCCTGCAGACGAGGATGACGGCCTTTGTTTTGCGCCGATCGTGCTGCCTGACCGGGGCCTTTCCGCCCCTGTTCCGGTTCTTTCAGGTCCGTCGGGCAAGTCCGAAGCGCCAGATACTGGAGCCATCGAGATTGCTGTAGGCCAGATGACCATCCGGCTGGATAGCGCCACGCCTGCCGCACGCATTGCCGAGATCATGCTGGCGATCGGATTGCGGTCATGATGTTTCCCTCCAATCGTGTGCGGGTTCTGGTTTCGACACAGCCCGTCGACTTCAGGAAGGGCCATGATGGTTTGGCGGCACTGGTGTCATCGGTGCTGCGCAAGGATCCGTTTACCGGCACGGTCTTTGTGTTCCGCTCGCGCCGGGCGGACAGGTTGAAGCTCTTGTATTGGGACGGCACGGGTCTGGTGATGGCCTATAAGCGGCTGGAGGATGCGAGTTTTACCTGGCCCGCCATCAAGGACGGGATGATGGCGCTGAACCATGCCCAGTTCGAGGCGCTGTTTTCCGGTCTGGACTGGCGCCGCGTCAAAGCGCTGGAAACCCGTCCACCGGCTGCGGCAGAGTGAATCAGCCGCTTGGTTTTGCGTGTTTTTGCCAAGCGTTTCTGATAGTTCTCGAGCATGCAGACCGCAGCAATCCTTGATCTTTCCGCCATCCCGTCCGCGCAACGCGCGGCGGTGCAGGCGCTGTTGGAAGAGGTCGCGGCGCTCAAGGATATCACCCGGCGGCAAGAGCATCTGATCGCCGAATTGAACCAGGCCTTGCATGGCAAGCGGTCGGAAAAGCTGTCCGAGGACGAGCGGCAGCTCGCGTTCGAGGATCTGTCCATCGCGCTGGCCGAGGTTGAGGCGGAAAAGGAAATCCGTGCCCCCAAAGCAGGGGGCGGGACGACCAAGTCCGCGCCCAAGCGCACCATTGGCAATCTGCCTGCCGCCCTTCCGCGCATTGAAGAGGTAATCGAGCCTGACAGCCTGATCTGCCCCTGCGGCTGCGGTGTCATGCATCGGATCGGTGAAGACCGCAGTGAGCGGCTGGACATCGTGCCGGCCCAGTTGCGCGTCATCGTCACCGTGCGCCCGAAATATGCCTGTCGGACCTGCACCGACGGCGTGACGCAGGCCCCGGCACCCTCACATCTGATCGCGGGCGGGCTGCCAACCGAAGGTGCCATCGCTCATGTCCTGATCAGCAAATATGCCGATCACCTGCCACTGTATCGCCAGAGCCAGATCCTGGCGCGGGCGGGGCTTGATCTGCACCGTGCCGTGCTGGCCGATTGGGTCGGCAAGGCTGCATTCCATCTGAAGCCCGTCGTCGACCGGTTGGCCGAGAATCTGAAGCGATCCGGCAAGCTGTTCATGGATGAAACCACCGCCCCGGTGCTGGATCCGGGGCGCGGAGCAACCAAAACCGGATATCTCTGGGCACTCGCCCGCGATAACCGATCCTGGGGCGGCGAGGACCCGCCCGGCGTGGTCTACTTCTACGCCCCCGGCCGCGCGGGCGAATGTGCTGAAACCTTCCTGACCGGCTTCGACGGCATTCTGCAGGTCGACGGCTATACCGGCTACAATCGACTGACCAAACCCTCGCGCAAGGGCGGCGCGCCCATTCGCGTGGCGCATTGCTGGGCGCATGCGCGCCGCAAACTGAAGGAGGTCTTCGACCGCGACGGATCAGCGATCGCCGCCGAGGGCCTGCGCCGCATTGCCGAATTCTATGCCGTCGAGGCCGATATCCGCGGCGTCTCCTCCGGCCAGCGCCTCTCAGCCCGCCAAGCCCGCACCGCGCCGCTGGTGGCCACCTTCGGCGACTGGCTGCAGGCGCAGCGCCGCAAGACCTCCGCCAAATCCCGCTTGGGCGAAAAACTGGCCTATATCCATAACCACTGGGACGGGCTGCAAACCTTCCTGACCGATGGCCGTGTCGAGATCGACTCCAACAGGGTCGAGAACCTGATCCGTCCCATTGCCCTCAATCGCAAGAATGCCCTCTTCGCCGGCCACGACGAAGGCGGCATCGCCTGGGGCCGCATTGCCTCGCTGATCGAGACCTGCAAGATCAATGGCATCGAGCCCTTCGCTTATCTCAAGGCAACCCTGACAGCCATCGCCAACGGCCACCCGCAAAGCAGCATCGACGACCTGCTGCCATGGAACTTCAAACCGTCAAGCTAAGCCGACCGTGATGGCCTGCGAACGCTTACCCTACGCGGCGGCTCACTGAAGGTATTTCGTAGATACGATGTGGTGATCCGGGAGTATTTTCGAAAACATGGTTCGAACCCTTCGTTTCCCCTGCGATCCTGATCGCCACGGAAAACCGAGCACTTTTCACAGCCCAGAAAATCGAAGGGTCGGGACACTTGAACACCCCCATCTACCCTGAACACACAGCTAACCGACTGGGAAGGCGTAGCTTTCTTGGGGTTCTGCCGCGGACCAGACCAAATGTGAAGAATTCGGGAGCGTGGCATTTGTCGTCGAAGTGACATCGCTAACCTCCTGAAAATATTGCATTTTACCTCAGCGAAAAAGCGCGAAATAAGGGTCAAAAGTGAGGAATTCGGGAAGGAAGTGTGAATGACTCCACGAGCTCTTCACACTTCCCGCCCGAGACGAGACCAAGGAAACTTGGCCTAAATCGCCCCATCCGCCTACGCGGCGGCTCACGTACATCCCCCTTTTCGAAGCGATCGAGCATACTTCTCAGCCGCCTACGCGGCGGCTCACCAATTTCGGCAACGAACGACATTGCCCTTTCGCTTCTCAGCCGCCTACGCGGCGGCTCACTGAAGGTGTTTCGTAGATATCATGTGGTTATCCCGGAAGATTTTCGAAAACATGGTTCGAACCCTTCCTTTCCCCTGCGATCCTGATCGCCACGGAAAACCGAGCACTTTTCACAGCCCAGAAAATCGAAGGGTCTGGTCCACAGTAGGAGGCTGTGTCCGCAAACTATGCTGGTTGGCAGATGAGCGCAGGAATGGGCGTCGATCAGCCGAGCTCACTTCACGAAAGCAGATGTTCGGGCGGCACGCAGCGATCGTACCCGCTGAGCCCAAACTTCCCGATGCTGCGAAAGGCAAGAACGGATTCCATGCGCTCTCTGCTGCCATCGGACCCGAAAGGTCGGCCTTAACGGAGCGCCTCAACCAGCCTTGAGGGGGAGTACATTGTGCAGGCGATGATAGGGGGCATCTCTCACCGCGGCCTCGATATCCACCTCGGATTTCTTGCGGCGTGGAGTGCGGAACATCACGAGGCTGCCAACCAACGCGAGCGCACTCACGCCGGCGATCCCGCTGGAGAGGATGATTTCTGTGGTCAGGGCGTCGAACATCGTGACTCTCCTTCAAGCAACAAGATAACACTTAATCCTCGGAATTCCACCCTCGCGCTCAACCGGGCTTCCCTGCCTTGCTCACGTGCTGAATCAACTCCTCCGTCCCCTCACAGGCTCGGCGGAGTCCTCGTGCACGCTTCCTGACCTGCGACCGACGCCATGTCGTGCCGCCGGCCGCCACCGCCGGCACAACGATCGCGAGGATCGCCCATCCCCCCGTTGCAACGCCTGTCGCCACAGTGCCGATCCCTGCAAGCAAGCCGCCGCCAGCGACTCTCTGGGTCCATACGCCCACGACCTCGTCGTCATCCATTTCTGTCTCGAGATCGTCTTTTAACCTCCTCAAGCGGCGTCCGAGGATCTCGAGCACCTGCAGGCGGATATCCGGATCCTGGGAGGCCCCGACCGCCGAGATCAGACGTGCGCGTTCCGCGCCGTCGGCGCAGATGTCGTCGGCCAAGGCGTCGATGATCTCCTGATCCGGCCCGTCTCCGGAGGATAGATCGAGGATGTAGGCTATGAGGGCTGTGGCCTTGCCCTGCGCATATTCGGTCGTCATGCCACTCCTCTTGGTTTGGGCATGAACTTAGGCCACGAAGAGACTTAGCGCCATATCTGCTTGTCTTTCTCCTCGGCCGCCTACGCGTCGGCTCACCGACACCCCACTCCACGGCGCGCGGTGGCTCTCTTCTCAGCCGCCTACGCGGCGGCTCACAGATTGCAGCACGGTCAGAGCAATGAGGTCGACTTCTCAGCCGCCTACACGGCGGCTCAAACCACCGCTATTGTTGGTGATGGTCCAGTCAACTTCTCAGCCGCCTATGCGGCGGCTCACGGCTGCGGCGAGCGCAGCGTGCGCATCTTGCACTTCTCAGCCGCCTTCGCGGCGGCTCACTGAAGCTGCTTAGTGGATATCATGTGGTGATCCGGGAAGATTTTCGAAAAGATTGTTCGAACCCTTCGTTTCCCCTCCGATCCTGATCCCCACGGAAAATCGAGCTCTTCTCGCAGCCCTGAAGATCGAAGGTTCTGGCGCGGTGTGCGAAGACATGGACCGTCCGACATCGTGAATCCCGGTCCAGCGGCGGTGAGGGTCGCCCTTCGTGCACCCTACGCCTGTGACAGCTCGAGGGTGCCTCGTGTGTTAGTTGACTCTGTGTAACCTGGGTGACACTCGCGGAAATCTGTAGGGCAATTCCAGCACGAAACCCCATATAAACATAGAGTTTTTTCGCGTTTCTGGTACTGCCCCCGGAACGCACAAAGGGATCGCCAGGCGCTCACGTCAACGCCAAGCCATCGCACTACTTCCCTGTTTTTTGAGTGACGATATGTGCCGGAGTACCTGTCTTGGAAGTCTACATTGCAGTATTGGCACTGATCGTTTTGGTCGGTGCAATCGCTGAGGTCTTCGAAGCAGGAGCAGAGCGCCGCCGTCGATTGAGAAACCGCGACCTTCGTGAGTTTCCGGGCCTGGAAGATGATGACAAGACACGTAGAGTTGGCCGAGGAGATCCTCGCTCGGCCTCTTACTCGTCGCCTCAAAATACTGCCGCGCCGCGAGTGAAGTCGCAACCTGAGCCAGAAGAAGCGCCAAGTGGTCGGGTTTTCCTAGAACAGCACAGGCTCCGGTCTGTTCCTGCACCACAGTCGAATGATCCAGAGCAGCAGGAAGCGGCGTTGAAGCACAGTCGTGACCAGGCAGCTGCGGCACAGCCTGGTTCTTCGGAAATCTCGCTCAGAACTACATCCCTGTACCAAGTCCACGGACAGGTCGACATCATGCCTGATCCGGAGCCCGAGCGGCCTTCTGTAGTTGCCCCTAGCTCCATAGATTCCGCACACCGGTCAATGGAGAACTGCGAGGAACTCAGACTGTCACCGAGCGAGCTTGAGGTATTCAAGTCGCTCTATCGGTCCGAAGGAAGCCCAGTGTCGTGCACCTCCCTGGTGAACGAGCTCTTCCTGAAACGGATCGACCCCGCGGACGAAGACACACTCCGAACCTTAGTGTCCCAAATCCGGAGTAAGCTCCCTCGCGGCGTATCCATTGAAACCGCGTGGGGCGATGGCTACCGGCTCTCGCGCTCCCCTGGCGTCGAGTTCTCGTGGGAAGCAGAAGACCGTGGCGCGGCTTTGCAGGTAGCGCGCCGCGCCACTTGAGGTAGTTTCTGATCATCTGCCTACACGGCGGCTCATCTCTTAATCGACCTGCATCGCTCGCGCTACATCTTCTCAGCCGCCTACACGGCGGCTCACGCTCGCGATGCTCGGACACATAGATGATCCTTGCTTCTCAGCCGCCTACCCGGCGGCTCACAATTCGGGTCAGCAGTATTGGCAGAGAAGGAACTTCTCAGCCGCCTACCCGGCGGCTCACCGAAGCTGTTTCGTAAATACCAGATGGTATTCCCCGAATATTCCTAAAAACAAGGTTCGAACCCTTCGTTTCCCCTTCGATCCTGATACCCACGGAAAACCGAGGCCTTTTCACAGCCCTTTAAGTCGAAGGGTCGCCGGACCCTTGAGCCCCCGCTGTGGCGGCGCCAGCCTCTTAGCCGCCTACACGACGCCCCGTCTGTCTATCTGTCTCTCTTTCAGCCTGTCGTTTCCGACAAACTCCTTCTTCACCGGCGACACGTCCTTTCTTCGAAGTCTCGACTTCAGCGCCTCGATCAGCCGCTTCCGTAGGGAAAATGAGATCCGCGCTCCAACAGAGGCGCATGGTTCGGTTCCCATCGAAATAGCCGCCTGTATGGCCGCCTCCCCCGAGATCGTGCTCCGGCCCATATTTCCCACGCTAGGTGGCAGTCGTCGAGATTTTCGGCCTCGTCGCTTCGTAGGATCACAAAGGACAAACAATGACCGAAGAAACCAGCAAGCCCTCCCTGTCGCCGATGGCCGAAGCCCTGAAAGGGCATGATGCAGACTTGATCGGGAAGCTGGCTGCCTCCGGTGCGACGCTGCGCAAAGACGAAGCGCCGGCCAAGCTGATGGCTGAGGGAGGCAATCCCAATGACCTTGATCAGTTCCACTTCCAAAGCGCCCCACGCATTGCGTCGACCCTCCAGGCTGCGACCAAAGCCGGAATCGACATCAATACTCCCGTCGACGGCGAGCCCGCTTCGCACTTTCTAACCCGGAACTACGTCACCCGGATGGTGGCGAATGACTACAACACCTCCTTTGCGGCAATCTTTGGTCTCACCGACAGCAACCACATGAAATACCTCCAAGCCTTCGCCGAAAATGGTGTCGACTTCTTGCAGCGCGACGCAAAGGGTCGAAGCTTCACTGCAGTCGGCGAAGAAGCCGCTGAGGATTACGCAAAGGCCAAGGCTCCGCGGACCATGAAGGCAGACTACGAGCGGCTCTACGATGACGACCATCCTCCCTTCTCCCACGTCAAAGAGGGCGTCGCCTGGGGGCTCAAGGAGGTCAAGAGAGCCGCCCAAGCTGCCAGCTTTAGCGCGCTGGCAACGCAGAAGGTAGATGATCTCCCCGTGCAGAGGAAGGACCCCAAAAGGGAGCCGACCTTGAGATCTGACTAGCAAAGAAACCTTTGAGAGACTTTGAATTTGGCCGGCTCTTCGCCGGCCTTCTTGCATGGGCAGGAGGATGCCTGCAGTTCAGGTCACCCGCACCGCGTCGGGGCACTGCTCCGCGACCTCTTCTCATCCGCCTACTCAGCGGCTCACTCCTTGCGGTCGACCTTGTAAAGCGTCTGCTTCTTCTCAGCCGCCTACCCGGCGGCTCACTGAAGCTGTTTCGTGAATAGGAGATGATCTTCCGAGAATATTTTTTGAAAACATGGTTCGAACCCTTCGCTTCCCCTTCGATCCTGATCCCCACGGACAACCGAACACTTATCACAGCCCTGAAAATCGAAGGTTCAGGCGTCGAAGTGCCTCCCTGCCGCGCTGGGCAGGTATTCACCAGCCGATCAATGACGTCACAGATCGACCGCTCCCGGAGTTCTTCAGACCAAGGTCGGCGCGCGCCCTTGCGTTGCATGATGATCCACACCTGAACGTCTTGGCCGTTCAGACATTTGCCCGGGCGGACTATCTTCTCTCGTATAACCCAAATCCCGGCCGATGTGTTGAAACCCAAGCTCCATCTGACTCTACTCCCCCGCGCAAAGCGCGGAGCCAGCCTGGTGGAGTATGGCGTCGTTGTTGCACTCGTCGCCGCGGCAGGCCTATCCGCCGTTGGGCAACTCGGCGGAGATCTATCCCAGCTCTTCATGGACGCCGCCATCAAGGTCGAAGAAGTCTCGATCGACCCCGACGCATTCGCACTGGAGATCTCGGCTGACGCCTTCACCCTATATCCAATGGTGGGCGGTGCCATCGAGGTTGACTGGGGCAACGACGCCGCGAATGAAACCTGCGGGCAGTCCTTCACCGCAGGCGCGCCTGTGTCGTGCGTCTACCCATCCTTCGACACCTACCTCGTAGCCGTCACCGGTAACATGACCGCCTACGGAGATGAGGCTGGGGCGTCCACGAATGACGCCATCACGCGCATCGTCCAGTGGGGAAACACCGGTCTCTACTGGCTGGAAAACGCTTTCGACGGAGCCCGGAACCTCGTCGACGTTCCTGATCACCTGCCCCCGGGCACGGGGAGCCTTGCTGCGGCGTTCAGGAACGCGTCCTCGCTCAACGATCCCGATATCGCAAACTGGGATACATCGAATGTAACTAGCTTCTCCTATACATTCTCCGGAGCATCACGCCTCAACGTCGACATATCCTCTTGGGACACCTCCAGCGCGATCAACATGCACGCCATGTTCTCTGATGCGAGCCGGTTCAACGCCGACATCGGCGGATGGGATGTCCGCGATGTCTATACAATGGAAGGGATGTTCCGAAGAGCAACGTCCTTCAATCAGGATCTCGACAACTGGGATGTCTCCAGCGTCAGCCTCTTCGAGGGCATGTTCAAGGACGGCAACTTCAATGGAAGTCTATCCAGTTGGAACACGTCGTCCGCTACTGACATGAGGAACATGTTCCTAAGAAACCCATCCTTCAATCAGGATATCTCCGGGTGGGACGTCTCCTCGGTTTCCATGTTCACGAGCATGTTTGAAGAAGCGACGGCCTTCTCTCACGATCTGTCAGGATGGGATGTTGGCGGTGCGACCGAGATGACCCAGATGTTTCGATTTGCGGCCAACTTCACATCTGATCTGAGCTCCTGGTGCGTGTCCGCCATCCCTTCACGCCCATCGGCGTTCAGTAGCGGATCCGGGATGGCAGTTGAGCCAATATGGGGAACATGCCCGTAGGCAACGCGGCCGACACATCCACAACGAGCTACGCCCCATCACGGTCGGCTTCTCATCCCCTGCACGAAGGCTCACGTGTCGGAATTTTCGACATCCACGATGACCAACTTCTGAAAAAAAGTTGGCACGCCCCTGAAGAGAACATACTTCCTGGGTAACAACACCCCCCAGGCGACCGGCCGAGACGCCGAGCTCAATACCGGGGGGTTGCTTGTTTCTAGCGGGCCGCTCGATGTATAGCGGTTCACCAGGCACTGTTCTAATTCCCCTGCGCGACAAACTTCTCATCCGCCTTTCCGGCGGCTTGCCGTCTCGTCGATTTGCGCGATGACGCGCTGCTCTTCTCAGCCGCCTACGCGGCGGCTCACTTGGGGGCGAGGCCAAAGCTCCGAAACGTACGCTTCTCAGCCGCCTACACGGCGGCTCACTTACAGCGCCTCTGTGAGCATCTCGCGCCCGAGCTTCTCAGTTGCCTGCGCGGCGGCACATTCCTGACCCGAGCGGTACCGCGTACGACCACACTTCTCAGCCGCCTGCGCGGCGGCTCACTCGAGGCTCTGAATGCCGCAGCCCTTGCGTCGCTTCTCAGCCGCCTGCGCGGCGGCTCACTGAAACTGTTTCGTGAATAGTAGATGGTGTTCCGGGATTATTTTCGAAAGCCAGGTTCGAGCCCTTCGTTTTCCCTGTGATCCTGATCCCCACGGAAAACCGGCCACTTTTCACAGCCCCGGAAATCGAAGGGTCGGGACGTCCGAACTTCCTCAGCCTAGATGTCCCTCATCCTGAAGAATGCAGACCACGCAGCGCTGGCGTGACGAGTAGTGTGAGGTCCTCCCCGAACCCCACAGGCATCATTGTAGGACAACGCAAGAGCACCATGCTTCACGCATACGAGGTTTCCAGCTGAGCACCTCCGGAGAGTCCCTCCCTCCACTGCCTGGAGTAAGCAGGCAACTCTTCGTAAGTTATGATATCCACGTTGGACGCCTGCGCGAGCTGCCTCGCAGACTTTGTGAAGGAAGATGAAACGACGACAGCAGCGAGCTCCGCTGAGTAAAAGTGCCTCGCTGCGATCACTTCCTGCACCGCCTTGTTGCCGACTGCGCCGGTGTAGAGCTTGCACTGAAGAACTAAGGTCATGCCATCACACGTCGCGATCACATCCGCGCCCTGGTCGCCTGATCCCTTCGTCGTCGACGCCGACCAACCCTCGTTTCTCAAGATCGCCGCACACATACCTTCGAAGTCGAGAGGGGAGGTATCAGAAGTAATGGCCTGAGGTCGGTTTCTCGTTTGCGAGTATTCTCGAACTGGGCCCTCAACCCATTTGGTCATGGTTGCGCTGTACCCCGCATCGGCAAGCGCATTCGCTTGCTTATAGGAAAGCTTGGGGACCAAGACATTCTTGGCAAAGTAGTCAACTTCCTTGACCCACTCCGAACCGTCAACCACGCCGTAGCGATCGACCCGCACAAGCGTGTCCCTTCTCGTGGCCAAGGTTTCTAGATGCTCTTCAACGAGCGCCGAGCAGATCCTTTCTGCCTGTGCCAGGTGGCTGCTTTTGAATAGTTGGCGCGAATATCGAAGAGCCAAGACGATAAGGCCAAACACGCCAAGAAGCGCCAGTAGGCTCACTCCCGACACTCGAGTTGCCTCGTTGATCGTTAGAAGACCTGCTATAGCAACGCCCAGTATAAAGCGGTTTCTACCTGCATTTCTATTTCGCGCTCGCATCATGTACCCCTGAACAAATCCACAGAGGAACCACTTACCGAACTATTCTGGATGTTGAAACATCTGCTGATAGACGTGGCGGATGTTTCGACCACGATTTCACTCAATTTAGCCTTTTCTTGTCAGCCGCCTCTACGGCGGCTCAAACTCGCGCACACCTTCTGACTGTATCGGTGCTTCTCAGCCGCCTACCCGGCGGCTCACTGTTGGCTGCGCAAACTAAACGCCTGACATGACTTCTCAGCCGCCTACACGGCGGCTCACACGAAACCGGCGAAGGCCTAGATTGGGCCCTCCTTCTCAGCCGCCTACGCGGCGGCTCACGAGCAACCGTGAAATGAGTAATGCCGGTCTGCCTTCTCAGCCGCCTACGCGGCGGCTCACTTCTTCAGCAGCGTGTCGACCGAGACCGTCCACTTCTCAGCCGCCTACGCGGCGGCTCACATTTTGGGATCGCCAGATCGCACCCATGTTTTCTTCTCAGCCGCCTACGCGGCGGCTCACTCCGTCTGCACGGCTGTGCATGATGACTTCGACTTCTCAGCCGCCTACGCGGCGGCTCACGTGCCACCAACGCCGGCTTGCTTGCTCGCGCCACTTCTCAGCCGCCTACGCGGCGGCTCACTCCTGAAGCCCGATCAGCGCCGCGCCCATCTCCTTCTCAGCCGCCTACGCGGCGGCTCACGACGCCCTGCATATGAGCGGCGCGGCGCTCGCCTTCTCAGCCGCCTACGCGGCGGCTCACGTCTGAAACGTGGCAGCCACCGTGTCCGGGGCCTTCTCAGCCGCCTACGCGGCGGCTCACAACGACTTGTGTCCCAAGAGCCTCTGCACCGCCTTCTCAGCCGCCTACGCGGCGGCTCACTGAAACTGTTTCGTAAATAGTAGATGGTGTTCCCGGAACATTTTCGAAAACAAGGTTCGAACCCTTCGTTTTTCCTGCGATTCTGATCCCCACGGAAAACCGAGCACTTTTCACAACCCCGGAAATCGAAGGGTCACGAGCTCGCAACATGCGGCACGGGCTCGCGCAACCTCCCTTCCGGCAAGATCCCCAGGATCGGGTCAAGAACATCTGCCGTCCCAGACAGTCGATCGCGAACGGACAGCATTGACCCAAGCGCCGGCTTCCCCTCCTTGAACCCCTTCATCAGCTCGAGCGTCTCTCTGAGCCCCCTGTCGGCGAACAGGAAGTTTCCGGACACAACACTGCTCCCGCTTCTGAGTGAGTGTTGAACAACCAGCTTCCAGGAAGCGTAGTAAACCCAGCTCAGGCCCCGGCCCTGAACAACCGGAAACAGCTCGAGATACTTCCCATCCGGACGACGAAAACGATGCTTTGTCGCCGACAAGGAAGACCAGAAGAACAGACCCACCGCCATGTCTCGAGACGCAACCTCGGAGTAGCGAGACCGCAAATCACTCTCGGCCGCCGCCAGAGGGGAAGCGCCATCAACCGCAAGGAACGGAGACATCGGGAACGCGCCGCGCTGGGCAAGCAGCAGATCGGTGCGTCGATCCACATCGAGCGAAACCGCCTTCACACCGGTTTCAGGATTGGGCTTTGTCTCTGGCCCGGGTTTCTGCATGGCGCCGGTTTCCCAGGCGATCAGCGGAGCACCCAAAATGGCAATGTTCGGGACCCCCACAGGGATCCGTCGATGCCGATTGACGCGCCCCGAAGCCTGAACAATCGCCCGGACCGACGAGGGATCCGTGATCATCCAATCGAAGTCGACATCATTCCCCGTCTCGATCACAGGACTCGCGAGAACCACCAGGCCGATCTCTCTGCACCCTGCCCTCGCCGCTCGTTCAAAGACGCCATGAGTAGAAAGCATCTGTCGAAGACCCTCATCAGCCTCACTTCCCTTCCGGGTCAGAGCCCGCTTCAGGGATCGCTCGATGATCTCCCGTTGGGCGCGAGGTAGCGCGGAGTGCAAGACAACGTACTCCCGATGGACACTCCCGGAAGCTTCTTTGGACAGCGCCGCGGCGAGGGCCTGCAGGTGCTTGATCCGTGTTAGGCGCACCAAGCCGGCACTGACCTGGAAATCACCAATCTGAGCCGAGTGGCTCGCATGCAGCTCATCCATCTTCTCAGAGACGATCTGAACCTGGTGCTGCCAATCATCCGCACGCGGCATGACCTCCGCCATCTGGACGACAGGCCCTTCTGCACAATACCTCCGGAGTACACTCGCGCACACGTCGAAAGCCTCCACAACGGTCCCGGTGCTGTCGGAGCCAAAGGTTGCGCCCGGGGCATCGCCTGCGCAGAGAAACCCAACTCTATCTGCCCGTTGGTGGATCTTCGCGAAAGAGGAGTAGGCTTCGCGATACGTGGCAAAGAACACCTCCACCACCTCCCGCGGAAGCGTCGCCGACATCACGAGCACCCGCCTGCCAGCAAGGCCGGCAAGCCGGACCAATCGGCGAACCGCGGATAGATCCTCGTCTCCGAACTGGTCGAGCTCATCAATGACCAGATCAGCGCTCATCGTCCGTAGCATCGCCGGCAAGTGCGCCCCCTTGAGAGGGCTCGCCGCCGGCATGATATGGTCGATCGTCGCTGCCACCACCGGGGTCTTCAGAAGTTTCTCCATGGCATGGCGACCGCCTCCTCCCGCCATGCAGAGCCGTGCGGCAAATGCCGGCAGAACCCGGTCGCCTTCACCGCCGAGCCCCGAAAAGGAGAGGGATAGATCATCATCCGTATAGTCCTCCACCTCAGCGGAGATCATCGACAGCAGTCGATCCTCGGACCCCGTTTCGATGACCCGCTGGGCGCCAGGCGTCTGTCCGAAGTCTTCCTCCCACTCCGGAACGACCCCGCCAACGAAGGTGGCCACGTCCTCCGGGCGGAAACCCAGGTCTTCCACGTATTCCTGGCCCGACTGTCGTGCCAGCGTCCTCAAGGGAAGGGCGAGATTGTATCGAACCCCTGCCCCGGGCCCATCGCCCGCCGCAGACGTCGCCGCCATCATCATCGCAGCACCGCGTGTCTTCCCCGATCCGGTGCCGGAGATCACAGCGCCGAAGAAGCCGCCACCGCACTCCTGCGCAATCCGCCCCGCCTTCTCGGCCGCGGCAACCTGCCAATCGAACCGTGATCCCGAATAGGTCGCGGCCCCGATCTCCGAAGGGACATCGTCGATCGCGATCGACGGGAACCCGTCAAGCTGTCGCATGAGCCCTGCAACCATCGGCCTGCTTGCGCCGACCACGCGCTGCACGTGCTTCGACAGGCTGTCGCCAGGGCCGCCATCCTTGCCTGTGTTGGCGAGATGATCCGACGGAGCTCCAGTCGCCTTTTCCCATGAGCCAATGTGGTCCGCCATCATCAAGGCAAGACGACCATAGACATCGAGCGCAGGCATCTCGCCGGAATGGCCTCCGTCGAGCAACACGGTCGCAGCATTCGCCAGGCGCCGGAGGAACCACTCCTCTTCCCAGAAAGGCGTGCCCTCGGCGACGGCACTCAGGCCGGGCTTCATCCCAATCTGAAACAGGACATGGTTCTTCGATCTGACCTGCCCTCTGGTGTGCTCGATGTCTGGCAACCTGTGGTGAGACAACACTAGAAGGAGAAGCTGCGCTTTGAGCCCCATGGGAGTGCCGATCTCCGATCGGGTCAGGATCTCGCAGGAAGCACTTTGACGCGCATGCAGATCAGCGACGCGCGCCGCGGCTCGCTCTGCCGCCTTCCTCATCGACAGCGGGTCTTCAGATGCCTTGATGAGCTCCTTCGCGATTTCCCCAGCGCCCTCTGCCGACTGAAGAAGCTCAGAGAGCATGATGGCTGAGAACACCTCGTGTCGGACCGGATCCGGCTTGGTCGACCGCCCATCCGCGGCAGCGTGGATCTTCTCCTGGAACATCACTGTGGCTTTTCCGGCATCGTGGAACAGCGCAGCGATCTCGACGAATGATTTCAGGAAGGCCTCTTCAGAGGATCTCTCTCGAAGCTTCGCGCTCGAGCGGACTGAGATCGGACACCTGCCGTCCGAAGAGAACCTGGCCTTCGAGCCAACCAGAAACAGCGGCCGCTGATGCTCTTCCCGAGACCCGCCCCTGTAGACTGCCACAGCCATGTGTCGGGACGCGCCCTCCTTCAGCTCCGCAGAGATCCGTCTCAGGCACTCCATCGACGCCCTGCCGCGCCATGTCCTGTCGCCAATACGGAAGAGATAGGCGTCCAGGATCCGGGCGACCTTCGTCCGCATCCGACGCTGCGATCGGCACACCGCTACCACGTCCATCAATGGATCTCCGTGGCCAGGATTTCCGCCATGAAGTCGAAGCACCTCTTCAGAACCTTATGGTCCTGGATGGTGTCGATCAGCGACGCACGGAATGCCGCCTCGCTCGGGAAGTCGGCAAACGCCAAGGGAAGCACAATGGCGTCCTTGAACGTGTCTGCAAGATCGAAGACCAGTCCACCTGCCCGGGTCTTCCCGTGAAAGAAAGAAAGAGAGGCAGGGACGCCAAGCATCCATAGAGCCGATCCAGCCACGCCATAGGCAATGTAGTTGCCATGATCGAGGCGGGCGTTAATGAGACCTACCCTGTCCGAGTGATCTCTCTTCCCATGTTGGCGGGTAAAGGCCTTCGCACCTGTTGCTTCCGCATAGATACGATAGAGGCTCTTCGTCATGTTGGCCTCTACCCTCATGAGGGTCGCGGTATCACCTATCTGCGGAAGGGCATCTATGAGTGCCTCCCTGAGATCTTCGAAGTCTTCCCTCTCTACAGAAATACCAGTCCGCTCCCAGATGACAGGCGATATCTCCATCGTCGTCTCGACGCGCTTGAGCATCGCCCGCTTGGCGGCATCGAGACTGGCTTCGGGAGAGGTTGCTACCCGGTACATCTGATGCATGTGTTCGGTGACCTGGTAGTTCGTCAGGCTACCGTAGTGCAGAGGGGATCCACCCGATCCGGTAAAGGCGATGTAGACCCCCTCTTCGGCAAGAAGCCTTGCCGCACTTTGGGTGAGGCTCGTCCCCTGCCCGAGGAACAGGATTGCCACATTTGCGTAGGGGATATTGAAGACTTTCTCTTCCTTCCCTTCAGCCTTGTCATAGACAACCCGGGAACCCTCCACCCGGACGCTTGCACGTTCCAGGTAGAGAGCCGTGTTCCTCTGCGTGAGCAGGAGACGAGTTCCTCGAGCCATGATCAGGCCGCGTCTTCCAGAAGGAAGTTTGCGGTTCGGCCCCGACGTGTTCGAACCACGGCTACCGGCTTGCGCGCCTCCATCTCCTTATCGAAGACGACCGGAGCAAGCGGATCCGAAGCGCCGTACGTCGAGACACGTGCTTCACCTTCGGGTGCATCCACCGAGATACGCTCGAACATGAGGGGCTTCCCTCCCAGGAAGACGCCGAACTCACCGCGCGCTCCCGCAAGCTTTCGGCGCTCCTCACAGGACATGCCTTCAAGCTGCTCGAGTTGATCCTCGAGATTCTTGGTGCACTTCCCTTTGCGCTCAGCACGGCGAATACGGCGACGGATCTCACCGGGCTCGAACTTGTCCGTCCGCCGGGTGCGCACGATGCAGTATCCCTCGTTGGCCGGCGTGAAATCGGACATCATCTGGTCCGCGCTACGGATGGCCCGACGACGGAACTGCAGCATCCGATCGCTGTCGAGAACCGCGCGGACGGCATCATGCGAGCCTGCGAAGCGCGCGACCGGACCTGCGATCCCCGCGACTTCACGACGGAGCGTCGCCTGCGGGAAATCGACTGCCACGAACTCACCGTCGGCAGCGTGACGGTTGTGGTCATGAACGGCCGCCAGGACGGTCTCCGCGAATACCTCGCGCAGACCTCCTTCAATCCATTTCAGCGGAGCCGCGATCTGCGCGGTTGCTTCGAGACGGCAGGTGCCAAAGGTGGTGTTCAGGTTTTCCATCTCGATCACTCCCCTTTGCTTTTGCCAGCGACGCCGCCGCGAACAAGAAGCGCCATCAGGAACAGCGCATTCGTGTTCAGAATCCCCTGCTCCATGTCGTTCAGGAACAGCTCCGGGTTGCCGACCAGGTCGTAGTAGGACGGAGCGGCAGTCTTCCGGTGGCGAACAGTGTCAGCGGAATCCATCACGCCGCCGTAGTAGTCGACGGAGATCGCTCCGTAGAGATGATCGCCATGCCAGTCGTCGATCGCACGCACCGCTGCGCCGATCTTCTCCATGTGCATCACGGCGTGGCGGACCCGCTCTCCACCTTTCCAGCCATCGACCGAGGACAGAACCCGGCTCGGCTCACCGTTCGCCTCGTCAGTCTTCTCCTTCTTCTGTTTCTCGGAGTCTTTGTAGAGATACGGCTGCGAGGGATAGACCATCGAGTTCGGAAGCATCTTCCCGACCCAGGCATAGTGAAGACAGAACGGCTTCCCGGAGAGACCGGTAGCAACGCCATCCACCAGGGCATCGACATCTGCGGCCGAGCCGGAGATCAGTGCATCCTTCATGGCATCCAGCCCCAGGATCTCGCCGGACTCGAGCTTCATGGCGTCGAACTCGATTGCCGTGTCACCGAAGGTGATCGTCACAGTGACCTCATCGCAGAGGGTCATGTTGCGCCAACCGATCCGACCATTGGCGATGTTCTCGATGTAGCGTGCCGCAAGCACCTTGGCTCCGCCGAGATCCATGAAGCGCTGGGCGAAGTCCTGGAAGGCCACGATAGCCGCCCGGCTATCCGAGGAGTTCGGACGCATGGCGCTGGGCATCACGCGCACTGCGCCTTCAATCAGGAGTCGCTCGCAGCCCGAGGGGAGGAACGCGACCTCGGTCATCTGCGGGTTCCATTTCCCCGCCTTGGTGTTGGTGGGCTTCTCGTTGTTGATCTTGGCGTAGCTGTTCTGCCCGCGGCGACCGGTCAGCTCGACTTCAACGTGATGCTTCGCACCCTTGTCGTCCAGGCCGTACATAAGAGCGGTGTTCGGCTCCAGGCCACGACGGAACGAGATCGTGTTCGGGTTAAAAGCGGTGGTCATCAGGCTTTCCTTTCAGTGCTGACGGACGGATTTGAGGTGAAAGTCGGACAGCATGGCGAGACCCTTGCTGTCGTCTGTTGCCCAGGCCCAACCGAAGTTGGACAGGGCGGCTTGAAGGTCAGAGAAGACCTCTTCGCGTCTGATGCTTACGAACTGCCCGAGGCCCACGGCGCTATCGACGAAGGCAAACGGGATGTCGGGATCACGAGACCCCTTCGGGGGCTTCTCGTCGAACGTGGGCTCCAGGATTGCGAACCCCGCCGGCACCGGAACGACCCATTCCCCTGTCTTTCTTTCGGAGAGGTCGTAGGCACGGCGTGCAATTTGTTCGAGGCTGGTCACTTCGCCGAAGGAAACCAACTCGGCGCCCTCAAGGCCGGAGGCCGGGCTCAAGACGTATCCTCGCGGCAAGCCACGGATGAGCTTCTCGAAGTTAGTTTCATCGATGGGCTGAACAGCCTGCTCGAGCGTGGTGTTGCGAAACTCGAAGATCGGCCCGCCGGAAAACCGCTTGTGCGCGAACCGGTCAATGACACTGGAGACATCATGCACGCCAGGGAACTCCCCGATGATCGAGAACGTGCCATGCCCCCTCCTGACCTCGGGGATATCGAGTGAAGACAGCTTCTTGGTCTTCTTCGAGATGGTCATTTCCCCGCGCGTTCGAGACTCGAACTCCTGCAGGTCATGAATGATCAGCAGTGCTCTATGGGACCAGCCGGAGCATCCGAGGTCTCTCGCGATGGAGCCAATCAATCCAAGCGCCGCCTGGGGGCTGGGGATCCCATCCACGAAATCCGACGCCGACAGAGTGATGCCTTCAGCCCGAAAGGGCCCAAAGAGAAACGTCGAGTTCATGCCTCGTCCTCCTTTCTGATTTTTGCGGAGATCTGCCTGAAGTGCGGTTTGAGCAGGCACTGGCGCACGACGGTTGCGTCGAAGCCCTCCTCCACCTCCATGCCTTCGAGTTCCCGACGGATCGGCATTGCGTTCAGAACGCCGGCAATCGTGGGAGCTGCCCGCTCTTTGCCTTCTTCAGGATCGCCGGCCTCGCTGAGAACCTCGTCGATGAACCGAACGGCGCTGCGAGCGAGGAACATCGCCCTATTGTCGAGAGCCCGGAGGACGTTTCCGCCCCTGTACTGCTTCGGATCCTCAAGCCGGATCACCTCGATGGCGTATTCGACCACGGCCGGAAGAAGCACGTCGTCTCGCAGCACCGGAAACGCGCCGCCCTTCCGGTAGCGATAGAGCTCTGCTTCGAACTGACCGAGAGCTTTCGGAGGCTTTACCTTGAAGCGTATGCGCGCGTCGGCCGAACCCACGATTGCGTTCATAGAACGCGAGGCCATGGAAAGAGACGACCAGCTGCCGAAGGACGCGGGACGCTTCTCCTTGCGGTCCTCCTGGGCCTGTTTGATCATCCGGCTCTTGATGGCGTCCATATTGTGGAATGCCTCAATTCGGCCGGCGGGCGAGACCTGGAGATCGCGGCCGTTTTCACCGGGGATGAAGAAGATCGGGAAATTCTCTCCGTGGAGCTGGTTCTTGCGGGGCTTTGCCCACTCCTTGCCAGCGTCCTCGAGCTCGCGGCGCGCGTCGCTTCCGAAAACAGTCTCAAAGGCATCGAGCATCGGCGAGAGCAGGATATCTCCCTGCGTCAGGCGCTCAAACAGGCTCGCTTCACCCGGATGGCCAATCACCAGGATCGGACGCAGTAGAGTCAGCATGTATGCTGCATCAGCCGCGTTCCCGGAGGCCGCGATCTTGGGCTTTCGGTTTCCGAAGGACTGGGGAAGGAAAGTCCCCCTCATCGGAGACCGAGAAGAATTCAGCTTCGGAGCATGCGTTCCAAGGCTAAGCAGCGCGACGCCGAACCTCTTGGGATTAACTGCGCTCTTGTAGTTGGACTTCATGTCCGAAAACAGCTTCTCGAGCTCATCCTCGCCATACGGCCGGATGCAGGAGTCCGGCCTCAGGTAAGAGATCTTCTTCTCAGCTTGCTTCTTCTTTTCTTTCGTCGCCGTAGCCATGGGGCCCTTCCGCCTTCGTTGTGAAGGGGAGGTGGGACTGCAGGCCGGAGCCGATGAATTTTAATTTTGCAAAAGCGGGTGGCTCGGTGTACGCCAGAATTTGGAACTGGTAACGACCTGACAATAATAACAAAAACGAGAGGATCGTAGCGGAAATGACCTTCCGGACAAAAGAGCAAATCATCAAAAGGATCGCAAAACCGCGCATCCTCAAGAGGCTTCGGTGGATCGAGACGGCCCTCCTCGAAGGGGATCAGATTTCCGCCCGTCAGTACTGCAGCCACTTCGACACATCGCCATCCGCCTACTCCCGCGACCTGGAGACCTACAGCGAAATTGTCGAAGCGTTGGACGGCAGTATTTTCAAGTCAAGGGGGTGGATCCGGATGAACGACTGGCCGGATCAGGACGGAGCAATCGGTCGGATCCCGCCACTGGACTGGCATCGTCAGTTTGGAGCGCAGAAGACCTGCAAGATTAATCGACGGACATCCTCGGAGTGCAATGACGCCGCTCTCGCTGGCATCCTTAGAGCAATGCGGAACGAGTATGTCGCTGACATCGAGTATTTCTCGGAGACTGGAAAGACGGAAACTTCCGCGGTCAGTCCTCACACCATGATCGACCTTGGACAGACCCAATGCATTCGCCTCTTCGATCACGCCCAAAACGAGTTCAGAGACATAGACGCCCGACGGATGACCTCGTGCCAACCTGCAAAAGAGAGCGAGTATCTCTCCGCCCAGTACGACACCGCCTGGAACACGCAAGTCCGCGTCAAAGCCTTTGCCAACCCTGATCTACCCTTGAGAGAGCGGAAAAGGATTGCCCGCGAACATGGGTCCCTTCAGCACAAGAAGATCTATGAGTTCGACACACGGGAGGCCCTGCTCCCGCACGAACTCAGAGCTCTCTCCATCCCAATGGAGGCCCAGGAGGGAAGCGGCGCTTCAATCCAATACAAGATCACCCGCAAGAAGACGCGAAAGTAGCAGGTAGACACCTGCAGGCGCGTCGTTGGTCGTCTGGCTCCTGGCGACCAACCAGCAGTTCTGTGGTATCATCGATGGACAGAACTGATGTTCCAGGGAGGGAAACATCATGTCGAGATACATCATCACAGCGAAGCTGACGCAAACCGCTATCAAGGGGTTCTTGTCCAAGCCTGTCGATCGCAAACCGGTTCTGGAGCAACTCGTGGCAGCGGCTGGTGGCGACTTGGTCGAGCACTACTTCATCACCGGAGAGTCGGACGTCCTGTTGATCATTGATGCCGACAGCGTGGATGTTCCGGCGAAGGCGGCAATGATCGTGGGCGCCGCAGGGATAGCGACGGACTTCAACACCCACCATGTCTGGAGCACGGCAGAATTTGCGAAACTCGCAGCAGAAGCCGGCAGCCTATCAGTAAGCTACTCTCCTCCCGGGTCGTGAGGGGAACGCATACTCTTAGCTGTCGGCGTCGAGCCATCCGCCCGTCCGTCGCCCGGCGCTTCCGGCCCTAGCCTGCCGTTCGCACAGGAACCGATGCCGCGTTTCGGTTTCGTCGAAGCGGATACACCCAAACAAGATCTCGTGCTTTTTGACATTGCTCGGATCTGCTCAAATGCTCCAATGGACAAAGAGCAGATTCTCAAGCGTATCCGGGCTATGTTTGATGTTCCGGTGATGCAAAACAACCTTAGGGGACTTTGGGTGGAGTTGTTGGTCGCCGAGATCCTCGGTCCTGATTGGAAGCAAGTAGGAAATGATTGGACTGGGTGGGACTTAGAACGATCCGATGGGCTTAGGATCGAAGTCAAGCAATCGGCATCCGCTCAGTCCTGGGGAAGTTCGACAACCTCACCTCGATTCAGCATCGCGGCTCCCAAAGCCTACTATTCTGACGGTAAGACCTGCGTCCCAAATCCTTCAGGCGGCAGGCTTGCAGATTTATATATCTTCGCTTGGCATGAGGGAGGCGACCAGCGCATCGCGTCGGAGTGGCGTTTCTTTGTCCTCCAGTCCAAACAACTGCCGAGACAACAAAAGTCTATCGGGCTTAGGGCGATCAAGAACCTCACAGAAGAAGTTTGTGCGGAAGATCTTCGAAGGCAGGTCGCGCACAAGGCAGCTTGAACAACCCAGACCTACCGTTCAGTCCCCGGCCGATCGCCGCGGTGCAGCTTCACTAGGTGTTTGATCCCACGGTTTGATGGTGTGATCCTTTCGAAGGAATGGAAGGATGCCCTATGGGACAGGTTCGTCACGGAAGCGCCACGACCACGCACGCCGTCAGAGCAGCAATACAGCGATCGCAAGCTTCGCTCGCGACGCTGAGCCGGGAGTTGGGGATCAACCCAAAGACGATTGCGAAGTGGCGTAAACGGCAGACGGTCGATGATCTCAAGACCGGCCCAAAGGAGCCACGTTCGACGGTCCTCACGGAGGCTGAGGAGGCGGCCATCGTCGCGTTTCGGCGCCACACGCTGCTGCCGCTTGATGACTGCCTCTATGCCCTTCAGCCGTCCATCCCGCACCTGACACGCTCGGCGCTGCACCGCTGTCTACAGCGGCATGGTATCTCACGCTTGCCTGACGTCGAGGGCGACAAACCGAGGCGGTCGAAGTTCAAACGCTACCCGATTGGCTTCTTCCACATAGACATTGCCGAAGTGCAGACTGCTGAAGGAAAGCTCTTCCTGTTCGTTGGCATCGACCGCACGAGCAAGTTTGCCGTGACCCAGCTCGTCGAGAAAGCAGACAGGAAGACGGCCTGGGAGTTCCTGCAACACATGCTCGAAGCCGTGCCATATCAGGTTCACACTGTCCTCACCGACAATGGCATTCAGTTCGCTGAGCAGCCTCGGAACCGGAACACTGCTTATTCTCGTCCCATGCGTTTCGACATGATCTGTGAGGCCAACGGGATTGAGCACCGGCTGACCAAACCCAACCATCCCTGGACCAACGGACAGGTCGAACGGATGAACCGCACGATCAAGGAGGCCACCGTCAAACGCTTCCACTACGAAAGCCATGATCAGCTGCAAACGCACCTCTCGGACTTCATGGCAGCATACAACTTCGCGCGCCGGCTCAAGACCCTCAACGGGCTCACACCCTACGAATACATCTGCAAGATCTGGACATCAGAGCCGGACAGATTCATCTTGAACCCGATCCACCAGATGCCGGGACTGAACACCTAGAGCGTGTCGCGGTTAATCGGCCTCATAGCCTGCGGCGGCGAAGTAGTTGTAGCACTCCTCTTCGGAGAAGAGGTCGCAGACATGGCCGACGGCTGCCCAGAGTTGGTCATAGGTTCGCGCGGCCGCTTTCCTGATCAGCGCCTTCAGCTTCGAGAAGGCCATCTCGATGGGATTGAGGTCGGGTGAGTATGGCGGCAGGAAGAGGAACCAAGCGCCGGTTCTGCGCATGGCTGCTGCGGCGCCGGGCGCCTTGTGGCTCGACAGATTGTCGAGAATGACCACGTCGCCTTCGCGTAGCGTCGGGGCCAGCTGAGTGTCGATGTAGAGGCCGAACATCTCGGCGTTCATCGCGCCGTCGATGACCCAGGGAGCGTCCAGGCGGTCATGGCGCAGGGCCGCGACGAAGGTCTGGGTGCGCCAATGGCCGAACGGCGCGTGGTCTACGAGGCGCTGGCCGCAAGGCGCCCAGCCCGTCGTCTTGGCCATGTTGGTCTTGACAGAGGTCTCGTCGATGAACGCCAGTCTTTCCAGATGCCTGGCCATGAAGGGCTGACGTTTTGCAATCCATATGCGTCGCAGGTCAGCCACATCCCTGCGCTTCTGTTCAAGCGCTTGAAGGTCTTTTTTGTGTGTCAGCCCGAGGCTGCGAAGAACCCGCCAGACCGTGCCACGGTGGACGTCGATACCCTGCGTCTCCGACAGTTCCCTGGCCAATTCGGCGAGCGTGATCTCCCCCTTGGCAGCGACGCGGGCCTCGATCCAGTCGGTCACACCAACCAGCTTGCCGTGCCCGCCACCATTGCCTTGCTGACGCGGTGCCAGAGAGCCGGTTTCGCGCCGCAGCTTCACCAATTCGTTCACGAACTTCGGGGGCACACGGAAGTGCCTCGCCCATCTGTGACCCCCATATCTGCCTCAGAGGCAAGGAAGCACACAATCATCGATCCGGGAATCCTGAATCAGAAAGCCTGCGACACGCTCTAGACCAGCCATTCGTCCATCACGCAGCATTTTGAACGATCAGAGGTCGGCAGCGCATACCTTACTGGATCAACACCATGTCTTCGATCTCAAACGGTCCTGCGCTGAAAATTCGATTGTAGGATTGGTTCCACACGGCTTTCAAGAATACACCCTCTGCCTCGCGGAAGGACCAGAAGACTTTCTTGTATTCGCTGTGTTCAGAACGGATCTTAATCGAGTTGCTATCCGAATGCAGCCGTCCGGTTTCTCCGTCATCCTTGATCTCGACCAATGCGATGCTGTCGCGGGTGCGCCGCCCACTGACGCCTACAACAAAATCAGGGAAGAACCGCTTGCCGGTCGGCAAGATCAGCCGCGTCGCCCACTTCTCGTTTTCCGGGTTCCTCAACCACCACTTAATCCGGCCCGTATCGTCATTGTCCAACATCTCGACAAAGGCTCGCTCGGGTCGGTTGTAGCGACCGATGAAGGCCCCGTAGGCACCCTTCTTTGCCTTCGGCGCATCCTTCGGCCCGAACTGTTCCGTCGGGATCGGCTCGTTGCTCTCCAGGTGGATATGATAGCCCTGTGCGATGCGGACGGCGTCTTTCAGCGCCCGAGGCTGGCGTAGGATCGCCAAGTTGATCGTTCTGCGAATGTCGCGGCTCGTCGCGCCAATTCCATCCTTCTCGCACAAGCGGGCAAGTTCGGCCTCTACCGCTTCACGGATGCGGCGGGGGTCGATCCCGTCATTGAACATAAGTTGCGATTGCGCCTGCTCTGCGATCCTTGCCGCCGACATCCGAACACTCAGGTTCCGATGATCCGTCTGCCCCGCGTTGAACAGGTCCTGCATCGATAACTCTGCGCTGCTGTTTACCGCCAGCAACATCGAGGTCATCGGCACCATACGGCAAAACTCGCGGGCAATTTGTGGGCAAAGGTCGCCTTCAATGTCGAAAAGATTTGGCAGTTCCTCCCGCACCAGAGCGGATGGAATACCCAAACCCGTCCGTAGCAGATACTTCACTTGATGCTCTTGCGGCGCGGGATGATCTGGCGTCACGCGCGGCGACAGAACATCGGGCAGGTTCGGGAAGAGCGGCGGGGTCGCCGAAGCCGAAAAGCTCTCAACCGCACCCAAGGCGCTTTGCTGGCGCAGGGTTGATGCGGTGGCGTAGTTCGGGTTCAGCAACCCCATCGAAACCTGCCGTTCCGCCCGGTCGGCCTCTGTCTCATCCGGCACGGGCTTCACGGGTGGGGGCGGCAACGGCGTTGCGCCGTAGCTTTCCGCCGCCCGCGTATCATTGCCGAGCATATTCACATCGAGCGTATCGGTTAGAACCGCGATCCCCTCACGTACCGCCTTCAGATCGGCGGCGGCTTCATCCAACCCGACCTGCAACTCCGGGTCCGACATGAAGACATAGCCCCGATCCAACAGCGGCTCTGCTCCATGTAGATGGCGCACCAGAGGATGCACTCGCATGATCCGACCCACGATCTGCAACCCGAAATCCCGTCCGCGCGACGGACGCACCGAAACCAGTGTCCATGCTCTCGGTGCATCGAACCCGGTCGCTACGGCGAGTTTGAACACCAGAACCTCTATATCGGGGTCATAGGCCAGCGTATGAAAATCGGGGTCAGGCTCGCCCGACGTGTGAACGGCAATTGCCTTCTGCGGCACCCCAATCTCGATCAGCCGCTCTTTAACCCGCGCAACCGGGTCTTCCTTGCCCCCTTGCTGATCCTCGACCTGCACCAGCATCAGGGGCGTTAGGCTGATTCCTTTCTCGGCCAGCTTGTCTTTGATGAACGAGTGCTGCGACCACCCTGCCGTCAGGGTTGCCACTTCGGTATCGATCAGCGCCCGGTCCTCTTCCTTGAAACGCAGCACGCCGACCATCAGGCCAATCTTGTTCAGCCCAGCTTTCACCACCACTTCGCGCGAAACTGTCACGCGGCTGGCAACCTTCAACCCCGCATCGCGTTCAAACTTTTCCAGCTTGGCATCGTTCGGCGTGGCCGTGGCCAGCACCGTGAAATCGGGCGACAGCACATTCAAGAAGAAGTCCGCCGTCGCTACCGCGCCCGATCCGAAATTCAGGTGTGCCTCGTCGATCACCACGCCGATACGGAACCCCCGCTCGCGCAACTCGGCAATCATGCTGTCCACGGAAAGCGACGCCTCCTTGTCAGTGCGGACCTTGCGGCTTTCCTTCTTGACCACCGCAACCGAGGCCCAGGTCTGCACGAACACATCGCCATCCCGCGCGGCACTGGCCTCTCGGTCGGCATAAACATCGCGGTGGCGCAATCCGCCGCATTGGGCAGTCAGCGCGTTACGGGTCTGCATCACCAGCCCGGCATAGGGTGCGAACCAAAACCACACCGTCTTGGCGGAAAGCTGTCCTCGCACGGCTTCCAACGCGCGGCCCAGCATCAGAGTCTTGCCCGATCCGGTGGGAGCTTGCAGCAGGATCACCCCCAGCTCACGCGAAATCCGCTCCCGATGTTCGGATTCGCGGTCATGCAGCGCGGATACCATGTGCAAAGTCTCTGCCATCGCATCGATGGCCTTCTGCTGGTATGGGGCCAGCGACAGACGGAAATCGGCGTCCCCGGTCATTGGCGGAATCTTCCGACCAATTCGGCGCGCACTGATCGAACGTCCAGCGCATCGCCAAGGGCGGCGGTGATCTGGCCCGGTGCCCAGGCATAGACAAAGGCATTTTCGCGCCGATCCACCACGCCGCGCAGGTGGTCCAGTAGGTCTGTGCTAACCCGATCCGCGAAGATTAGGGTTTGCTGATCCGTCTTATGTTCTTGCCACGGCGCTTGGGTGTAGCGAGTCATGGGCAGGCGGTGCAGCGTTTCCAAGGCCGCCCAGACCTCAGCGGGCGCAAGGTCTTGGTCGAGATCTTCGAACTCGATCTCGCGGCAGCGCAGATAGGCAAAATCGGCTGAAAGCTCCGCGAATTTCTTGTCTTGCGAAGCATTAAGGCGGCGGATGCGTTCCGCCGTCACATCGCGGCAGAGGTTCTTGTCTGGGTCATTGGCGGTCGCTTCAGTGGAGGACACCATGATGAAATGACGATCCCCTCCGTCCTCTGCATTCAACTCCATCACAGCGTGCGCAGTAGTTGCGGAGCCAGCGAAGAAGTCCAGTACCGTGGCATCTTCGGCAGCAGCAGCTACAAGCAGAGACTTAACTAGGGAAACTGGTTTTGCGTTTTGAAACGCGCGCCGCCCAAAAATATCCTGAATTACACCAGTAGCCTTGCCTTGTTTTTCGGACACAAGTTCAAAATATTCGGGAGTAACTGCATCCTTCGCACCAAGAATAAAACTACTGACAGGTTTAATAGTCACTTCCTTTTCGTTCCAGTAAGCCTTTTGGGATGGCCTGCCATTTGCAATTTTCTTTCCCACCCAGAAATCAAAATCCGGAAGATCAAGGCGTAGTAGCTGCCTACCATTCCCATCAACTGGGCCTCGCTTTTCGATAATTGCATCTCGAAGCTCGGCTATTGTTCGGAACTCAAAAAACGACTTCCCCGAGAAGTGGATTCTGCGATCCTCGATTAAGTCTTCAATCGTCTTGGTTCTTAGTTTTTGACCATCCTTGAGCCGGTCCCTGGTTGCAAACCGCCAAACACTGTCTGGATTGCAAGGATACCACCAGCCTGTCTCAGGGTCTTGGATTGGATAGTAGGTGTTAACACGTTCGGTGTAATCATGCGCTTTTGTGATGGGGTCTAAAGAGTATTTTCCTCGCCCGTCGTTATCGTCATGCTTGTATTTCTTGTCATCCAGCTTGTAACCCAAGAAGCTGAAGCCAGATTTAGCATATGCAAGCACATGCTCATGCACGGAAGAGTAATTCTTTTCTGCATCGTTTGATGAATCCTTTGTTCTCCAAACGAACGATCCCACGCGCATCCCAGGCAACACTTCATCCAACAGCAACTCCATCTTGGCCCGCTGTTCGTCGTTAATAGAAACCAGGATCACCCCATCCTCGGCCAGCAAATCCCGCGCCAGCGTCAGGCGGCGGAACAGGAACTCTAGCCATGTCGAATGGAAATAGGCGTCCTCAGGGTTGGCGTAGTGGTCGTTGTAGACCCAGTCCTTCGCCCCGGTGTTATAGGGCGGGTCGATGTAGATGCATTTGATCTGCCCGGCCATCGTCATGCGCAGCCAGCGCAGGGCATCGTAGTTGTCGCCCTCTATCACCATATTTTGCCACGGTGCAGGCTTGTCCGACAGATCGGGGATGATCGCCGCCGCCACGAAATTGGCGTCTACCGCATTGTCCGCCTCGATCTCGTCCCGCTCCCAGACCAGCCCCAGCTTCTTGGTTCGGTCCCGTTTTTTCAGCAGCTCGATCAACTGCTCGCGAGGAAGATCATCATATCTGCTCATGCCTTGTCCGTCTTCTTGGGGCGAGTGCACTCCACCCGGTCAGTGCGCGCCTGGAGAGCCAAACCCGCAGCGTGTTCCCCAAGCGATACACCACCGCCGGTCTTGTCTCAACGCCACAAAACCATTGCGCCTGCGCTAGATAATTCCTTGGCGTGTCTGTACTCTTCATAGCATCGTCAGCGGCCCTTGTGGCGTCTTTCAGAGCCCAGATGCCCCCGCATGCACGCGCGGCGAAGACTCGGTGCTGACGCGGTGGTTTCGGATCTGGGAGGCCGATCGCGCATACTATCTAAACGGTGCTCCGGTGTCCGCGCAGACACCTGCAGCACGGTTTCCGCTTCTCCTTTCTGCACAGGTACCAACCTCCAAGGGAAAACCCGCTTCTTACAGCCGCGGTCGACCGCAGGAGATCCATGTCCCTTATCATCCACTTCCCCGAGCAGAAAATCTGCTACTTCGCCATCCCGAAAGCCGGAAACACCACCGTCAAACGCTTTCTCTCTCCCCTCATTACCGGAGAGGAGCCGCGCGATCACACCAATATCCATCGCGAGCTCGACTGGAACACCATCAACCATCGCACCTATGATAGCCTGGACCTGACGGGGTACCTTACCTTTACCGTCGTGCGGAATCCGTGGGAACGGATTTTTTCGGCCTACAAAGACAAAGTCGTTCGCAGGCTTCACGCTCCTCTGGAGAAAGCCGGCCTTTCGGCCGATGCGAGCCTGCTGGATTTTGCGGAGTTCTGCGCATCTCGAGACGACGAGTCACTCGATGTCCACCTCCGGCCACAGTCCTGGTTCATCAAAGCTGAACAGCGCTTCCTGAGGAAGCCCACAGCCCTGCCGGATCATGTCATCGACATCAATGATATGCCTCGCGTCGCGACGCTGGTACGGTCGCATGTCCCGGATTTCGAATATGATCCCATCGGAAAAACCAACGAGAACAAGACCGTCACGAAACCAATCGTTGACTTCCTGTCCTCTGACCCGAAACTGGCAGCCAAACAGATGCGGCAGTTCAACTCCATCGTCGCGAAGCGCTACGCCGACGACGTAGCCCTTTTCGGATACAGGTCTCCTTATAGGTAGAGCCGTGAAACCACACGCCATCCTCCTTGCTGCCTGCCTTTCCCTGATGGCGAGCCATGCCCTGGCCGTTGATCGCGCCGTCGTCGAAGGCCAGTTCCAGAACTGGTTGCAGACCACAGTTTGGCCGGCGGCAAGTGGGATGGGAGTGTCGCGCACTACCTTCGATGCTGCATTCTCCGGAGTGACCCTGAACTGGGATCTTCCAGACCTTGTTCCGCCTGGAACGGAGCCCAAAGTCCCCGACCGCCAGCATCAAACAGAATTCGGATCACCCAAGAAATACTTCTCCCCCGCCAACCTCAGCGGAAACACCGCAACTGGACGAGAGCTCGCGCGGCGCCACGCAAGTACGCTCGCGGCGGTTGAACAGGAGACGGGTGTCCCGGGCCAGATCATCCTTGCGATCTGGGGACGCGAAAGCGCCTTCGGACGTGCGGCTATTCCACACGACGCCTTTGAGATCCTGGGCACCAAGGGTTTCATGAGCACCCGTGCGTCTTACTTCACTGAAGAACTCATCGCTGCACTGAAGATATCCGAGGCTGGTCATTCTGCTCCGCGGAACATGAAAAGCAGCTGGGCAGGCGCCCTGGGGCAGCCTCAGTTCATGCCAAGCAACTTCTTGGAATATGCCGCAGACGGAGACGGCGACGGAAAAGCCGACATCTGGAGATCCGAGGCGGACACTATCGCATCGATTGGGAACTACCTCTCCGAACATGGTTGGGTTTCCGGTCGAGACTGGGGGTTCGAGGTCGATGTTCCTGCCACTGTTTCCTGCTCCCTCGAAGGTCCTGATCAGGGCCGAAATATCTCCGAGTGGGCCAGCATGGGCATCGCACGGGTGTCCGGGAAGCCCTTTCCTGCGCAAGAGGTCGATCAGGTCGGCTTTCTCCTGATGCCGGCCGGACGGCACGGGCCGGCATTCATCGTCACGCCCAACTTCTACGTCCTCAAGGACTACAACATGAGCGATCTCTACGCGCTCTTCGTCGGTCATGTGGGCGATCGGATCAGGTATGGAATGAGCGACTTCACACGGCCTTGGGGAGACGTGGGCGGGCTCTATCGTTCTGATGTTGCATCCATGCAGCGCGCGCTCGAGGCTCAGGGATACGATGTTGGAGGCGCCGACGGTCTAGCTGGCTTCAAGACCCGTAGATCTATCGGAGATTGGGAGCACAAGGCCGGACGTCGTCAAACCTGCTTTCCGGCTGCAAGTATGAAATCCGCGCTCAAGGACTGAGTTCACCGGCGGGCGTCGGTTCGAACCATTTTTCAACGAAACGGTTCGAACCCACCTCTCCTTCCAGTGAACAAGGATGGACCATGCCCCAAGCCAACGACACACGCGTCCGCGTCAATATCCCCGACATCGCCACCAAGAAGCTTCGCTTTCGCAAGAACGGCGATCAACGGATCCTGACTATCAGTTCGAACTCTCTCTCGATGTTCGGATTCGAAAAGGGCGACGCGGTCATTGAGACCAAGGCCACCGGCCACCGCATCAATCCGCGCGTCTTCGTTGTTGGCGCGCCGATCGGCGATGCGTCGGAGCTCCGCGCTCATTTGCTCGGAACCGAAGAGTTCTAACGCTTCCCAGACGCCCCGACGCTCACTTTCTGCAATGTAAACATCAACTTACTTTCACACATAAGAGGAACACATGAACGATCTGACGATCATCGAAGAGGGCATGATCTCAGCCCGCCCGTTCGCACCCGGCGCCGAGAAGCACCTCGAGGTCGAACACAAAGTCCTCGACCACGGCTTCGTCCGCATGGTCGACTACATGGGCAACGATGCCGCCATCGCGCAGGCGGCCCGGGTCAGCTACGGCCGCGGCACCAAGTCGGTGAGCGAGGATCGCGGCCTGATCCGCTACCTGATGAACCACTGGCACAGCACGCCCTTCGAGATGTGCGAGGTCAAGCTCCATGTGAAGCTGCCCGTCTTCGTTGCCCGGCAGTGGATCCGCCACCGCACCGCCAACGTGAACGAGTATTCGGCGCGCTACTCGATCATGGACCGCGAGTTCTACATCCCCGAGGCCGCGGTGATGGCGAAGCAGTCCACCACCAACAATCAGGGCCGCGGCGAGATCCTCGATCCCGAGGTTGCCCGGGAGGTGCAGGAGGTTCTGCTGCGCGACGCCATGCGCGCCTACGACCACTACGAGCTGATGCTGGGCGATCCCGACAAGCGGTATTGCGATGACGAGGGCGACTTCGTTCCGGGCAAGGGCCTTGCGCGCGAGCTGGCGCGGATGAACCTGCCCACCAACATCTACACCCAGTGGTATTGGAAGGTGGACCTGCACAACCTGTTCCACTTCCTGCGCCTGCGCGCAGATCCACACGCTCAGTATGAGATCCGCGCCTACGCCGACGCGATCTGCAACATGGTGCGCGACTGGGTGCCGACCGCCTACGAGGCCTTCGAGGACTTCCGGCTAAACGCCAAGCAGTTCTCCTCGATGGAGATGGCCGTTGTGTCCGCGCTCGTGGCGATGGACGAGACCAGACACATCCTCGAGAGCCCCGAGGCGTTCCGCGAGTTCTGCGAGCCGCATGGCATGTCGGTGCGCGAGGCGCGCGAGCTGCGCGCGAAGCTCAATGGATGATGACCGCGCCGTCGCGCGCTGCGTGATTGACCACCTGGAAGCTGGGCTGGAAGGGCCTGGCTTCTACTGACGTCGCGCCGGCGCGCCTATGTGGTTTTCACCGCTCTCGATGCGCCGTTCGCAATCTTCACACGGCCTTGGGGAGACGTGGGCGGACTCTATCGTTCTGATGTTGCATCCATGCAGCGCGCGCTCGATGCCCAGGGCTGCGATGTTGGAGGAGCCGACGGTCTGGCGGGCTTCAAGACCCGTCGATCTATCGGAGATTGGCAGACTAAAACCGGACGGCGTCAAACCTGCTGTCCGGATGAAAGCATGAAATCCGCTCTCAAAGGCTGAGTTCACCGGCGGGGGTCGGTTCGAACCGTTTTTCAACGAAACGGTTTCGCGCCGACCTCTCCTTTCGGTGAACAAGGAAGAACCATGCCCCAAGCCAACGACACACTCGTCCGCGTCAATGTCCCCCACATCGCCACCAAGAAGCTTCGCTTTCGCAAGAACGGCGATCGACGGATCCTGACCATCAGCTCGAACTTTCTCTCGATGTTCGGCTTCGAAAAGGGCGACGCGGTCATTGAGACCAGCCTTGGCAATAGCCAGGGGATCGAGATCTCTCGCGTTCAGGATACGCTTGACGTCGTCGGCCGCATCAAGCGGGTTTACGCACGACGCTATCCGCGCCGTCGCAACAACCCGCTCGAACACCAGGTCGAAGTCTCTTCCCAGAAACTCCTCGATGAGGCTTTTCCGGCGGACTGCACGCACGTGCACGTTCAGTTCCAGCAGAACAGGCTGAGGGTCACTCCCATCTACTCCACGAAGCAGCGAGCTTTGAGCAACGCCGAGCGCGCGGATCCTGACAGCGTTTTCGCAGCGCTCACCTCCGGCGTCGACCTGAGCTCGATGCGTAGCGAGGGTTTTAGTGTTTCCGCCGTTCTGGAATGGCGGCCGCCGGAAGCCCGGGACAAAAGCGACCTGAGTGAGACGGGGATGGTCGCCGCTCTCGCAAACTCCGGCCCGCTCATTGCTGCCTTCAATGAGGATGTCACGAGTTGCGCCATCGACCGCATCGCCTTGGCGCTCGAGAAAACGCCTCCGATGGTGTTTCACGCGAGCCCTCAGTGCGATGACCACAGCCCGCTGAAGTCCAAGGCGGACAAAGCTCAGGCTCTGGAAGACACGTCGTCGACATCGGACATGATGATCGACCTTCTGAATATCATTGAGAAAGTCTCTCCGCCCGTGGTCGTTCTCGAAAACGTTCCAGGGTTCGTCAGCTCTCCTGCCTACGAGATCGCGTCCCTGCGCCTCCGGCGCTGGGGATACAAAAGGTTTGAGCATGTCGGCGATGCCAGAGACCACGGCGGCCTGACGTCGCGCCGGCGCGCCTATGTGGTTTTCACGGCTCTCGATGCGCCGTTCGCATTCGAGGATCCGTCCTCGCCGCGCGCCAAGGACATCTGGAGTATCGTCGAACCTTATCTCGCGGACTGCCGGGATGTTTCTCACTCGAAGTCGATTCAGGACGGCAAGCAATGCGGTCGACTGCGTCGGATAACCGAGGCCTCGACAAGCGCGCCCACGCCGATCAAGAGCCAAGGCCGAATGGCAAAGGATAGCCTGGTCATTGAGCGATCCGACGGGGCTCTGCTGTTCCCAACGGAAGATCTGCTGAAGCGCCTTCTCGGCCTTCAGGACGTCGACCTCTCCGCTGTCAGTGCGACGATCGCTACTGAGATTATCGGACAGTCCATCGATCGACCTCACCACGAGATGGTTCTTCGGAGTGTGAGAAAGCACATCGAAGCCTGGAAGGCATCGTTCGCCAAGGCCTTCTCCTGTTCGGAAGCTTCCGTCCCCGCATAGTGCGACCCAAATCGCCTATGCCATAAACGTCTGACTGCCAGGAACAAAATGCACGATCTCTTTGATACGGCCCCCGCTGCCGGCACGCCGCCTTTGGCGGCCGCACTTCGTCCCAAGACCCTCGACGATATCATCGGCCAGGAAGGTCTTGTCGCACAAAACTCCATTCTCCGTCGCCGGATCCAGGCGAAACAGCTCGGAAGTATCGTCCTTTACGGACCCCCGGGGATCGGGAAGACATCGATCGCCCGCGCCGTCGGATCGATGCTTGGCAAAGAATTCCGCCCCCTTCACGCCACGCGCGCTGGGGTGAAGGAAATCCGAGCACTTGCGGATGAGGCGCGAATGCTGCCCCTCCTCATCTTCGTAGACGAGGTCCATCGGTTTTCCGCCACGCAGGCGGATGACCTCCTGGCCATCTGCGAAGATGGGATCGCCGACTTCATCGGCGCAACGACGCAGAACCCCTATCACGCCCTCCCCAAGGCTCTTGTGTCGCGATCCACGATCTTGAAGCTCGAGCCCTTGTCGATCGATGATATGGAAAAGGTCGTCCAGCGCGGGTGCGATCACCTGGCCCAGCAAGGCGTTCGCATCGAACTCGCCCCTCAGCAAAGGCGACTGATCGCCGGGCGCTCGGGTGGTGACGCTCGCCGTGCTCTCACGACCCTTGAGAGCCTTGCTGTGGGACACGGAGAGGGTGGTGCCGTTCAGGTAACAGAAGCCATGCTTGAGGAGGTCTACCAGGCCGCCGCAGTGAACTTCGATCGTTCAGGAGATATGCACTATGATGCTGTCTCGGCATGGATCAAGAGCATGCGTGGGTCCGATCCCGACGCCACGCTCTACTGGCTCGCTTACCTGATCCACGCAGGCGAGGATCCACGCTTTATCGCTCGACGGCTCATGGTTCATGCCTCGGAAGATGTTGGCCTTGCCGACAACTCAGCCCTACAGACGGCTGTCGCTGCGGGGCACGCAGTCGAGATGGTCGGCTTGCCCGAAGCACAGATCATTCTTGCCCATGCGGCCCTTCACATCGCTCGAGCTCCCAAGTCGAACTCGGCATACCGAGGGATCTCCCTCGCAATGCAAGCCGTGGCATCGGAGCCCCCGATCCACGTTCCCCTGCACCTCCGGGATGCCCACTACAAGGGCGCCAAGGACCTTGGGCACGAAGGATATCTGTTTCCCCACGACGACCCGCGGGGATGGGTGCCTCAGGAGTACGCACCCGGCGTGTTGCCTGGGCGCTTCTATGAAAGTGATGCGCGACAAGCGCCAACCTTCGAGAAGCGAGCAGATGAGTTCTGGGAGGAGACAACTCCTCAACGAACACACCGCAGGTTCTGACAGTCTCTAGCGCCTCGACAAGGGGCGCTCATGAAGAGCTGTCGCAAAAGCACCTTACTTTTTGGGCTGGGCCGCGATCCCATCTTATCTGAAAAGAAAGGTGTTTGTAATGAAGCTCTCATCCCGAGTCAGATATCCGTTTCTCGCCCTGGCCATTGCGATCGGCGTCGGTAGCATTGGCCTGCAGGTGACGCGTCAAGCGTCGGACGCTCAAGCCCTGCCCCTACCGGAAGATCTGGTCGTGGACTTCTCTGAAATCGAAGACCCGACCGTAGGATCCGAGAATGCTCCGGTGTCCATCATCGAGTATGCGTCGTTCACTTGCTCTCACTGCGCGAACTTCTCGAAGGACACATTTCCTCGACTGAAGGAAGACTTCATCGACACTGGGGAGGTGCAGTTTTCGGTTCGAGAAATCTTCACCCACAAGGCCGGCCTCTGGGCCTCCCAAATTGCCCGCTGCGGCACCAAGGAAAAATACTTTCCCGTTGCCAAGGACATCTTCCTGACCTTTGATCAGTGGACAAAAGCAGACTCGGATGACGAGATGCTCCGCATGCTAAGCATGATTGGCGAAGGGCATGGGCTGACAAAAGAAGAGGTCGATGCCTGCGTTGCCGACGAAGACATGGCAAAGGCCCTGGTTCTTCGATCAAGCGGTCTCGCAGAGGCGGACAGCGTTCGCGGCACTCCAACGTTGATCATCAACGGAGAACTCGTTCGAAACCAACCCTACGAGAAACTCAAGCCGATCATCGAGGAGGCGGTTCGGTCGGCCTCGCGAGGAGATCTCTGAGCCGCACAAGGGCTCGCTAAACCTCGAAATGCTTTGGCGAGGTCCTTGACCTCGCCCTCAGGCGAGACCTCACTGTAGCTGAGGTCGCACACATCTTGACCCCGAACAGGGCTCGATCAACTCGGGCCCTGACGGTGAAGGTACAAATAAGCTCCACCAGAAAAGATAGAAGAGAAGCCATGCTAACCTGCGCAGATGTTGAAAGAGCCAGGGATCTCGCGGATCTCCTTCATGCTTCCCAGACAGACAAGCTCGGTATCCCCTACCCTGCGCACGTTCGCCACGTGGCGTCTCTCTGCGCGGCCTACGGTCCGGACTATCAGGCCGTGGGCCACCTCCACGACACTGTCGAAGACACCGATCTGACACTCCGGAAAATCCAGGAGAACTTCGGGCTGAAGGTTCGAAACGGTGTCGATGCGATGACGAAGAGGAAGGGAGAGAGCTACTTCGACGACTACCTCCCTCGCCTGCTCCGAAACAGGATCGGGATCGTCGTAAAATATGCCGACAGCACCCACAACCTCGGGAAATGCCACCTGATTGTGGACGACAAGACCCGGCAGCGACTCACCAACAAGTACCAGAAGGTGAGAGCGGTCCTTTCAGAAAAACAGCGGGACCTGGAAGTCAGGATCCCGCTGCTAAATCTCATTTTTGATGGGAAGAACTGGGTGGCCTGCTGAACTCCCAGGAGATCGACCAGGCCCGCAGATCCATCAGGCCGCCATGTCGGCCGGCTTCTTCTCAAGGGGGTTGTCCTTCCGACGGACAGCACCTTCGAAGTTGGCACCAGACTCGATTGCAATCGTCTGATGAATGATGTCGCCTTCGACGCGCGCGGTCGATGTCAGGCGGACCCTGAGGCCTCGGATGCATCCGGAAATGAAGCCCTCGACCACGACGTCATCGGCGACAACCTCACCTTTCACGGTGGCGCCTTCGTTGATGGTCAGGTGATGCGCTCTGATGTCGCCCTCAATCGTTCCGGAAACCTTCACCCCGCCCGGGGTGTTCACGTTGCCCACGATGCTCATGTCAGACGAAATGACGGTCTCCTGACCACTTGCCTTCGTCTTGGCGAACGCCTCCGGCATGGGCTTTTTTGCCTGCGTGGGCTGCGGGCGGGCTTCAGCAGGGCGCTGGACGGGCTTCGGGGTTTCCTGGCGGGGCGTAAACATGACGAGAAATCCTTAATCTTCGTTTCGTGACGACATTCAGTCGAGGAAGACGTGGGTTCATCTCTGGAATTTCCCAATGCCGGCCGGCAAAAACTCGTGGCGATCGTGCTAGAGACGCGAACGCACTATGGGAGCTATGCTATCCATGTACTGAAGATTTCAGCTTGAGTGTCAGGCGAGGCGCGGTAGGCTCATCACACTGGAAAAATCCCTTCGAATGGGTAATCAGAATGCTAACTGCGTCAGTAAATGGAAGCCGAAGTCGCCCTATACCTGGAGTGTTGGGTGAATGCCCGTTCTGCGGTTCGGAGATGATCGCTCGCTGTGGCGAGATCAAAGTTCACCACTGGGCTCATAAGAGTAAGGCTGATTGCGATCCGTGGTGGGAACCCGAAACCGATTGGCATAGACGCTGGAAGAACGAGTTTCCAATCGGATGGCAAGAGCGGGTCTTCACAGATCGAGATAGCGGCGAGCGACATATCGCCGACGTTCAAACCCTTGCTGGTTTGACTGTGGAATTTCAGCACTCAAGATTATAGCCTAGAGAGCGGAGATCGAGGGAGGCGTTCTACAAGAATATGATCTGGATCGTCGATGGATCCAGACTGGAGGGCAATAGAAACAAGATCTCCGGATGGAATGGTCTCGCAACGCAGATCATCCAAGGAACTACAGCTACTGGTCTGCATCTATTAGAAGACCCGGAGGGCGTACTTCCGTCCGATTGGCTGGACAGCCGCGTGCCGGTTTGTTTTGACTACCAGGGGCCAAATTCGGAGATCGATAGATCTCCTGATAGACTATTCTTGCTTTATCCTGAAGTTGTCCACGATGCGCGCTTGGTAGAGCCTCTTGCTCGCAATGGCTTGATCAGGGCTATTCTGAGCGAAAGAGTTAGCCTGGAAGCCGCGCACAAAGTCGCCCAACAAGTTCGCAGTTTGCGGCTCTCGCGTACGCGGAGGTGATCCATAGCTCTCCGCGTATAGCCGATAGTGGATATCTGATCGAAACGCGTCTCGATCCGACGGGAAAAGCTATGCAGCCACAGATGTTTGATCGCTGCCTTTTTGTACTGGGACAGCAAAAGGTCCTTCATCGCAGAGGCTTTTGAGGTCGTCGTCGAGATAGCAAATCGGCCGCTTCAGCGTGCGCGGTTTGGCGCTATCCACCCATGCAAGCATGTTCTCCGCATTCAGCTCTGCAATCGCCGCCGACGGGACATCGAGCGCCTGAGCGAGTTCCGAGGACAGAGACCCGATACTTCTGCCAAACACCTGCAGCACTCGACAGTTGTTGATGATCGTCGGCCAATCCAGCGGATAGTTGGCCTTCAACTGTGAGATATCCTGCCAGAAAGACCAAACCTGGACGCCGTACCCCCGTAGAAGCGTCTTTGCCGTGATCAAGATATCAAGCCGCCCGAGCTGGGCAATCTCATCGAGAAGGAGGAGTGTCCGCGTCTGCGGCCTGTGCGTCCGAGCGACAAGAATACCCAGCATGCCTTCGACGATCACCCTGAAGAGAGAGGCATGAGAGCGGATGCGCGACGGAGGGAACGCGATGAAGATCGATACATTGTCCCCCCGCTCCAGACCTGCAAGGTCGACACCATTCTTCCCACTCAGACACCGAGCAATCGAGCGGCCGCTGAAGCCAACCATCTCCGACCTCAGGCTGGCCAGGATCGAGCCCCAGGTCCTGTCCGCGGTGAAGGGCTGGGCAGCGACCGCACGGCAGAGCTCGCTCGACACCAGTGATGCAAAGTGAAGAGCCAGCGGGAAGCTCCCCTGCAATTCTCCAGGAGCACCATCCTGATACGAGTCAGAGAGCGAGCCAGCCTCCGGAATTGAGAGATCATCTTCCGAGATCTCGTTGAGCCTGCTGAAGATGGCGTCGGCCAATCTCTCGTCAACATCCTCACCGATCTTCATGATTTCCGTTCGAAACGCCTTCTTCTTCGCGTCGTGGCCCCATAGCTTCTCGGCCAGGTATGTCTCGAAATCATAGTCGTCACTGGACGGGTCCAGCTCAGAAGATGCGAGGTCGAGAGCAACCTCTGCTACCTTCGCTGCCATCACATCTGCTCGGACCTCCTGAAGAGGGGAGACGCTCGAAGTTCGGCGATAGATCTCGACCACCTCCAGAATCGAAAGGTCAATATCGTCGATCTGATCCATGAAATCAGGATCATGCATCGCAAAAGCCGCAATTCTGTCGGACCCACTGAGGAGGCCTGGGCCCAGGGTGTCCGGAATATCCACCGACAAGTCATTGGCGATCGCCGTGATGCTACGCGACGGGCCCTCGAAGCGGTCATAGCAGTCGATGAGGCCCGCAAGGGCGCCAACAGTTGCCTCCCGCCAGTACGGGTCTTCCTTGTGAGCTTCCTTGGACACCAGCAAGTCAGCAAGAGCGCGGCACGCGGTTACGCGGTCGTCAGAGAGATATGGAAGCAGGTCAAAGGGGTTGAACCCAGCAATGTCATCGCCAGTATCCCCGACGATCCTCTTCGCAACGCCGAATGGGTCGATGCAGGTAACCTTTGATCCGAGTTCCTTACGCCTGCGACGAGTCATGGCGTAGTTTTCGGCCTTCAAGTCCATCACGATCACCGGGCCTTCATGATGCAAGAGGGCCGGAACGACACAGCTTACACCCTTCCCTGAACCGGTCGGGGCAATGGTCATGAGATGGCCTTCATCGTCGTATCGAACGGAGGTTAGCGGAAGAGCTTCGGACACATCGGGTTTGCGAGCACTGAAGCCGATATCCGTTTTGACGTCCTCCATCGCTCGACCGATGAGCAACCCTTTACCCATTTCTTCATTCGACGCCGCTCGCTTCATGCAAGTTCTCCAAATTCCACGTTTTGGGAATATGGCGCCAACCCAAAACCTCAGAAACGAGGTGGTCCCACGCGATGTCGCCTGCGTCTCTTGACCGCGAGGAGGCAGAACGATCTGCTGGATTCCTACCGCATTTGCGTGGCTCGAGGCCGACACGAGCTTCCTATGAACTCATGTCGACAGCGAGACCACTATGCTTATTCAGAAGTACCCATCCACCAGGCATCTCGAAGGCTCTCGGCACCAGATGGGAGACAGTCCGGACGACCAGAAACTCTCTGATCTTCGAGACGAGGTAATCACCTGGGAAGAAAAGCTGGACGGTGCCAACTCAGGGATCTCCTTCGATCAGACCGGTCAGCTCTACCTGCAAAGCCGCGGGCACTTCTTGACCGGCGGTGGCCGCGAAGCTCACTTCTCTCTTTTCAAGACCTGGGCTGCTGTTCACGCCTCCCGGATATTCGAAGTTACCAAGGATCGCTTCCGGATCTATGGGGAGTGGCTCTTCGCCAAGCACACCCTGTTCTACGACGCGCTCCCACACTACTTCATGGAGTTCGATGTCCTCGACACCAAGGACGGAAGCTTTCTATCCACGGATGCCCGGCGCGAGCTTCTGTATGGACTCCCCATCGTCCCCGTCCCGGTTGTCGCGCGCCGCGCCGTCCGACACGTCAAGGATATCGAAGCGATGGTGGCTCCATCGCTCTACCGGACTTCGAACTGGAAGGACGCGCTCACCGAGGCTGCCACCGCGTCGCGTAGCCGCCTCGATATGGTCGCAGACCAAACAGACGCAAGCGAACTGTCCGAAGGCCTCTACGCTAAACGAGAGCCAAACGGCGTCGTAACCGGGCGCTATAAGTATGTTCGTGGAGACTTTCTGCAAACGATCCTGACGTCGGACAGCCACTGGCATGACCGTCCCATCATCCAAAACGGGCTCGCCGCAGGCATCGACCTGTTCGCCCCCGACACCGGGGTGGCCGGCGCATACGATGACCCCGAGATCTGAGCGAGGAGTAGCCCCTGTGCCTTTTGACGCCGAACGTCCCGAAACCAAGGTCCATCTCATCTCCGGCGAAGAGTGGAGTATGCATGAGACCCTTGGCCTCGAGCACTCTGTTTCGCTCACCAAGATCGGCGAGCTCTCTCCCGAAGATCTACAGTCTCTTCAGGCAATTGAACTTCCCACCGAAGAGAGCGGTTGGCCCCTTACCTGCTCCGAAGAAGACAGAGCGCTCGCCAGAGAGTTCGGGGTTGATGCCGACTCCATGGCGGTTGACTACAATGGCAGCTGGATCGTCGAGTTCGCGCGCCAACAGGTTGCATTGGAATTTTCCAACGTGATCTACGATGCATTCCCTCGACTGCTCGAATTTCAGACCGAGCCCGGTGTCTTCAGAACCTACTTTGCGCACCTCCATTCCGACTTCGGTATGGGGCCGACCCGCGGGCAGGTGAACCTCGTCCTTGAGAACAAGGCCGGACACCGGCTGGTTTCGATTGATGCGATGGGAAACAGACATGTTTTGGCCCCTGAAGCTGGAGACTTCATTTTTCTGGACGTCTTCCAGGACCACGCAGTGATCCCAAACGTCGATCAAGGAGAGATATTTGCGAAAGAACATCCGCTGACCGCAGCGTTCGTCAACCTCGTCGACTTCGATATCAGCAGGTAGTGCCGAAATGACACCCAAGACAATCCTTGCCAAAAGCTTCTTCAATCGCTTGGGACGCGCCATGCGAGGCGAATTCAAGCAGCTCGATCTAGCCTCTCCGGGGGACTTGGTTGGCATTCGCCTCTTCGTTCAGTCTGACCCAAGTGGATTTATCAACCCCTGGCCTGCTCAGGAATACATCACAGCAAACGCCGATGGCGGCTACAACTACGTGCGGTATGTAGATCTACCAGACCGCCTTCGGCCGGCAGCCGCAATGGCGAGCATGGACATCCTCACGCATAGCCCGGCTCACTCTAACGAAGCCTACCAAGCATACGACATCCTTCGGGACGCAAATAAAGAAAGACATATATCGAAAGAAGGTGCTGTCTACGAGCTGGTGATCCTTCGAGCGATGGCTATCTGCATGCTTCAGCAGGATGACCAGGGACAGAGCCTCCAGGCTATGTTCCAGGAAGGACGCTCTGACGTCGCCCTGCGAAAGTACTGTGTTCTTCTGGTCTCCAAACCTGAGACTGCGCACGATCTCATCTATGCACTGAAGCTGTTCTCTGACGTTCAACGCTACAAGCGCGTCTTCAACACAGCGATGAACCACAGCCTCGAGAAATGCGACTCCGCTCGTATGTCGCTCTCACATATCACCAGTACACTCGAGCAAGCGTTCTCTTAATATCGGTCTCGCAAGACCTGCAGTCGCCGAAGTCAAACATCCTGGCTTCTGCGCCTGTGGGCTCCCAGGAACAGCAACGGCCCCACACGTCCGATCGGCTCAGCTATCGCTGGGATCCGTCAGTCGTGTCATCGGAGACCTGAGACAGCAACACCTGACAAGGAGTTCCCAAAGACCCATGTCCAACGACCTTCTTCTCGAGCTGGTCTCAAAGGTCACCTCGCTCCCACAGCAGCATCACCGTGCCCTCTGCACCTTTGCGGAGAACGGCGGATACTCGTCGCTCGAGGACGTCTGCGAGTGGTGTGACTGCTCACCAGAGTCCGCCGGGCGCTACCTTAAAGACCTCTACGACCTTGGCTTCATCGTCTTGGGCACGCACGGATGCTATTTCCAGCCGGACATGGTTCGGGCGATTGCGAACGGCATCCATGAAATCGCCCCTGATCGAAGGCGTTCCCTCAGACCATACCGGATTGTGGCCGGGCACATCTCTTATGAGCGACGTCACGCCATCCTGGAGCGGGATGACTTCACCTGTGTGTATTGCGGCTACGAAGGATCCCGGCTTGATCTGGGCCTCGATCATGTCATCCCGCGAGCCCTTGGTGGGCTGACTCGGGAAGACAATCTCGCTACATGCTGTTGGCCATGCAATGCCGAAAAGCGGGACCTTCCACTTGATGACTTCCTGCGCGCTCGGCTGTTCACAACCATCGCGAGCTTCGAGATCTTGGCGTCGCTCTGCCGGGGTCGCGTTTTGCCCCGGCAGGATTTCCTGCTCAGGTCGCCTCGAACTCTCGGTAGCCCAGCTTTTCCTGTTCTCCGATTACAGCTTCCCGGAGCAGCTTCTCGACTCCCATCGGGTCTTTCAGCGGTCCGATTGTGAGTTCAGGATGGGTCTCATCGCGGCTGATGATGTGGACCTTTCCCAAGCCCATGGTCATGTCCAGAAGCGAGCGATACACGCGGAAGTCCCGCACGCGCTGCAATGCGATCTGGTCATGCCTCCGAAACAGGATCCCGTGGTGATAGAGCAGCCGTCCGGCGTCGAGCTCGTAGCGGATAGACGCGTTCTGAATGGCCTTGAGGCCGACGATCGCGAGGGGGATGAACACGGCCGCCTGTGAGAAGCGGTAGATCCCCAGGATCGCGCCATCGCTCCAATAGACCAGATCCGAGGTTGCGTTGATCACGCCCTGGAAGATCGGGCTTACCAGGGAGCAGAGCCCTACCCCGAGTCCGCCTGCCAAAACTGCCCCAACCATCAGAGGCCGGAAACTCGGCCTGGATGTCCACTTCACTGCGTCCGTCATCGTTTCGTCCTTCGGTCACCTTCACCGCAGGACATAGACCCGGGCGATCACTCCGATGAAATTCCGAACGAAAGAGAGAAACACATGCAAATCGACACTTCGAAAACACACACGAACATCCGCGCCGTTCTCGATGACAAGATCACACTCGTCGACGCCAGCCCGGGCTACTACAGCGGGACGCTCTGTCTCACTCACAACGGTATACAGCTCACCGACTCTCTCGAATACGATGAGAACCACGACGCCTACTTTCACATGTCTGACGACGGGTCTCAGTTCTACCATGTCACTCGTTTCATCACCGCGGATGAGGCGGCCGCCGGCGCCCCGGATCTCGCAGAGACCCAAAGGCTGGCAGCACAGAATGTAGCACCTCTCGCCGCCGCTGTTGCCCAAGGTAAGATTCACCCAGCTGAAATGATCTACACGCTGAACATCATGAACTCGCCGGCCTATATGCACCGAGCTTGGCTCGCGTCTGGCAGAGACGTCGATGCCGCCCAGAAAGAGGTCGCAAACCAGCTATTGACCAGGTTCACGTAGCTCAGCCCTAAGGCTAAGGATCCACCGGATCAGTGAGAACCGAGGGGACGGAGCTGCATCCTTGCATTCGTCCTTCTCAGGCTCGCCGCAGAAGATCTCAAGAACGGTTCTCCCGCCTTGCCCTTTGGTTTTAGCCTTTAGCTCGAGCTGATGTCGGGCGTCGAGCGCCTCGCTGAGTTCGGTTCGGAAACACCGGATCTCATCCCTCACCTCATCCTCTTGAGACACGCCGCGGTCCTCTGTATGTCTTTCTTTCGTGGGGGAATTGTCTGCGGCCGGGACGGTTGTTCCTTCACGATGGTTGAGGACTTCCTGGACGCAGAGTTGTTGCTGAAGCAAGTCGAGGGATCCGACAGACTCCGCTGTTCTCGCCTTGCCGCCGTCCTGGCGTTCAGCGCGCCCGATACGCCTGTAGGCCATGGCGTAGTAAAAGGTCACCACATAGGCGACAAGTTCGTAGCGCCGCCGGACGACGATCTGCCTCAGCCAATACTCGAACAGGACCTCTTCGTTCAGGAAAGACACTTGGCGGACTTCAGTGGGGGAGGTCAGCTTGGGTATCGCTCGAAGATTTCTTCGATGGCCTGATATCCCAGCCTTGATTTGCACTGACATATGATTAATATTGTTAGTGCGAAGCCTGGATGGAGGACGCCATGACCAATCTGACCATAAGAATGGACCAACTGGAAAAAGACAAACTGATGGCGTGGGCAGCGGTCAGGGGGACAAGCGCCACTGACTACATCAAGCAACTGGTTGCCGCTGACATGGCGGCCGGCACCCCTGAGGAACGCGCCGCTGCCTGGTTCCGCGAAAACGAAACCGCAATTTCTACAGAGGCACAGTATCTCAAAAACAGAGGTGTTCCAGGATCGCATCTGGCTCTGAACTACCCTTGGCCCGATGAATAAATTCGATGTCTTTGAGATCGGCGGCGATCTTTATCTGGTGGTTCAGGCAGAACACTTACTGGGCCTCAACACGGTAGTTCTGTTGCCGGTCTTGTCGGCTGATGCGCTTCCTGCCCTGAGGCGGCTCACCATTGATGTCCGGATCGAGGGCGATCTCTATCGCATTCGTGCACATATGCCACTTACGGTAGATGCACATCGCTTGCGGCACCTGACGCCGGTTCACCGCCTTTCTCAGGACGAAGGTCAAAAGGTAATGGATGGCCTTTACGCGATCTTGTGGGGACTTTGAGCGACAGCCCCGCAACCTCGCTTTGGCCGCAACAGAAATTTCAACATTTGCCCTCAAGTCCGGGGTCTCGGACCCCTGTATTTTTGACGAACTTCTCCTCTGGATACTCCCTCCAAAGCAGAAACCTGCTTTGGTTTTCGCCACACCGCTTCGTAACTGCGTCTACCCGGATCACGAAGTTCACATAGCGATCGATCTTCTCGATGATCCGGCAGTCGTCAGGTCCAACGTAGCTGCGCCCCAAAAGACGCCGTCCAATCGCACCGACGGCCAAGGCATACTCATTATCCACCAGGATCATTCGGCGGACATCGATCAGAACGGGCTCCCTCCAGAAATAGTCGTGCATCTCCGCAAGCTGAGCGTTCAAGGCATCTCGCCTCTTCGCATTGTTCAGCTCGTGAGTAAGCACCCAGAACAGAAGACCTACCGACGCCAGAGCCAGTTGGCCGCCATGCTGCCACGCAAACCTGCAGACACCCTCCAGAAAGAAGAAAACACCGCCCCAGAGGTACAGGAGAAACTGGTGGGCGACAACCATCTTGACCGGCACCGTCAGGCAAGTTGGCCGCCGCCG